>OJPG01001877.1_pt1 | contig 9808 bp, 10 predicted proteins | sample 1598431 | NCBI WGS metagenome assembly OJPG01 (sample SAMN03922473, study PRJEB24848) | human gut metagenome | isolation source: stool sample | host: Homo sapiens | place: Germany | collected 2010-11 | reverse complement strand
TCTTTTCTCAACTTTGTTCATTTTGCCTATTGATTTTTCTTAGCAGGTTTCTGCTCTTAGATTATTTAGCTGCACAAAGTTTCTTTTGGTTACTATTTTAATGATTACTTTTTTATCTCTTTCTCCCCACCGATATAATATTTTTCTTAGTAAGCACAAGTAGCACAACTCCAAGCAAAAGTATCAGCGGCCAAGTAAGATACGGTCTTTTATCATTATCAATATCGGTCACGACCTTATCAGGCTCACCGTTTTTATCTGTGTTGTAATACACGTTCACTTTTTCGTTCTGACTCACATAATATGTGCCTGTGAAGATCTCTCTTGTGTACTCCTTGCCGCCAACATCAAAAGCGACAGTTATGTAATATGTTTCAGCTTTGTTGCTTGCCTTTTTGTTATGTCCCCAAGTTTTCAACTCATGGTCTATCCACTTCACATAGCCTGTGGTTTTCTCAGCACTTGACATGAAAACCCTGTTTGAAACATACTTGCTGAGATTATAGATAGTAGAGAAACCACCCATAAGAATAAAAACGATACTCAGAGCGATAAGCCCTACATTTTGCTTTTTCATTTGATATACCCCCTGAACAGAAATGTTGTGTTAATGTGAATTTATTATATCATATGAGAACATGGAAAGTCAATAAGCCTATCCCATCTTTCCATAAGTCTTATGGACATATTTATTAGTACGGTTTTTGATCGTTGAGGTAAGCCGCTATTTTCTTTCTGCTGTAAGGACTTTTTTATAAGATCATGTTGAAACTTTATTTTCTTCATTTTTTGAACAATTCTTGACTTTGTTGCAAATCTGTGTTATACTAATCATAAACGAACGGTCGGTACGCATAAAAGGAGCGAAGCAACATGAAAACAACTGAGCAACAGCACAATGAGCGGAAACGTGAACTAATGGAAAAGTGCTTCGAGTGCTATGCGGAAAACGGGCTCACAGGCACAGGAATTAAAGCACTAGCCGATGCGTGCGGATGCACGAAAGCAAATTTGTATTCGTATTTTAAAAACCTTGATGAACTGATCATTGAGTCAACGGCATACTGTATGGAAAAGGTTGAGGACGACTTTATGGAGATGGCACCCACCGACCCCGAGGATGTTGTCCGTTTTGTGAAGGAGGTCCCGTATTGGACAGCAAAAAAGCATGGAAAAAAATATCGCCTGATGTATCAGATATATACGCACCCGAAGTATATCGAGCACGGCAAGAAATTCTTTGAAGGCGTGAACGAACGCTATACCGAGTACGCCAAGCAGCTGGAGCCGAAGATCGGCATTCCCTATACGGTCATCACGCCGCTGATCTTTATATTCGTCCGCGCCTGCGTTCATTATGCGATGTTTGAGGATGAATATTATCTGAAAACCCAGATGGAGGTCTTAAAACAGGGGGTCGCCCTGTTTGTGGATAAGTACAAAGCAAACCAAGCATAAGCCAATCGACCGCCGCTCATTTACGGCGTGGGCAGCGGCGCAAAGCTCCGCCGTGATAAACAATTCCGAACGGAGGAAAAAAGATGAAAACAGGAAAAAAACTACTCACAGGTACAGTTTTGGCGATTTGCGCCGCTCTTTTGGTGCTTTGCAGCGTGCTTGCAATAGGATGGAGCAAGGCGGCAAAAACAGGCGACGCACTGCCGGAGGTGCGAAACAACGGCACGGCGATTCAGTGGAAATACAGCGACGAAGCCGACTGGCACGACCTTGTGGCGCTTACCGAGCTGCGGGGCGCTGCCGGAGAAAACGGAACAGACGGTAAAAACGGTAAAGACGGCTCTGACGGCAAGAACGGAATAAACGGCACAGACGGTAAAGACGGCTCTAATGGTGCCGACGGCAAGGACGGCATTAACGGAGTTGACGGTAAAGACGGAGCCGACGGCAAAGACGGTATCAACGGCACTGACGGCATTAACGCCAAAAGCATAGAGGTGCAGCGAGCTGAAACCCACATACAGTGGCGTTACGAGGGCGATGAGTGGCAGGACCTTGTGGCGATAGCCGACATCACAGGCCCCACCGGGCAGAAAGGTGCAGACGGAGCAAACGGAAAGACACCGGAGTTCCGTGTAAGTGAAAACACCCTGCAGTGGCGCTATGTCGGCGATGAAATATGGCTGAACCTGTACGATCTTTCGGTTTTGAAAGGTCTTGACGGCAAGGATGGTATAAACGGAAAAGACGGAGCCGACGGCAAGGACGGAACAAACGGACAAAACGGCTCTGACGGTGTGGACGGAAACACCCCCTTCATTGGTGAAAACGGCAACTGGTGGATCGGAGAAACCGATACGGGCGTAAAGGCTGCCGGAACAGACGGTACTGACGGCATCGACGGCGAAAAGGGAGACAAGGGCGACAAAGGTGACAAAGGTGACAAAGGCGAAAAGGGAGACAAGGGTGAAAAAGGTGACAAGGGAGATGCAGGTCAGAACGGCAGCTGTTCGGGATATTTTTACGGAGAGGCAAACTCTCCGAGAACAGTACTGAATAACAGTCGTGTCAATATTTCTGTCTACGAAAAAATAAACAAGGGTGGCTTGATTTCATCCTACATGAATAATATTACACTTAAAAAAGGACATATTTACAATGTCTGCTTAAGCGGTTCTCTCGAAGTTGGTTCAAACGAATTCAACAACAGCGGCAATTACTCTATTCAGATGACAGACGGTTATGATGACGATCTGTGCAGGGAACTTACACGAATAAAAAGAGACGGGGCAAAAATACCGTATACCAATGATCAACATTCCTTTAATTTCAACAGAGTGTATGATGCGTCAAATAAAGACATTACATTGCAGTTGTGGTTTGAAAATTCGGCATACAATACTTATCTCGGTGGCTTCAGAGGTACCATTACAATAACCGCTCTTGACTGAGCCGATATACACGAAAACAGAGGTAACGGAAAATAAAAAAACGAATACTCAGTATCATGCTCACCCTTTGTATGGTTCTTTGCCTTGTGTCGACAAGTGTATTTGCCAAGGATAATATGGCAGCGAGTGGGACGGCGGAAGTTTCCACAGCGGCGGAACTGGTTTCAGCAATCAGAGAAGCTTCATACGGAACAGTCAAACTGACGTCTGACATTACCATTTACACCACATTAGTGGTCAACCGCACCATCACCCTTGATCTCAACGGTTATGTGCTGAAATACGGCAGCAGCAGTGCAGGGCATGTAATCACTGTGTCCAGTGGTATTTTGACAATTGAAAACAGTGACTATACAAAATCACACAATTTCCAAAAGAAGTATAATTTATATGTAAATGATTTTTTTTGAATTTTGCTCCGTTTAAAATCATACTAATTTTAGCTTTTAATTTTTTCATTCCAAAAACCGCCCCATTTCGTTCTATAAATTACCTCTTATAATCAAATCATGCAGACATATAATATTATTGCAAACCCGAAAAACAAATGAAAAGGAGATACGAAAATGAAAGGTATCACAACTCAGGAAGGCAGAGAAACACTCAACAAGTTCAAGATGGAAGCAGCTAACGAAGTTGGCGTAAACCTCAAGCAGGGCTACAACGGCGATCTTACAGCTCGTGAGGTCGGCTCTGTAGGCGGTCAGATGGTCAAAATAATTAGTCCTGAACAACAATGGATATTTACCCGAAACAGCGTAAGAAACACAGGTCATTGCATCGAGATTACATATGCCGTTAGACTGTCAGTATAGGAGCAGCACAACGATATATTTTCTTATCAAAACATCGCATTTGTAAAAACAAATGCGATGTTTCAATGTTTATTCTTTCAATATGTTAACCCAATCATCTGGAAATCCCATAAGTTTTTTATCAACGTGAGGGTACTTGTGAAAAAGTTTATCTAGTTTGTCCACAAACGCTGTCCAATGTTGATCATTAGTTATTAGATGTTTTATGCAAAGAAGAGTTGCAAATACACGGATACTGCTTATCCCCTTTTCTGTATATTGCTTATATAGCTTTGGCGTTTTAGCAAGATTAACATTATACAAACGTCCATAGTGTGCACAAATATTCCGCACAAAAGCAATGTGTTCGACCCAGCTTTCAAGATAAGTATATCCCACGCCATACAACGTTGCAACGGCTTTTTTGTCCTGAGGTTTCATATTTTTATAAAACTTTGAGAGCGTACCGAAACTGAACAGCTCCACCAAAGCGTAAAACGGAATTTTGCCGTCAGTATAATTATTTTTGAAATTCTTAACAAAAGGGGCTTTGCTATTTCTGGATATTTCCTTTTTTATCTCACAAAGAAAATCATAGTGATAGCCAGGATCATTAAAATTATCCGGATCTTCATATCCTAGTACACCATAAATATGTGAGAAATGATTAGCTACCCTACACCTGAGATTAACTTCGATTTGCTCTATCCAAGTAAATAAGAGTTGCCTGAAGTTGGCGTTAAACAGGTATAACTCAACGATTTGTTCAAAGGATATAGAACCATCAAAATTTTTATTTTTACCTTTTAGTCCAAGGCCATATGCTTTTATCAAGCGGAAATATGAAATATCATTAAGAATTCGACGTGCATATTCTTCATTGACAATTCTCAACCCAAGCATTTTCAAGTTCTCGATTTGTTGATCAACATTCATTGATGGTTGCTGTTCTTTAAGCTGCATAAAAAAGTCCCCTAATAATTAAACGACCCGACGTGGTACGCATTGCTAAGAGGCGTGTCGGGTTCTGTTAATACTATTATATGCGATTTTTTCTAAAAAGTCAATGGTAAATATATCTAGATAGATGTCATGTAAATGAAATTATGTTATTCTTAAGTGCTATCACTCTTTATTATTTTTTATATTAAAGATAGAGTACAGGAATCATTGCATTGTCGAAAATATTAAATAATTGTAAAATCATCACATCATAACTTGACTTGCATTTTAGACAAGTGTATAATATCGTTATAGACAAACGTCTAATACGGAGGTGTGTAATGATAAACCAAATAAAAAAACTTCCAGATGCGGAATTTGAGATAATGAAAACTATTTGGAGTATGAGCGAACCTGTCACAAGTTCTCAGATAGCAGAAAAAATGAGCGACCATAATTGGAAATTACCAACTCTCATATCATTTCTTAAACGCCTTATTGAAAAAGGATTTTTAAGAACGGAGAAAACAGGTAAGGAGCGTCAGTATTATTCGCTGGTATCCCAATCGGATTATCTTAAATTTGAAACAGAAAATTTCTTTGGCTCGGTCCATAACAACTCACTTTCAAGCCTTGTTACAAATCTATACGAAACTGATAAGCTAAGCAGTCAGGATATCGATGAGCTGATACGTTTTCTTGAAGAAGTAAAGGACAGAAATAATGATAAATAATTTATTTACATATTTTATACGGAGCAATGTACTGATAGTGTGCCTGTATCTTTGCTGTAAAATATTTTTAGCTGTAGGCAAAAAGCGTCAAAAATTATCATTCTACAAGGTATGTTCAGCGTTGTCATTGCTGATAATATTCCCCTTAGACCTGACCACTCTTATTCCTCACCAGGCTGTCACCGCTGACGTAGTTCAGAATATTTCCGTACAAAAATACATTTTTACAGAAACGCAGCATATTCCAGCTGTCAAGAAGATAATGCCTTTTCTTGTTGCGGTCTGGTGTATTGGTGTAGCTTTCAACAGCTTTGTTTGCATTTACAAGTACCTTGCCTTAAAGCGCTTTGTTGACCGCTGGGCAACAAAAAATGGTGTATACAAATGCGGCAATAAAAGCCTGAAAGTAAAAAAGTGCCCAGGCATTTCAAGCCCTATGCTTATGGGCGTGTTCGCCCCTGTAATAATTCTTCCTGACAATATCGCAGCTGATAATTATGATGTGGTATGTATGCACGAAAAATTTCACTATCTTAATCACGATATATTCATAAGGATAGTAATGCAGGTCGTTTGTATAATCAATTGGTTTGATCCGCTTGCATACAAGCTTTCACGCAGTATGAATTTGCTGTCTGAGATAGCTTGCGACGAAAAAGTTGTCAAGGAGATGAATGATACCGAGAAATATAACTACTGCGGTATGCTGATAAACAGATGTGAAAATGGTAAACAAGATACAGCATTTTCAGCGTGTTTGTATTCACAAAAAGAAAAGGTGAAAACTAGGATAAACGAGATAACTGCCAAGAAAAAGAAGTCATATGCAAATATTATAATACTTGTTGCTATAACTTTGAGCACGCTTATCCTCTGCTCTTTTGTTGACATTAATATCGATGACGAGCTAAGTTCGACCCACACCTTTAACAATGGTGAAATGGTAACAAAAGAGCCTGTTTTCGTGAATGAAGGTCAAAAAATAACTATAAAGATCGAACTTGACCTGTCCTCTGATTATTCAGACAAAGACGGAGAGTATATTGAACTAGGCTACTATCAGGACGGAACAGAACACAGAATTTTCTGTGACAAGACTGCAGGCAACGAGATAAATTTTACCGCTAATAAAGACGGCGACCACACTTTTTATTTAAAAAATTACTCTGCATATAAAATAACCCTTTCGGAGTTTGACGTCAATGTTCAGTAACAAACAAAACCTCCTCTCGTGTATTTTATGCGGATATATTCTTGGCTGTTTGTATACCATGCTTATCAGCGACGCCGATCCTATCTCAAAGTATTATGTATCGAACATTTCGCTGCTGCAATTAGTCATTCCCACCATCGCATTTTCAGCAACACTTTGCCTTATAACTGTTTTCAAAAGAGTTAATTTAAATTTGCTTTTGACAGGATTGATATTTGCTTATTCGTTGATATCAATATGGAAAATGACCAATACCACAGCATATTTCGGCTTTGCCTGCATTGCTGTTTTGGCTATAATAATATTTAGGTTTGCTGATATAAAGGAAACTGAAATATTAAAATGCCGAAAAACGGAGATAATTTCAGTTCTGTTGTTCACGGTGATATCAGTAACAATATTGATGATCGGCACCGTATGCAAACTAAAAAGCTATGAATCATCGTGCTTTGATATGGGAATTTTTCTGCAAATGTTTGAATATATGAGTAAAACGTGCAAGCAATACACCACGGTCGAACGAAATGTGCTTATGTCACATTTCAATGTGCATTTCTCACCCTGCTGGTATTTGCTACTGCCAATATATATGATATTTAGAAACTCGGTTGTTTTAGTCATATTGCAAGTGCTTATCATTGCAAGCGGAGTATTGCCGCTGATAAAAATATGCAGGCTTTACAAGCTCGGCAGAACTGACACCGTTTTGTGCAGCATAATATATCTTTTCTACCCTGCATTTTGCAGTTCTCAGTTTTTTGATATCCACGAGAATATGTTTTTGCCTGCATTTATATTGTGGCTGTATTATTTTATGTGCAAGAAAAATCACATTGGTGAAGTTGCAGCGTGTCTGCTTATACTCTCAGTCAAAGAGGACGCAGGGGTATACATCATTTGCCTAGGTCTGTATTCCTTGTTTTCCAAAAAGAAAAAGACCAGCGGTTTACTTATCACTATAATCGGCATACTTGGCTTTATTGGCACAAATTTATACATAAACATTTTTGGCGAGGGTGTAAAAGTAAACCGATATGACATTTACTTGGCCGAAAACGACAGCGGACTTATTGCGGTGATCTTAAACGTCATAAAGAACCCGGCATATTTTGTGTCAAATCTGATAACAGTAGATAAACTGCTTTTCCTGCTGTTGATGACAGTGCCTTTTATTTTTGTTTGCTTTAAAATAAACAAAGCGTCAGATCTGTTTTTGCTCGTTCCGCTGATAATCGTTAACCTCAGCACAGACTACACATATCAATATAATGTAGATTACCAATACGTTTTCGGAAGCGGAGCAATGCTTTTCTGTGCTTTTGTTAAAGAGGTATCAACATTAAAGCAGAAACGAAAGGTATTACTTATATCCGCAATGTCAGCGGTCATACTTTTCTCGGTTACAGTTAGTGATAAAATACAGTTATACACCGAACGATATGAAAACACCGCACTTATAACGCAGACTAACGAATTTATCGACACCATAGACAAAACCGTCTGCATATATGCAGACACATATATAATACCGTCGCTTTACAAATTTGATAATGTATATCTTTTGGATAATGCTGATGTTTCAAAAGCTGAAATAATACTTCTTGACAACCGCAAAAATGATTATCAAGGAAAGCTTGAGAAATACAAAAAGACTTTTTCCATTTGTGAAGTTCACGGGATGGTTACTGTATTATTAAATTATTAAATTAAGAATATTATTAAGGCCTAATAATATATAATTTTTTTAGAAAGGAGGTTGTTTTGCAATGAAAAAAAAATGTTTCCCTATTGCTTTCTCTGTGTATGATTTTTAGCTTTGCTACAATTTGTTACGCAGATGATGAAACAGTTATTCCACCTGTCAGCAATGAAATGATTATCAATCCATACTTAAGAAGTACTGCAACATTTGGTTCTTGTAAAATTGACCAAGGAGTCACAATGGGCTTTGCTTCTGGTGATAATGGATGGGCAATTGCCGCTAATACTACAGTTACACTTAAATTTTATATGAAAACTAAAGAATCTAATGTAAACTGTGGTTATTATCAGGGTTCAACATATGTTCAAAAATCACATACCGTTAAAGCGAATGCAAGCGGTGATGGGTATATTTATACTTGCACAATGAAAATAACCAAAGGCGGAAATTACAAATTCTTCATTTCAAATATGACTGCCAAAACCATAACGGTTACAAAAACAACCGTTTCATTTTAAAGGTTGACCATTTAAAAGCTCAAATAAAATTTGAGTTGCAACTATGACACATAACATCAGTCGCAAGAAGCCCCAAAGGGTAACTTGCGACTGAACTTTTATTAAGGCAAAAGTTCTCTAAAAATTCGTTTCTGTTAAATTAATAACGTTTTGACATAGGGGGTATCTCACAGTGCGACGGCGAAAACGCACATCTTACCCCCGTGTCAAAATCAAATCTCCTGTGCAAAACAATGAAAATGGACCATGACTATTGACAAACGTATTAAAATGCGATACCATAAGAATGGAGAATAATATAAGCTCGTAAAGATTTTAAAAGTCTTTGCGAGCTTTTTGTTTTGAATATAAATTTCGCTATGTTCAGTGACAATAACAGAAACTTGAAAATAGAATAGGAGGTCTGGTAGCGTGAAAAAACTCATCACTCGATCCTGCGAAGAAATAATGACTACGGTGTACAAGCCGATAGAGTTCGTTATAGACGGCTTGCTTGCACAAGGTCTGTATATCTTAGCAGGAGCACCAAAGGTCGGCAAATCGTGGCTGGCACTTGATATGTGCCTGTCAATAGCGAAAGGAGAAAAAATTTTAGGTCTAAAAACTTCACAAGGAACTGCTCTGTATCTGTGTTTAGAGGACAGCTACGCAAGAATACAAAACAGGCTCTATGAGCTGACTGATGAACCAACTGAAATGCTTTACTTCTCTGTTATGTCTGACCCGATAGGAGGCGGTCTTGAAGAGCAGATCGAAGGCTTTGTGATTGAACATCGTGATCTGAAAATCGTTTTTATTGACACTCTGCAAATGGTTCGCAGCGATACTGATTCAAGTTATGGTTCAGATTACAAAGAGCTCTCTGTTCTGAAAACACTTGCGGACAAGCTTGAAATCGCAATAATAGTTGTACATCACACTAGAAAATGCAAAGATACCGACCCGTTCAATATGATCTCAGGAAGTACAGGAATCAGCGGCTGTGTAGACGGAAGT
>OJPG01001868.1_pt1 | contig 9854 bp, 11 predicted proteins | sample 1598431 | NCBI WGS metagenome assembly OJPG01 (sample SAMN03922473, study PRJEB24848) | human gut metagenome | isolation source: stool sample | host: Homo sapiens | place: Germany | collected 2010-11 | reverse complement strand
AGAGACAGGAAGGTTATCTGCCTAAGACACAGGTCAAGACAATCACGGTAACTAAGGACGCAACTGCAAGTGCAGAGTTTGTCAATAAGGTTATTGTCGGCAATGTCACATTAACGAAAGTAGATGAGGACTATCCCGAAAATAAATTGACAGGTGCTGTATTTACAGTTTATAAATCGGACAAGAAAACCGTAGTCGGCACATTAAAGGAAACCGAAACAGGCGTGTACAGCCTTGAGGGACTTGTGTACGGCGAATACTATGTACAGGAAACAAAGGCTCCCGAATATTTCGTCCGTGATGTGAATTTCTACTATTTCCAGATTGTAAATGACGGCGAAACCGTAGAAGTTTCCAACGATGAGCTTGGCAAGGGTACGTTCATAAACTCGCCGGCAAAGGGTGAAATCAAGATTGTAAAAACCTCATACGACAACAAGGTCGAAGGAATACATTTTGAGGTAACCGGAAAGACATACACAGGTCAGACTTTCAAGAAAACATACACAACCGACAAGAACGGTATAATCCGCATTAACGATTTAAGAGCCGGTGAGTATACAGTTCACGAGGTTAAGGATTCTGCTTCGGCAGGCTATCTTTTGCCCGAAGATAAGCAGTTAACGATTGACCGTGACGGTGCAATGCTCGTTGCAGAAATGCACAACAGCAAGTTACCGGACAATCCCCCGACAGGTGCAAGCGAGGACAGCTTTACGCAGACGGCAGTTATTATCATATCAATGGTAATGATGAGTGCGGCTGTGGTGCTTGTGTTCCCGTTATCGAAGCGTAAGAGAAAACGCTAAGCAGCATTAAATTTTATTGTCACCGGGCGGCAGAAAAGCTCTGCCGCCTTTGTGGTGGCGATTAAAGGAGGAGAAAGATGAAGAAGAATCAACCATATCATTCTCAGGTGCAACTACGGCTTACCAATCGTGATACCGGAGAGGTGATTTGCTTTAAATTCAAATCGGAATATTCGGATCCGAAAGTTATTTGTTGCTTTGCTATAAATGAACATCTTAAAGAGGGCGACTATTTGATAGAGATTATGTAAGAATGCTTGCTCGAAAACGTGCTACAGGTAGCACATTTAAAGGAGGACGTAATGGCAAATAAAAACAAATTGCGGCACAAAAACAGCAAATCCGTCTTAAAGACCGGGCTTATACTTATCTCCGTTATAGGTGTAATCACATTCCTGATTATATCTTACCTGATTTACAGCTTACAGTGCTACGCATACGACAACAACATATCATCGGATAATTTAAATTTGTCGGTGCTGATAAAATCTATGCCATATTGGACTAATCCAACTTTTACAGCACCTTTTGACATCGGTGCAATAATGCAAATGCACGGTTCTGTTTGGTATATTTACGTTGTTGCTTTGTCACTGCTTGCACTTATGCTGTTCAGTAAAAATTACGATGATTACAAAGGCGTGGAAGCCGGAAGTGCCGATTGGGCAACTAAGCGTGACGAAAAGGAAAACAGTGACACAACAGGTATTCCTATCGGAAACGGGTTCTATGTAACGGTCAACAATCCTAAAAGTTGCTACTACGAGCCGCATAATCTCAATGAAATAGTTATAGGCGGTCCGGGAGCAGGTAAATCATTCCGCAAGATCAAGCCTGACATCATTCAGATGTTCGGTAGTTATGTAGTGACAGATCCGAAAGGCGAATTATATCGTGATACAGCAAAATTGCTTATGGAAAACGGATATAAAGTGCGAGTATTTAACTTGATCAATATAAAGAAAACCAACGCATATAATCCGTTTGTTTATATCAACGAGGAACAGGACATAGTAGTATTGGCAAACACGTTCATCAACGCTTCAGCAGGTGATGATGATAAAGAAGACTTTTGGTCCGGTTCGGCAAAATCATTACTTACCGCAATTATGGTTTATCTTTGGAAAGCCAAAGGTGAAATTAAGTGCTTTGGTCGTGTAGTCCGCCTGCTTAACAGTATCACATACAAAAACGGGAAAATAGATGAACTATGTGAGCTTGCACGTTGTCTAAACAAACACGCTATCGAGCACCCTTACGATGCTGCTACGATCAATTGGAACGGTATTAAAGGCACTCCCGAAGAAACGATGGGCGGCATAGCTAAAACGTTATCTACTCGTCTTGACTTATGGGCAGTAGAAGATGTCAACGACCTGACTGTAATTGATGAAATGGACTTTGATAACATCGGCGTTGAAAAGACGGCTATATTTCTGATAGTTCCTCCTGCTGATACAACGTACAAGGCTATTTGCAATATGTTCTATTCACAGCTTTTCTCTCGACTGATGTACTGTGCTAATTTCAAGCATAACGGCAGATTGCCATTGCTCGTGTCAGTCGAACTTGACGAGTTTGCAAATATAGGACGGATACCGAATTTCGATAAAATCACTGCCGTTATACGTTCAAACAACATCAGGGTTTGCGTTGTCTTGCAGTCGCTTCCTCAACTAAAGGCTTTGTACAAGGACAACTGGGAGAGTATTATAGGCAACTGTTCCTTATTTACTTACCTCGGTGCACCGGACTTGGAAACTCGAAAGTACATTGTTGAAAAGTTGGACAAGACAACTGTACGAATTGATACGAAAGGTCACAGTCAGGGAACGACAAGCGGCGGAAGTAGTTCTGACAATGAAAGTTATCAGGGACGTGACTTGCTGACTACATCGGAGCTGTTACGAGCATTCAGAGCTTCACCGAAAATCAAAAAGAAATATGGCGGATATATGATTGAGTTTCTCGACGAATATCCGCCGTTTTGGTTATATAAGTTTGACACATTATCACATCCGCTTATCAGTAAAGTCGGTAGCTCATTTCCGAGCGGAATACCAAACAATACCGATATAAATGAGATGTATTCTGATAATGAGCAAATAAAGAAACTCAAGGAGGTGAAAACAAAAATGGCACAGCTTATGGAACAGTCAGTGTCAGAAGAAAAGGCAATGCGTGAGCAGTCCGAGCAGAAACAGGCGGAACAAGAACGTGTCGAACAAGCAGAACTACAGCGACAGTTTGAAGAAGCCGCAAGAGATGCTCAGCTTAGTGAACATCAGAGCGTGCTTGCTGAAATCGACGAAGAAGAATTGATAGCCGATTATGAAATTCCGACTATCGACGAATTTATAGGATAGGAGGTATCTATATGGCACCAATGTTAGAAGATGAGATTATGCACGATGCTGAAAAGATGAACAGTAAAGTTGCCGGCATAGCTCGTACAGGCAAACAGATATATGACTTCATCGAACAGTTGAAACGTGCGAAAAATGCTGCTCCGGAAAATTTAGATAACGGTTTACCGTTTTCTTTTTCCGGTCAGATTACCGACCTCAGCTATTTCAATACGAATGATATTCTGCCAAAAGAGGTTATAGACAGTATCCCTGATGCTGAACTGAAAGAAGCTGTCATATCCAATCTCGAACTGGCGGAAAAGCAAGGTTTGATTGATGTAGATCTGAATAACGGTAATATAACGTTGACAGATAGCGGCAGAGAGTATATCAATAATCCAAACTTCATTCGTGCGGCTAACATTAACAAGGCACATTCTGCTATTCGTGCAATGGAAATACAGCACGGATTAGAAAGCGATACAGTAAGATATGGCGTTACGCTTGAAGGCACCGATCGTGATCTTCAATTTTTCCGATTTGCTTCTAATCTTGATCTTGAAGAAGTCACACTTTCACCCGATAAGAAAGCGGCTCTGCAAGTTATGGAGAACATATCCAAATGGGAAAAAGACGGACTTATTCAATACAATTCAGAAAATACAAGCATATCGCTTACAAAGCTCGGTCAGAAAAAGCTATACAGCGATTTGGCAGATGGTGTTGATATGATTGATGAGTCAGTGATAACACCTAAAAATCTTTCCGCCGGCAGATTATCAAATGTGAGTGGTGTGACAGCTCAAACAACCTCACAAGCTGCCGCACAGGCTACACAGGTTACAGCCACTGCCGCAACACAAGCTACTACAGCCGGCGCAACTCAGGCAGCTACTACAGCCGCCACTGCTACCGCAACAGCGGCTTCGTCGGCTGTACCGGTTGCCGGTGCAGTAGTGGTTACAACAAAAGTCGTATCAGATACGGCTAAAAAAATATCAGATGCGATAATTCGCAGATAAGGAGATTTTTTATGAAAAAAGCATTCAGGAAAATAACAAAGGTAATTTCAATCACAACCACAATCCTTCTTTCAAACGTATTCCTTGCGTTTTCAGCATTTGCCGAAGGTGGTGGCATTGGCGATGCACCCTCTTCTGTAAACACTGCTACATACAAGACCCTTGTAACACTCGTTTTTTGGGTTGTACGCATAGTCGTGCTCGGCTTAACTGCAATACCGGGACTGGTTAAGATTGCACAGGGCGTCGGAAATGAGGATGTGCGTGAACGCAACGGCGGCATATCGCTATTGGTAATCGGTGGCGCTCTTTTTGCGGCAACATTTGCAGTTGAGGCTTTATTCTAAGAGAGGTAGGTATGAAAAAAATCAGCATCTTTCTTATATGCAGTCTGCTGATGATTTTCGGTTTATCATTTTCTGCCTGTGCAGATACAACCGGTGGAGTAACGGCAACAGCTGTTGCCCCAAGAGCGGTTGACAGCTTCGGAAATATAATCGATACATCAGAAAATGTAAATCACGTTGAATATGCGTCTTCTACAAAAGTCACGACGACGGAAACCACCACAACTAAACCTGCATACAATCAAGAAGAAATGAAAAAAGACCTTGAAGATCTCGGTAAGGAAGATATGGCTGCTTCGACAATAGGTATATTTGCATGGGTAAAAGGACTTGTTGATTGGACACAAGGAATTATCAATGCACTTGGTGCTGCTATAAAAGCCGGAATAAACAGTCCTTGGGGATTCGATCTTAAGGGTTTCGTTGATTTATTTGCACCGTTTTTCAAAACTATCGGATACGGTCTGCTTGTTATCCTTTTCGGAATCAATATATTACATTCCGCTACGCAATTTGAATTGACAAATTACAAGGGCGTAATCAAAATTCTTGTAGGACTTTTGTTAGCAAAGCTATGGGTGGATTTATCAACAGATATTTGTATAGCCATAATCGATACCTGTACAGATATTGCGTCAAGTGTATTTACAAGTGCTGATGAAATTATAGTTTTTCCGTCATTTGATACGCTTAAAAGCACTGATACGGGATTATGGATTATCGGAGAACTGCTTAATCAGCTATTGGATTTTGTATTGCTTGCTCCGATTATAATCGTCGCCTTAGCAATATTAATTATATGCGGGCTCGTAATGATAAAACTAATGCTCCGTACTTTTGAGTTGGCACTATATTGCAGTGTATCGCCTGCTTTTTTTGCATGCCTGTTAGGTGATGCAACAAAGGGATATTTTAAGCGTTTTATTGATGGCTTGCTCAGCTCAGCGCTCTCGCTTGTATATATGGGAATAATATATCTCGCCGGATCGTACTGGTGCAAAGTTCTCACAATGAACAACGTAGGTGTAGATTCGCCTATGGATGTCTTGGTTTGGCTGTCTTCGGCCGGACCGAAAGTTTTAGTAGTGCTTGCTATGGGATTTTTAATCTTAAAGCCACCGCTTGCATTACGTCAGCTTACAGGAGGTTCATAAAAATGATAAAGTGCAAAGTAACCAAAAAAATAATGCAAGAATCCGGAACGATAATGGGATTATCAATCATTCAAATCGTGACTTTAATAATCGGCTGTATCGTAACTATAGGATCATTGCTGTTACTATGGCTGGTACTTAAAGTCGGTATAGATGCGGTAATGTGGATAGTATTTCTTGAATTAGTGCTGTTCATCGGATTTGGTGTAGTGCGAATTCAAGGTATGTCAGTATTAAAGTTCATCACTTCTAATTCTACACAAAAGCGACCATACAATAGCAATGGGGTATTCAACAATGTCGATAATAGATAAATTCTTTAATGGCGGTTCTGCAAGGAAAAATGTGCCTTTCGGCTATGACAAACGTATTGTTATGCCGAAATCGGCACAGGATACAATACCGTTTTATGAAGTGTACGATAACGGATTGTTTCTTACCGGAACAAACACATTTACATTGATATTCGCATTTTCAAATATAGATTATTCTTTGCTCCGTGACAAAGAGCAAGAAGAAACCTATCAGCGTTATCAGCGTTTATTGAATGCACTTCCGGTCGAAATCAACTTTCAGGAATTTATTATGAATTCTTCTGTTAATACCGCAAAGCTCAGGGATATACTGATAAGCAACAATGAAGAGATCTCCGGTGATTTACTGGATGATTACAATAAAAATCTTGAAACGTATATCACAAAGTCCGAAGACGCAACAAGTGAGAAAATAACTCTTGTTGCAATGTCGTACACGCCTAACGAAACCGTAGATAATGTAAACATACTGTTTCGTTACTATCGGGAAATGCAGAATTTCTATGCGGCAATGGGCAGTGAAACGCATCAGCTTATGCCTGAAGATGTGTTTGCTGTCCTTTATGAATACTATCACCCATTCGACAATACTGAATTTCTTTTGCCGAATGATATATATTCACGTGGCGGATCGATCAAGGATTATATAGCGCCGTCAATGTTTGCATTCCGCCCAAAGGAAGTTGAAATCGGTAATTCGTATACACGAATATTGTATATGGCTCGATATGACAGAACTTTAGACGATGAGTTTATTCGTGATATTCTTGATAACAACTGCAAGATTGTTGTATCTAAGCACATCAAACATATTGACAAGTCCGAAGCACAGGACAGGGTGAAAGACAATATATATGCTCATCAAGGCAAAATACAAGCAAGGCTTGAAAAAAACCACAAAAAAGGACTGAATTTTGTTCCTTATCACTGGACGGAGCGTGAGCGTGAACTGGAAGATCTTCAAGAACGCTTGTCTGATACAAATTGTGAACTTTTCAAAATCGGCGTTTTTATATCATTATCCGCTTCTACAAAAGAGGAGCTTGAAGAGCTGACAGAAGCTATACGTTCAAAAGGAAAAAAGCATCAGGTCGTTATCGATTGCCTTGTCAGACAACAGGAAAAAGCACTTGATTCCGTCCTTCCGTTTGGTATTAACCATTTTGATAATGCCAATGGCAACAATGTAAATACTTATGTTCTGTCCGATGCCGCCGGTATTCTAATACCGTTTTCAGCACGATCTTATTTTTCCGACACCGGTCTTTGCTACGGTATGAACAAGCACACCAACGCTATTATTGTACTTGATCGAGCTGAAGAGATGAACGCTAACGGTTTCTATCTCGGTACATCGGGTTCGGGAAAATCGATGTATTGCAAATCCGAAATTATAGATACAATCATACGTTACCCTAAATCGGAAAAGATAATTATAGATCCCGATGGAGAATACTATCCTCTCATCAAGCGATTTGGCGGCGATACGCTGAAATTATCAGCTGATTCCGAAACAAAGATCAACATATTTGACACCGATATAAATATCAGTGAAAATGGCACATCTGCCGTTGCTATGAAATCCGAGCTGATTATGTCGATCATAGAAACGGCACGAGGGCTGCCGTTATCTGCCGCCGACAAATCTATTATCGACAGTTGTGTCAAAGAAGTTTATGCCGATTATGTACTTAATAACGGTAATCCGGAATTCACACCGACTTTTGTTGATTTTTACAATGCGCTTATAAACAAAAAAACTACCTGAAGCAGATCAGATAGCACTGGACATCGAGCTTTATGTTAACGGCAGTTTCAATACTTTTTCGGGCAAAACAAACATTCATACGGATAACAAGCTGTTGTCCATTGATATATCCGATATGGGCGAACAGCTCCGTCCGGTAGGATTACAGGTTATACTCGAGTACATCTGGCAGCGTGTTCGTGACAACAGAAATAAGGGCATTCAAACTTGGGTGTGGGTCGATGAGTTCTCCGTTATGTTCAACGACGGTAACGGTAAAGAAACAGTTCGCTCTGCCGACTTTTTTCAGAAGGTATTTAAACGAATCAGAAAATACGGCGGTATACCTACCGGCATAACACAGAACATAACGGAAGTCCTTGATTCGGGGCAGGCAAAGGTTATGCTTTCAAACTCTGAATTTGTAGTTCTTCTTCAGCAGAAGAAAACCGACCTTGATAAGCTCATAGAGTTATTTAACTTGTCGCCTTCGCAGTCGAGCTACTTACAGACCGGTGAAAAAGGCACAGGGCTTATCGTAAGCGGCAGAAAGATAATACCGTTTGACAGACGCGTTCCAAAGGATAGTGCAATATACAAGCTCTGTCAGACTGATTTTAGGAGAGAAATATGAAAAAACTGCAATTAAAATACTCTACGCCTAAAATTAAATTGAACTCTGTCAAAAAGCTGTGTGAAAACAAGGATAATAGCTCAAACATAAAAAATTGTGCTACCTGTAGCACAATGAGTATAACAAATAAAATCTTGACTAATGCAGAACAATCAGAGGAAAACAGCATTCAGTTGACAGATTCAGCTTTGTTTGCAAAAACCTTTGCCGATTTTAAAAATGCTCATATACCGATATGTGCATTTTCCGTATATGACAGCGATTTTACTCATTGTTACGGAAGCAGAATAAACGACAGAGCCGTACTTTTACGCTGTTTTTCTTTACCGTCAGTTACCGTTATTACGGCGGCTGACGGTATTCTTTCAAATCCGATGTTACGTTCAAGGCTTGTTTGCAGAATTTACCTTTCGACAAACAGCTATCTTATGATTATATTTGATTCGTTTGCTTACGAAACATTTAAAGATGAAAATCTAAAGATTATATCATCAATGCTTGATGAATTGAAAATTACACTAATACAGCAGAAGGCGGTGATTAAATGAATATTGTATTGATTACCGGTAAACGCAGTATGCGTAACCTTGATACAGTGCTTAAAAAATCCGAGCAAGCTGTAACGGTAGGTAATAAGCGAACAAGAATAATAAACGGATTTACTTCAAAGTCGGGCAAAGCATTCTCAGCGGCACTTATCGTTAAAGACGGAAAAATCGACTTTGATTTTCCCGCACAATCACAAAAACGCAGTAAGTAGGTTTTACTATGAGCGTTCTTATAACAATTTTATTAGCTGTAATTATAACACAGGCATTCCGCATTCGCCGTCTGAAAAAAGAAATTATCAAGCGAGATACTGCCGATGAATTCAGTAGGCAATGGTACTGGATAGAAGATAAAAATAACAAGCAACGACAACCTCTGAAAAAGAGGAAATCGTTGCTTTCTTTTTTAAGGAGCTTTTTATGAGTTATTCTAAATCTAAACCAAGTAACTACGTTACAAAAGAGCAAATAGAGCGTGCAAGAAATGTAGATATGGTAGAATTTCTTGAAAGAACAGAAGGCTTCAGCGTAAAGAAAAGCGGTAACGGCTACCGTTGCGATGTTCACGACAGCCTTTTTATTACAAACGACCGAAAAGGGTGGTATTGGAACAGCCGTGACGAGGGCGGCAATAACGCTATTGCGTTTTGTATGAAAATATACGGACAAAGCTTTACCGAAGCCGTTAAATCGCTTTGCGGCGATATTCAAATGGAATATTCACCCAAATATAATACGAAAAAGAAATCGTCAGAAGAAAAAATCGAAGCTCATCGACTTATACTGCCTGAACAGGATCACAAGGAAAACGGACAGCGAAATTACAGCAATGTTATCGCATATTTGTGCAAAACCCGTGGACTGGAGTATAACATAGTAAATCCTGTCTCTTATACACATCTCCGAGCCCACGAGACCTCTCTACATCTCG
>OJPG01001857.1_pt1 | contig 9906 bp, 10 predicted proteins | sample 1598431 | NCBI WGS metagenome assembly OJPG01 (sample SAMN03922473, study PRJEB24848) | human gut metagenome | isolation source: stool sample | host: Homo sapiens | place: Germany | collected 2010-11 | reverse complement strand
TGGTGGTCGTTGGGCTTTATAACATGATGGATTCCATCTTTGTCGGCCAGATGGTCGGTGACGTGCAGATGGGAGCCATATCGGTATCCTATCCCTTGACGCTTATCAATGCCGGTTCAGCGGCCATGCTGGGCGTGGGTTCTGCATCGGTACTGTCCCGCGCTATCGGCAAGAAGGATGAAAACACAATTAAGAAGATCATGGGCAACCTGGTTGCTATGGTTCTTCTGCTGTCCGTTATCTATACAGTGGTAGGCATGGTGTTCACCCGCCAGCTTTTGTCCCTGACCGGAGCCAGCGACAACATTTTGAATTATGCGGAAAAATATCTACGGATTATCTTTGCCGGTTCCTTGTTTGTAAACTTTTTTCAAAGTGCAAACATGGTCATTCGCGGAGAAGGCCAGCTTAAAAAGGCAATGACGATTATTGCCAGCGGCGCTATTTTGAATATCATTCTTGACCCTATTTTTATCAGTATCCTGAATCCCTACGGTATGGGCATTGAGGCGGCTGCTTATGCAACGATTTTCTCCCAGTTTGTCCAGGCTGCAATTACGCTGTGGTATTTCAAGAAAAAAAGTCCTCATGTGAAGATTGGGCGCATCCGCATTGACGGAGAACTGCTTCCCCAGGTTCTTTCTGTCGGGGTATCTGCTCTGTTGATGCAGATTCTGACCTTGGTACAGCAGACAGTGATCTATCGTGTGGCATCGAACTATGGCGGGGAAACTTCACAGCTTCTTTTAGGTGCGGCGCTCCGCTTCTGGAATTTCTCTTTCGTTCCTCTGTGGGGGATCAGTCAGGGATTCCAGCCTGCCGCCGGTACAAACTATGGTGCAAAGGACTATGACCGGGTAAAGACGCTGACCAGGGTTTTTATTACTGCTGCAACGCTGCTGTCGCTGGTGTTCTATATTCCTGCCGAGCTGTTTCCAGAGAAGATTTTATCCATGTTCCTGACAACGCCGGGTATCGCGGCATCGGGTGCAACCAACTTCCGTATCATGTTCAGCACTTATGTCCTGCAAGGCAGCTTTATGATTGCCGTAACCCTGTTCCAGTCTTTGGGCAAGGCGAAAAAGGCAACTTGGCTGGTGCTGTTCCGCCAGATCATTCTGTTTATTCCTCTCTGCGTGGTTCTTCCGATGATCGGCGGCATGGGTATTCGTGGCGTATGGCTGGCGATTGCTCTGACAGATGCAATTCTGGTGGTTATTACCGTTTCTATGATGCTTTATGAGTTTGGCAAGCTGCCGGAGACTTCTTCCGTAAATCGGTGAGGAGGGAGCGTTCATGTATCTTTGCGATGGAAAAATAGGAAATGAATATAAAGTTGAGGATATTGATCTGCCTGTCAATATAGAAAAGCGTTTGGAGGCCCTTGGGATGACCCGTGGAACCTCTATCGCTGTTCTGAACAGCAAAAGTCGGGGTGTCCTGATTGTGAAAGTCAGGGGAACACGCTTTGCACTTGGGCGCAATATCACAAAGAATATTTTAGTGGGGTAAATTCCGATGAGAGAAAATTTGACTATCGGCTTCATCGGAAATCCGAACTGCGGAAAGACAACACTTTTCAATGCTTACACCGGTGCAAATCTGAAAGTGGCAAACTGGCCAGGTGTAACCGTTGAGAAAGTAGAGGGTGCCATTAAAGACCATGATCTGAATATTCGACTGGTCGATCTTCCTGGCACTTACAGCCTGACCTCCTACACAATGGAAGAACAGGTATCCAGACAGTTTATACTAAGCGATGAAGTCGATGTGATTATTGATGTTGCGGACGCTTCCGCTCTGGAGCGAAACCTATACTTAACTTTGCAGCTTTTGGAGCTGGGCAAGCCGGTTGTGCTGGCGCTGAACATGATGGACATTGTGGAAAAGCGCGGCATGGAGATTGACACACACAGACTGCCGGAAATGCTGGGCATCCCGGTCATTCCAGTTTCAGCCAGAAAACGGACAGGACTGGATGTGCTACTTCATGCAGCCGCGCACCATAAAGACTGTAAAGATCCGGAGTGTCTGATTCATCATCATAAATATACTCCAAAACACCGGCACGACCACCATTCAGAATACGCAATGGTTTACAGTGATGCTATTGAGGACAAGATTGATCTTATCATGGCAGAGCTGAAGCGGAAATATCCGAACCTGTCCAATTACCGCTGGCACGCCATTAAGCTGCTGGAGCAGGATAAGGAAATCTCTGCACGTTATCCGGTCAATATGCCGGATGTGATCGACCGGAACTATGAATCCGACATTATCAATGAGAAGTATGATTTTATCGAGGAAATCATCAGGGAGGTTCTGGTCAATAAGGATCGTCAAGACGCTTTGACGGAAAAGGCAGACCGTGTATTGACGCATAAGTTTTGGAGCATCCCGATTTTCCTCGTTGTCATGGCGGCGGTGTTCTTCCTGACCTTTACCATTGGCGATTGGCTGAAAGGATTCCTAGAATTAGGAATTGAAAGCCTGTCGGCATTGATAAGCGATGGACTGATTGCTGTCGGGGTCAATGAAGTGCTGCGCTCCCTGCTGGTAGACGGCATCATCGCCGGTGTGGGCGGTATCCTGACTTTCCTGCCGAACATTTTCATTCTGTTTCTGGCATTGGCTTTTCTGGAGGACAGCGGATATATGGCCCGTGTTGCGTATGTCATGGAAGGGATTATGAGCAAGCTGGGACTTTCCGGACGGGCATTTATCCCCATGATTTTGGGATTTGGCTGCACTGTTCCGGCAATCATGGCTTCACGGTCTTTGGAAAACCGGCGTGACCGTTTTAAGGTCATGTTGATTACGCCCTTTATGAGTTGCAGCGCCCGTCTGCCAATCTACATCTTGTTTGCCGAGATGTTCTTTCAGGAACGCGCCATGCTCGTGGCCTATTCCATGTACCTGATCGGCCTGGTGGTCGCTATCCTGGTAGCGGCGATCATCCATTTGATTGACCGGAGAAAATCGGAAAATTATCTGCTGATTGAGCTGCCGGAATATAAGGCCCCCAGCGCCAGAACTGTGGCAATCTATGTATGGGAAAAGGTAAAGGACTACCTTACCAAAGCAGGTACTACCATCTTTGTAGCATCTATCCTCATGTGGGTGATCCTGAACTTTGGGCCGCATGGCTATACTACGGAAATGGCAGACAGCTTCGGGTCTATCCTGGGCCATTGGCTTGTACCGATCTTTGCACCGATTGGACTGGGATTCTGGCAGATAGCGGTTGCTCTGATTGCTGGCATCTCTGCAAAAGAGGTTGTGGTGTCCAGTTGTGCCGTTCTGTTTGGGATTCCCAATATCAACTCCGGCGCGGGAATGGATACATTGGTCGGCATCCTGGGTGCAGCCGGTTTTGGACAGCTCAATGCGTTTTGCCTGATGATTTTCTGCCTGCTTTACGTTCCCTGTGCAGCGGCCCTAGCTACAATTCGCAAGGAATCCGGCAGTACAAGGTGGATGCTGTTCTCGGCCCTGTTCCAGTTGGTTGTGGCCTGGGCTGTTACTTTTGTGGTTTATCGTGTTGGACTTTTGCTGTGAGGTATGAATATGACGTTTGGAAAAGTGCTTCGTTCAGCGGCCATTTTATCAGTGGTCGCATTTGGACTTTGGATTTTGAAAAGAGGATCGGAGACCCAAAGCTAATAAGTTGTGAGTTTCCAGTCAGAAAGGAGTTTTAGATGCTTGTTACTGGTATAATCCTTATCGGGATTGTTTTCTATGCAATATGGGCTGTGCGAAAAATCCATAAGAACCGCAAAAATGGTTCTTGTTGTAGCGGCAGTTGTTCCGGTTGTGTAGGAAAGGAATATTGCAGCAAATAAAATCCCGCATATAGCCGATGTTTTCCGTTTTGGAGGGCATCGGCTTTTTCGTATATTTGCACATTCGGCAGGGCTGCACTATAATAGAATTTGCTTTCTGATTGGATTGCACATCCTGCCGATTGGAGCGGTATAAAATGAGAAAAAACTATATAATAAAAGACGCCAGGAGAATCCTGGCAGAACAAATACGAGATAACGGAATGAATACTATGAACAAAAACCCTATCACCAATGCTACGGGGTTATCTGCGATTATTCCAAAAGATAATGACGGATATTGCACCGTCTATAAAATGGACTGTGAGGATGGCCTGGGGCTTATGACAGTCTATCAGGTTTATCCCGGTATCCAGCTTATTTACAATGATTTTGAAGCAACGAGTTGTTATTGGGACGGAACCATTGATAAGAATGTGCTGGAGATCAATCATTGCCGGGAAGGGCGTGAAGGGAGCGTATTGCAAAGCGGTTCCTGCCTGTACCTCGGAGAAGGGGATCTTTCCATTCATACAATGGATAACTGTGCTTCTGAAATGGCCTTTCCTTTGAGACATTATCGCGGAATCTCAGTAGTGCTTGATCTGGAGCTGGTTTCTCAAAATCCGCCTGGAATCCTCGCCGAGAGCGGTATTGGTATTGCAGATTTCAAAAACAAATTTTGTGCCGATGGCGCATGCTTTGTCATGCGGGCCAAGGATGAGATTGAGCATATCTTTTCTGAACTGTATTCCGTACCGGATCGCCTGCAAAAGCCATACTTCATGCTGAAGGTGCAGGAGCTTCTCTTATTCTTGTGTATGGTGGATGTAAATAAAGAAAAGCAGCGAGAGTTATATACTTCTCCCCAGGTGGAGATTGTACGGGACATTCACAAGCGGCTTATCTCCAACTTGCAGGAACGGCCAACGATTGAGGAACTTTCCAAAGAGTATCTTATCAATACGGCAACCTTAAAGGATACGTTCAAGGGAGTTTATGGACAGCCCATTGGAACCTATATGAAAGTGTACCGCATGAAACAGGCCGCTGCTCTGCTTCGCCAGACACAGGCAACCATAGCAGAAATTGCCAGCCAGGTTGGATATGAGAATCAGAGTAAATTTGCAACAGCATTTCGAGATGTCATGAAGATTGCACCGGCTGAATACCGGAAACAAAATAGTGGCGATTGATTGGGCTAGGAAAATTTACGTCTACTGCCGGAGGCAAAATAAAACCAGCAGAAACAAATTGCATTTTGCCCTGCTGGTTTTATTCATAATTTTGCGGATCGGAGGATTTGTAACGTCGGCTGATAAACTGCTCCGCCATACAATCCAGTGTTTTCAAGATAATCTGCCGCTCATCCTCGGTACAGGCCAGAAACTTTCCCATGAAATGCTGTACTTGCTTTTCCTGTTCCGAAGCGTCAGGATAAAACAGCTCATTAGCAGAAATGCCTAATCGCTTGATAAAGGATGCCAGTACATCGTAAGACGGATTTTTCCTGCCCTTTTCAATGTCCTGGAGATGACGAAGCCCTCTGCCGGTTTGATCCGCAAGCTCCTGTTGGGTCAGTCCACATTCTTCTCTTGCATCTCTGAGGCACTGTCCCAAATACACAAATACATCTTCCGGCATGATTGTTCACCTCTATTACATTCTATCGTGCGTAAGGGGAAGTTACCATAACCCAATCACGCGTATTGATATGTGTTTATCATGCACCTTTGAAAGATAAAATATACATAAAAGCCCTGACGGGAGGCCAATAAAAAAAACGGCCTTTCACGGCAGGGCATATTTCCATTACCGCCCGTGACTGCCGTTTGAGGAGTCTACGATGGGCGGTTATTTATTTCAGCAGAATTATGGTTTTCAGGTAGGTGATTACCTAAAAAAATCAATGACCTACCAAAGAGAAATTATACACACGGACACGCGCAATCAAGCGTAAATAATCCGCACAATCGTACAACATATTATACAAAATGCGTCAGACAGCTATTAAGGCCGTCTGACGTTTTTCTTTGTCGATTTTACGGGAATTTTCCCGAACATCCCCGGTGTCGCTCTCCGCCATAGCCATTTCGGTTGCCCTTTGTCCCTAACAACTGAAATGGAGGAAATTATGACCAAGATCAATCTGCGGGAGCAGTATCCCGATTTTTATAAGACCGATTACATTATTGAGGTTCCTGATGAAGTAGCCGCTGTTATGAAAGAGCATGACCGCCTGGAGGCCGCATACCGCCGCCGTACATATTACCACAAGGCGCATTATTCTCTGGATCGCGGAGACGGAATTGAGTATGATGCCCTTTTCGTTTCCATGACCCCTTGTGAGCTGTATGAGCGCAAAGTGACGATGGAGCAGCTTCACGCTGCGATTGCCGCTCTGCCGGACAAGCAGGCCAAGCGCATCTATGCTTACTACTTCCTGGGACTGACAGAATCAGCGATTGCCAAGAGCGAAGGAGTCAGCGTTGCATCGGTCAGCGAATCTATACAGCGCGGCCTTCGGAACATGGAGACTTTCCTTAAAAATCGTCTGTAACGCCCCTGAAAGAAAGGCTCAAAGCCTCACGGTTATTAGAAGGACACGCTATCCTCGTGACCTCAAGATCTTTGAAAACTGAATAGACAGCACAACAGGTACATAACTCATGTACGAGCGAATGTGAAACGCCGCGAAGATGGAGCAGTCAGGGAGGTGATGAAAGAACTGCTTCGGAGCGATCTACGATTTCATAAAACGGATTGTGGCAGATCCGGCGCGATGACTGCATGGGGGCTTAAAGATACTTCCTCACGGCCCGCCAAAGACTTGGGGGGAACCCTGCGGCACACGATACGAACGATGCTGCGGAGTTATGACAGCCGCGCCAGCGGAGACCTGTTGTGTTCCCATCGTCAGGGAGCGTGGCAAATATGACGAGTAATCCGAACAGAATAACAGTAGCCGCACCAGGTTTTTATCCGAAGATTTCTTTCAGACTGGTGCGGCTGTTTAAGTATTAAGATATTAAGGAGGCGAGAGTGATGTTTGAAAAATTCCATCGAGGTGACATATATTCGGCTGATTTAAGCCCTGGTATCGGCTCTGAACAAAGTGGCTCTCGTCCTGTACTCATTCTTCAAAATAATGTGGGAAATTGTTTCAGTCCTACGATTATTATTGCAGCAATTACCAGTGTAAGCAAAAAAAGCAGAAAGTTCCCCACGCATTACCACTTAAATGACAGATGCGGTTTGGTGAAACCATCTGTTGTTATGCTGGAACAGATCAGAACAATCGACAAGTCGAGGTTAAAAAACTATATTGGTCATCTAAACAAGGATGACATGGAAAACATAAACAAGACGCTCTTGTGCAGTCTGGGGATTACATAAAAGTGCCGAAAGGCCGTATCATTTTCAGGCCGTGCAAGTAGAGTTATAATTTCGTTAGGAATTGCGGAGGTGATTCTGAATGGAGAATATCCAGAATAAAAGCGCATTGATTCCTTCAGATGAAATCCGGTCAGAAGAACGTCTGGCGGAACAAAAATTTGAAGCGTTTATCACTTCGCTGGCACATATAATCGAGAAATATGGTATGAGAGTGCTGGGCGAGGTTGACGGAGCTGCGTGAGAATCGCAGCTTTACATAGGATATTTTCCAAAAGTAAATTTTGGAGGTATGAATTATGAACCGATATGGAAAACGCTGTGTTTTGTATCCGAGGGTCAGCACAGAGATGCAAGTGGACGGATACAGCCTGGAAGGTCAAAAAAATATGCTGACACGATTTGCGGATCGTGAGGAAATGATCATTGTTGATACTTATGAAGATGCCGGTAAATCCGGTAAATCCATTGAGGGACGGCCTGCCTTTCAAAAAATGCTCAGAGATATTGAGGATGGCTTGGACATTGACTATATTTTAGTGTATAAGCTGTCACGGTTTGGTCGTAATGCAGCAGATATACTTAACTCTTTGGAGTTGGTTCAATCTTATGGTGTAAATCTGATTTGCATAGAAGAAGGGATTGATTCCTCTCAGACAAGCGGAAAACTTTTGATTTCTGTACTATCTGCTGTGGCTGAGATTGAGCGTGAGAATATTATCGAGCAGACGATGAACGGGCGGCGCGAAAAGGCACGGCAGGGTGGATGGAATGGTGGCTTTGCTCCCTACGGATATACACTGGAAGATAACAAGCTGATGATTGAAGAAACAGAGGCTGTGGCAATACGGAAGATTTTTGAATTATATACTTCATCGGAAATCGGTTTGGGTGGTATTGCGAATCAGTTGAACTTACAAGGTATACGGAAAATTCCGAGGCAGAATGGCACATTAGAGGATTGGACAGGACATTTTATTAAACTGATATTGGATAACCCGGTTTATTGCGGTAAAATTGCCTATGGACGGAGAACGAAGGAAAAAGTCAAAGGCACAAAAAACGATTACCAGATGAAAAGAAATGACGATTACATTCTGACAGAGGGACAGCATAAAGGAATCGTTAGTGAGGAGGTATGGGAAAAGGCTCATGCCAAGCGTCTTAGAACCGGAGTAAAGCAACCGTCAAAAATTGGGCGAGATCGAGTTCATTTGTTATCCGGTCTGCTGAAATGCCCGGTTTGTGGAAGTCCCATGTATACGAATAAACACGCATGGACAAATAAAGATGGCACTTACAAAGAAATTTACTATTATGTATGTAGTCGGAATAGGATGGTCCGGGGTAAGCATTGTGAATATAAGGCAATGCTGAAAAAGACCGATATTGAACCGATGGTCATTGAGGCAATTCGTGAGATCGTAAGGAATGAGGAATATGCCCAAGCCATTAAAAAACGGATTGGCGTTCAGATTGACACGAAAGCAGTGGATAAAGAACTGGAGGGCTATCAGGCAAAGCTGAAGGAAGTTGATCTGAATAAAACAAGATTGGAACGGGAAATTGACAGTCTCCCTGCTGATGCAAAATATCGGGAACGAAAGCTCCATGATATGACCTTGCGGTTAGATTCCCTATATGATGTCATTGTTGAGCTGGAGGAAAAAATCGAAGATGCCAGACTTCGGCGAGATGCAATTAAGCAGCAGGCAATTACTCTTGAGAATATTTACAAAATCATGGTGAATTTCGACTGCGTTTATAATATAATAAATGACGAAGAAAAGAGAAATGTGGTCACAGCCTTGATTAAGGAAATTGAAATTTACAGGAATGACGAGTCTGAATATCCGCTAAAGCGGATTGGTCTGAATTTTCCGGTGTTCAAGGATGGCGGGGAAGTTACGGAGCTTTTGTGGGACAAAGGGAATACCGTTGAGACGGTATGCCTTTTGTCCAAACTCCACGAAGCGAAGCATCATGTGAATGTGAGACTTGACATGGACGAGATGGATTTAACGGCGGCTGAGAGGCGCTAAAGGTCCAGGGGACCTTTGCCCAGCGCGGACCGAAGCGGAGCGTAGACAGGCTACTTATGAGGAGATAAAGAAGTACGTAGCGGAGCATAATGATGGGATGAAGGTATCAAATCTGTATATTGCACAGATAAAGCAGAAGCATGGAATTATAGAAAGAGAGAACAATAATAAGCCAAAATCTGAGAAGGGCGGACAGCCGGAATGTCCAAAAGAAAAAGAAATAGCGATTGAAGAGGCGTTGAAGTATTTTCAGATGATTCCAAGTGAATCATAGGCTAATTTGGCTTATCGGATTGAGAAAATTCAACTAATGTTATTGAGCCTTCGTACATTGGGAATAAAACCTGATGTTCGTAGGCTTTTTGTTTACAGAAAAAATTATCGTGGATATAATAAACATGACATATAGTTGTCGTGTTGAGTTGGGTATGATATATATGGAGTGTAAGAAACGATGAAAATAGATAGACTTATCGGTATATTGTCAATCTTACTGCAGGAAGAAAAGACAACGGCTCCTGAACTGGCAGAAAAATTTGAGGTATCCCGCAGGACAATAAACAGGGATATTGAAGACCTTTGCAAAGCAGGTATTCCAATACTGTCTCTTATACACATCTGACGCTGCCGACGAAGGCTTAGGTGTAGAT
>OJPG01001852.1_pt1 | contig 9940 bp, 8 predicted proteins | sample 1598431 | NCBI WGS metagenome assembly OJPG01 (sample SAMN03922473, study PRJEB24848) | human gut metagenome | isolation source: stool sample | host: Homo sapiens | place: Germany | collected 2010-11 | reverse complement strand
ATCTACACCTAAGCCTTCGTCGGCAGCGTCAGATGTGTATAAGAGACAGCCTTCTCAGGGTCATCGCCGGGTATCTCATGCAGACGGTCATTCGGTTCTCAAGGTTCGATGAAGGCTTGTAGAAAGCCTATCACAATCAAATAAGTATTTTTAGGACGTATAAGGTCCGGTTTTGAGGGAGAAAACCGGACTTGGGAGGTCCGGTTCTTGTGAACGGCTCTGGATAGAGCATACCATAAAATTGCTCGATTTTTTAGGAAGTGATACTTCCGCTTTTGTGAAATATTGAATGAATCAACGACGATTTTTCGGAAACGATTTTTTCTACAAGAAATTTGCTTATTTAGCGTCTGTTAAGATACGCAGTCGGCACAGTTTATGTGCTGAATATCGGGTTTTGGCGAAGCCCAACAATCGTTTTTGAAGTCGGATTTGTAAAATCAGACTCAAAAATCGTGAGTTGGTACCAACTCGCCCTGCTTGCTGCGATTGCAAACTCGAAAACTTCCTGAGCAAAAAAAATAACCGTCCGCTTCAAGTTGAACTTGAAAACGGACGGTCCTGATTGCAAAATGATTTTCAAATTTGGAAAGCACGTTGAGAGGTTTCATAGCATCCGCAAGCAATGCAGACGTATATACATCTGCTCGTTTTGCGTTGCAAAACACTTGTTGGAAAATCCCAACCCCTTTCTGATCTGTACCGTGCCGGTGCAGGCTAGGCATCTTTCTACGCAGTGTTTATGGTTTTGATCAATCCAACTCCAGATCCTCAAATCCGGTGACTGTTTCAAACCGGCGGGTGCGCACCTCCATCATCTCGCTGATGAGTTCGGCGGGCAGACAGAGCGCACCGGCCATCCGGAGGATGGCACTGACATCGGCAGCAGTCAGCAATTCACAGCGGCAGAGAAAGCGGAATAACGCGGCATACGCCTGCTCTGCCGGGCAGGGCATGAACTGTGGAGCCCGGTCGAAATACTGCACCAGAACTGCACAATACCACTGGCGGTCGGCGGGGGAAAGCCCTGCGGAGGCTTCCAGCCGAGCCAGCGCCATACGAGCCGAGAAATCCAGCCGGAATGCGTCCCGGGCCAGTTGGTCAAAGTAAGGTATCGGCTGGGTGAAGAACAGCACCGGTACCCGCAGGATGGCTCCGAATTTGGCATCGCCTGCCAGAATTTTATCCCGGGCCACGGGTAGACCCAGCCGCGCCACCACATGGCCGGAAACATCGGCCTTTTCCAGCCAGAGCAGTGCGGCAGTGTGGTCAAATGCAGACACAGCCACAGTGACAGTACGGCTCCAATTTTCACACCCAGCATCCCGGGCGGTCAGGCTCGTCAGACCGGAACTGTTGAAGCTGTGAGCGCCCAGCATTTTAAGCTGTGGAGGCAGCGTCAGCTGTTTCAGGGCATGACACCCGGCAAACGTGCCGACATCTGGCATGATCTGATCCGTGGGGCGGGGCAAATAGCCCAGAGCCTGCAGCTGTTCCGGCAGATGGACGCTGGTAAGGCGGCAGCAGTCACCGAATACACCGGCAGGCAGGGCGGAAATGGCATCCGGCAGGGTGATGGAAGTCAGATTTGTGCAGTGGTAGAACGCGTAGGAACCAATGTGAGTGATGCTGTCCGGCAGTGTGACGGAAGTCGGCCCGCCTTCGCCCAGCGTTCCGGCGTTGGTTACTTCAAATTGCAGCAGTTCCATTTTACACCAGTCCTGTCAGATCGATCTGGTGCAGCAGCTGCTCCGACTGCCGGTGCAGCAGCAGATCCCGGCTGGCTGCAAAGTAATCGGTGCTGAGAAACTGCCCCAGAAATGCGGTGGCTACGGGGGCTACGGTCAGATCGTTTACCGCCATGCTCAGCTCCGTTCCCTTACCGAAGGCTTCCTGTAAAAAACGGAGCAGATCGCCAAGCTTCTTCTGCGTTTCAGCGACCTCAGCCTGCAGGTCGGCGACCGAGCGCTGATAGCAGGCCTTGAGGGCGGAAAAAGGGGTGGAGCCGGAAAGTTCTCCGTGCCATTGGGCAGTCAGCGACAGCAGATCGAGATAGACCTTCTGCCGGGCAGAGGGGGCTTTGTTGGCTTCGGCGCGCCAGTTGTCCTCCAGCCCGGCGAGGGCGGTCAGGGCATCGCCGGGAACATCCAGAGTCCCGCGCTGGGCTTTGAGGGCGGCCGCGATAAGACGCAGCGCATCGTGGCGCAGGGTACAGCGTTCCATCTGCAGGAACACGGCTTCCAGCAGCAGGCTGACAAGGCTCATCCGCTCGTCTATCTTGGCGCTGCGTGCCTGCGTGAGGACATCCTCATCCCACACACCCTGCAGGATGGCATCAATACTGTAGGCCTGACGATATTTCTGATAGAGTTCGTAGTAGATGGCAAAATCCCGGGCGACCTGCTTGTTCTGCAGATACTGGGTAGTCAGCTCCTCGCCGACTGCAAGGCCCAGCTCCTCGTGATACTGCAGGATCTCGGAGAGATCCTCCCAGGCACGGGGCGTTACCACGGTCAGACCGTCCACAGTGGTCTCGACCTTGTAAAAATCTTCGGGACGGATATCCAGATAGCTGATGACGCTGCGGCTGACACCGTGTTCCAGCGCATAGGCCTTCCATGCCTCATAGCTTGGCTCAACTTCGATCACCTTCAGCCGGTCACGGGTGGCAGCATCAAACTCCCGGACGCTTTTGTTGAAGCGGGGCGGGTTGCCGGCGGTGACCACCACCCAGCCCTCGGGGATCTGATGCCCACCAAAGACTTTGTATTGCAGGAACAGCAGCATGGCAGGGGAGAGGGTCTCGGAGACAGCAGTTGATCTCGTCCAGAAACAGGATGCCCTGCGTTTTGCCGGTGGTGCGCATACAGTCGTAGACGCTGGCGATGATCTCGCTCATGGTGTATTCGCTGACCTGATAGTGCTTGCCGCCGTATTCCTTTTCTACGATCACAGGCAGACCCAGTGCGCTCTGGCGGGTGTGGTGGGTCATGGAATAGCTCACAAGGCCAAGCCCCATCTCATCAGCGACCTGCTGCATAATGGCAGTCTTGCCCAGACCCGGCGCACCCAGCAGGAAGATGGGCCGCTGGTGCACCAGCGGAAGTCGGTAGCGGCCCAGAGCGTCCTTCTGCAGGTAGATCTGCACGGTATTTTTGATCTGTTGTTTTGCACTTGCTATATCCATGATTCGGTGTCCTCCTCGGTTCGGGTCTTCTGCGGTTCAAGCAGGCGGATGTTGTCAGTGGTAAGTACAGCCCGGATGGCCCAGCTGGGAACGTGGGGGCTGATGTGGTCGTCACGGTTAAAGATGAAGGCAGTCTTGTAGGCAGGGGATTTTTCCGGGTAGGTGCCCACGCCGTCGGTAAAATAGAGCAGGCCGTTGAGGTTCGTCAGCTTTTTCTCTTCCAGCAGCCTGTCTACATAGGCGAACACCGGCCGGAAGTCGGTACCGCCGAAGCCCCGGAGCTTCAGCCGGGGAATCAGCTCATGCAGCTGGTCCAGACTGGTCAGCCGCTCCACGCTCTGCACCTCGGCATCGCATTGGATGAGATAGATCTCTACCCGCTCCGTGAAGGAGCCGCTCTGCGGCGGCATCATCCTGAACGGGAAGGTGCTGATGGGCACTCACGCCGCTGCAGGGGAAGTCAGCTGCCTTGTTTCCAATATGGCAGCCAAAAAGTTGAATTGCTATAGATCGTTGGGATAGGCTGCCACAAAAATCGAGTGGTGTCAACAAAAAAGTTTTGAAAACACGCTATTTTCGGCAGGACGCAAGAAAAAGCGAGGGAAACTTTTGCAAAAAGAGAGAGGGCTGGACGGTGCCAGCCCTCTTGACAGAGCTTCATATCAAAGCCCCAGAGCTATTTTTGAAAAAATTGAAATTCCGAATCGTTTTTACGGTTCAATGACATTGAAGGTTTTTTCAAACTTGGACGCGTATGCCAGCAGGCGTTTCAGGACAGTGGGATCTCCGCTGATCTGTACCTGCCCGGCCTGCTGACCTGTCATCAATGCAAAGAGCTGCAGACGCTTGCAGGTGACGGAAGCCTGCGCATCCGGATGGTTCTCGCCGGGGTAAGACAGCAGGACGCCATTCTTACGGGTTACATAGAACTGTTCATTCTCATCCGTTACGGTCAGATTCAAGGTCAGGTCATCATTCTGTGCAGCGTTGGCATCCGTCAGGATGGCGATATAATCCAACAGCATGGAAACCGTCATTGCTCGCATACTGTTGGTGAGACCATTCGCCGTGCGGGCCCGCCCAGACAGATTGCCGTTCCGCAGTTCCGCCGCACCCATCAGGTAGGCGTTGCGCCACGCACCGGATTCCGCCTGATAACCCAACTGCTCCAGCGCATCGGCACACAGGTTGCGTGCCTTCTGGTTGGACGGGTCTGCAAAGACCAGCTCCTTGGTGATCTGTGCCACCCACTGATATTCGCCCTTTGCATAGTCCTTTTTTGCCTTGCAGAGCACCAGCTCCGTGCTGCCCAGATATTCTACAAGCTTCTTAGCGGCATCGCTGGGCGGGAGCGGGTCCAAATTGACCGGGTTCGCATCGTACCAGCCCAGATACTTCTGGTAGATGGCTTTGGCGTTATGCGGCAGCGTGCCGTAATACTGGCGGGTATACCAGACTTTTTCGAGGGCATCCGGCAGCGAGATCATGGCGGCGATCTCGTTGGAGGTATAGCCCTGGTTCATGTAATGCAGGGTCTGGTCGTGGATAAACTTATAGATGGCTGCCGTGTTCAGCAGATATTCATGGATCTCCTCGCCCCAGTGCGGCCAGTTGTGGCTCTGGAACACCACGTCGGTCTTGCTGCAGAAGCGTTGATCTGCCTCGATGATATACTTTGCCCAATCGTTGGCATCGCGCACCTCTGCGCCGCGCAGGGTGTACAGATTATGCAGCGTACCGGTGCAGTTTTCCGCCATCCAGAGGGCGCGGTATTTCGGGAAATAGGCGTTCATCTCGGCAGGGGCTTCGGTGCCGGGGGTCAGCTGGAATTCGATCTCCAGCCCGTCGATGGTCAGCTTCGGAACATCTTCCCCGATCTCATAGGTCGGTGCAATAAGGCTCACATGACCGGTAGACTGTCCCATGCCGATGCCGATGGAGAGTGCTCCTTTCTCCCCTTTTTCCAGCACCGTACCATACTGATACTGCGCACGCCGGGCCATTGCGATGCCGGCATAGACGTTTTCGCGGATGGCGTGTTTCAAAAATCCTTTCGGTGCAAGGATGACCGTTTTGCCCGAGGCAAGCTGTTTATCGACGGAAAGGCTGGGGTCCGCTACATCGTTCCGGTCGATCGCACCCTCTGCGCCGCCAAAGTGATCCACATGGCTATGACTGTACAGCACAGCTTTGACATCCAGCGGTCCGAACCGGTTTTCCATCAGCGCTTTTGCTGCCTGCATATTTTCTTTGCACATCAGGACATCAAAAATGATCCAGCCGTTGTTGGTGCGGATGAAGGTCGCATTGGCCATATCAAAGCCGCGCACCTGATAGATGCCATCACATACTTCAAACAGACCGGCTTTGGCGTTGAGTTGGGTATTCCGCCACAGACTGGGGTTTACAGTGTCCGGAGCATCCCGGTTCAAATCGCCGTAGCTCTGCAGATCCCATGCAAATTTGCCATCCTCGGCGTAGATGATCTTACCTTCCGCATTGTCCAGCCAGCCGCGTTCTGCGTTGGCAAACTCCCGCCGGTCTGAAAAATCCAGCTTTTCATACCATTCGGCGTTCTTTTCTGCCGTGATCGCCGTTGCATCTTCGATCTCGCCCGGTTGGGGAGAGTCCTTGAAAATATCTGTGATAAAGTTCAGACTGTTTTCATCGGTACTGCCTGCTGCGTGCGCGGTCAGGGATGCGCCGCAGGCGAACGCCGCAACCGCTGAAGTGGAAAGAAAGTTTCTGCGGGTCATCTTCATGGTGGGTTGCCTCCTTTATATCTGGGTTTATTTTACACAGACCGTGGGCGGCTGCCAGCTGCTCAGGGCATTCCAGTCAGGCTTATAGATACGCAGGAAGAGGATGTGCTTTATGCATCTTGTGAAAAACCATTTAACCTTCTATGTTACAGAATACACAGGAAATGCCCGAAAGTCAACGACTTCTGAACTTTCAGCATTAAAGATGTGGCGTTGAACGGAACAAAGCACATCCTTCACGATTACAGCCCTGAGGTGGACGAATACCTTACGATCCATTGCTACCAGCCGGAACCGGGGTATTGTGCCTGCGTATTGCAGGCAGCAGATCCGTGACCGTTCTTCTTCCGTCTGCGGTTTATAATCCTTCTTGTGCCGTCCTCGCCGGTCTTTCAGGGCATCTTCGCCGTCTTTGACATGAAAATACCCCCAGAGTATTCAGAGTTTTGTTTTTACTCTGTCTACTCCAGGGGTAGCAGATCACTTCACCAGAACGGGGCTGTGTTTTTGTATTGGTTCTAGGCGCTCTGCTTTGCAGCCGGAGCGTTTTCCTGGGGGATCGCTTGCCTTATTCCCGGCAAGCTGCAGCTTCCATATGGTCCTTCTCGGTTATCTGGCGGATGACCCGGCAGGGATTTCCGGCAGCCAGACTATAGGGTGGGATGTCTCTTGTCACAACACTTCCTGCTCCGATCACACAGCCTTCTCCGATGGTAACGCCGCCACAAACCACTACGTTGGATGCCAACCAGCAATTATCCTTTATGGTGATGGGTTTGGCATATTCCAGATTATAAATGCTTCCATCTTCTCGCTTCTGGATATTCCGTTCTTCCGGCAAAAGCGGATGCATGGGAGTTGCCAATGTGACATTTGGCCCGATCATCACATTGTCCCCGATATGGACTTCACATACATCTAAGCAGGTGAAATTAAAGTTGACAAAGCTGTACTTTCCAAAGAAGGTATTGCAGCCATAATCAAAGTAGACCGGTGCCTGCAAATACGGAAACTGCTTTGTTGCAGGTAATAATTTTCGCAGAATTTCGGCTTGTTCTTCCGGTTGGTCCTCATCCGTCCGGTTGTACTTTCTTGCCAATTTGCGTGCATTCAGGCGTAATTGCTCCAGTTCCGGATCGGATGGATCGTATAGCGCGCCATTTATCATTTTCTCTCGTTCTGTCATTTCTGATGCTGCCTCCAAATTGGGTCTTATTGGTCAAGATAAGTATACCATACTTGCCAGGAAAGGAACAACTCTATTGCAACAAACAGGATCATTCGAAAAACGTCCGGGACCTTATCATAAGAAAGCACGACAGACGTTGATGGCTCCGGCCGATGGTCTGCTTTTTACCCTGCGGGAATATCCCATGGTCTATCCGGGCAGTCTGCTGGCCCGCATCCTGACAGGAGGATTCCAGAAATGAGGGAAGAAACGCTTTATGAGTTGGAAACGCCCTACCGCCAGAAGTTCAAAATCAGAGGATTTCGTTTTGGTGAGGGAGAAAAGGCCTGTGCCATGGTGGCTGCCGTGCTGCGGTATCTCAGCCGGGTCGGTTTACTGCGATACCACTGCCACAGCGGGTATCTGTCCACCGTCGTGCAGGAAAACGAGATGGCAAATGTGCTTACCCCGGCGGGCGGGATCTTCCGCCGCTTCGTGGAGCCGGGACAGGAAGTGGAGTATGGTCAGAAAATGGGCGTGATCCTTGACCCGTTTACTGCGGAGGTGGAGGCAGAGATCACCTGTCCGACCAGCGGCGTTGTTTTCTTCGCTTTGAAAAAACCGCTGACAACAGAACATGAGGTCGCATTTAAGGTGATCCGGCGGCTGCATGGGGGATGTTTGTAAACAAGATCCTAGTATTTCGTAGAGAGCGAGTATAAAAATCAGATACAAGACCCAACTAAGAAAGGTGCAGTCCGTGATATTGAGCTGTACAGCAATTTCAAAACCATTGCCGAAAGTATTCCCGAAACGCCGGTCTTGCTGTATAATGATTCTGGGCGGCCCAGCCAGGCGGGGCTTTGGAAAAACCATGCCCGAAGCCGGTCTGCTGTAGATCATACCCCACAAGGAGGTCTGTTTCATGAATCTGACTCTGCGAAAGGATGCCGATGTCATCATCGCATCCAGCCTGAACGCCGTCCTGCCGGACGAAGCGGTCCGCCGCGCACTGAAAGCCTTTGCGCCCAAGGGCGGCAGGGTGCTGCTGGTCGCAGCGGGCAAGGCCGCATGGCAGATGGCACACGCGGCGGTGGAAGCGCTGGGCCGTGTGGACGGCGGCGTGGTCGTGACCAAATACGAGCATGTCAAGGGCGAAATTCCGGGAGTAAATTGTTATGAAGCAGGCCATCCGGTGCCGGATGCCAACAGCTTTGCGGCCACCGAGAAGGCATTGGAGCTGGTGCAGGGGCTGACAGCGGAGGATACCGTGCTGTTTCTGCTCTCCGGCGGAGGAAGTGCATTGTTTGAAAAGCCGCTGCTTCCCGGTGCAGAATTGCAGGACATCACCGGCCAGCTCCTTGCCAGCGGTGCCGACATCGTGGAGATGAACACCATCCGCAAACGGCTTTCGGGCGTCAAGGGCGGGCGGTTCGCGCAGGCATGCGCCCCGGCCCAGGTATTCAGCATCGTGCTGAGCGATATTCTGGGCGACCCGCTGGATATGATCGCCAGCGGCCCGGCGGTGCCGGACACCTCTACCTGCGCACAGGCGCTTGCCATTGCGGAGAAGTATCACCTGAAGCTCTCGGGACAGGCAAAAGCTCTTCTGGCGCAGGAAACGCCCAAGATGCTGGACAACGTGACGACCCGGATCACCGGCAGTGTGCGGGAGCTTTGCACCGCCGCCGCTGCCGCCTGCCGGGAGCTTGGCTATGAGCCCGTCCTGCTGACCGACCAGCTCTGCTGTGAAGCCCGGGAGGCGGGCAGCTTCCTTGGCTCCATCGTCCGGACCCACGCGGGGCAGGGAAAAAAGCTGGCCTACATCGCAGGCGGCGAGACGGTCGTCCACCTGACGGGCAAGGGCCTCGGCGGACGGAATCAGGAGCTTGCCCTTGCAGCGGCTCCGGCGCTGGCCGGGCTGGATGCAGCAGTGTTCTCGGTGGGCAGTGACGGCACCGACGGCCCCACCGATGCTGCCGGCGGCTATGTGGATGGTGACACCCTTTCCGCACTGACCGCCAAGGGCTGGAATGTGTTCGACACTCTGCAGAACAACGACGCCTACCATGCACTGAAAGCGGTGGACGGCCTGATCATCACCGGCGCTACTGGCACGAATGTCAATGATGCTGCCGTGGCGCTGGTGGGGGAGAAGTAAAAATGTGATTCTGGTATGAAAGAGGGGATGGCTCCCATGTACGTCGATTGGGAATACTACAAAATTTTCTATTATGTGGCAAAGTATCAGAACTTTACGAAAGCGGCGCGGGTGCTGGGCAACAACCAGCCCAACATCACCCACTCGATGAACCGGCTGGAAAGCCAGCTGAACTGTGTGCTCTTTACCCGCTCCAACCGGGGCGTCACCCTGACGCCAGAGGGCGAGATGCTCTACTCCCGCATCGCCTCGGCGGCAGTGCAGATACAGGACGCGGAGGAAGAACTGAGCGCCAGCGCCACCCTCGAGCACGGCTCCATCAGCATCAGCGCGACGGAGACGGCGCTGAACATCTATCTGGCCGAAAAGCTGCGGACGTTTCACACCGAGTATCCCGGCATCCGGCTGCGCATCTCGAACCACTCTACGCCCCAGGCAGTGCAGGCTGTGAAGAACGGAGAAGTGGATTTTGCCGTCATCTCCACCCCGGCAGAGGTGGAACAGGGCCTGAAGATGGTGGAACTGAGACCGTTTTATGAAGTGCTGGTGGGCGGAAAGACCTTCGCTGCTCTGGCCAGCCGGCGCCTGACGCTGAAGGAACTGAGCGGCTATCCGCTCATCTCTCTCGGCGATGAGAGCATGACCCGGAGCTTCTACCGGCA
>OJPG01001851.1_pt1 | contig 9942 bp, 8 predicted proteins | sample 1598431 | NCBI WGS metagenome assembly OJPG01 (sample SAMN03922473, study PRJEB24848) | human gut metagenome | isolation source: stool sample | host: Homo sapiens | place: Germany | collected 2010-11 | reverse complement strand
CACACCTTTGTTCTTTTCTTACCACAGCTGTGGTAAGAAAAGAACAAAGGTGTGGTATGCATAAAACACAGCTGTGGTAAGATTAGCTTTTAGCAAATGCGACCTTAGCCGATAGAGATTCTGAAAATAGATACTTGCAGATATGGCAATAAAAATCGTTTGCACTATCTTTGCACCACTCTATAGTTGAATATGCAGAAGGTAGTACAATACATCGAGCGCCACAAGCTCTTCTCGCTGGACGACAAGATACTTGTGGCACTGAGCGGCGGGGCGGACTCCGTGGCGTTGCTGCGCCTGCTCCTCAGCCTGGGATACACATGCGAAGCCGCCCATTGCAACTTCCATCTGCGCGGAGCGGAATCCGACCGCGACGAGCACTTTGTACGCCAGCTCTGCCTGGAGCACCGGGTGACGCTGCACACCGTCCACTTCAACACGGAGCAGGAAGCAAAGGAACGGCATATCTCCATCGAAATGGCTGCAAGGGAATTGCGCTACGCGTGGTTCGAAAAAACAAGGGAAGCATGCAGTGCAGCTGTCATTGCCGTCGCCCACCATCAAGATGACAGTGTAGAGACATTGCTGCTCAATCTGATTCGCGGTACCGGCATCAACGGATTGCGGGGTATACGCCCCCGAAACGGACATATAGTCCGCCCCTTGCTCTGCCTGGACAGAAAGGAAATCGTCGGTTATCTGGAAAGTATCGGGCAAGCCTACGTGACGGACAGCACCAATCTGCAGGACGAATATACCCGCAACAAAATACGCTTGAACCTGCTTCCCATGATGCAGGAGATAAACCCCTCCGTCAAGGAAAGCATCCTCAAAACGGCAGAGCATCTGGACGATGCCGCCTCTATATATAATATAGGTATAGAAGAAGCCAAACTGCGAGTCAAGACACCGGAAGGCATAAGTATCGGCGCCCTGAGCCAAGAAGCGGCACCGGAAACGGTCTTATTTGAAATTCTGCATCCGCTTGGATTCAACGCCGCACAAGTAAGGGACATCTGCCGGACATTGGACGGACAGCCCGGCAAAGTCTTTGCCACCCCCGGCTGGCGTGTCATCAAAGACCGCGGCTCGTTGTTGATAGAACCCGTACAGGAAGCCGTAAAGCCGTTATTGGAAATGAAAGAGCATCCCTATGCACCGGATTTCATGATTCCACGCGACAAAGCTACCGCCTGCTTTGATGCCGACAAACTCCAGCATCCCCTATCACTGCGCCTTTGCAGGCAGGGAGACAGCTTCGTGCCCTTCGGCATGAAAGGCCGGAAGAAGGTAAGCGACTACCTGACCGACCGCAAGTTCTCCCTTCTGCGCAAAGAACGGCAATGGGTGCTTTGCTGCGGAGATGACATCATCTGGCTGGTGGGAGAACGGGTGGACAACCGTTTCAGAATAGACGAAAAAACCCGGAAAGTGTTGGTCGTATCAACCATTGACCAGTAGCCATCACAGAATGATTCTGTCCTCCTTCTGTTTCTTGAAGCAATCGGAAAGCAATACGGCAAACGGCGTGTCATACGTGCGCGCCTTCTGCGGACAGCCTTTCACACAAGCACAACATTTGATGCATTTCTCTGCAACCGTATTGCACTCGTCTCCTTTTATAATGGCTCCTGCAGGACAATGCTTCACGCAATATCCGCAATGCGTACAACGTTCCGCATCCACTTGCGGAGTACGGGGCATAGGCACCCCACTCTTACGCAACTTGACGACTCTGCGCAAAAAGCGGAGCAACGGGAAGAAAGGCTGGCGCGGACGCTGGATACGGGTCACATCCACCCCATACAGTTTCTCCATATCTTCGGCCGCCGCAATTTTAGCACGTATTTTTTCACCAAAAAGCTTTGCATACTCCAAGTCGTCCGCATCCGGACGTCCGGCTGCCACCGGATATTTCTCACTGCTATAAGAGTGCTCTCCTACAAACGTAGCACCTGCAATTACCTTGAAGCCCAACTTCGTGACAAAAGCATCCAATTCCACCAAAGCCTTCTCATAGGCCCGGTTGCCGTACACCACCACAACCACGGCAGGTGCACCGTCAGCATGAAGCTCCTTCATCCGCTCCAATGCCAAAGGAGCCACATGACCGCCATATACGGGCACCGTGATGACCGCCAAAGCATGGGAAGGCACTTCCCTTTTACCCGCCGCCTCCAAGGTGAGGTCCACTTTGGAGACAGACGAAATTCCCGTTCCGTGAACAATTGCCTCTCCCACTTGTTTAGAGGTACAAGTAGGTGAAAAAGTTATCAACTGTACTTCATCTATATTCATAAACCAATCCTTCATGTTGTTGTTAATACAGCAAAGATAAAGTTTTAAATTTAAAAAAAAGATGATTTGTTTATGAAACCAAAAATATTTATTACCTTTGCACCGTTGAAACATTCTGCGACTTCTCTTGCTGTGGCAAGAATTGTTTATCAGATTTCCGGTTCAATAATAAATATCCCATATAAATCATATATCACAAGGTAAACTTGCCCAAGTTGCTTCCTACAACAACTGCAACTGTGCACTTATGCCTTTCAATAAAAGTAAATTTTAAACCATTCACATATATACTGTATGTATAACATCATTCAACTGAACGACAAAAATTTGTCGGAACTACAAACTATTGCCCAAGAACTGGGTATAAAAAAAACAGACTCACTCAAAAAAGAAGAACTTGTTTACAAGATACTTGACGAACAAGCTATCGCAGGCGCTACCAAGAAAGTTGCCGCCGACAAGCTGAAGGAAGAGCGTAAAGGGGAAAAGCAAAAACGCTCGCGCGTCACTGTAAAGACCGTAAAAAAGGAAGGTGCCGACAAAGTGTTCTCAGCCAATAAAAACGGAAACCTCACCAAAGCCAAAACAGAGGAAGCACCGGCTGCGAAAGAACAACCCAAAACTGTGGAAGCACCCCAAGAACCGACCATAGAAGCTGCAACGCCGGCGCCAGCCAAAGAAGCCGCCGTACCCAAACGCAAACCGGGACGCCCCCGCAAGGTAAAGGAAGAGACTGCTGCACCTCAAGCAACGGAAACCCCGAAGGTTGCCGAACCGGAATTGAACTTCGAGGCTAAAGCTCCGAAAACAGAACCTCAGGCAGAAGCCAAAGCAGAAAAGAATATCGTACCGGACGAAAGCCCTATCCTGGCCGAAGCGGCAGATGACTTCATCCCCATTGAAGACCTCCCTACGGAAAAAATAGAATTGCCATCCGAACTTATCGGCAAATTCGAAGCGACCAAAGCGGAAACTCCCGCCACTCCCACTCCTGCCGCTGCCCCAGCCGAACCGCAACAGCCACAACGCCCGCGCCTCCGCGCCCGCGACAACAACAACCCATACAATAACAACAACAATAACAACCGCAACGGTGGCTATAACCAACAGCGCCCCGTGCAGCAGCGCCCTGCACAACCGTATAACAACGGAGAGAACTATCCCGCCGCTCCGGAACGCAAACCCGTAATAGAACGCGAGAAGACGTACGAATTCGATGACATCCTCACCGGAACCGGTGTACTGGAAATCATGCAGGATGGCTACGGCTTCCTCCGTTCCTCCGATTACAACTATTTGTCCTCACCGGACGATATTTACGTATCACAATCACAAATCAAATTGTTCGGCCTGAAAACCGGTGATGTGGTAGAAGGCGTAATCCGTCCCCCGAAAGAAGGCGAAAAGTACTTCCCGCTGGTAAAAGTATCCAAAATAAACGGACGTGACCCGGCTTTCGTACGCGACCGCGTACCGTTCGAGCACCTCACCCCCCTCTTCCCGGACGAGAAGTTCAAGCTTTGCAAAGGTGGATACTCCGACTCTATGTCGGCCCGTGTCGTAGACTTGTTTGCCCCCATCGGTAAGGGCCAGCGTGCCTTGATTGTGGCACAGCCCAAAACCGGTAAGACCATCTTGATGAAAGACATTGCCAACGCCATTGCCGCCAATCATCCGGAAGTCTACATGATTATGCTGCTCATCGACGAACGCCCGGAGGAAGTTACCGACATGGCGCGTACCGTCAATGCGGAAGTAATCGCCTCTACCTTCGACGAACCGGCAGAACGCCACGTGAAGATTGCCGGCATCGTCCTTGAAAAAGCAAAACGCATGGTGGAATGCGGACACGATGTTGTCATCTTCCTCGACTCCATCACCCGCCTGGCACGTGCCTACAACACCGTATCCCCGGCTTCCGGCAAAGTGCTTTCCGGTGGTGTGGATGCCAACGCATTGCATAAGCCCAAACGCTTCTTCGGTGCAGCACGTAACATCGAGGGCGGCGGTTCACTGACCATCCTTGCCACTGCCTTGATTGACACTGGCTCAAAGATGGACGAGGTTATCTTCGAAGAATTCAAGGGTACGGGTAATATGGAGTTGCAGCTCGACCGCAACTTGTCCAACAAGCGTATCTTCCCGGCTGTCAACATCGTTGCCTCCAGCACCCGCCGCGACGACCTGCTGCAAGACAAGCAGACACTGGACCGCATGTGGATTCTCCGCAAGTACCTTGCCGACATGAATCCGATAGAAGCCATGGACTTCGTAAAAGACCGTCTGGAGAAGACCAAAGACAACGACGAATTCCTGATGAGCATGAACAGTTAACAGCAACTGCATACAGATATTGTACAAAAGCTTCCATTTACGTTCATAAACGTAGGTGGAAGCTTTTTTTATATCCGTTTTTTCATACATTTGCCACCATACAATAACCTTGAACAAATAAAATCCAAATCTGATGAAAACGATTCACTCTTTTATGGGAATGGCATTGTGCAGCTTTCCGGTAATGGCACAGCAATCGCCCAATTTTCTTATTATCCAATGCGACCATCTGACCCAGCGGGTAGTAGGCGCATACGGTGCCGACCCCAGCTGCACTCCACCTATAGACCGAATTGCCTCCCAAGGTGTAACATTTGCCAACGCATACGTGGGATGCCCCCTCAGCCAACCGTCACGCGCTGCCTTATGGAGCGGACTGATGCCGCATCAAACCAATGTACGTTCCAACTCGGCCGAACACATCAATCCTCCGCTGCCCGACAGCATTCCGACCCTGGGAAGCCTCTTCACCGCCAACGGTTATGAGGCCGTCCACTTTGGCAAAACCCATGACATGGGTTCCCTAAGGGGATTCCGCCACAAGGAACCGGTTGCCAAGCCCTTCACCGACCCCGAATTTCCCGTCAACAATGACAGCTTTCTGGATGTAGGAACCTGCGAGGATGCCGTGGCCTATCTCAGCAATCCACCGCAAGAACCTTTCATCTGCATAGCCGATTTCCAAAACCCGCACAATATCTGCGGATATGTAGGCGAAAATAAAGGGGAGCACATAGATAGCCCCATCAGTACCCCACTCCCGCTACTACCCGAAAACTTTGAAGTGGAAGACTGGGAAAAACTTCCGTTGCCCATTCAGTACATCTGCTGCAGCCACCGGAGGATGATGCAAGCCGCCCACTGGAACGAGGACAATTACCGGCACTACGTCGCCGCCTTCCAGCATTACACGCGGATAGTGGCCAGACAGATAGAGAGTGTACTGGAAGCCCTCTACTCCACTCCCGCCGGCAAAAATACAATTGTCATTGTACTGGCAGACCACGGAGACGGAATGGGGTCACACCGCATGGTAACCAAGCAGGTCAGCTTTTACGAAGAAATGACAAATGTGCCCTTCATCATAGCCGGTCCCGGTATTCATCCCCGTCAAAAACCGGTGGAAGATTTACTGACCCAACCCACTATCGACCTGCTGCCCACTCTCTGTGAACTGGCAGGCATTCCGGTGCCTTCCTCCAAGCCCGGCATCAGCCTTGCCCCTTTCCTGAAAGGCGAGAAGCAAAAGAGACAGCACCCCTATGCAGCCTCCGAATGGCACAGTGAATACGAAGTGACCGTCAGCCCGGGACGGATGATACGCAGTCCCAGATACAAATACACACACTATCTGGAAGGCAACGGGGAAGAACTGTATGATATGCTGAAGGATAAAGGAGAAAGACGAAACCTTGCCCATGACCCCAAATACTCAAAGATTCTGGCCGAGCACCGGGCACTGCTGGACGACTACATCCGCCGCACACAGGACGACTACCGAAGCCTGAAAGTTGAAGCCGACAAGAGATGGCGCAGCCACGCACCGGGATATCCCAACCACGAAGGACCCTGCGCCAGAGACATTATCAATAGAAAGTAAGCAAAAAGAACTAAAAAAACAGAATAATATAGATGATTATCAGTGCCTTGACCGGCACTTCCATTCTTTTCGCCCATCCCGCTGCAAGTCTTCAATAATATTCTGCTTCAAAAGAAGGCAGTTAAAGGGATTTTTTGTACTTTTGCGCCTCAATAAGAGTAATTTGTAATTTAGTAATTGTAATTAGATACTATGTTCGATAATTTAAGCGAGAGACTTGAAAGGTCGTTTAAAATTTTGAAAGGTGAGGGCAAAATCACCGAAATCAATGTTGCGGAAACCCTGAAAGACGTACGTAAGGCACTTTTGGATGCCGACGTGAACTATAAGGTAGCCAAAAACTTCACCGATACCGTTAAGGAAAAAGCCTTGGGACAAAACGTGCTGACAGCCGTTAAGCCCAGCCAGCTGATGGTAAAAATCGTACACGATGAACTGACCCAGCTCATGGGCGGCGAGACTTCTGAAATAAACCTCGACTCCAAGCCTGCCATTATCCTAATGTCCGGTTTGCAAGGCTCCGGTAAAACAACTTTCTCCGGAAAGCTGGCCCGCATGCTGAAGAGCAAGAAGAACAAAAAGCCGTTATTGGTGGCTTGTGACGTGTACCGTCCTGCCGCTATCGAGCAGTTGCGTGTACTGGCTGAACAGATTGACGTACCGATGTACTCGGAACCGGACAGCAAAAATCCGGTAGCCATTGCCCAAAATGCCATCCAAGAAGCCAAAGCCAAAGGTTACGACCTTGTAATTGTCGATACAGCCGGTCGTCTGGCAGTGGATGAGGAGATGATGAACGAGATTGCCGCCATCAAGAAGGCCATCAATCCGGACGAGATTCTGTTCGTAGTGGATTCAATGACCGGTCAGGATGCAGTGAATACCGCTAAGGAATTCAACGAACGGCTCGACTTCAATGGTGTAGTATTGACCAAACTGGATGGTGATACCCGCGGTGGTGCCGCCCTTTCTATCCGTTCGGTGGTAAACAAGCCCATCAAGTTTGTAGGTACCGGTGAAAAGCTGGATGCCATCGACCAGTTCCATCCCTCACGTATGGCCGACCGTATTCTCGGTATGGGTGACATCGTATCTTTGGTGGAACGTGCGCAGGAACAATATGACGAGGAAGAAGCCAAACGCCTGCAAAAGAAGATTGCCAAGAACCAGTTCGACTTCAACGACTTCCTGAGCCAGATTGCACAAATCAAGAAAATGGGTAACTTGAAGGAACTTGCCTCCATGATACCGGGCGTAGGCAAAGCCATCAAGGATATAGACATTGACGACAATGCCTTCAAGAGCATTGAAGCCATCATCTACTCCATGACTCCGGAAGAACGCAGCAATCCGGCCATTCTGAACGGTTCACGCCGCCAGCGCATTGCCAAAGGTAGCGGTACGAATATTCAGGAAGTAAACCGCCTGCTGAAACAGTTTGACCAGACCCGCAAGATGATGAAGATGGTCACTGGCAGCAAGATGGGTAAGATGATGCCGAAACTTAAAAGATAAGATAACAGCCTATGACACTGATTGATGGAAAAGCAATTTCAGAGCAAGTAAAGCAAGAGATTGCAGCAGAAGTAGCCGAAATAGTGGCTCGTGGGGGTAAACGCCCGCATCTGGCCGCCATTCTTGTAGGACACGATGGAGGTAGCGAAACCTACGTTGCCGCCAAAGTAAAAGCATGCGAAGTTTGCGGATTCAAGTCCTCACTTATCCGTTACGAGGCAGACGTTACCGAAAAGGAACTGCTCGCCAAGGTACGCGAATTGAACGAGGATGCGGATGTGGACGGTTTCATCGTACAGCTTCCCTTGCCCAAGCATATCTCCGAGCAGAAAGTGATTGAAACCATCGACTACCGCAAGGATGTGGACGGCTTTCATCCCATCAACGTGGGACGGATGTCCATTGGCCTTCCCTGCTATGTATCCGCTACTCCCAACGGTATCCTCGAACTGCTGAAGCGCTATCAGATAGAGACTTCAGGCAAGAAATGCGTGGTATTGGGACGCAGTAACATTGTCGGCAAACCCATGGCTGCCCTGATGATGCAGAAGGCTTATCCCGGCGATGCCACAGTGACCGTATGCCACAGCCGCAGCAAAGACCTGGTAAAGGAATGCCAGGAAGCGGACATCATCATTGCTGCGTTGGGACAACCGAACTTTGTTAAGGCGGAAATGGTCAAGGAAGGCGCTGTCGTTATTGATGTAGGTACTACCCGTGTGCCCGATACCTCCAAGAAATCCGGATTCAAGTTGACCGGTGATGTGAAATTCGACGAAGTAGCTCCCAAATGTTCATTCATTACCCCCGTACCGGGAGGCGTAGGTCCCATGACCATCGTTTCCCTTATGAAGAATACATTGCTCGCCGGCAAGAAAGCAATCTACCAATAACAAGGCGATGAAAACGCTCGCCGTCTTCATTGTTGTCCTACTGTATAGCGTAACCCTTTCCTCGCAGGAAAGGATTACGCTATTATTTGTCGGCGACCTGATGCAGCACCAGGCACAAATAGACGCTGCACATGTATCTGAAGGAAAATATGACTACTCCTCCTGCTTCTCCCTCATAAAAGAGCAAATATCCCAGGCAGACCTCGCCATAGGAAATCTGGAAGTCACATTGGGGGGCAGGCCCTATCGGGGCTATCCTATGTTCAGCGCCCCCGATGAATATCTTCAGGCCATAAAGGACGCCGGATTCGATATTTTACTGACAGCCAACAACCACTGTCTGGACCGTGGAAAAAAGGGAATGGAGCGTACCATACAATTGCTTGACTCCTCCGGTATTCGTTACGCAGGCACCTACAAGAATCTGTCGGAGCGCAGGCAACGCTATCCCCTGTTCATCAACAGAAACGGCTTTCGCATTGCCCTACTCAACTATACTTACGGCACCAATGGTATCAAGGCTACCTCTCCCAATATCGTAAACTATATTGATAAGAATACCATCCTGCAAGATATCCAAAGTGCCAAGGCACGCCAACCGGATGCCATTATTGCCTGCATGCATTGGGGAGAGGAATATCAGTCCCTTCCCAACCGTGAGCAACGCGAACTGGCCAACTGGTTGCTCCAACAAGGCGTAACACATATTATCGGTTCACACCCTCACGTCATTCAACCGATGGAACTACGTACCAACGGTACCGAACAGCACATCATAGTCTACTCCTTGGGAAACTTCATTTCCAATATGAGCAAGGCCAACACTGACGGCGGCCTTATCTTCACTTTGCAGTTGGAGAAACATCCTCTCCCCCAACCCATCCGTCCCTCTTACACCGGTCAGAGTCAGACGCCCCTGCCAGACTCCAATCCTCTGCCTTTTCCATACTGTCGTGTTTCCTATTGTGGATATAATCTGGTCTGGACCGGCCGGCCGGAACTTACTAAAGAAAAAAATTACATTCTTTATCCTGCCAGTTTTCCTACAGAACATTTAACGCCGGAAGCTCGTAAACACCTGGAAATCTTTGTCAAAAGCTCTCGAAAGCTGCTCCAGCAGCACAATATAGGTATCTACGAGAAGAAAAAATAATGCAGAAATCTCAAAAATTTTCGTCTCATTCTTTGCAATATTAAAGATTATCCCTATCTTTGCACCGCATTTAAGAAATGCACTAACATGGTGGCTGTAGTTCAGTTGGTTAGAGCGTCAGATTGTGGTTCTGAATGTCGTGGGTTCGA
>OJPG01001847.1_pt1 | contig 9969 bp, 9 predicted proteins | sample 1598431 | NCBI WGS metagenome assembly OJPG01 (sample SAMN03922473, study PRJEB24848) | human gut metagenome | isolation source: stool sample | host: Homo sapiens | place: Germany | collected 2010-11 | reverse complement strand
TCTACACCTAAGCCTTCGTCGGCAGCGTCAGATGTGTATAAGAGACAGCTCCATACCAGTCACTGAAGATTCCCGCAAACGATTGGATTTGTTCACTGTATCCTCGGGTGACGGGGTTGCCTTCCCATACGCCTCCCAGTTCGGAATAAAGACCGAAGTGGATGAACATGGAATACTTGTTCTGATGCCATTTCTCAAATGCTTTTTCCGAGATTTGGGCTGTTGCACCCAGGCTTATGACACAAGCCATGATGAAGGTTAGTAATTTTTTCATGATTGTAATTAGTGGTTAACTGAATGAATATATTGCATAATTTCTGTTTGTTGGTCGGGATGGAACCACACGATGTCTTTGTCCCGTTTGAACCAGGTCATCTGTTTACGAGAGTAAATGCGGGAATTTTGCTTGATTTTCCCGATAGCGAATTCCAATGTCCATTCTCCGTCCAGATACTTGAACATTTCTTTGTATCCTACGGTATTGAGCGAGTTCAGATGCCGGAAAGGATATACCTGCCGGGCTTCTTCCAGCAAGCCGTCCTGCATCATGATGTCCACGCGGCGGTTGATGCGGTCATACAATTCTTCGCGGTCGCGGGTTAATCCTATTTTGATGATGCGGAAAGGGCGTTCCTTGTGAGTACGGGTACGGAAAGAAGTATAAGTTTTTCCGGTCATGTAGCATATTTCCAATGCATGTATTACTCGTTTGGGATTTTTCAAATCCACTATTTTGTAATATTCGGGGTCCAGCAGCCTTAGTTCGGCGCACAGAGTGTCCAGCCCTTCCTGTTCGTAACGTCGTAGCATCAGCTGGCGTGTTTCATTGTCTACAGTGGGGATATCATCTATGCCTTTGCAAATGGCATCTATATACATCATGGAACCTCCGGTCAGTATTACAGTGTCATGGTTTTGGTATAGGATTTCCAGTTGTGCCAGTACGTCTGCTTCGTATTGTGCGGCGCTGTAATAATCTGTTAGCTGTAATGTTCCGACAAAATAATGAGGAACACGCGCCAGTTGCTCGGGGGTAGGGGCGGCAGTTCCTATCTTCAGGTCTGCATACAATTGGCGTGAGTCTGCCGAAACAATGGAAGTCCGGAAGTGTTCGGCAATGGAAAGGCTTAGTTCGGTCTTTCCTACACCGGTAGGGCCGATAAGGACGATAAGGGTGTCAGGCATGGTGTTTATAAAAAGAGAGGGGCGGACGTGTAACGTCCGCCCCCGTTAAGATTAATAGTTTTCTTGCTCATAAGGGTCCGGTGAGGAGGCACCGCCCATATCAAATCCTTCGGGATCAAAGTCTTCCATATCGAAGTCCTGGTCGCCGTAGAAATTCTCGTCTATATCCAGATTTCCGCTATTGCTTTTTGCCATCATTTCGTCAAAGTCGACGGTTTGTTTCGGGGCTTCTCCGGCTTTGCGCGAACACACTGCTTTGTCAAGGTCTTTGCCGGTGATGATTTCCGACAGTTCAATGAAAAACACTCGTTCTGCCAACGGGTCGAATACATACAGCAATTTTTGCTTTTCGTCTTCCACCAAATCACTCAAGCGGGTTTCTCTCATGATGTAGCTGTCTTCTTCCGAACTGCTTCCCATATCTTCCAGTGTGATTTCCTGGTCTTTCTCCCAGTCGTCATCACAAATGAAGAAAGAGGTCATCTGGTCATCTTTATATCCTGCCGCTTTCAATATTGCTTCGTGCAAATCAAAGAAAGTTGCTTCCGAGTCTATCTTTATTTCTCTTATAAAATCATCGACTTCATCAGAGATTAGTGTAAATCTGTAAATCATATATTTATACTGTATATACTATATAACTTTTTTTTCGTGCAGTAAAGTTATAAAAAACTTTGTTATCTGATGATACCTCTTTGAGAATTTTCTATGAAAGAAATAATATATTCTATTTCTTTGCTCATAGGTATTTCTTTGCGTACTTGTTCCAAGGCATCGGTAACGTTCATGCCATTTTGATAAATAATGCGATAGGTGTTGTGTATATTCTCTATTAGTTCATTAGAGAATCCGCGGCGGCGGAGTCCTACGATATTGATTCCTGCGTAGGCAATGGGTTCGCGCCCTGCTATAATATAAGGAGGAATGTCCTTGCTGAAACGTGAACCGCCCTGTACCATTACATAACCGCCTACCCGGCAGAATTGGTGCATCAATACGGCGCCGCTGATAATGGCGTTATCATCAATGATAATTTCACCTGCCATCTTGGTGGCATTGCCTATGATGCAACCGCTGCCTATGATGGCATCATGTGCTACGTGTACCCCTTCCATCAACAGGTTGTTACTGCCCACTATGGTTTTGCCTTTAGCCGCTGTACCACGATTGATGGTTACATTCTCGCGAATGGTGTTGTTATCACCTATTTCGGCAGTCGTTTCTTCACCGCGGAATTTCAAATCCTGGGGAATAGCGCCTATAACAGCTCCCGGAAAAATGGTGTTGCCGTTCCCTATGCGTGAGCCATACAGTATATTGGCGTTAGGCATGATTGTGTTGTTATCACCGATAACTACATTCTTGTCGATAAACACAAAAGGACCGATTTCTACATTCTCACCAATTTTTGCTTCGGGATGTATATATGCTAATGGACTAATCATGTTGTTTTTTTAGTGGTTATTTATTTTTTACTATTTGTGCCATAAACTCGGCTTCGCAGACTACTTTCTCGCCTACAAACACATATCCTTTCATTGTGGAGATGCCCCGGCGGATAGGAGCCAACAATTCAACACGGAACAATAAAGTGTCTCCCGGCACTACTTTCTGGCGGAATTTCACACCGTCTATTTTCATGAAGTAGGTGGAGTATCTTTCGGGTTCGTCCACTGAATTAAGAACAAGCAGACCACCGCATTGTGCCATGGCTTCTACTTGAAGCACACCCGGCATGACAGGTTCCTGTGGAAAGTGTCCCTGGAAGAAGGGTTCGTTGGCGGTTACGTTTTTCACACCGACAATGTGATTGGCGCCAATGGCAACGACTTTGTCCACTAGCTGGAAAGGATAACGGTGCGGAAGCAGTTCGCGGATGCGGTTGACATCCATGATGGGAGCTTCGTTGCAGTTATAGGACGGAGCCTGTATTTCGTGAAGTTTGATTTCTTTGCGTATCTGGCGGGCAAACTTGTTGTTGATGGTGTGCCCCGGACGGGTGGCGATGATACGTCCCTTGATGGGTTTGCCTATCAGTGCCAGGTCGCCGATGATATCCAACAGTTTGTGGCGGGCCGGTTCGTTGTCCCATACCAAGGGAACATGGTTGATGTAGCCCAGTTTGGTGGCGTCCATGTGGGGAACCCCCATGACGTCTGCCAGCTTGTCGTAGTTTTCCTGGCTCATCTCTTTTTCGTAGATTACGATGGCGTTGTCCAGATCGCCTCCCTTAATCAGTCCGGCACCCAGCAATGGTTCTATTTCGCGGACGAATACAAAGGTACGCGCGGAAGCTACCTCGGTGGGGAATTTAGCCATGTCTTCCAGTGTGGCGAACTGATTGGACAGTATTTTAGACTGATAAGAGATCAGTGCATTCACACTGAAATTTTCGTCCGGAAGAACAATGATGGAAGATCCGGTTTCCTCGTCCCTGAATTCGATTTTTGATTTTATGATATAGTAATCCTTGACAGCATTCTGTTCTTCGATTCCTACACGCTGTATATTTTCTACATACGCTTTAGCACTGCCGTCCAGAATAGGGAATTCGGGACCGCTTACCTGAATCAGGCAGTTGTCTATACCAGCTGCATAAAGAGCTGCCAAAGCATGTTCTACTGTACTTACTTTTATTCCGTTTTTCATCAGCACAGTGCCGCGGGTAGTATCACCTACGTTTTCTGCTACGGCATCAATTATTGGTTGTCCTTCAAGATCAATTCGTTGGATTTTATACCCGTGGTTGTCCGGTGCAGGATTGAATGTCACCGTCAAGTTTACTCCGGTGTGAAGGCCTTTTCCATTTAAAGAAAAACTGCCTTTTAATGTCTTCTGTTTCAACATGGGGTTTATTTATTTAGTTGTTTTTTTAATTCTTCTATTTCTTTCTGCATGGCGTTCAGTGTGGTGTAAATTTCGGGCAGTTTTTTGTATACGGCCGATGATTTCATGAAATTCTTGGCATCGATGGCCGGAGTGCCTAGAATTTGCTCGTTGGATTTCACGTTACCGGGAACGCCTGCTTGTGCGCCGATACCTACCTTGTCACCTATCTTAATATGTCCGGCTAGTCCTACCTGTCCGCCAAACATGCACCATTCACCTACTTTGGTGGAACCGGCAATACCCACCTGTGATGCCATGACAGTGTGGCTTCCTACTTCCACATTGTGTGCTATCTGGATCAGGTTATCCAGTTTCACTCCTTTATGTACAATGGTGGCACCCATGGTGGCACGATCTACGCAGGTATTAGCACCAATCTCTACATTATCTTCTATGATGGCAATACCTATTTGTGGAATTTTTTCGTACCCTTCGGGAGAAGGTGCGAATCCGAATCCATCAGCACCGATTACGCAGCCTGCATGCAGGGTACAGTGGTTTCCTACCAAGCAGTCGTGATAGATGGTGGCATGTGGATAAAGTGTACAATTATTACCTACTTTGGCATGGCTTCCTACAGTAGCGTGCGGGTGGAGGGAAGTGTTGTCACCAATCTCAGCACCATCGCCTACGCAGGCAAACGGAGCGATATATACATCCTTCCCCAACTTCGCAGTGGGGGCAACGTATGCCAGCGGATCTATACCAGTCTTTTTAGGTTTGCTCATTTCATAGAGGGTTAGTAGTTTAGCCAGACTTTCGTAGGCGTTGTCTACCTTGATTAAGGTAGCTTTTACTTCTTGCTCGGGAACGAAATCTTTGTTTACCAACACAATGGTAGACTGAGTATCGTAAATGTAATGAGTATACTTAGGATTTGAAAGAAAAGAAATCGCTCCCGGCACGCCTTCCTCTATTTTAGCAAAAGTATGCACAGTTGCGTTTTCATCGCCAACAATAATTCCCTGGATGTATTCCGCAATTTGTTTAGCTGAGAACTCCATAATACTGTCTAATTCTTTATGTTCTAAATGTTTCAGTTTTGTTACTTGCGTGTTACATGTTAGTGTAAACACATCATTAATTATGCAAATTACGCATTTTTTTTTTATATATCCGTACAATTCGCTAATTATTTAATGTCCGTCGTTTTCGGAACGCAGGTAACATATATAATATTTTTTGACTTTTCGGGAGAGAAGAGAGATGTTGAGCATATCCGAAGCCTTGGCTATATCGCGGGTGCTTCCATCTTTATAGATGATTTCAATACTGTCATCCTCCTTTTTATACATATTGTTTTCTATACTGGATATGGATAGGAAGTATTTTGCTTCTTTCTTGTTGATATTCAGTCTCTTACTTATTCTTGAAAGAATTTCTTCTTTTCGTGCTTTTGTGATGGAAGAGGAGGTTACCTCTACTTTGAATAGTTTCCTGTTAATCATTCCACGACTCAGAGTGGACAATACCACATCGCTGTGATTGCTCCAAACTTTCAGTGCAGTCCATATGTCATTATCATCTAATTGAATAAAATTTTCAATACAATCCGGACTGTTATAAAATTCTTTTTTATCAATAGGATGGTATAAAAAGAATCTTAAAGCGGGTGAGGCGAACAGCTCTACGCCACGTAAGGCTAATTCCTTTGCTCGTGTCAGAGTGTTGACCAGCATTTTTTCACTGGCAACGGAGGTCTTGTGCAGATATACCTGCCAGTACATCAGGCGGCGGGACATCAGGAAGTTTTCGATGGAGTAAATGCCTTTGGATTCTACTACCAGGTGATCGTCTTTTACATCAAGCATTTTGATGATGCGGGCGGACCCGATATTGCCTTCGGATACACCGGTATAGAAACTGTCACGCCGCAGATAGTCCAAACGATCCATATCCAATTGACCGCTGACCAGTTGGTGCAGGAATTTCTTGGGATATTCATCTTTGAATATCTGTATGGCAAGATTGAGTTGACCTTTCATGTCCTTGTTCATTCGTTCCATCAGCATCAAGGAGATTTCTTCATGTGAAACGCCTCCTGCCAATGTGTTTTCCAGCACATGGGAGAAGGGACCGTGTCCGATGTCGTGTAACAGGATGGCAGCTTGTACGGCTTCCGCTTCGCTGTCAAAGATGAAGTTACCTTTGGCGGTAAGGTGCTTGATCGTTTCGCTCATTAAGTGGAAAGCGCCTAATGAGTGTTGGAAACGGGTATGTTGTGCTCCCGGATATACGGCAGAGGACAGGCCCAGTTGCTTGATGCGGGTAAGACGTTGCAGCAATGGGTGACATACAATGTCATATAGTAACCCCTTCGGGATGTTGATAAACCCGAAGACGGGGTCATTTATAATTTTTCGGTCACTCATGGGGAATAATTATTCAGTGTGCTGATATGCTTAAACCAATGTATTACGCTATGTATCTACCTGGTAATTTGCATATTAGCACATTGTTTTATTGGCACATTATTTTCTCCATCTGTGCCTGGACTTTCTGAGCTTCTTGTCCTGCTACAGTCGCAAAATTCTCAGTTTTATCCGCATAGATAATGGCACGGCTTGAATTAACAATAAGTCCACAGGTACTATTCATGCCATATTTGCAGACTTCCTCTAGAGAACCTCCTTGTGCGCCGATTCCAGGTACAAGCAGGAAGTGGTTGGGAACAATTTTACGGATGTCTTCGAAAGCGCGTCCTTGTGTGGCACCTACTACGTACATCATGTTTTCATCGTTGGCCCATTCTTGTGATTTGCGCAATACTTTTTCGAAAAGGCGTTCGCCGTTGGTGTCCTCGGTCAGCTGGAAGTCGTGGGAACCCTTGTTGCTGGTAAGCGCTAGCAGGATTACCCATTTGCCTTCGTAACTCAGGAAGGGAGTCACGCTGTCTTCACCCATGTAAGGAGCTACGGTGACTGAGTCAATGTCCAGCTCTTCAAAGAATGTGCGGGCATACATGGCCGAAGTGTTTCCGATATCGCCACGTTTTGCATCGGCAATGATGAATTGGTCGGGATAGTTTTCCTTGATGTAGGATACAGTCTTTTCGAAAGCGATCCATCCTTTTACGCCCATGCTTTCATAAAAGGCCAGATTGGGTTTATAGGCGATGCAATAAGGGGCGGTAGCGTCAATGATGGCTTTGTTGAAAGCGAAGATAGGATCTTCTTCTTTTAACAGATGTTCGGGGATCTTCTTTATGTCGGTGTCCAGTCCTACACAGAGGAATGATTTTTTCTTTTGGATATTTTCAAATAATTGTTGCTTGTTCATTGCTATGTTTACAGTTTATGGTTTACGATATTTAAATTATAATTCGCTCTCTTTCAAACGTTCGGCATTCTCGGCTACAGTCAAATGGTCAATGCAGTCTTGAATGTCGCCATCCATAAAGGCGGCCAAATTGTAAATGGTATAGTTGATGCGGTGGTCGGTGATACGTCCTTGCGGATAATTGTAGGTACGTATTTTTGCCGATCGGTCTCCGGTAGATACCATTGTTTTTCGTTTGCTGGCAATGTCGTCAATGTACTTTTGGTGTTCTTTATCATATATAAAGGTACGCAGGCGAGAAAGGGCTCGTTCTTTATTCTTCGGCTGGTCACGGGTTTCGGTACATTCTATCAGGATTTCCTCTACTATTCCGGTGTTGGGGTTCTTCCAGTTGTAGCGCAGGCGTACTCCGGATTCCACCTTATTTACGTTCTGTCCGCCGGCACCACCGCTTCGGAAAGTGTCCCATTTGATTTCCCCTTCGTTAATTTCCACATCAAAAGGCTCGGCTTCGGGTAAAACGGCGACTGATGCGGCTGAAGTATGTACACGTCCTTGGGTTTCGGTGGCTGGTACACGTTGCACACGATGTACGCCCGATTCATATTTCAGAGTGCCATATACTTTATCTCCGGTTACGGAGCAGATAATTTCCTTAAAACCTCCTGCTGCTCCTTCATTGGCGCTGGATACTTCCAGTCTCCAACCTTTTGTCTCGCAGTATTTGGAGTACATACGGAACAAGTCGCCTGCAAAAATGGCGGCTTCATCACCTCCCGTACCACCGCGTATCTCCAGAATGGCATTTCGGTCATCTTGCGGATCCGCAGGAACGAGTAACAGTTTGATTTCCTCTTCCAGTTCTGGGATGCGGACTTCGCAGAGATTTGCCTCTTCGCGTGCCATCTCTTTCATCTCCGGGTCGGATTCGTTAGTCATGATTTGTTTGGCCTCTTCCAGTCCATTCAGGCATTGTATATATTCTCTACGGGCTTTCATGATGTCATTCAAGTCCTTGTATTCCTTGGTGAGCTTGACATAACGTTTTTGGTCAGCTATGACATTAGGGTCTGTAATGAGGGTGGAAACTTCCTCAAAGCGAGCCACTAACCCGTCTAATTTCTCAAGTAATGTATTATTGTTTTCTGCCATTCTTTTCTAAACATTTATTTGCGACATACCAAGTGAGTAATATCCACCCAAGTATGGCAAGTACTTTTCTTACTGTATATAGTATGTCATGCCAAGTTGTTTCATGACCCCATGCGGTAGAGATGAAATACAACTCGCGTATTGTATCAATCGTAACTAATGAGCATATTATTGCTCCTATGCCATAAAAAAATCTTTTTTTCAATGTAGCAGGTTTGGAAGCGTTATTATAATATTGCTTGTCAGTATTTGAATTCTCCAAACTCACTTTTGATAATTAGCTCCTTCTTGTCACTTTCTTCTATACGTCCCACGATCTTCGCGTCAATATTGAATGACTTGCTGATGGCGATCACCTCTTCGGCATGTTCGGGTGAGAGGTAAACTTCCAGGCGGTGGCCCATATTAAATACTTTGTACATTTCTTCCCAATCGGTGCCGCTTTGTTCCTTGATGGTTTTGAACAGAGGGGGAACGGGGAACAGGTTGTCCTTTACTACACGGCAATTGTTTCCTACAAAGTGCAGGACTTTGGTTTGAGCACCGCCTGAGCAGTGAACCATTCCGTGAATTTCAGGTCGGAGCGCATCCAGTAATTTCTTCACTACCGGAGCATAGGTACGGGTAGGTGAGAGTACCAGCTTTCCTGCATCCAGCGGACTTCCTTCCACAGCATCGGTCAGCTTCAAATTGCCACTGTACACTAGTTCTTCGGGTACTGCCTTGTCATAGCTTTCGGGATACTTCTCGGCCAGGTATTTTGCGAACACGTCGTGGCGGGCGCTGGTGAGTCCGTTGCTGCCCATGCCTCCGTTGTATTCTTTTTCATAGGTAGCCTGTCCGTAAGATGCCAGACCTATGATGACGTCACCCGGGCGAATATTGGCATTGTTAATGACATCGGTACGTTTCATGCGGCATGTTACGGTAGAATCTACGATGATGGTACGAACCAAGTCACCTACATCAGCAGTTTCGCCTCCGGTAGCGTATACGCCTACACCCATTTCGCGAAGTTCGGCCAACAGTTCATCCGTTCCGTTGATGATAGCGGAAATGACTTCACCCGGAACGAGTAGCTTATTACGGCCGATAGTTGATGAAACCAGAATATTATCTACTGCACCTACACACAACAAGTCATCGATGTTCATAATCAGTGCATCTTGTGCAATGCCTTTCCATACGCTTAAATCGCCGGTTTCTTTCCAATACAAATAAGCCAGTGATGATTTGGTACCTGCACCGTCAGCGTGCATAATGTTGCAATATTCAGGATCTCCGCCTAGAATATCGGGGATGATTTTACAAAAAGCTTGCGGAAAAATACCTTTGTCAATGTTCTTAATGGCGTTGTGCACATCTTCCTTGGATGCTGACACACCGCGCTGCATGTATCGTTGATTGCTCATGAGTTATATATCTGTCTCTTATACACATCTCCGAGCCCACGAGACCTCTCTA
>OJPG01001828.1_pt1 | contig 10055 bp, 10 predicted proteins | sample 1598431 | NCBI WGS metagenome assembly OJPG01 (sample SAMN03922473, study PRJEB24848) | human gut metagenome | isolation source: stool sample | host: Homo sapiens | place: Germany | collected 2010-11 | reverse complement strand
ATCTACACCTAAGCCTTCGTCGGCAGCGTCAGATGTGTATAAGAGACAGGGTTGTAAATGTGCAAGCGGATGAATCCATATTGAATACACAAGGTAAAGTGGATTTAGGAAAATTACAACCCATTTCGTTTGACTCGGTATTGCGTGCTTACCGTGTACTCGGAGAAGTGGTAGGTAAAGCCTTCAAAGACGGATCAACTCTGTTGTAATGTAAAGGTTTTAATTGGTGTATTAACGTTATAGTAAAAAGGGTTGCTGATTTGGCAACCCTTTTCTTTTCAAAACTGTATTACTTTAATCGTTAGCAATATATATATTGGCTTTATAAAACTGATATTATTATGAATGAAACCTTCATTGTGCTTTATATCATTTATGCTCAAATCATTTCTCATTATATAAAGTTTACACGAATACGGGATTCACCTTCATCGTTCCCAAATTCAGAAACAGCCCGTGATGTTCAATCATTCCATTACGGAACATCTTCCATAAGATATTGCAACCGAGTTGCGCCAACGTGGAGTTAATGAACAAGTCCTGCTTCTCCAACGCCTCCGCCAGGGAGCAACTCGGACCAGAATCCTCCTCTTTCACCCTCGCATATTTCACGAACTTGGTAATGACTTTCAATGAATCGACAGTCTTGTACAGTTCGGAAACGGGTTGTTTTATTTTCTTAGGTACAGTTCCCAATACAACCTGCCCCGTACCTTGCGTGTTCCCGAAATCCATCCAGTAAAGCGGTGTCTCGTAACTACGGTAATTTTGGATGGGTACGGCTTTCAGCACGTTCCACAAGTCGAGCCGTGACTTGATGTTATCGGTACAGGTGATGGTGATGTTTGTCATGTCCTCCCGTTTGGCATCTTTCAGCACGGTCGGAAAAACATCCGGCACGGCTTTCCAATCATTTCCGAAGAAATTGTTGACTCGGGTAACAAGACATTGCGCCTTGTTCAGCCCCAGGTCGGAACAGCCGAAAAGCTGGCGGCCGATGTTGGATTCCGTCACGATGTCCGGGTCATAAAGCGTCACGAACATCCCCGGATGTCCGAGTGCCCGCAGTGTCACATCCAGCCGTGCCAGGCAGGTCAATACCTGCGAGCCGGTTCCTCCCGCACCGATCAGGTTCACCGTGACCGGGTGTTGCGGGTTCAGCAAATAGTTGTCTATGTAGTGTACTCTTTTCATTTCAATATATCTTTCAGCTTCAAGTTATACAAAGGTTTCAGTTCATCGAGATTGAAAGGCTTGTCCTTGGCGGCTTTCGTCACCAGGACAAGGTTGGATCTGGTCGGGTTGCCCCCTCCGCCCAAGTGTGAGAACTCCGTCAGCCAGAACTTCTTTTCCCAATACTCCATCAGGTTCTTGTAGGTCATGTCTTTCGGCCTGTCTATTTTTGCGGAGCCCAGGCAGACGTTCGCCCCTGTCACGTTGAAGAACGGTGCGGCATAAAGTTCCGTCTTTTCCGTCAGCTTCTTGTCCTTGTAGGCATAGATGCCCAACGAGTTTCCACCCGCCACGTAAATGACTCCCGGCAGATTGTACTTCGCGTTCTCCATTTGGAGGGATTCCCGGAAGAACATCATCCGTTTCTGCGGTGGATTGTACCAGATATACCTCTCGCTGCCCTTGCGTGGGTCGCACCATAGCATATTGGACGGAATCCTGCCGTATGGCGTAGTGCTGTGGCTTTCGGAATACCCCCGCACCAGCCCGTTCATGAAATCCACCGTAACGGGCCGGCCTTCTCCCATCCTGCCGTTATCGTCTATGTCCCTTATCTCGATAAAATAGCTATTATCAGAGTCATAAGAGTCGTCTTTCTCGCTTGAATAGGCAATCAGCGCCGCCCGTGGATGGAGCAGCGCCCTCAGTTTTTGAGTAAGTTCATTCGTTTCCAACATAATTCAACTGATTAAAGATATGAATTCGTCCGCCCACCGGAAGAACCGTTCCGGGTAATCATCCATGCTGAACAGTTCTCCGGTATCGGGCGACAGGTCGCGGACAGTCACCGGAGTGATGTCGTAGGTCTCTCTGCTGTAGGAATTGTAATAGTCAACGAGATATTCCGATACGACATCGTTGATGTCATACACGACCCTTATTTGCTGTTGCAGGTACATCGGATGGAAATCCGGGTCTTCCGAGTAGTAGGCGTCATACCCGTATTGCATGATTCCCCGTTCGGGTGTCAGGAACGGAAGCCCCCGTTTCATCGCATCGACCAAAGGCTGTTCAAACCCGTTTCGTGGTTCGTATGCCTCCAGTGCTTTCGGCAGGTTCTTATAGTAGGATTTTGTTTCCACCCGTTTGAGCAGCCTGCCGATTTTTCCCTCCTGATAGGAGTCCAGCAGCTTTATGCGTTCTTTCCGGTCCACCGGATCGCTGTCGTCCTCCTCCGAGAGCATCTCAAACATGAAATCCGCTTCATAGTCATCCCAAAAAGTACAGATGCCGTTGGCTTCCATCAGATTGTGGAGAAACGTGATGGCGATTTTCTTTAAAACCGGATTGAGCGATTCCATGAACTTCACAGGGAAGTAATACAGCATGAAGCTTCCCCATTTGTGGTATTTCCACAGGCGGAAGAAAAGCCTGCCTCTTTCCTGCTCGATATTGACATTGAGCCCATCCCCGACAAGTGCGTCCATCTCATCGTACAGCCTGGCGATGCCTTCCCCTATACTTTTCCCCGGCGTATGCACGGCTTCCCTTTGCAGTAACAGTGCGTACCTGAAATATGAATCACGCAGGAACTCGTAGTTTTCCCGCGTGATTACATTTATCTTTTCACATTCGTAGCCGTCGTAACAATCTACGGTAAGACTCTTCTGCGCCAGCGGTATCAAGGCCGAGCTTAGAAAAGAATTACGGCCCCGCTTGGAGCCGCAATCCGTTCTTCCCTGTTCACGCCGTACCGTACATTCCTCCGTGTCTGGCCGATGATGAGCCTTGCCAGCTGTCTTGACTGTTGTTCGTCCAATGGTACACATGGCTTCTTTTCCTTATTATCCTTTTTCTTGTTGTTTTTCGTCATAATTCCTATCCTTTTGTACCGATGGTAGTCTTGAACTCGTACACGGCTTTGTCATCCTTGATGACAGGACCGTGTACCGTTGCCGTAGTCAGTTCCGGGTAGAAATTGGAGTAGTAGCTCATGACCATTTCGGGACTGTCCGACGGGTTGGGGTCATCGAGCGTTACCATCCCGTTGCCTTTCTTGAATGTGAATGAGCGTGTCATTCCTGTGATTTCGAGTGCCATAATATTGTAATTTTAAACTGTTTGATATTGTGAAACATGATTCTCTAACATGGACTGCGGGAAATCGGGATATTCCTCGTAATCCTCCGGGCGGTAGGTCGGTACATTCTGTCCGGCAGGGTAATGGGGGTACATGTCTTCCGGATTCTGTACGTGCTCCTGCCAATGGTTTTCGGGCTGTCCCATGTATGCAGGCTGTGGAGTCTGTTGTGGTACGGGCTGCTGCCCCATGTACGGCTGCTGTCGCGGTGGCATTGGCGGTTGTGCCGGTCTTTGCGGAGGTTGTTGCGGCGGCCACATGGTCTGTTGCTGTGGTGCTGTCTGTCCCTGTTGCCCGCCGGGTGCTTGTGCGGCCATCGGTCTCTGCGGCTGTGGAGGATATTGCGGTGCAGGTTGCGGTTGTTGTGGCATTGCAGCAGCCGGTTGTGCCTGCGGTGCCGCTCCCTCGTCCATCAGGTCGAACAGGCTGCCCTTGTTCATCGCCTTTGTCTGTTCCGCCACCATTTCGTCAATCTTCTTCTGGTCCTGCGGCTTGGCATAGAGGCGTGCCTGTCCGAGCGCGGCGATGGCATCCTTGTGGTTCTTGGCGGCAATCAGTTCCTCCGCCTTCTTGAAATGCTTCTCATATTTCTCGCGTTTTTCCTTTTCCTCCTTCGTTTCCTTTGACCTGGCTTCCTTTGCCGCCTTGCTTTCGGATGCGGCCTTCTCTGCCTGCGCCTCGAATTGCGCCATGTTGGAAATAAGACCCGCTGCCTTCTGTATCGGCTGTGCGACGGCTTGCAGGAATCCGGCATCCAGTTCCTGCGGCAGTCCGCTTATGGTCAGTGGTACGAGGTGGTTTTGGGCTTCATCTTTCAGCCCGTTTGACTTCGGCAGTGTGGATACTGTCAGTTGTCCGTTCGCTTTGCGGATGACGAGGGTGAGGTCCACGCCTTCGGTCATCATCTGATGGATTGCTGTAAAAAACATAATCTTGATGTATTAAAGGTTATTATTGGAGTTTACATTTCGCTGAATAGTTTTGCCAACAGCCTGTCCCTGTCGGGGTGACGGCATATTTCCAGGATGGGGTTCAACAGGGTGGAAATGTGTACCGGTCCGGTCGTTCCCCGTGGCGGGAACTTGACTGTAGGCTCCGGCACTTCCGTCCTTCTGATTCTTGTCCTCGTTGCGGGCATCGGCATCTGTACCGGTGCCATCGGCGCTCTTGTGATGATTGCTTGATTCATGACTCTTTTATTTTAATTGTGAATATTCGGGCTTTGGCAGCCCGTTGAACTACAAGGGCCCGACGGTAAATGCTTCCGGTAAGGCAAGGTTTTCGGGAAAAATACCGGAACGCAGTGAGGATGATTTTTTCCGAAACCGCAAGGCTTGACCTTGCCGTCCGAAAAGAAGCATTTGCCAACTTTGCCCTGTAGTTTCCGGTATGCCAAGGCTTGTATTCTTCATCCCTTTCTTTTTTGTCCCTTTCTGCATAGTTTCCGGTATCATAAGGTATGGGAAACAAAAAGAGCCGCCCGATAGGACAGCTCCGTTCTGTAAGGTGCTACAGGATATTGTATGGCAAATCTGTTTCATGGCCGGATGTCATATTATCAGAACACCAGAAAGCTGAGGATGCAGAACAGTATTGCCGCTGCCACCAGGAGGCAGGCTATCCGGTACAGGAACCTGAAGAATCCCCTGAAGCACACGATGGCTACTGCAATCCAGACGGGGGATATTCCCCGCGAATACATATAACTGAACATGATGAAGGCGGCAACGCCCAATGCGATGAGCCGTACCCATCTGTTCGTCTTTATCTTGTCGATACATTCTCTTGTTTTCATGACGTTCTATTGTTAACAGGTGAAACAGTCGTTTCCAATTTCAAGGGCCGGAATGCGGACCGCCTCCACGGGCAAGGTTTTCGGAGGAAAATACCGGAGCCGCGCGAGGATGATTTTCCCCGAAACCCCGGAGGCCTGACCTTGCCGGTGGAAAAGGGCGGTGCGCTACCTTTGCCCGCGAATTGGAATGACGGCGTTATTTCTTTTTCCCGTTCCCGGCTTTCGGAAACGAGAATACCGGGTTGAACTCCGCATCGAAGGTGATGGCGGCATCGAACGATACGCCTTTCTTTCCCTTGAACCCCTTGATGAGCCGGGTGCTTCCGGACGAGAAGAGTTGTTCCAGATGGCTGTCGGTCAGTTCCTTGTTCAGGACACGGCGGAACACCAGCAGCCCGCACCCGTCCCGGTCGCACTTGGCCACTTTGGAACGGAGGATGATTTTCCCCGTCTTGCACTTGGGGCAGGTGAACACCTTTTCCTGCATTGCCGGAAAATCCAGACGCAGTATCTCGTCTGTCGCCTTGCAGGCATAATCGCGGATGGACTGCATGAATGCCTCCGCGTCAAGTGTATGTCCCTCTATCTGCAACAGGGTCTTCTCCCAGCTTCCCGTCAATTCCACATCGGCCACACGCATCCCCTTCACCGCCTCGTAGATATACATCCCTTTCTCGGTCGGGACGATGCTCTTGCCGGAACGGGAGATATAGTCACGCCCCACCAGGGTGGTGATGATGGCGGCACGGGTGGCAGGCGTGCCTATGCCCAAGTCCCTGATGGCCTCCTTCGCCTGTTCGTCCGTGATGTTTTTTCCGCAGGTCTCCATTGCCGCCAGCAGGGTGGCTTCCGTGTACAACGGTTTGGGCAGGGTCTTCTTCTGCGCCAGCCCATGCCCCATGACCGGAACGGCCTCGCCTTCGGCAAACTCTGCGGTCCCATGGTCTCGTTCCGGCTCGTCCTTCTCCTTGTCCTCCATTCTGGCGAACACACCACGCCATCCATGTTTGGTAATGCAGGAAGAACGGGAGCGGAAATTCATCCCCTCACAAGTACATTCCATGACCAGCAGGTCTTTCTCACAGGGCGGTGAGAACGATTCCAGCATCCTGCCGGCTATCATGCCGTAAACGACCGATTCCGCTTCGGACAGTCCTTCGGGTACGACACCCGTGATGATCAGGGCGTGGTGGTCGGTCACTTTCGTATCGTCCATGCTGCGGGTGTTCAGGCCGGAGAGGTCGAAATGCTGTCCGTATTCCTTGAATTCCGGCATGGCGGCCACTTTCTCCAGCAAGGAAGGGATGTGCCGCATGACATCCCCGGGGATATGACGGCTTCCCGTTCTCGGGTAGGATATCAGTTTCTTCTCGTACAATGACTGGGCGATGGAGAGGGTTTTGTCCGCTGTCAGGTCGTAATGGACATTACAGTCCTTCTGGAGTGAAGTCAGGTCATACAGCAGCGGGGCCTGTTGGAATGTCTTCCTGCGCTCCACCTTGGTGATTGCCGCCACAGAACCGGACGTGATTCTTTTATATGCCGCTTCTGCCGTTTCCTTCTCCTTGAACTCTTCCGTATGGATGAACATGCGGTGTCTGTCCCGCTGCTCCAATGTAAGATGCAGTTGCCAGTAAGGGGTGGACACAAAACCCCGGTTCTCCTTGAAGCGGGCGCAAACCATGGCGAGTGTCGGTGTCTGTACGCGCCCGATGGAATTGTTCGCCGAGCCGGAGACTATCGCCAACGCGCGGCTCGCGTTCATGCCCACCAGCCAGTCCGCCTTTGCCCGGCAGTCCGCGGCGGCATACAGGCTGTCGTAGTCCTTTCCTTCCCGGAGGTTCGCCAAGCCCTCGCGGATGGCCTCGTCGGTGAGCGAGGAAATCCACAGGCGTTTGAACGGCTTGGTATAACCTAAATAGGAATAGATCCAGCGGAAGATGAGTTCCCCTTCACGGGCACAGTCGGTTGCCACGATGACGCTGTCGCACTGCGCGAGCACGCTGTCGATGACTTTCAACTGTCTGGCGGCGGCAAGGTCTGTCACCATGCCCTTGTCCGTCCTGACCTGGCGGGACACCAGGCGGAACGGGTGCGGCAGCATCGGGAGGTCTTCCGCGGTGGTCTTCGTGTAGCCATACGTGCCGGGCATGGCCAGCGACACCAGATGTCCCAATGCCCACGTGACCATATAGCCGTTGCCTGTGCAGTAGCCGTCTTTCTTGTCGGCAGCCCCGACTACACGGGCTATATCCATGCCGACACTCGGTTTTTCTGCTATGATTGCTTTCATGTTCGGATAAAATTTAAGCCGTTCCCCGTTACCGGAACCGGAAAACAGGAAACGGCGGTTTGACATTTTTTGCTTGTAAAATTGGAAGGCGGCTGCTATGCCGACGGTTTGATGCCGAGGATTTCAATCAGCGTTTCACTGTCCTTGCGCACCAGTTGGAGGGTGGCGTCCATCACCACGTCCACCCCGAGAAGCACAAGGCTGAGTGACATCACTTTCGTCTTTTCACCCCTGAGCAACGTGTCAAGTTCACCCGACATTTCCAATTCGTCCTTCAGGATACCGATTCCTGCAAGTTCATCCCAGTTCACGTCTTCCGCCTTGAAAGGCGCGTTTCCATTATTGTTCATGTTCATATTTCCGATTATTTTGGATTTTACATTCATTTTGTTCTCAATCAGGCTATGCTTGCACCTTTGGACTTGCGGCTGCTTTGTTCCTGTCCCTGCTTCTGGGCGTTCGCCACCACGTTGCGCTGCGAGGCGTCGCGCTTGCGGTCCGGGTTCTCGTTGTAGTAGTCCAGTTTGCCTTGGTTGAAATTCGCCTTGACATACTGCGAAAAAGTCTTGCCGTCGTAACCCTTCAGACCTTCAACCAGCACAGCCTTGCCGTCCTGAAGGTCGGAACGCTGCTTCCGGGTCAGTTCCACGTCCCATACCTTTGCCGGTATCTTGAACTCGGCACGTTGCTCGAAGCCGTCCGGAGTGCGTGAATAACTCAGGCGTCCCGTTTCCAAGTCCGCCTTGATGAAGGATGAGAACTCCTCGCCCTTGCGGTTCACCATGTCATTGAGGAAGATGGGTCTGCCGGCACGCAGTTCATTCTGCTCCTCGGCGGTGATTTTCACACCGTTGATTTCATTGGGGATGTAGATTTCACGCGCTCCTTCGGGTGAATCGGGGTTGTAACGGGTGTAGGCGGGTCTGCCTGTGGCCTCATCCAGCTTGACGTATGAGGAGAATATCTCACCGTCCTTGCGCTCCATCCCCTCCACGAAGATGGCCTTGCCTGCATTGAGGTCTTCCACCTGCTTTTGGGTCAGTTCCACGCCGCCCAGCGACTGGCGGTTGAAGAGTTTGTCATTCTCGAAGATGTATTCTATGCCCCTGCGCTCGGCATTGACCTGGATATGGGCGTCGAATTCCTTGCCGCTGTTGGAAATCATCCCCTCGATGAACACTTTCTTGCCTTCACGAAGGTCGTTCTGCTCCTGCTGCGTCAGCTCCACGCCCTTGATTTCTTTCGGGATGAAGACGTTCTCCGCTTTCATCGCCACCACCTCGTTGGTGAGCTTGTCAATACTGATAAAGGACGGTACATACTCACCGTTACGGTTTTTCAGTTCCACCACACGACCCATGTTACCTGTTTCCAACAGGTTCTTCTTGTCCTCGTCAGAGAAGATGTGGCCGAAATACGGTCGGTCAAGTTCGGGTTTTTGACGGATGCCGTGGATGCCCAAAACAATGGGGCCACCCACGGACTGCTGGAATGACAGGCGGGCGTCCGTGCGTAAGACGGCGGAACCGAAGTTCATGCTGATGGGCACTGTCTGGTTGGTCTTGTAGCCCTTGAGCATCTGTTCGAGGAGTCCGCGTTCCTGGAGGTACTCGCGGGAAAGCCCGAAATTCTTCAGTTCCTCCCAGTTGATCATGGATTCGTTGTAACGGTACTTGGTCTGCTGCGTGCCGTCACCTTGGGCGGCCTGCTGCTGTGTTTCATTTTTCTTTGCCATTTCTTCTTGATTTTGATGGTTTATACTTTGGTTTTCCCGGTTGCGCGGGACAATCTCATACTTCTTGAGAAAGTCATCCACGGCTTTTGTCTGCTTTCCTGCGGCAAGGTCTTCGATGGCCTGCTTTACTTTCGGGTCTTCCAGCGTGTCCTCCTTGATGGTGATAAGCCCGAAATGGGTCGGGTCTTTGAGCTGGCTCCAGAAGTTCTTCACGAAATTCTCGAACATGTTGGCGTACCTGTCGATTTTCAGGAAGGAGTTTTGGTGTTCCTTGTCTGCCGGGACGGTGCTGTACTTTCCGTCCTTTTCGATTTTGGACACCGCCTGTAAAAGCAGTTCCATCTTGTCGAGGATGAACACGATGTCACTCATCTGTTCGTTCTCGGCCACTTGCGGTTTAGGGGGGTCGTCCCGTACACTTTTCTTTGCCATAACTTTGGTTTTTTAGAGTTGATAATTAAAAATGTCACGGCAAAGATATAGCGATAATTTTGATAAATAATTGGTTTGCAATGTGTTAGGATATATATTACACCGCTTGTCATCACGTTTCACCGCAGGGGTGACAATGCGAAGGCCCAAACGGACAAAAACGGAGGAAAAAACGCTAAAGAACGGATTGCCGGAAGACGGGGGAAAAGGCCGAACCGAGGCAGGAGGGCGAAAAGAAAGAAAAGCCACCCCAAAAAAAGAAACCTGTATTATGCAGAGTTGAGAGCGAGCTGCTTTAGTCCCCACTTGCTTGTATTCCTGATAAGACAGGCGGCAGATAGATAGAATAAGATGTAACCGGTAGGACGGATGTACCAATTGAGACGGCTTGATTGGGGTAAAATACTGCCCGTCTCAAGTTTTGTCTTGACCTTGTCCTATGCGTCGTAGGTCTGTCTCTTATACACATCTCCGAGCCCACGAGACC
>OJPG01001811.1_pt1 | contig 10173 bp, 7 predicted proteins | sample 1598431 | NCBI WGS metagenome assembly OJPG01 (sample SAMN03922473, study PRJEB24848) | human gut metagenome | isolation source: stool sample | host: Homo sapiens | place: Germany | collected 2010-11 | reverse complement strand
ACTATCACCGCTTTTCTGAAACTCCCTATTCATCGCCCTTTCAAGGGTGAGTGAGGGCAAATAAAAAGGGTGAGGGCAAATTTTGCCCTCACCGGTGTTCGGTCTGTCCCGTTCCCTTGCTTTCTCTTGTCTCGTCCCCTTCTTTCTCTTGTTGTGTCCGCTTCTTTGTCTTATAGAGGCTTTGAGTTTCTGAGCGGCTCACTATAGTGGTCTGACTCGTTCACTATAGTGAACGGAGTTGTTCACCATAGTGAGCTGATTTGTTCACCCGAGTGAGCCGACAATGAACAAAGGCTGTTTCGGGGACAGACACCAAGCGTTTGAGGGATAAAGCAACGGGGAAAGACGGACTGAACAAGGGGAGCGTTCCGGACTACGTGCTTGAATCCCGTGACAGATGACAAACGGTTCTTCCCCTTTATCTTTGAAGAAGCTGTTTTGAAATGATAAATCCCCATTTATCTACCAGGCTGTTTTTTAAGCCTAACTAACGTGCACATACTCGAGAGTCCTATCTGCCAAGGGCAAGTCCATACATAAAACAAACCGTCCGGCCCGGAATGAAAATAATTCACTCCAAGTCGGACGGTTCAAAAACAAACAAATGGAAATCTATTCCTCGTACATCTTGTCAATCAGCTCCTTGTAGTTCTTTGCCACAACAGAACGTTTCAGCTTCAGCGTATTCGTCAGTTCCCCACGCTCCATGCTGAATGGTTCCGGCAGAAGCGTGAAACGCTTCACTTGCTCATAATGGGCAAATTGCTGCTGCAAGGTATCGATACGGGCACGGAACAACGCTTGTATCTTGGAATGTTGCAGTAACTCATCCATATTGCTGTATGCAATGCCTTTCTCCTTGGCATAATCCTTCACAAAGCCATAAACGGGAACTATCAAAGCGGAAACAAACTTACGCTCATCGGCAATGACAGCAATCTGGTCAATGTAACGGTCAATAGCCAGCTTCGTTTCCAATGCCTGCGGTGAAATGTATTTTCCGTTGGAAGTCTTGAACAAGTCTTTGATACGCTCCGTCAGATACAGATGGCTATCCTTCAAATAACCGGCATCACCCGTGTGGAACCAACCGTCACGGTCAATGGCAGCAGCCGTTGCCTCCGGTTTCTTGTAGTAGCCGGTAGTGATAGTCTTACCACGAAGAAGTATCTCGTTGTTCTCGCCAATCTTCACCTCCACATCAGGCATCACCGTACCTACGGAACCAATCTCATAGCCTTCGTTGAGGAAGCAGGAAACGGTAGCCGTAGATTCCGTCAGACCATAGCCCACCACCATGTTTATACCTACAGAATGCACAAACTCGCAGATTTCATCGGGCACAGCAGCACCTGCCGTAGGAAAGAAATTACCGTTCTCAATACCTATCGTCTTCTTCAGCAGAGCATAAATGGTCTTTTCGTAGAACTTGTATTTCAGATGAAGCATCATCGGAGGAGTCTTTCCTTGGCGCAAATAATCAATGTTATGCGTCCTGCCCACCTTGATGGCATCCAACATCATCGCCTTACGCAGACCGGTTTCCTGGGAAATCTTCTCCTGCACACCGGCATAGACTTTCTCCCAAAAACGGGGTACACTGCACATCAGTGTAGGGCGTATCTCTTTAATAGTAGTTTGGATATCTTGTGGACGGAGATTGATGCAGACCTGCACTCCCCGGTGTATACAAAGGTAGGTCCATGCCTTTTCGAATACATGGGTCAGCGGAAGGAAGTTCATGGAAACATCCTGGTCTGTCATGAAAGGCAATCGGATATCATGAATGCGGAAAGCCTCTCTATAATTGAAATGATGGAGCATGACACCTTTCGGCTCACCGGTAGTACCGGAAGTATAAAGGATATTGGCGAGGTCATCATCTGAGGCAGCTGCTGTACGTTCTTCTACAATGGCATTGTGCTGCAACTCTTCATCCATTGCCATAAATTCATCAAAATAGATGGAAGTCATGTCGCGCGGATCTTTCACCACAGCACGGTCGAAGATGATGAGCTGCTGCAGAGACTGGCAAAATCCGAACACGCTGAAAGCGGCATCGTACTGGAACTGCTCGCCTACAAACAGATAACGTATCTGTGCATCGTTGATGATATACTGTGCCTGGGCCGGTGAGCTGGTAGCATACAAAGGTATAGTCACCGCCCGGTTGGCGAATGCACCGAAATCAGTAAAGAGACATTCGGGTTTATTCTGCGAGAAGATACCGATATTCTCTTGTGGCTCTATTCCCAAAGCCACCATTGCATTGGCAGTCCGGCGTACAGTCTGTGAGAACTCTTTCCAAGAGATGGGTATCCATTGTGCAGTTTCATAGTCCCTGTATTTCAGGGCTATTTTGTCTCCATACTTCTCTGCCTGGCGATGCACCAGGACAGATAAATGATGATAAGTCATAACTTTTGATATTGGTAAATACGGTACAAAGGTAGTGGTTTCATTTGAAACTAATTTGATATTAGCGGGTAATTATTCAAACTTTACCTTTAAAGTATCCGACCATCCGTTAGCAAATTATCCACAAAAGATACTTTCTTTACCATTAAAACAATAGAAATATATTAAATATCTATATATTTGTGGTGATATACAAACTAAATCAAATTCAATGAACATGAAAAAAGTATTGCTTTTAATGGCTATGCTGACCATAGGTTTAGCAAGCATCAATGCTCAAGACAACCTCAGATGGGGAGCAACAGTCGGCATGAACTCCAGTAACTTCTCCATTACCGGTTTCGACAGTAAAATAGGCTTTCATGCTGGGGTAAAGGCTGAAGTAGGATTGCCTCAAATTTCAGAAGGAGTCTACCTCGATATGGGTGCATTACTTACGCTGAAAGGAGCCAAAATAGACGGAGGCTCTGCTGCTTCTATCAAGTTCAATCCCTACTACCTGGAAATTCCTGTACACATTGGCTATAAATATGCAGTGAATGAGAACTTTGCCATATTCGGCAATGCCGGTCCTTATTTAGCCATCGGTCTTTTTGGCAAAGCCAAGGCAGAAGGAGATATTCTTGACGAATATGAGTTTGATGATAACTCCACCAATGTATTCGGGGATGATGCCATGAAGCGTTTTGATTTCGGTCTCGGATTAAAAGCCGGAGTCGAATTCAGTCAGAAATATCAGATTTCCATCGGTTATGACTGGGGACTGGTAGAGAACATTAAAGATTCAGGCAACAAAAACCGCAACTTGATGATATCACTCAGTTGCTTCTTCTAAACAATATTGAAAAAACAGAAAGGACGTCGGTTTGGCGTCCTTTTCATTTTTTATCCGTAAGTTTGCGGCCAGATTATTTATTTACCGAATATGATTTACGATATACCGACTTTAACTTCCGAAGCAATCGGATTGCTCAAATCACTGATAGCCATTCCTTCCTTGAGCCGCGACGAGGAGAAGGCGGCAGATTATCTGCAGAACTATATCGAAATGCAAGGCATGGCAACAGGACGTAAAGGCAACAATGTATGGTGCCTCAGCCCGATGTTCGACTTAAAGAAACCGACCTTGCTGCTGAATTCCCATATCGACACCGTAAAACCCGTCAACGGGTGGCGGAAAGATCCTTTCAAACCAACGCTGGAAAGTAATGGAAAGCTCTACGGGCTGGGCAGCAACGATGCCGGAGCCAGTGTAGTCAGCCTGCTGCAAGTATTCCTGACATTGTGCCGCACCACTCAGGCCTACAATCTGATATATCTTGCCTCGTGTGAGGAGGAAGTATCAGGCAAGGGGGGAATAGAATGCGTATTGCCGGAACTCCCTCCCATACAGTTTGCCATTGTAGGCGAGCCGACAGAGATGCAACCTGCCATTGCAGAAAAAGGATTGATGGTGCTGGACGTAACTGCTACCGGAAAATCGGGACATGCTGCCCGAAACGAGGGAGATAATGCTATATATAAGGTATTGGATGATATTGCCTGGTTTCGTGATTACCGTTTCCCAAAAGAATCTTCCCTGCTGGGTCCCGTGAAGATGAGCGTAACCATGGTAAACGCCGGTACACAGCATAACGTCATTCCCGACCGTTGTACTTTTGTCGTAGACATTCGCAGCAACGAGTGTTATAGCAATCAGGAGCTATTCGATGAAATACAGAAACACATCACGTGTGAAGCCAAAGCCCGCTCCTTCCGGCTAAGCTCTTCACACGTAGCTCCGGAGCATCCGGTAGTGCAAAAGGCTATTGCCATGAAACGTACTCCTTTCGGCTCACCGACCTTGTCCGACCAGGCACTGATGCCATTCCCTTCTCTGAAGATGGGACCGGGGAAAAGTGCCCGTTCACACACTGCCGATGAATTTATCTTTGTCAAGGAGATAGAGGAGGCGATAGGGATGTATCTGGAGCTGCTGGAAGGAGTAAAAATTTAAATTATCATTATCTGTTCAGCCACGGCTCCGGATTCAGTTTTTCCTTCTCTTTCCTCAATTGGAAGTGTAGCACCGTACGACCATTGTCGGCCCCATCCGAGAAGATTTGTCCGAGAGTCTGTTTGGTGGCAACATCATCGCCCTGCTTCACCGAGGCCGATGACAAGTTGCAATAGACTGATATATAATTCCCGTGACGGACAAGGATATTGAACAGTCCGTTCAGTTTAAAGACAGCCGCCACTTTACCATTGAAGATGGCACGGGCTTGGGCACCCGGTTTCCCTTGTATATCAATGCCCTTATTGTCCAGCTTGACATTGCGCAAACCTTCCACAGAATACTGGCCGTAATGGCTGGTAATGATATACGCTCCGGTGATGGGCATCGGCAACTTACCGCGATTATTAGCAAAGTTCCCTGATAATTCACGGTCTGCCTTACTCATGGAGTAAGTTTCCAAAGGCTGTGCCTTCGGCTTTGCGGGCATAGAGGCAGTTGCCGTTTTTTCGGTTTTCTCACCAGCCTTTTTACGTGCGGCTGCCTCACGGCGCGCTTCTTCTGCCGCACGCTTACGCGCTTTCTCTATTTCTTCCGCTATCAGACGGTCAATGCGTGCATTGAGCTGATTGGCTTCACGGCGTTTCTTATTCAGTTCGTTCTGCAATCCCCGCTGTTTCTTTTTCAGATTGGCTACCAACAACTTTTGTTCCTTCTCCTGCGCTTCCAGCTTGACTTTCTCCTCTTCACGTTCTTTCAACAATCCTTCCTTGGCAACCTTCACTTGCTGAAGCTCAGTCTTCTTACGGTTCACCTGCTCCTGCTTTTTCAACACTTCCTCGCCTTGCAGGCGCTGATAAGTAGCATATTCACGTACATAGCGCATGCGTCGATAGGTCTGTGCCAGGCTCTTGGCAGAGAAAATGAACATCAGCTTCTCTTCAATGGAGCGGTTCTTATACAAATATTGAACGGACGATTCGTATTTCTTCTTCTTGTCCCTTAGGTCACGTTGCAGGCGGGTCAACTGACGTTCTAATGAAGACAACTCGCGCTCTATGGATTCCACATCATTATTGATAGTCAGAATATAGCGTTTGCGCTCTTCTATCTGTCCGGTCAGTGCAGCAAGACCGTTCAACTGGCTTCCCACATCCTTCTTGGTGGTTATCAACAGCGTTTCCGACTCTGCTATCTGTTTCTGCAAGGCACCACGCTTGCTTTCCAGTTCCTTAATCAGCTTGTTGGACTGGGCAAGGAGCGGAGAAACCGGCAAAAGGAGGAGAAAGAAGAGAAGGAGAAGCTTCATAAGTTATGAGTTATAAGTTATGAGGGATTATCTGACAATTATCAACTAATCAAAGGTCCATCAGCATTTCCAGCAGTTCTTCCAGCTCCACCTCTTTATATTTCTGTGAGAGCTGGGTAGGAGTCAGTGCAAAAGGCTTATCCGAGAAGTTGGAAAGTTCAATCTTTCCCTTTTCCAGAGAGGGTATCCCGAGTTCCTTGCCGGTAAGCACCCTCTTGCCATTGGGTTTGGAAGCAGCATAAAGCAGTTTCTCCAAATGGGCAAAATCCGCCTTCTTGGGCAGCACATCCTTCAGTTCCTTACGTGTTGCACGGACATAACGTTTTCCCATACGGTCTACCAACAGAATCTCATCCGGGGTGACTTCCATACGTGCCACCTCCGTACGAAGTATCGGCATCAGAAAGGAAATCTGCATGCATTCTTCCTTCTTCAACTTCATCGTACCGTTCACAGTAAGGGTGGCATCTTTATGGGGTACCGTCAGCTGCACTTTGGAGGAAAGGCAGGCAGATTCTCCGGACAGAGAACTTGAGTGACGCGAAGTCTTGCAACCGGCAAGCCCCACAGCCAGCAACAACAGCAAGGACAACAGGCGGCATATCCTTGCCATATCATTCAGCAGGTTTAGTTTCATCTGATATATATTTCTTTTTTTGTATTTTCTGTTTCAACGTATCAGAGCGATTGCCCTTATCCCAGGCTTGTTTCCAGTATTTCAAGGCACCTTCCGCATCGCCAGTCATGTAATAGATATCTCCGCAATGTTCCAAGACCACGTCACTGCTATCTTTATCATTCTTTATCGCCTCATCTATGTAGAGACGCGCCTCGGCATAATTACCTTTAACAAACAATATCCATGCATATGTATCGAGATAGGTGGAATTGTTCGGCTCGGCTTTCACTGTCTTGTAGCTCATCTCTTCCGCCTTGTCCAAGTCGCGGCGCTCCACGGAAAGATAATATGCGTAGTTATTCAAGGCACCGATGTTTGAAGGATTGTACACCAAAGCGGAATCATAAGCCGCATAAGCTTCCACATGCAGATTCTTGGTGTGATAAGCATCACCGATAATGGCATAAAAATCTGATACGACCTCCTTCTTGCTGTCGTCCTTGACGTGCGACAAAGCCTTTTGACAGATGGCAAGGGCATCATCCGTCCGTTCCGCCTGGTTGTAGGCAATGGCCAGATAGAAATAGAACTCCAACATATCGGGATTGGACTCCACACCGGCTTCGCACAAATTCATTATTTCCTTGTAATCCTCCTGGCGCACAGCTTCCCCCAGCAATGTCATACGAGCCGCTGTGTTGGTAGGGTCTATCGCCAGAACCTGGCGCAGAACCGGCCCTGCCTCCTTGTTCATTCCTTTGGAAAGAAGATATTGGGCATACAGCAAAGGTAATTGCGCCTCATCGGGCTCCTGCTCCATGATGCGGTTGAAGAGCGTAATGACACGTGTACTGTCCTTGCCTGCCTGCTCATTCTGCACGATGAACTGCCGCATCACATTCAGTTTGGTGTCCGAAGCCACTTTCTTGTTCAGCAACAGCGTGTCCAATTGCTGTTCATACAGCTCCTTCTGTCCGGTCTCTTCGTAGTAAGAAGCCAATGAGTACATGGCCATTGCATTGTCCGGCTCTTCGGCCAGCACCTTCTTGTAAATCTCATAAGCTTCCTGCTTTTTCCCGTTCTGCATATAGACATCCCCCAGCACAACCTGATAGCGCATATCGTTGGGATACTCTTCTACCAGACTTTCTATTTCATGAAAGGCGCTCTTGTCGTCCTTCTTTTGCAGATAGATGCGGAACTTCTCCATACTGAGCTGTTCATTCTTGCCCATCCGTTCCTCGAGCTTGTTCAGTATACCGATAACTTTGTCATACTCTTCCTGGCGGTTGTAAATCTCCAGCAAGTTGTATAGCGGGTCCAGCTTATCCGAGAAACGTACCGCCATATTTTCCAACAAGGCAGCGGCTTTCTCCGTTTCGTTTTGCTGCATATACAGATTGGCAAGTCCCTGGGCATACCAGTAATTATCGGGAGCATTCTCCACCGCCTTTTCCAAGGCGGCTTGTCCCAACGGCACCTGCTTGAGGTACATATAATACTGGGCCATCTCATACAAAGCCGATGATGCGTTCGGGTTTATCGTCAGGCAATGTTGCAGGACATCGAAAGCCGCATCATAGTCTTTCTGGACTTTCAGACGGGCGGCTTCAAGAAAGAAGTAGTCGTAACGGCGCTGCTGTTCGGGGGTAAGCTCCTTTACGGGCGAAACGTCGGCTTTCTTCGACTTCTTCCGTTTCTTCAATTCCTTCCGTGCCTTTTCAGACCGACCATACCCGCTCATTTTCTCCTTAGAAGCTTGAACGTTGGCAGCCTGCACTCCGTACGTAGTAAAGCAGAAGGTACCTATCAACAACGCAAGTATTATTTTTACTCTGATTCTCATCTATTTAATTATAAATTCTTAACCCGTAAAACGGAACAATATCCATTCATTTTTTACCCGTATGCCCGAAGCCACCGGCACCGCGCTCCGTCTCATCCAGCACTTCCACTTCCTGCCAAAGAGCTTGTTCGTGACGCGCTATCACCATTTGTGCAATCCTCTCCCCATCTTCGATGACGAAGGTTTCTGCAGAAAGGTTGACGAGAATAATACAAACTTCACCACGGTAATCGGCATCAATCGTTCCAGGGGAGTTCAGCACGGTAATCCCCTTCTTAATGGCCAATCCGCTACGCGGACGCACTTGCGCCTCAAATCCTTCCGGAAGAGCGATATAAAGGCCAGTAGGCACCAGACACCGCTGCATCGGAGCCAGCGAAATAGGTTCATTAAGGTTTGCACGGATATCCATTCCTGCAGACAGCTCAGTGGCATAAGCCGGAAGCGGATGCTTTGATTTATTGATGATTTGTACGTTCAACATGATGTTATTTACGATTTGACGATTTACTATTTACGATTGGGGCTACTTCTATTCTTACAATTCGAGTAATTCAAGTTTCGCAATTCATCTTCCTTTTACTATAAACTTGGGCGAAAATACGGCTTTTTATACAAAATAGTGATACATTTGCAGTTAAATAATAGTAACTTCAATCGTAAATAGTAAATCGTCAAATCTCAAATAACATCATGATGAATTGGAATACGCTCATATCTGCCAAACGCTTCGGACTGGAAGAGTTTCACCAGGAACGCCATGAAAACCGCTCGGAATTCCAACGTGACTATGACCGCCTTATCTTCTCTGCCCCCTTCCGCCGTCTGCAGAACAAAACCCAGGTATTCCCTCTTCCCGGTAGTGTATTCGTCCACAACCGATTGACACACAGCTTGGAAGTATCATGCGTAGGCCGCTCATTAGGCAACGATGTATCGAAAGTTCTCATTGCCCGCCACCCGGAACTGCAAGGCAGCTACCTCACCGAAATAGGCTCCATAGTTTCGGCCGCCTGCCTGGCACACGACTTGGGAAATCCTCCTTTCGGACATTCGGGAGAACGAGCTATTTCCACCTTTTTTTCCGAGGGAAAAGGAATGTCCCTGAAGGGCCAACTGACACCTGCCCAATGGGAGGACCTTACTCACTTTGAAGGGAATGCAAATGCGTTCCGTCTGCTTACCCACCAGTTTGAGGGAAGGCGGCAGGGAGGATTTGTACTCACCTACTCCACCCTGGCAAGCATCGTGAAATATCCCTTTTCATCGAGTCTCGCAGGCAAGAAGTCAAAATTTGGTTTCTTCATTACAGAGGAAGAAAGTTTTCGCCGCATAGCAGAAGAACTGGGTATGGAGAAGCAGAACAATGCCCCGTTGAAATATGCCCGCCACCCGCTGGTCTATCTGGTGGAAGCCGCCGATGACATCTGCTACCAGATGATGGATATTGAGGATGCTCACAAACTGAAAATTCTGACTACACAAGAAACCAAAGAGCTACTTCTCTCTTATTTCTCGAAAGAGCGCCAAGCACACCGGCTCAAAACCATGGAGATAGTAAGTGACACCAATGAACAAATAGCCTATCTGCGTTCCAGCGTTATCGGACTGCTTATCGGCGAATGCGTGCAAGCCTTTGTAGACAATGAAGAAAAGATTCTGAAAGGAGAATTTGAAGGAAGCCTCATCAACCATATATCCGAAGTACCTGCCAATGCCTACAAGCACTGTGCAGACATCTCCCTGAAGAAGATTTACCGCTCACGCGACGTGCTGGACATTGAACTTGCCGGTTTCCGTATCATCAGTACCCTGCTCGAACTGATGATTGACGCCGTGTGTTCTCCGGAAAAGGCATATTCGCAACTGCTCATCAATCGCGTATCGGGCCAGTACAACATAAAAGCGCCTGCACTCTATGAAAGAATACAGGCGGTATTGGATTACATCTCCGGAATGACGGATGTATTTGCACTCGATTTATA
>OJPG01001795.1_pt1 | contig 10255 bp, 7 predicted proteins | sample 1598431 | NCBI WGS metagenome assembly OJPG01 (sample SAMN03922473, study PRJEB24848) | human gut metagenome | isolation source: stool sample | host: Homo sapiens | place: Germany | collected 2010-11 | reverse complement strand
CCTTGAAATAACCGTTTGATATTAAGTAATAAGAATAAAAGATAGATTTCATCATGGCAAAAAACAAGACAAGAATTGCAGATGCGACACGATGTCTGATGTGTTATCAGCCTATTTGTGACATAGCTTGTCAGAAAAAGGTTTTCCCGGCCGGAATTATACATGCTTTACATTTGAAGAATGAGGCTGGAGCATACTTGCGGTCAGTAGAAAATGTTTCCTGCTTCCATTGTGATGATGCAAAGTGTGAAAAAGCCTGCGCACGCGGACGGGTAGATTCTCCAATCCGAATACAGGAAATTTGCAGATATGTATCCCAAATGGAAAACATATCACGAGAGAGCACACAAGCAGAGTTGTCGGTCAACTTTTGTGGCATCAGATGTGAAAATCCGTTTTTCCTTGCTTCATCGCCAGTGGCTTCGTCGTTCGAGATGTGTTGCCATGCTTTTGATGCCGGATGGGCAGGAGTATCATATAAGACAATCAGTTTCTATCAGAGCCGGGAAGTTTCTCCCCGCTTTGATGCGCTTCCCGGAGAACATCCCTTTTCATTCTGCGGATTCAAAAACCTGGAGCAGCTGTCGCCTCACTCCGCCGAAGAGAATTTCGAGATTATCCGTCGTTTAAAGGAACGTTACCCGGAAAAGGTCATTATCGCTTCCATTATGGGTAGAAATTGCGACGAATGGACTGTCCTTGCACGCATGGCAGAAGAAGCCGGTGCAGACTTGATAGAATGCAATTTCTCTTGTCCTCAGATGGCCAAGCAGGGGTTGGGAAGCGACATCGGACAAGATCAGGATCTTATTGCGCTCTATACCCGGGCTACACGCAAAGGAAGCCGTTTACCTATCATAGCCAAGATGACACCCAACATAGGCAATATGGAACTTCCGGCAATGACTGCGATTGCCAATGGGGCAAACTCTTTGGCCGCTATCAATACGGTGAAGAGCATTACGCGCATCAATACTGAAAATTTTTCTTCCTATCCTGATATAGGCGGACAATCAGCTGTTGGAGGTTACTCCGGGCAGGCGGTGAAACCGATAGCCCTCCGTTTCATTCGTGACCTGGCCTCCTATCCACCGCTCAAAGGTATCCCTCTGTTTGGTATTGGAGGAATAACAACCTGGCAAGATGCTTTGGATTTCATTTTGCTGGGGTGTACGGCATTGCAGGTGTGCACATCAGTGATGGAATATGGTTATCGCATCATCGATCATTTGAAGGAAGGGCTTTCTATTTATATGAAACAGCACGACATCGCTTCGCTTGACGAGTTGCGCGGATTGGCTTTGCCCAACTTAGTTCAGCCGGAACAGTTAGACAGAGAGCGCAAACTTCATTGCGAGATCGACAGCCGACGGTGCATACATTGCGGGCGTTGTTACATCTCGTGCCTTGACGGCGGACATCAAGCCATCGGATGGGAAAAACGTACTCCGATGATTGACAAATCGCTTTGCGTGGGTTGCGGGCTTTGTACGTTAGTCTGTCCGACCGAGGCCATTTCATTAGTAAACAGTTTATAAACAACGATTAACGCTCATTGTCCCAATAGTTGTTCCGGTCATTTCATTGGTAGTTGAGCCATGTGCATGGAAAAGCATGAAGACAATAGCACAAAGAAATAATATCATACTAACTAAAATAAGAATCAGAATGAGAATATGTAACTTATGGAGAAATGTGTCTGTCTTGCTGGTGGCAGGTTGTATCTGTTGCGCCATGCCGTCGTGCAGCGATGATGATGCACCGGCAGTCATTGAAGCCGCACAGCCGTGTGCATCCGCTTACGAACTGAATGAAGTGGGTGATGTCGCCTTGGAATTTGAAGTAATCCCCGAAAACGCCCAAGTGAACGAGGTAAAAATCATAGGAGAAAACAGAGCGTTCGAGGCGCAAGGCTTCACATCCAAAGGAGGAGGCAAATGGCTGTTGAATGCCAGGGTAACCGACTTCACGCAGATCAAGCAGGAGAATACAGTCATTCTATCCGTTAGACAGACCGGCGGAGCTGCCAGTGAAGTTGAGCTTGTCGTAACCGACCCGTACACTATAGAAAACAAGTTCACCCTTGCCAATCCCAAAGGATTCAACTACTACAGTGCTGATAAGGAAAACCTGTATGAAACCGGTCTGCCGGTAGTCATCGCAGCAGAGAAACAGGAAGACCTTGCCTTGATCGACAGCAAAAACATCAAGGTGGTTGACGGAGCAGTGTCCCATAAAGTGGGAGCCGTCCACTTCAATATAATTCCCATGACGGAAGAAACCGGCTTTACGCTGAATGTGAACCCCGAGAAGCTGGAAGAGGTACAGGAAGCCATCCCGACATACAGTACGTTAGACTTCAACGTGCAGCTGACCTCCAAGAACAGCCGAGTAGCCAGCCTGCCACTGACAGTTACCGCCTGTGCACCGCAGGCAACCGTGGAAGATGATGCGCTGACCTTGTCGCGATCCGACTTGGGCAACCCTGACTTTGAAAAAGGCTTCGACATTGATGTAACCCATAAACTCAGACAAATGGGCATATTGGAAAAGAGTGGATTCAAAGTAAAAAGTCTTGGTCTGTTGGACGAAAACGGGAAATCGGTGGACGATGGGCCTTTCATCGAGACACAGCTCGAAATCATGGATGCCGAAGGCAACACCAAATGCAGCGTGAGCCTGACAGGAGATGCCCGATACAACTATGCCCCGGGCACCTACTACTACGTACTGCGTTGCCGCCAGCCGTGGGAATACAATGGCAAGACATACAATCCTTCTTGTGCCAATCTGAAATTCAAAATCGTAATTAAATAAACAGACGGGCAGGCGATGAAACAGTTTTTTGATAAGGATTTTTGGAAGAACACGGCCGGGTGTACCGTAGGCACCTTGATCGGTATCCTGCTGACTTTTGGTACGAGTTCCTATTTGGAAAACCGGAGCAAAACCGAAATGGCACGGAAAACCGTGATGCTTACTTTGCACAACCTGGATGCATCCACCCGAAATATGCAGACGCTTTTGGATGAATTGCAACAGTACGATACGCTTTTCACACGGGCCGCTTCCCTTATGCCCGACCGGCTCGGCCAGATGGGGAGTGACTCGCTGCAAATGTTCGTCAATGCATTCGGCTCACGCCGGTTGCTGATGACGGACCATACCACAAGCAGCATTTTCTCCAACAGTTTCGAAGTGTGGCAATGTCTGGACGACGAAAAGGTAATCGGACGGATAGGCAACTGCTATAGTGTCCTGGATGTATGCCGCGAAGAGTACCTCAGGATGGAAGAACTGCGCCAAAAGGCCTATCAAGCCTATTGGCACGAATGTCCGCCCATGGATTACCCCGATGCCGAGAAGACCGCAAAGGCACTCCTCGAACGGTACGACGTGCGTTATGTATTGTCCATACATTCCAACGTCATCCAAATGCTGAAACATACGCACGGTATTGTCTGCCAGCTGAATGAACGTAACAAACAGGTGCTTCACATCACACAGGAAGAATTGGATGAAGTAGGGAAACTCTTGGAGCAAAACTCCTACAACATCAAATCGGACGATATGCAGACACCGGAAAACAATTTGAATGAAAACGAAGTAAATGAATAGAATTAATGCTTATGAAACGAATGATTTATACCACCAAATTTATATCGGTTCTTGTCTTCATCGCCCTCATGCTGGCCGCTTGCAACAAAGACGAGTGGAAAGACGACGTGGATGCGCTCAAGCAACCGATGCCCACGGGTATCGTCATCATGGACGCCGTGTCAGTCACGGCGGTGAAAGGAACCTCATTTCAGCTGCGTTTCCGGGTGAACCCTTCAGGCGTGGCAGTTACGGAAGGTAATCTTGAACTCGACTTGCAGAACAGCGACACCTACCTGCTCGTACCACCTACCCGAAGTGCCTTCTCTGCCCAGTCGCGGACCTCTTACGTCACCCCGTCCGACTGTTATAAAATCACCGGAGTGGAACCCGACCGCAACGGTAGCGGCGAGATTCTCGACGGCCAGTGGATTGTGACCATCAAGACCCAGGGTGAAGGGAATTTCCGCAACGTTTCGGACCTCTACCTCGTCATGAACTATACCGATGCAGCGGGCGTGGCTCATAAAGTCAGCTCGCCGGTTTTGCCCGTGCAGATTGTCCCCACGGCGGACGAAGGGGTAGAGTTTCGCTACTCGCTGGTGCAGACCCTACGAACCGCGCATGGGGAGCTTAATCCCTACATACTCTACACGGACGTAAACACTTATCGTAATGCCTCGGGCGGGGAGTGGGTCTACGATATCAGCTTCATCACGAAGGCTGAGTCTCAGGGCGAGGCGATGACCCTCGATTGGCTCACTCTGCACGAGAAACAATACGTGTCGCTGATTCCCAAGGAAGGCCATGAGTTGTGGACCTCGCTCGAAGAGGGCAAAGAGAAGAAGGTGAGCACTGCGTCACAAGTGGCGATCACCGACTTCGGCGGCACGCAGAAGATTATCGACCTGCCCATCACCTACTGTCCGCGCACGGTTATTATTCGCCGGGACATGCCGATTGCAGAACTGAATGCCAACCGCGATGACATCGATTACGTCATCGACCTGAGTGCCGAAGCTGCCGAATACGGGCTGACGGCGGACATGGCTTCGCATCTGACGCGCAGGCCGACAAGCATCGACTTCCACGGTGTTTTCATCGATAACTTTGGGATAGACGAGATCAACACGGTGGGCGAGGACAACACGTTCGTCCTCCAGGCGAGTCCCTTCATTCCAGACGAACTGACAGCCGGTTTCATAACGGCTGACGCTGATGCCGCCATCGCGAACTATATCCTGCATAGCTTTCCTCAGTATGGTGATCCCTTGGACAAAAACACGTTCCAGTTCCTGCTCGATATGGAGATCCGTATCCTGATCAACGGTGTGGAATAGACCGAAAGAAAGGATGACTATATGAAATGAAATACTCACAAAAAGCATTGAAAACTTATAAAATGTACAGATATCTCAAAAAGCAAACAATAATGTTTATGAAACGAATGACTTATACTACCAAATTTATGTCGGCTTTCGCCATCGTTACCCTACTGGCGTTGCTGACTGCCTGCCGCGACGAGGCAGACGACGTGATACAGCCCGGCGTACTTACTGCCGACAAGTCCCTGACCGAACAGTTTGATGCAATCTGGCACGGAATCAACCAGAACTACGTGTTTTGGGAGGCAGACCCGACCGATTGGGATGCCGTCTACAGCCAATACCATCCGCGCTTCGTGGAGCTGGACAAGCAGGAAGCGGTTCCTACCGCCGACTTGCAGAAACTGTATGAAGAGATATGCGGTTCGTTTATTGACCATCACATGTTAGTCCAGTTGAGGAATGTGAAGGCAGGTCCGGAAGAAACGGAGCAGCTCTTCTATGTCCAACCCGGCGCAATGGAGGTGAAGAAACGGGAAGACTACCAGGAGTATATCCCCCGCGAAGGCTTCCAGGTATATCGTGACAAACTGAAGAAGGAGGGACGCATCACGCACGACCGGGAGTTCGTCGATAATAACCCCAATCCCGACTTGGACCACATGTTCACCTACGTTATTGACAATGACATCCTCTACCTAAGATTCAGCAACTTCAGCATCATTGCCCAGTTGGGGAACCATAATAAATCGGGCGAAGAGGTGGCGCAGGCTGCCGCCGCGGTCTATCGCGAATACGCCAACCAACTCTTGTTCAACCCGAACATCAAGGGAGTCATCATTGACGTTCGCAGCAACGGGGGAGGCTATTTGTTGGACATGTTCACCGTATTGGGACCGCTGTTGAAAGAAGACATACACGTGTTCGACACAAGAACCAAGATGGGAGTGGGACGGCTGGACTACGGCGAATGGGTTCCTTTCCGGGCGCAAGTCATCACGCAACGGAAATTAGGCGAACTGCTCGAAATGGAGGAACCACTGCCCGAAACCGACTGTATCGGTGACCGCCAAGTGGTAGTGCTGACAGACAGTTGGTCAGTGAGCATGTCGGAAATGACAGCAGAGCCGGTCAAGAAATTGCCCTATGCCACGGTGATAGGCACACGCACGTTCGGAGGTCATGGTCCCTTGACTTCTGAAACACACTTCTCCTTCTCCGGGCAGTTTGGCGACCCGGATTGTGCAAGTGTAAGCTATTATGTTTATACCAGTACATCGATGTCACGTACATCCGAAGGCGAAATACTGGAAGGCAAAGGGATAACACCTGACATCACGATACCACTGGATGTGGAACAATTTACCGGCCAGCACATAGACAACCAACTGGAATACGCCATCGACTTCCTGCATGGCAAAAAATGAGACAATAACAAGATTAAGACATAAAAATAAACAAGAAAAAAGATATGAAACAAAATAAATGGATAGTAACCAGCCTGCTGCTTCTGGCAGGATGCCTGTTGCCCGACCGGGCAGCAGCGCAGTGGAAAGTGGGAGTGAGCGCCGGTTATGCTTACAACCAGTACAGCATCGATACCCAATATGCATACGACTTCAACTTCGACGGGCGCGGTGGAGTGACCGTTGGTATTCCCGTGGAATACGGCATCCTGGACTGGCTGGCGGTACGTGCCGACTTTGTATATCTGCAAAAGGGCTACTCAATGCAACGTGCCTATGACCAAGGCTTCCGCGACCGCCGCGACCACTACCTCTCGTTGCCCGTAATGGCACGCTTCTCTTTCGGCGGTGAAAAGTTACGCGGCTTCCTCCATGCCGGCGGCTACATGGGCTATTGGGCGGATAGCCGGGTGAAAGGTACAGAAAGAACCTACGATAGTCTGATAGATGATTTCTTAGCCGAAAAAGAGTCGTTTGTCTTTGCACCTTACGACCGCCGGTATGAATTCATCTCCAAACGCGACAACCGTTTCGATGCCGGACTGGTGGGCGGCGTGGGCGTGTGCTACCGTATCCACCCCCATATCGAGCTGGAAGCGGAAGGCCGTTGCTATTATGCGCTGACCTCCACGACCAAGGATTATATGAAACATACCAAACAACCGCAATACAACACCACCTTCACAATACAGGCTGGGGTAAAGTATTGTTTTTGACAAACATATTCTTTAATCACTCAAATTCTCATTCACAATGAAGAAAACAACTACATTCACCTTCGCACACCTCCTGCTGTGGTTAGTGTGCGCCACCCTGCCGCTCGGCTTCACCGCCTGCAGCGACGATGAAGACCCCACCACCGAACAGAGCGCCGAACCGGAACCGGAGCCGGAACCTGACACCGACTACACCGTCATGCTCTACGGATGCGGCGGCGGAAACTTGGATGATGCCCTCATCTACAACCTCTCGCAAGTGGAAGGCTACGGCTATTCGGACAAGGTGCAGTTCACCGGACTGGTGAAATTCTCAGTCCCCTATCAAACGGGCGATGATGCTCAGTTCCAAGGCACGCGGCTCTACAGCCTCACGCCCACAGGTATGGAAAACGAGCGCATAGCCGATGCCGACTACCGTCTGGACAATCCCGACCACCTGGCCTCGTTCATCAGCGACGCGGCAGAGCGGATGCCCGCTAAGCGGTATGTCCTCGTGCTGTGGAACCACGGCTCGGAGTTCACGCCTGTCTATGACCAGCCCAGCAACTGGCCCGGCAGCAGCACACGCGGCGTGGTGTTCGACGACAACGTTAAGGAAGCCGGCTTGGACAGCCATCTCTCCATCTTCGAGCTGGAAGAAGGGCTGAAGCGGTCGGGGGTGCACTTCGACCTCATCTATATGGACGTGTGCCTGATGAACATGATGGAGAACATCTGCCAGATAGCCGACTACACGGACTACATCCTCAGCGCCTCGCACATCACCCCCGGCTACGGCGGTCATTACGGCCGGCTGATGGACAAACTGGAGCAACACAGCGAAGTGCTGCCCGCCATGCAGGAATATGTTCCGCTGACGGTGGAGTTGTGGAAAAGTCTGGATACCAACAACTCGTACGACCTGTCGCTGACCGACACCCGCATGTTGCAACCCGTGCTCGACGAGATGCGCCTCTTCACCGACGCGCTCATCGAAGAACGCAACAGCTGCCAGAATGACGCCGAGTCCTTGGAGCTGTTCGATTATTACCAACTCTATTCCATCTACCAATTCGACCAGTATCCCGGCAGTTACTCCATCGACCTCGACTATTATGCCAACCACATCGCCAACTACTGCATGAACGGGACGCTTTCCACCCAAGCCTACCTGTTGTCCAACGCTTTGCAGAAAATGCAGCCCGTGCGTGCAAGCCACCATAACGAAGGCATCATACCCGAATTTACCGTAGGCATCACTTGGATGCCCGCCGAATACTACAACAAGAACGACTTCGTGATAGAGGACGCAAACGGACAACAGTATGAATATGCCGACTATGCCGTCCTCTACCCGATGCTGAAGTTTCACCGGCAAACAGGCTGGGGCAATTTCCTCAGTATCAACGAGTTCCAACCGAAATCAGAGAACCCATAAAAGAATTCAAGTATGGCAGAAGACATCAAGTACCAGATTAACGGCCTGCCGGCCGACAACATCGTGAACATCATCGGAAGTGATGCCGGAAGAAGAAGCGGCAAAGGCGCTTGGTATGTGGATGAAGAAAGACGATAAAATAGAATCTTAAATAATACATTGTTTACATTAAAAGAATGAACAACATGAACAAATACCTGAATTATCTCGTCGCCTGCCTCCTTTCATTGGCGGCCTTGTCATCCTGCAGCGATGACAACGAACCGACACCCGTTCCCGTGCCAGACCCCACACCGAGCGGCCACTGCCTCATGTTCTACATGTCGGGCGGCGACCCCGAACATGATGTTACTTTAATGGAGAGTGCCCGGCAAGCAGCAGCAGTATCGGATGAAAACGTTGCCGTTACGGTACTGCATAAAAACTCCGGTGAAGGAGAAGGTGAAGCACACAACGGCACGCACCGTTACACCGCGCAGAATGGCGTTTTGACCGAAGACCTGACATTCGATCCCGGTGAGGATTTTTCCATCACCGACCCAAAGGAACTGACGGATTTCATCCGCTGGTCGGCGGAGCAATACCCCAACCGCCATTATCTGCTTGTAATTGGCGGACACGGTAAAGCGTTTGTACCATATGATGAGATTTACGAAGAAGAGACTGCCCCTAAAACGCGGGCTACCCTCTATGATAACCGCAAATATATGACATCCGCACAATTGGGAGACGCTATCCGCCAATCGGGCCAGACTCTTGACGCTCTTATATTCAACTCATGCCAGCAAGGAAATATTGAAATGCTCGCGGAATGGGAAGGTACTGCCGACTATCTGCTCAGTACTCCTTTCATGTTGCCAGACTTTGGCTATGACTATGCTTCGCTTATAGGCGACCTGCTGCAGGGACGCTCTGTAGAAGAGGCTCTTGCACGTACCGCCCACCGCGCCATCAACCTTTGGCAGGAGTTTCACAACCAAGAAGAATGTGGAATGGTGACACAAGTTTCCCGAATCCGTGACCTGACTCCTCTTTGGGAGGCTATGCGACAGATTATCGATGCGATGAAGAACTCCATGGAAGATGTAAACTTCACTACCGATGCCCCGGCTGTGTATGGACAACCCTACGGTCAAGGTTATGGAAGAGCGCTCTACTCCAAGTATGTCGGCAATGAAGACGATTTTTTTGAATATAATCGCCCATTTTTCACATTGGATATAGTGGGATTCTTTCATGCCGCTTATGTGCAAAGTGGAAACATGAGTCTCGCTCCATACATAAATCGACTTGACGAGATTCTTGCGGATATAATTGTGACACATCGACAGACCAATGGAAAGCATGATTTCATTTATCTTGTATTCAATGCTTTGAATGAGTATGATGGGGAGTTAGGAGGGCAACTTTATCGCAAATGCCGTTTCGACAAGCTCACAGGTTGGCGTGATTTCTATGAGAGTCTAAAGTATTTCGTCTATAATTATGAGGAGAAAGGTGAGATTCTCACCCCCATTTCGGAACACATCATCGGAAGATGGGAGGTGAAAGACGTGTTAATTAAGAAATTTCATGAGTGGCTCCCTGCGTCATATACGAATTTTCGCGTAAAGAGTATGGTGTTCAGGTCGAATGGCGAGATGCCGTTAGTGGGCGGTTTTGGACAATTTGCAGCATTGAATAAAGGCCAATGGAGTATAAAGGATGGGAATAAGATTGATTGGAATGGAG
>OJPG01001788.1_pt1 | contig 10280 bp, 8 predicted proteins | sample 1598431 | NCBI WGS metagenome assembly OJPG01 (sample SAMN03922473, study PRJEB24848) | human gut metagenome | isolation source: stool sample | host: Homo sapiens | place: Germany | collected 2010-11 | reverse complement strand
CTACACCTAAGCCTTCGTCGGCAGCGTCAGATGTGTATAAGAGACAGGCTTTGTGCTGTTCAGCCTGCGGGGCATGGCCGCCTACAACTACCACGCCCGGGTGCTGGGCCGCATCGACCCGGAGCTGGACCGGTTCTTCTGTACCGCCCTGCAGGCCGTGGGCGACCCCGGCCAGACCACCGACGCCCTGTGGCAGCTGGTGCAGGCCACAGGAGAAGCCAGCTACCGCTGCATGGAGCTGCTGGACGCGGCCAACACCGGCGCGTTTGGCGATCCGGAACCGGTGCAGGTGCCTCTGACCATTGAAAAGGGGCCGTTCATCGTGATTTCCGGCCACGACCTCTACGACGCACAGCAGCTGCTGGAACAGACTGCAGGCCGGGGCGTCAACGTCTACACCCACTCGGAGATGCTGCCCGCCCACGGCTACCCGGAGCTGAAGCGCCGCTACCCCCACCTCAAGGGCAACTTTGGCACCGCATGGCAGAACCAGCAGCGGGAGTTCGAGGACATCCCCGCGCCCATCCTGTTCACCACCAACTGCATCATGCCCCTGCGCGCCAGCTACGCCGACCGGGTGTTCACCACCTCGGTGGTGGCTTACCCCGGCGTGCCCCACATCGACGAAGGGCGCGACTTTTCCCCGGTGATCGAAAAGGCGCTGGAGCTGGGCGGCTACGCGCAGGACACCCTGCTGCCCGGCCTGAACGGCGGCTCCACGGTGACCACCGGTTTTGCCCGCACCGCCGTGCTGCAGCACGCGGACGAGATCGTGCAGGCGGTGCGGGACGGTAAGCTGCGGCACTTCTTTCTGGTGGGCGGCTGCGACGGCACCCGGCCCAGCCGCCGCTACTACACCGAGTTTGCCCGCCTTACCCCGCCCGACACCATCCTGCTGACCCTGGCCTGCGGCAAGTTCCGCCTGAACGACCTGCCCCTTGGCACCGTGCCGGGCACCGGCCTGCCCCGCATCTTGGACGTGGGCCAGTGCAACGACGCCTACAGCGCCATCCGCATCGCATTGGCGCTGGCCGACGCCTTTGGCTGCGGCGTCAACGACCTGCCCCTCTCGCTGGTGCTGTGCTGGTTTGAGCAGAAGGCCGTGTGCATCCTCATCGCGCTGCTGGCGCTGGGCATCCGGAACATCCGGCTGGGGCCTACCCTGCCCCCGTTCCTCTCGCCGGGGGTGGTGCGCACCCTGCAGGAACGGTACGGCCTCAAGCCCATTGCCACCCCGGAAGCCGACCTGCAGGCCATTCTGGGCGGGTGAGGTTTCGTTTGGTTATTTTACAACAAACCCGCAACTCAGAATTGGCGGTTCTGCCGGTGGAAGAGATCTCTCTGGCACCGGACCCCGACGCAGACGCCTCCGCCCCGGAAGCCCCGGCTGACTCTGACGACACCAACGGCACCGAAGCTGCCGCCGCATCCGACGCTCCGGCTCAGGCTCCCCACACGGAAGCTCCCGCCGCCGCACAGCCCGCTGCCCCGGCAGTGCCCACCCTGCCCCAGACCGGCACCACCGGCTGGATGGCCGGTGTGCTGGCAAGCCTGGGCTCCCTGCTGCTGGCCTGCGGATGGTTCTTCACCCGCAAATCAAAGCATTCCTGAGTCCTGAGTGTTCCGCATCACTCAGGGCAAATTCCTCCAAACCGCCGTACCCGCGTGCACAACGCCGGGTGCGGCGGTTTTGTTTGTATGCCGCGCACAGCTGCGGGGGCTCGCGGCGTTTCGCACAAGAAGCGGCGCAATGTGTGTAGCATATTTGGTGCAGCTGTCACTTGAATCTTTTTCAGCACCTTTGTATAATATTCTTGTTATCCGGAACAAGGGCGTTCCAGATGAGTCTTCGCCGACCCATCTGGGACGCCTTTTCTTTTTACCGGCATTAAGAGGGACTCTGCGGAATGTGCCGCCGAGGTGGACCGCTATCTGATGGGTTACACCAATCTGTGACCCCCCTCCCTCCTATTTATGACATTCTCTTTCCTATCCTAAACAGAAACGGGAGCTTTCCTTCACCGGGAGGCTCCCGTTTCTGCATTTCGCCGCTTTTGTTTTCACATAATTTTCACAGTTAGCGTATTCTATCCACTTGAAACAGATACCCCCAAGTGGTAAAATCAAGATGTCGGGAGATTTACCCCCACAGGGTACATCTCCTCTTCACACTGATACACCCGGAAAGGAGTCATCTGCTATGACCGATGCTGAAAAAAAGCCCTGCTGCGCCGCTGAGCCTGCCGAAAAGGACACTGCCCTCTCCTGCTGCCGCCACAAGGACCGTACCCCTGAGGAGTACCGCGCCCTTGCCAACCGGCTGAGCCGCATCGAGGGCCAGGTGCGCGGCATCCACGCGATGCTGGACAAGGACGTCTACTGCGCCGATATTCTGGTGCAGGTGGCTGCGGTGAACGCTGCACTGAACGGCTTTTCCAAAGAGCTGCTGAGCCAGCACGTCCGCACCTGCGTGGCCGACGATTTGAGAGCCGGCGGGACGCAGAAGCTGGACGAACTGCTGCAGCTGCTGCCCCGGCTCATGAAATGACCCCGTTCCGGGCATCCTATCAGAGGGAAAGGAATCCGCAATGGAACAATACAATGTCACGGGCATGAGCTGCGCGGCCTGCTCTGCCCGGGTAGAAAAGGCCGTGAAGAAGGTGCCGGGCGTCACGAGCTGCTCGGTGAGCCTTCTGACAAACTCCATGGGCGTGGAAGGCACAGCCTCCCCTTCCGCCATCCTCTCGGCTGTGCAGGAGGCAGGCTACGGCGCAAGCCCGAAGAATGCCTCTGCCAGTAAGACTTCGGACGCCAGCACCGACCTCGATGCACTGGCTGACCACGAGACACCGAAGCTCAAGCGCCGCCTCATCGCCTCGCTGGGCTTCCTGCTGGTGCTGATGTACTTCTCCATGGGCCACATGATGTGGGGCTGGCCCCTGCCCCACTGGTTCGATGGCAACCACGTCGCCATGGGCCTTGTCCAGCTGCTGCTGGCGGGCATCGTCATGGTCATCAACCAGAAGTTCTTCATCAACGGCTTCAAGGGCCTCATCCACGGCGCACCCAACATGGATACGCTGGTGGCCCTCGGCTCCATGGCAAGCTTCGTGTGGAGCACTTACGCCCTCTTCGCCATGACCCGCGCTCAGGTGGACGGCAACGACGCGCTCATCATGCACTATATGATGGAGTTCTACTTCGAGTCTGCCGCCATGATCCTGACCCTCATCACGGTGGGCAAGATGCTGGAAGCCCGCTCCAAGGGCAAGACCACCGACGCCCTCAAGAGCCTGATGAAGCTGGCCCCCAAGACCGCCACGCTGGTGCGGGACGGCGCGGAAGTGACCGTGGCCATCGCCGACGTGCAGAAGGGTGACGTCTTTGTGGTCCGCCCCGGCGAGAATATCCCGGTGGACGGCGTGGTGCTGGAAGGCACCAGTGCAGTCAATGAGAGCGCCCTGACCGGCGAGAGCATCCCGGTGGACAAGGCCGTCGGCGACAAAATCAGCGCCGCCACCACCAATCAGTCGGGCTTCCTCCGCTGCGAGGCTACCCGCGTGGGCGAGGATACCACGCTGGCTCAGATCATCAAGATGGTCAGCGATGCCGCCGCCACCAAAGCTCCCATCGCAAAAATCGCCGACACCGTGTCGGGCTTCTTCGTCCCGGCGGTCATCTCCATCGCCGTCCTCACCACCATCGTCTGGCTGCTGCTGGGCCATGAGCTGGGCTATGCGCTGGCACGCGGCATCTCCGTTCTGGTCATCAGCTGCCCCTGCGCACTGGGCCTTGCAACACCTGTGGCTATTATGGTGGGCAATGGTCTCGGCGCCAAGAACGGCATCCTCTTCAAGACTGCCGCTTCGCTGGAAGCCGCAGGCCGCACCCAGATCGTGGCGCTGGACAAGACCGGCACCATCACCGAGGGCGCGCCCCGCGTCACCGACCTGCTGCCCGCCGAGGGCGTCACCGAGACGGAGCTGCTGACGCTGGCCGCTGCGCTGGAAAGCCGCAGCGAGCACCCTCTGGCAAAGGCAGTTCTGGCCGACGCCGAGGCAAAGGCCATCACTCCCCCGGAAGTCACTGACTTCGCGGCCCTGCCGGGCAACGGTCTGGCGGCCAAGCTGGACGGCATGGACATCTATGCCGGCAATGCCGCCTTCATCCAGACCAAGCTCACCCTGCCCGCCGCACTGGCACAGCAGGCTGAAAAGCTGGCCTCTGAGGGCAAGACTCCCCTCTTCTTCGGCGGCGCAGGCCGTCTGCTGGGCGTTATCGCCGTGGCCGACACCATCAAAGCGGACAGCCCCGAAGCCATCCGTCAGCTGCAGAACATGGGCATCCGGGTCGTGATGCTCACCGGCGACAACCAGCGCACCGCCGACGCCATCGGCAGGCAGGCGGGCGTGGACGAGGTCATCGCGGGCGTCCTGCCCGACGGCAAGGAGGCCGTCATCCGCCAGCTGCAGGCCAGCGGCAAGGTGGCCATGGTGGGCGACGGCATCAACGACGCCCCCGCCCTCACCCGTGCCGACACCGGCATTGCCATCGGCGCAGGCACCGACGTGGCCATCGACGCCGCCGACGTCGTGCTGATGAACTCGAAGCTCTCGGACGTGCCTGCGGCCATCCGCCTCAGCCGCGCCACCCTGCGGAACATCCACGAGAACCTGTTCTGGGCGTTCATCTACAACATCATCGGCATCCCGCTGGCGGCTGGTCTGTTCATCCCCTTCGGCCTGACCCTGAATCCCATGTTCGGTGCTGCTGCCATGAGCCTGTCCAGCTTCTGCGTCGTGAGCAACGCCCTGCGGCTGAACCTGTTCGATCTGCACAGCACCAGGCACGACCACAAAACCGCTTCTCCCGCCGCTGCCCCGGTGCAGTCTGCGGCTGAAAATAACAAAAAATCGGACGCCGAAGCGCCCGAAGTCAAAACGGAGGATAATCCCATGAAGAAGACCCTGAAAGTAGAAGGCATGATGTGCGGCCACTGCGAAGCCCGCGTGAAGAAGGCTCTGGAAGCCCTGCCCGAGGTGGACGAGGCTGTCGTGAGCCACGAGGCCGGCACCGCCATCGTCACCCTGAACGCCGAGGTCTCCGACGACGTGCTCAAGAACGCCGTCGAGGCACAGGACTACAAGGTCACCGGCATCCAGTAAGCTGTAAAATGCAGAAAAGCCAGCGCACGGAATGTGCGCTGGCTTTTTGTATGCAGTGTTTTACGGAGTCAGACGGTTGGGGCCGCGGAACAGGAACTCGGCGTCCTTGATGGACTGGCCGCAGAGCAGCATGGTCAGACGGTCGATGCCCAGACCGAAGCCGCCGTGCGGGGGGCAGCCGTACTGGAAGAACTCCAGATAGAACTTGACGTCATCGGCCAGGCCCTTCTCCTCTGCCTGCTTCTTCAGCACGTCGTAGCGATGCTCTCGCTGTGCGCCGGTGGTGATCTCCACGCCGCGCCAGATGAGGTCGTAGCCCTGCGGCACGCCGTTCTCGTCGCGCATATGGTAGAAAGCGCGCTTCTCAGCGGAGTAGTCGGTGATGAACAGGAACTCGTGGCCGTAGTGCTTCTTGACCCAGTCGTAGCTCAGGCGCTCAGCCTCGGTGGTCAGGTCGCCCTTCTCGCTCTCATCGACCGTGTAGCCGAACTCCTCTTCCAGACCCTTGTACAGGTCGGCCAGCTTGACCACAGGGAACGGCGTGGTGGGGACGACGACTTCCAGACCAAACAGCTCCTTGATCTGCTCGCCGTACTGCTCCTTGACGGCCTTCAGACCGGCAGTCAGAAGCTCTTCCTCCATCTTCATGACGTCCTTGTAAGAGGTGATGTAGCTGAACTCGAGGTCGAAGCCGGAAAACTCGGTGGAGTGCTTGTTGGTGTAGCTCTTCTCCGCGCGGAAGACGGGGCCAGTCTCAAAGATGCGCTCGAAGCCGGCGGCCATGGCCATCTGCTTATAGAACTGAGGGCTCTGGGCCAGATAGGCGTTGCGGTCGAAGTAGTCCACCTTGAACACCTCAGAACCGCTCTCGCTGGCAGCAGCGATGAGCTTCGGGGTGTGGATCTCGATGAAGCTGCGCTCGAGCAGGAACTGACGCATGGCGTTGACGAAGCAGCTCTGTGCCTTGAACATCAGCTGGTTCTCGTCGGTGCGCAGGTCGATCCAGCGGTAGTCGATGCGCTGGTCGATGCTGGAACGCTCCACAGCTTTCTTCTTCTTGGTGGCGGCGATCTCCTTGCGGACGATGGGCAGCGCGTCGGCGATGCTCTCGATCTCGATGGTCTCGGGGATCATCTCGATGCCGCCCATCTTGACGTAGTCGTTCTCCATCACCTTGCCGATGACGGTGATGACAGAGTCCGGGGTCAGCTTGTCGATGGTGTCCACCAGCTCGGGGTGGTCCTCCTTCTCGACGGTGATCTGAAGTTTGCCGGTAATATCCTTCAGCACGATGAAGGCCATATATTTGCTGTTGCGCAGGTTCTCGATAAAGCCCTGCACCTTGACCGTGCTGCCAATTTCCTTTTGTACCTCATTGATATAGGTGCGTTCCATGGAAATCCTCCTTCTGTGTCTTGTGTACTGTTTTATTATACGCTTTTCGGGGGATAAATCAAGAGAAAGGACGAATCACTTTCCTTCTTCGTGCAGCGTCCCGGTGCCGCCCTCCACCACGCCGTCGTGGTCGGCCACAGCCTTGATGGTGCCGAAGAAGCATTTGACGTCCAACCAGAAGCTCATATGCTCCACATACCAGCCGTCCAGCTTCGCTTTCTCCGTGATCTCCAGCTCGTCGCGGCCATGGATCTGCGCCCAGCCGGTCAGGCCGGGGCGGACGTCGTTTGCGCCGTACTTGTCCCGCTCGGCCAGCAGGTCGTACTGGTTCCAGAGGGCCGGGCGCGGACCGATGACTGCCATATCGCCCACAAGGATATTCCACAGCTGGGGCAGCTCGTCCAGACTGGTCTTGCGCAGGAAACGGCCCACCCGGGTGATATACTGCTCCGGGTCGTGGAGCAGATGGGTGGGCATGTCGTGGGGGGTGTCGATGCGCATGGTGCGGAATTTCAGGATGTCGAAATAGCTCTTATGGATGCCCACCCGCTTCTGCTTGAAGAACACCGGCCCCGGCGAGTCCAGCTTGATGGCAAGGCAGAGCAAAAGCAGCAGCGGCGACAGCACCAGCAGCCCGCAGGCCGACAGTACCACGTCCAGCAGCCGCTTGATTCCTTTTTGATACATGATGGTTCTCCCTTTTATTCCTAGAATATACTTATTATATACCATTTTCCCCTGCCCAAACAAGCCCCGGGCCGCATTCCCGGGCGAAAATGCTGGTTTTGTTGTATCGTTCTGACGGTTTTCTCTCTTGCCCCGCCGGGCCGGACGGCGTACCATAGACATAAGATCATCTGAGAGGAGCACTCTGTTTATGATACAGCGTTTTGTCATTGGGAAGCCTTTTCCCACCGAGAGCGTCGTGCTGGACCTGCCCGCCGAGACCGGCCCCGTGCCTTACCTGACACCGGACGGCGATGGCTGGCAGTATGTCATGCAGGAGAAGGACATCGTCTATGGCTTGGGCGAGATGCCCCGGGGCCTCAACAAGCGCGGCTGGCACTACGAGACGAACAACACCGACGAGAGTGAGCACGGCGAAAACCGGCTTTCCTACTACGCCGCCCACAATTTCCTGCTCATCTCCCCTGCCGATGGCAGCGGATGCATCGGCATCTTCGTCGATTTCCCGGGCAAAGTGAGCTACGACATCGGCTATACCCGCCACGACACCCTCCGCTTCGCCACGGCAGAGCCGAACTATGCGCTCTACCTCATCACAGCCCCTACAGCGGCAGAGGTTGCAAAGGAGTTCCGGCATCTCATCGGCCCCAGCTATATCCCGCCCAAGTGGGCGTTTGGTCTGGCCCAGAGCCGCTTCGGCTACAAGACCGAGGCCGACATCCGGGAGGTGGCCGCGCAGTACAAGGCCAACGGTCTGCCGCTGGACATGATCTGCATGGATATTGATTACATGCAGTCCTACGCTGATTTCACCATCGACAAGGCCCGCTTCCCCGACCTCGGCAAACTTGCCGCCGACCTGAAAGCCGAGGGCATCCGGCTCGTTCCCATCATCGACGCAGGCATCCGCTGCGACGACAATGACCCCGTCTGCCACGAGGGCCTCGAGAAGGGCTATTTCTGCACCAAAGAAGACGGCACGCCCTTTGTGGCGGCGGTCTGGCCCGGCAAGGCCTACTTCACCGACTTTCTCCGTCCCGAGGCCCGGGCGTGGTTCGGCAGGCAGTACAAGGTGCTCACCGACCTCGGCATCGAGGGCTTCTGGAACGATATGAACGAGCCCGCCCTCTTCTACTCCCCTGAGCGGCTGAAAGCCTTCTTCGAGAATGCCGCCGCCCTGAGCCGGAAGGATAACCTCGACCAGAACGATTTCTTCGGGCTGGTGCGCTCGGTGATGGGCCTGATGAATGCCCCCGAGGACTACCGCAGTTTCTACCACGATACCGCTGCCGGGCGGGTGCGCCACGACCGCGTCCACAACCTCTACGGCGGCTGCATGACCCGGGCTGCCGGCGAGGCGTTCCAGACCCTGCGTCCCGGCCAGCGCACCCTGCTCTACTGCCGCAGCAGCATCATCGGCGCCCACCGTTGGGGCGGGATCTGGCTGGGCGACAACCACTCCTCGTGGAGCCAGCTGCTGGCCAACATCCAGATGATGCCTGCCGTCCAGATGTGCGGCTTCCTCTACAGCGGTGCCGATTTGTGCGGTTTCAGTGAGGACACCACCCCCGATCTAGCGCTCCGCTGGCTCGAGTTCGGATTGTTCACCCCTCTCATGCGCAACCACGCCGACGCTGAGAGCCGGGAGCAGGAATTTTACCGCTTTACCGATGTTCTGCCCGCCATCCGCAATATGCTGGATCTGCGGTATGCCCTCCTGCCCTACCTCTACAGTGAGTTCATGAAGGCCGCGCTTGAGGATACACCTTACTTCCGGCCTTTGGCTTTTGACTACCCTGCCGACCCCGACGCCCGGGAGGTGGACGACCAGCTGCTTCTTGGCGAGGGCCTAATGGTCGCACCCGTCCACACCCAGAACGCCCATGGCCGGACGGTCTATCTGCCTGAGGGGATGAAGATGCTGCGTCTGCGCAGCGTCTCCGACTACGATGAGGAAGTTCTTCCCGCCGGGCGGCACTATCTGCCCTGCGAACTTGGCGAGGTGCTGCTCTTCATCCGTCCGGGCCACACCGTACCGGTGGCACAGCCCGCCGCCAACACCGCCCAGCTGGACGATACGGCCCTCACCTTCTGGCGCTTCACGCCCGACGGCCAGCCTGTGCCCTACCGGATGTATACCGACGACGGCGTGACCACCGATCACAACAAGCCCGAACACTGGCGCATCGTCGGACAATAACGCAAAAACACCCGGAAGCATCTCCGGGTGTTTTTTTTTGGTATTACAGGTATGCGACCGTCTCAGACAGGGGCTTTCTCGAGCCGTGGTTTGCCAGCGGCCCTGCGCTCTCTGCGGCATAGCCGAGGTCGAGGATCATCAGGACCTCTTCATTTTCCGGCAGGCCCAGTTCCTTGGCCAGCTCATCCGGATCGAAGAAGTTGAGCCAGCAGCTGTCCACACCTGCGTTGGCAGCGGCCAGCATCAGGTGGGTCGCCACGATGGCGGCATCCTCCACGCCGGAGTCCCGCTTTCCGCCGGGATAAGTAAAGACGCTGTTTTTATCGAAGGCCACGACGAGGCAGGTAGGTGCGCCATAGCGGCAGGGCGTCACCTTGTCGAGCTTTGCCAGGCTTTCTTCCGACTGCAGCACATAGATGCGCTGCTCCTGAGAATTCTTGGCGGTCGGGGCCAGCCGACCCGCTTCCAGGATCTCCGTCAGTTTCTCGGCTTCTACCTTACGTGTGCTGAAATTCTTGCAGGAATAACGCTCTGCAACGACCTTAGTAAATTCCATAACCGTTGTCCTCCTGACTTTGGGTGATAGACTTTTTATGTACAGAAGTCTCAGCATTATTGTAGCACGCTTTTTCTCTGAGAGCCACTGTTATTTTTACGAAAGGATCTGCCGTTTTTTAAGAAACGGTAGATCCACCCGGCCATTCCCCGCAGGCCGCCTGAGTGAAAAGTCCTTGACAAATCCTTCTAAAAGAGTTACACTGTTCTCGTTCTGAAAAACAATATGGGCCTATAGCTCAGTTGGGAGAGCGTTCGGTTCGCATCCGAGAGGTCAA
>OJPG01001748.1_pt1 | contig 10468 bp, 10 predicted proteins | sample 1598431 | NCBI WGS metagenome assembly OJPG01 (sample SAMN03922473, study PRJEB24848) | human gut metagenome | isolation source: stool sample | host: Homo sapiens | place: Germany | collected 2010-11 | reverse complement strand
CAATGCCGCCAAATATATTTCATGCAGCAACAGCCACACCCGTGCCCGCAAGTTTGCCGATGCAACCAGCGGCACGGTAAAGGCGGCAGATGTAAAGAAGGAAATCATTGCCAAACGGAACAAGGATTTGTTGATGAGTTACGGACTGATCCCATTGGGACGCAAAGCAGACAAGGAATTGCTGGAACGTTACCAATACCTGCAAAAGTTCTTGAAAGAAAGCAAGGAATTCGGTGCACAAAGACAGGAAAGCGAAAAGAAAGCCGTCAGCATCGCACTGCAAAACCTTGCACGTAATTCCGGCTACGGAGACGTCACCCGCCTGACATGGAGCATGGAAACGGAGCTGATTAAAGAACTGCTCCCTTACCTGACTCCCAAAGAGATAGACGGTGTGGAAGTATACGTGCAAGTCAGCGAAGAAGGCAAGTCAGAGATCAAGCAGATCAAAGCGGGCAAAGAGCTCAACAGTATGCCCGCCAAACTGAAAAAACATCCGTATGTAGAAGAACTGAAAGCGGTGCATAAGAAGCTGAAAGACCAGTATACCCGTTCGCGCATTATGCTGGAGCAAGCAATGGAAGACTGTACCCGTTTTGAAGAAAGCGAGTTGCGCAAGCTGATGCAAAATCCCGTTATATGGCCGTTGCTGAAACATCTGGTCTTTATCTGTAACGGACAAACAGGTTTCTACACTGACGGATTGCTGGTGACGGCAAACGCCGTCTGCCTCCCGTTAAAAGCGAAAGACGAGTTACGCATCGCCCACCCCACCGACTTGTATGCAAGCGGCAACTGGCACGCATATCAGAAATTCCTGTTCGATAAAGCAATCCGCCAACCTTTCAAACAGGTGTTCCGCGAGCTCTACGTTCCTACTTCCGAAGAGGCGGAAGCAACACAATCCCGCCGCTACGCCGGCAACCAGATTCAACCGCAGAAAACAATTGCCGTACTGAAGGGACGTCGTTGGGTAGCCGACTATGAGGACGGACTTCAAAAGATCTATTACAAAGAGAATATCATTGCCAATATTTACGCAATGGCCGATTGGTTCTCGCCTGCCGACATCGAAGCTCCTACGTTGGAATATGTTTGTTTCTACAACCGGAAGGATTATAAGCCCATGAAGATTTCGGAGATTCCTCCCGTTGTGTTCTCCGAAGTAATGAGGGATGTAGACCTTGCCGTAAGCGTGGCGCACGCCGGAAGTGTAGATCCGGAAACCAGTCACTCTACGATCGAAATGCGTAGCGTATTGGTGGAACTGACAATGCCGTTGTTCCATTTCAACAATGTGAAGGTGGAAGGCAACTTTGTCCGTATCGAGGGCAAGCTGGGCAAGTACAACATTCACTTGGGAAGCGGTGTGATTCATCAGGAAGGAGGCGCACAGATTGCCGTTCTCCCGGTACATTCACAAAACCGCGGACGCTTGTTCCTGCCATTTGTGGATGAGGACCCGAAAACGGCTGAAATACTGACGAAGATTATCTTCTTTGCAGAAGACGACAAGATAAAAGATCCAAGTATATTAAATCAAATCAAGTAACAACCGATATGGCAGAAAATTTATCAATCAACGCGGGAAGCAAGGAGGAAAAGTATCGTGAACTACTCCCGCAGTTATACGCATTAATAAGTACGGAAACGGATTTCATAGCCAATCTTGCGAATCTTTCCGCCGCATTAAAGCAGACTTTCAATTTCTTCTGGGTAGGCTTTTATCTGGTGAAAGGCGATGAGCTTGTGCTAGGTCCGTTTCAAGGGCCTATCGCCTGCACTCGTATCCGTTTTGGCAGAGGAGTTTGCGGCACGGCCTGGAAAGAAGCACATACGCTGATTGTTCCTGATGTAGAACAATTTCCCGGCCACATTGCATGCAGTTCCGATTCCAAATCGGAAATAGTTGTACCGATGATGAAAGAAGGGAACGTGATCGGAGTGCTGGATATTGACAGTGATTCATTGGATAGTTTCGATGATATTGATGCGCACTATCTGGAAGAAATCTGTACATATCTCCGATAGTCATATTCTCCCGGAACAGTCTTATTAAAACAGAGGCTCTGATTGAGTGAATCAGAGCCTCTGTTTACTATAAATGAAGCCTCTGTTTAGTACAAACAGAGGCTCTATTTTTCTACCGGTCAGTATCTTCTATTTCCCGTTTGCGGTATAGCGTAAGCTGCTTACGGAGTGAGTCCATTTCGCGTTTCATCTCCTCCATTCTTTCCAACAAGTGATGAATGGCGTCAATGCCTTCCATATTAATGGACAAGTCATAATACATCCTGCTATAACGTTCCACGTCCGGAAGTTCAGACACGAGCAGATAATGTTCACTACCTTCAGTGTGTACGTTAATTAAACCGCCTTCTTCCAACAATTCAATGAATGAAGGCTCAATATGACATTTGTGACAGTATTCACTGACAATAATTAATTCGGTCTGCATGGTACTCATTCATTTTAGTTCATACTCTGTAATTGACGGAACAATTCCTTCTGTGCATCCGTCAAATTCGTAGGAATCTTAACGGAATAGGTAACAATCAGGTCACCGAATTGTCCTTCCTTCTTATAAACCGGGAATCCTTTTCCTTTCAAGCGTACTTTCGTACCGTTCTGTGTTTCCGGCTTTATCTTCAGTTTCACTTTACTGTCCAAAGTGTCGACTATCTTCTCACCTCCCAATACGGCAGTGTAGAGATCTATTTCCACATCAACATACAGGTCGTCGCCCAAGCGTTTGAAAACAGGATCTTCGGCAATGACAAATGTAATGTACAAGTCGCCTGCAGGTCCCCCGTTGATACCTTCGGCTCCGTAGCCCTTCAGCTTAATCACCTGACCGTCGGCTACACCGGCAGGAATAGTGATACGTACCTGTTTACCGTTGACGGTCAATATCTGTTTATGCGTCTGAGCAGCATCACGAAGCGACAGATGAAGCTCCGCATTAAAGTCCTGTCCACGGAATCCCGCAGCACCTTGTCCCTTGCCTCCCCTGTGGCCGAACATCGACTCGAAGAAGTCAGAGAAGCCACTGGCGTTACCTCCGGAAAAGCCTTCTCCATCGGAGCTATACCAATATGTTCCGTTACCATCGGAGAAACCTTGTCCTCCGCCACCGAATCCGCCAAAGCCGCCCGCACCACCAAAGCCTCCGGCCTGTTGCTGCGCTCGTTTCTGTGCTTCGAATTCATCAGCATGCTTCCAATGTTCTCCGTACTCATCATACTTTTTACGTTTCTCAGGGTCACTCAGTACCTCATTGGCTTCATTGATTTCCTGAAACTTATCCTTTGCACTAGGGTCGTTAGGATTCAAGTCAGGATGATACTTCCGGGCCAACTTACGAAAAGCCTTTTTGATATCATCCTGAGAAGCACTTTTGTCTACTCCAAGAATCTTGTAATAATCTATATAGGCCATGTTTTATGAATTTAATCGTTCATACATCATATTGCAAATAACACGCCAATCTGTCTTTTGGATGAAAATTTTAGCAAGTATTAAGTTTAGGTGTTGATTTCCTGTTTTTCCAACATATGGAAGTCCTGTTTCTTCATCCCTAAATCATCCAACGGACGAGGTTCGTTATGGTCGTTCAGATAGACTCTCGGCCTCATTTTATAAAGAGGGGTTGCCACAGATTGCGAATCATCCCGGTAAGGAGTTTTTATTCCTCCCAAGTCCAGCATCGTCGGAAAGAAGGAACTGCTGGAGGAAATATTCTTTTCTTTATTAGCCGTCACAGCTTCCCAGTGTTCGGGATAGGCTTCCCGATAACTGTCGGACATCCAGATAAGAAACGGAATATGAAGCTGATAATAGGACGGTACAGGTGAGGCATGGAGGAAAAGATGACGGGGGTCGTCAAAAATATCTTCTCCGTGATCGGATGTATAAATCAAGGCTGCATCTGTACCTTGATTCTCCAACATACCGATAAGGCGTGCCAATAAGCTGTCCGTGTAACGGACAGAGTTATCGTATGCATTTACCAGATTATCCCGAAATTTCCTTTCCGCCTCAACCGGATAGTCCGGTGTAAAGAAAGCGTCTCCCGACGGATAACGTTCCCGATAGTTAAAATGAGAACCATAGGTGTGAAGGACGATAAATTGTTTTTTTGCACCTTTGGCCAGTTCCTGCTCTACCAATTTCAAGAGTTCATTGTCAGAAGGATTATAGGAAAAATCCAACGAATCCTCTTTTATAAAATCAAAGGTATCGGCTTCCCTTCCGAAAAAGTCGATGAAAGAATGATTAAAACGTTGGTTAGAGAAAAAAGCTGTCCGGAAGCCCGCTTCTTTAAAGGCAGTAATGATTCCTTTCCGATGGTAAATAGAGTCATAACTGCAAGCAGTAACGTCAGACAATAACATAGGCACACTTTTATGCGTGGTATTCGATTCTGTCAGCACTTTCGGGAAAGCAACCAATCCCGACTGCTGGACAAGCAACGGATTCGTTTCCCGTTCATAGCCATACAGTTGCCAGTTTAATGCACGGGAGGTTTCGCCCACTACCATCACGTACACCTCTTTTTTCTCCTCCGGATGCGTAGCTTGGGCATGGAAGGTAAAGTCTTTGGAAGTGTGGTGATAGTTCTGCGTCAAGGCAGTCCGCTGAAAAGCAAGCCCTACGTTATAACAGACATTCAAAGGGTATAAGTCCGATTTCAGTTCATAGCCGGGATCCTGTACGTATGCCCCGGCAAGGCTGAGAAGGGAGACTCCGAAGACGACGAAAGCCCTTTTACGTTCTCTGCGGATAAACGCTGCCGATAACATTCGTTTTCGGACGATTGAAATGGTAGCCAACACCAAAGCCGGTATATACAGTATCACCACAACGACAATGGCAGGCGTCAGATTGCCAAGCAGTTCCATAGCTTCGCTCGAATTGGTGGTCACCAGGTTCAGAAACATATCGACAGCAATAATGGACTGCCCGAACAGATAGAGCAACACAATCTGGAACGCTCCGAAAAAGAGAAACAGGAACAAAATCCAAAGCATTTTACCGCAATTTCTCGATAGTGTCATTAGCAGGTAATAACATCCAAAAGGTAACAGGACATTGCAGACCTTTGCTATAAACGACAGCGGCTCCGTAAAACAGAGCACAATATTAGGTACTATCAGGATGAACAGAAACAAGTAAAACAGATGTTCCTGATTCTCCAACCATTTCTTTATGTTCTTAAAAAGCTTCATTTATATTAAAAATAAATCCGGTCTGGTGTTTACCAAAACCTAAATCCAAACGTACATTTACTCTCTTTTTAAATTCCCAACGATAACCAAAACCATAATTAGGAAGAATATGTTTCGGAGTAAACGCAGAAAATTCCGGGAAGATTGTTCCTGCCCCTGCCCATACAGCTACCCCATTTCGCTTCCAGACATGCTGGCGAAGTTCTATTTGTGCATCCATAGCACACTTGTCACGATAACGTCCTTCATAATATCCGCGCATCGAATAAGAACTTCCCAATGTTGCCATTAATCCCCAAGGGGTATCTCCATAAGTCAGCAGAGTGTGAAACTGTCCGGCCAATATCCCTCCCTTCCATATAGGGTGATAATAACTGGTGGTCAGTTCCGTACTGCTGAAAGCATATTTATTACCAAAGAAGGCGGGGCTGAACCGTTGGTCTATCCTCAGATAATATCCACGATAAGCATTGGTCAGGAAATCACGTGAATCATAAAGAAGGGAAAGGCCGAGACTCGTATTCGTTGTCCGTGCCGCCATTCCTTCCCAAAGCTCCGGTTTTTCTAAATCCCGTCCGTCAATATAGTCGAATACGGCCATTGGACCGATATAAAAGTTCTTTGCCATTCGGAACATAAAATCGACTTTTACTTGTGCCTGGAAACGTTTATAGTCACTTTCGTTATCGGAGTTTGCCCCATTGTCGTATCCTCTCCCCCAATAAAGGCTGGGAAAAGAATAAAAATAAAGGTTATAATTCAACCGATATTTATCCTGCGGAAACAAATGATTTCCACGAACTCCCAACAAATAGAAGCCGACAGTCGACACATCTCCATAAAGAGAAACATTTGAGGGAGGAAGAATCGTATCAGCAGAATCGGTACGATACAAGCCTGCCGCCACCAGCCCGAGCCCAAACTTGGTATCACTGGAGTAGTGAGGACCACCTATCACACTGAAATCAAACTTTTTATTCTTTTTCTCCTTGTTGGCATCATTGAAGTAGTCAAGGAATTTCTTGAAGAAGCTGCGCTTTGCCGGAACAGAATCGTTAACGGCCGCAACAGATATAGAGTCTTCCGGCAGTTCTATTTTAGTAGAATGCGTCTGCGCACTAATAAAGGTTTGTGTCAATAATAATAGTGCGAATAAGATTAGCTTGTTCTGTCTAGTATTCATATATAATAAGAAGTTGAAAACTCTAGAGACAAAGTTAGTTTCAAACTTCTTATTACAACAGCGTTATGTGGGCTTTTGTTGTCCCCTTTTTCCCTTTTAACGTTTTAAAAGTCGAATGAATTCATCAACATCTTCTTCCGTTGTATCAAAAGAAGTTACCAGACGAATTTCATCCTTATCTTCATTCCAAAAATAAAAGAAATAAGATTCCAACATTCTATCAATAATAGGACGGGGCATTGTAAGGAACAACTGGTTACTTTCTACCTTTTGAGTAAAAGTTACTTCCGGGAGTTTCTTTAACTCTTTGTAAAGTTTAGCTGCCATTACGTTGGCATGCGTGGCATTCTTCAACCAAAGTTCATCCGTCAGATAAGCGGTGAACTGGCAAGAGAGATAGCGCATCTTCGAAGCCAGTTGGGCAGACTGCTTACGGACAAAACGGGCTTCTTTCTGCAAGTCCTTATTGAATACAATAACACACTCCCCCATCATCAGTCCGTTCTTCGTTCCGCCGAAACTAAGGACATCCACTCCGCAATCCACAGTCAACGCCTTAAAAGAAAGCCGGAGGGCGGCACAGGCATTGGCAATTCTAGCTCCGTCCATGTGGACATACATACCGTTCAAATGAGCAAAGTCCGTCAGACGTTTCAGTTCCTCGGGCGTATAGATAGTTCCCATTTCCGTACATTGGGAGATGTAGAGGGCTCTCGGTTGAGAATGATGCTGGTCACCGAAACCATGCAAGTAAGGTTGCATCAGCTCGGGAGTCAGTTTACCATCGGGAGTAGCAATCGGACGAATCTGACAACCTGTCATCTTCACGGGAGAGCCGCATTCGTCAACATAAATATGGGCTGTTTCGGCACAGAAAATAGAATGATACGGACGCGTCATTAACTGCAACGCCACCACATTGCTACCCGTTCCGTTGAATACAAACAACGGCACACAGTCTTGTGTAAAAGTCTCTTTTATTTTTGCAACGGCTTCTTCCGTCCATTTATCGTCTCCATAGCCTAATGCATGGTCTGTGTTTGCCCGGTTCAACGCTGCCATTACCAACGGATGCACACCGGAATTATTATCAGAGGCAAAACTTCTCATTGTTTCCTTACATTTAAAATTGGATGGCAAAGTAACAGAATTATTTTCAAATATACTTCTTACGGAGCCAACTATCTATTCCCAATAAGATTAATACCAGTGAAGCAGTGTAGACATAAAACTTTAACAAAGAAGAATCTTGTCGTACATCTGTCTGTGGCAAATAATCGATAAAGTTGATATTCAGATAGAAAAATAAAAAGTAAATGCCAAATCCCAACAACGAGAAAACTGATGTCAGCAATGCCATCCAGCCAATTCTTACTCTCCGTTTCCTCTGTCTCTCCGCTTCCAAACGAACACGTTCCATCATCCTATACGAGAAATTGGAAGACAAATGCTCCGTCTGTCTCCTTTCCAGTGCTTGCCTCAATACACTATTCATATTACCTGCTTTATTCTTCTCCGCTTCCATCTTTTCATCTATTTATTTTTCCGTTCATCAACACATAAATTTTCTTCCGGGTGCGATAAAGTCTGACTTTCACATTGCCGACTGTTATCTTCAGTATTTCGCTTATCTCTTCCAACGACTTTTCTTCATAATAAAATAAAGTAATCAATGCTTTTTCCTCGCCCTCCAGTTGATCTATCGCTTTGCGCAAACATTCTATCTGCTCTTCATCTCCTCCCAAAGCAATCATTTCATCTATCTTCTCGTCCGGCACATTATTAATAGCGCTCTCCTCAATATACAGAAATTCCTGTTTCCTTTTCCGAGTAGCAGAAATAGAGGTATTGTAAGCTATCCGATAAAGCCAGGTAGAAAAACGACATTCCTGTTTATAACCGGACAAATTCCGAAAAGCTTTCAGAAAAACATCTTGAAGTAACTCTTCCGCATCTTCCGGACAACCGACGATTTGTACAATCAACGAATATAAAGGACGGCTATAGCGGTCAAGCAATACAGAAAAATATTCTGTTTCTCCGTCCAAGATTCGTGTTATATAGTATATTTCGTCTTCCTGCTCCATCTTATTCAATTAGACGCTATACATTTCAAAAGGTTACAATCCAAGAAAAAAATAAAATAGAAAATTATCAGCTACAACGTGTAACCTTTTTCTGCCAGTTGCGTCAAACGGTACAAAGAACGAAATAATCACTTAAAAATAATACAATTATGATGGATTTTATTTTAGTCCCTTTGGTAGTGGGCATTATCACACTTGGCATTTACAAATTATTCGAACTCTTTGTTTGCAAAAAAGAACGCATCATTATGATTGAGAAATTGGGCGACAAGTTTAACATGGGTGACATTAGCGGCAAATTTTCTTTCAATGTCAACTATTCCCGTTCCCGCTTCTCTTTCAGTGCTTTGAAGAGCGGTTGCCTGATGATTGGTATTGGGTTAGGTTTGCTAATTGCTTTTTTCATCTGCAGCTTTGCTTTCCCTAATTACTCTACCAGCAGAGAGACAGCATGGCATGTGGAACAGCAGGCAAGCCTTGTTTACGGTGCATGTGTACTCTTCTTCGGCGGCATAGGACTTATTAGTGCTTTTCTCATAGAAATGCACATACACAAACAAGAAAAAGAATCATAAAAAGCTAAAATCCCCGAAGCATTGACTATCTTGTCACTACTTCGGGGATTCTTTTGTTTTTGTTCAGATGCCAAACTCTTTTAGCCAATGTAAACATTCACACAGAGATACACATAAAGTTCCTCGTCACACTGGTCGAACTCTATTTTATTCTCTCTTGACAACCATCCCAAGGCAGCACCCAGTTCTTTATCTTTCAGCCCGGATTTTCTTTTCAGAGTTCCGTAGCTCCATTTCTCATTATTGCTAAGTAACTGCCAAACTTTACCGGCATTTAAACCGATTTCATTTCTATCCATTTTTCTAGATTTATTAAGAGGTTTAAAACATTAGGTTAAGATTTCGCCTATAAAGATAACAAAAGGATATTGCAATTGTTTATACATCTTTACTAAAAAGTTGTTACAGAATTAATTTTAACATAAAAGTGGTGATGTGTACCGACACAATGCCGATATTAGCATACGTTAAAATAGAACCTTTCTTTGCAGACATCTGTTATTATCAAAAGAATCAATCCTAAACCTATTACAGATATGGCAAAGAAAATAGCAGAACAACTGATAAACACTCTGGCAGAATCCGGAGTAGAACGTATTTACGCCGTAACGGGCGATAGTCTGAATGAAGTAAACGAAGCTGTCAGGAAGAATAATAAAATAAAATGGATACACGTGCGGCACGAAGAAACGGGAGCGTATGCCGCCGCAGCGGAAGCGCAACTGACAGGACGTCCGGGATGTTGTGCCGGTAGCAGTGGTCCGGGACACGTGCATCTTATCAACGGTTTGTATGACGCACAACGGTCGGGTGCCCCGGTGATAGCCATTGCCTCCACTATCCCGAGCGGAGAGTTCGGTACTGAATATTTTCAAGAGACCAATACTATCAAGCTTTTCAATGATTGCAGTTATTATAATGAAGTAGCCACTACTCCCAAGCAATTTCCGCGTATGCTCCAGTCGGCCATTCAGATAGCTATCACCCGCAAAGGAGTAGCCGTGGTCGGCTTACCGGGAGATCTGGCAAAGGCATCGGCTGTTTCTGTCGATTCGTCAGTCCGGAACTATTTCACCCAGCCGGAAGTCTGTCCGTCGGAAGAGGACCTTATACTGTTGGCCGATTTATTGAACAGTCATGAACGTATCACCTTATTCTGTGGCATCGGTTGCCGTGGGGCGCACGAAGAAGTGATTGCCCTTTCCGAGAAACTGAATGCCCCGGTAGCATATACTTTTAAAGGAAAAATGGAAGTGCAATACGAAAATCCGTACGAGGTAGGAATGACCGGATTATTGGGAATGCCTTCAGGATATTACAGTATGCACGAAGCGGAAGTACTTCTCATGCTCGGCACCGACTTTCCTTATTCCGCTTTCCTGCCGGATGACATCA
>OJPG01001737.1_pt1 | contig 10543 bp, 10 predicted proteins | sample 1598431 | NCBI WGS metagenome assembly OJPG01 (sample SAMN03922473, study PRJEB24848) | human gut metagenome | isolation source: stool sample | host: Homo sapiens | place: Germany | collected 2010-11 | reverse complement strand
CATGTTCGAGAATTTCCTGAAGAACTTCTGGAGCCAGCTCAAGGACCCGACACGCTTCGGCATCCTTTCCATCAAGGAAGACACGCTGGACGACCCGAAAGTGCGGCAGGCCGTCGAAGACCTCGCCGCCGGAAAAAAGACAGACGCGGTGGAGGAATTCCTCAAACAGTACGAGATTGTCCCCCGCGACAAGGAAAACCAAAGTATCAACCATCAAAATCAAGAAGAAATGGCAAAGAAAAACGAAACACAGCAGCAGGCCGCCCAAGGTGACGGCACGCAGCAGCAGCCCCAGTACCGCTACAACGAGTCCATGATCAACTGGGAGCAGCTGAAGAACTTCGGGCTCTCCCGTGAAGAACTCCAGGAACGGGGGCTGCTCGACCAGATGCTCAGGGGCTACAAGACCAACCAGGTCGTGCCCATCAGCATGAACTTCGGCTCCGCCGTGCTACGCACCGACGCGAGGCTCTCGTTCCAGCAGTCCCGCTCCGGAGACATCGTGCTGGGCATCCACGGTATCCGGCAGAAACCCGACCTCGACCGTCCCTACTTCGGGCACATCTTCTCGGACGAGGACAAGAAAAATTTGCTTGAGACGGGCAACATGGGGCGTGTCGTGGAACTGAAGAACCGCAACGGCGAGTATGTCCCCTCTTTCGTCAGCATCGACAAGCTGACCAACGAGGTGGTGGCGATGAAAGCCGAGAATGTCTTCATACCGCGTGAAATCAGCGGAGTTGAACTGACCGAGCAGGAGCAGAACGACCTGCGGGAAGGCAAGAAGATATTCGTCGAAGGAATGACAGCCAGATCGGGCAACCCGTTCGACGCCCACCTCCAGGTCAACGCCGAGCGCAGGGGCGTGGAATTCATCTTCGAGAACGACAAGCTCTTCAACCGGCAGTCTTTGGGAGGCGTCGAACTGACCAAGAAGCAGATTGACGACCTGAACGAGGGCAAGGCCATCTTCGTGGAGGGCATGAAGCGCAAGGACGGGGAACTGTTCTCCTCCTACGTGAAACTCGACGAGGCGACAGGCCGCCCGTCCTACACCCGCTACAATCCCGACTCCCCGGAAGGCGCACGGGAAATCTACATCCCGAATGAAATCAATGGCGTGAAAATCACTCCCGAGGAACAGAAAGAGTTGCGCGAAGGGAAGCCCATCTTCCTCAACGACATGGTGAACCGCAAGGGAGAGGAATTCTCCTCGTTCATCAAGGCAGACCTCGAAACGGGCAGGCTGAGCTACTCGCGCACCCGGGACGGCTTCGACCAGCGCGAGGAGTTCAAGATACCGGCCAAGGTATGGGACGTAGAGCTTACCCGCAAGCAGCGTGCCGACCTCCAGAGCGGCAAGGCGGTGCTGGTCGAGGGCATCAAGGGGTATGACGGAAAGACCATCTCGCAGTACGTCAAGGCGAACTTCAACCAGGGCAGACTGGACTTCTACAACGAGAATCCCGACCGCAGACGCGACGCCTCGCAGCGCAACGTGGTGTCCGCCACACAAAGACAGGGAGAGGAAAACCGCCAATCCAGGGGGGCGAGCATAGCCTGACGGTCAAAGCAAAACGAATGTTGAACCCAAAAGAATCAGAACATGGAAATGAACAAGGAAAACAACACGCCTTTCAAGGCGGAAGACGTGAACTGGGACGAGCTGGCAGCCATCGGCATCCTGAAGGATGAACTGGAAATGGCCGGGGAACTCGATACGCTGCTCAGCGGTGAGAAGACAAACGTGGTATCGCTCAGCCTGGTGCTGCTCGGCGTGGACGTGGTGATGGACGCCACACTCCAGTTGGTACGCAAGGACGGCGACCCGCTGCTCGAAATCCTCGGTATCAAGCCCGTGGAACAGTAACCCCGCCTTCTTATAATATGTAAACCGAATGTATAACCGCCGTTTCCCGTCTTCGCGTACCGGCAAGCGGGAAACGGCTTAAATTTTATCCGAATCATGATAGCAATCATAGCAGAGAAACCGAGTGTCGGTCAGGACATAGCCCGCGTAGTCGGGGCTACAGAAAAAATGGACGGCTACATAACAGGAAACGGCTACATGGTGACATGGGCGCTGGGACATTTAGTGTCGCTGGCATTGCCGGGAACATACGGCTACACGAGGACCACCGCCGAAGACCTCCCGATGATTCCCGAACCGTTCCGCCTTGTGCCACGGCAGATACGCACGGACAGGGGGATGGTGACGGACATCGCCGCCGGCAAACAGCTCAAAATCATTGATGAAGTATTCTCCAAATGCGACAGCATCATCGTGGCAACGGACGCGGGCCGCGAGGGGGAACTTATCTTCCGGTGGATATATTCTTATCTGGGCTATACCAAGCCCTTCAGACGGCTGTGGATCTCCTCGCTTACCGACGAGGCCATCCGCGAGGGCATGGCGAACCTCAGGGAGGGAAGCGGATACGACAGCCTCTATGCCGCCGCCGACAGCCGTGCGAAGGCCGACTGGCTGGTGGGCATGAACGCGAGCCGCGCCCTGGCGACAGCCTCCGGATCGGCGAACAACTCCATAGGCCGTGTGCAGACTCCCACGCTCGCCATGATATGCGCACGCTTCAAGGAAAACCGGAACTTCGTCTCCACTCCATACTGGCAGCTGCATATCGCGCTGAAAAAAGACGACGTGCACCGGCAGTTCTTCCACCCGGAGGACTTCAGGGACAAGAATGGGGCGGAGGCCGCGTACAGGCGCATTACTTCCGACTCTGTGGTGACCATAAATAAGGTAGAACGAAAGACGGTATTTCAGCAGGCTCCGCTTCTGTATGACCTTACCGCACTACAGAAGGACTGCAACATCCACCACGACCTTTCGGCGGACAAGACCCTTTCCATCGCCCAGTCCCTGTACGAAAAGAAACTGGTCTCCTACCCGAGAACGGGCAGCCGTTATATCCCGGAGGATGTCATGGCACATGTCCCGGCCTTGCTGGAAAAGGTCATCACCATGCCCTGGTTCAGGGAATACGGACGGACTTTCGACCTTTCCGGCCTGAACACCCGGAGCGTGGACGCCACGAAAGTGACCGACCACCATGCACTGATCGTCACGGGCGTCGTTCCCGAAGGGCTGTCCGAGGCGGAAGCGGTTGTTTATGAGATGATAGCCGGAAGGATGCTGGAAGCCTTCTCTCCACGCTGCGAGAAAGAGTCACTGAAGATGGAGTGCGTGTGCGAGGGTATGGATTTCCGCTCACAATCCGCCGTCATCGTCAATCCCGGCTGGCGTGCCGTGTTCTCCCGGAAGGAAGACCGTGAAAAGGACGAGCCGGAAGGTAACGGGGGAACGGCGGTGTTTGCCGAAGGCGAGGAAATCCCGGTCATGGGATACGGGCTGGCACAGAAAAAGACCCTGCCCAGACCCCTTTACACGGAAGCGACCTTGCTCACCGCCATGGAGAACTGCGGTAAGGAAATCGCTGACGGACAGGCACGGGAAGCGGTGAAGGAGCTGGGCATCGGCACGCCCGCTACCCGTGCCGCCATCATCACGACCCTTTTCAAGCGTGACTATATCGAGCGTTCCGGCAAGAGCATCCGCCCGACGGAAAAGGGGCTTTACCTCTACGAGTCGGTCAAGGGCATGATGGTGGCCGATGCCGAACTGACCGGTACATGGGAGAAGGCACTGGCACAGATAGAGGGGCACACCCTCGATCCGGAAAGCTTCATGCTCTCCATCCGGGAATACACCGGGAAAGTGACCGGTGAGATACTGCGTCTCAAATTCCCCGAACCGTCGTCACGCGCCTTTACCTGCCCCAAGTGCAAGACCGGCAATGTGATAGTGAAGGCAAAAGTCGCCAAGTGCGACCATGAGGGGTGCGGACTGCTGGTGTTCCGCCGTTTCCTGAACAAGGAGCTGACCGACCAGCATCTGGAACAGCTTTTCTCTTCCGGCTCCACCAGGCTGATCAAGGGGGTCAAGGGCAAGAAAGGGGCCTCTTTCGACGCCGCGGTAGCCTTTGACGCGGACTTCAACCTGAAACTCTCGTTCCCCAAGCCCAAGGGAGGGAAGGGGAAATAATGCACTGCCATTCCAATTCAAGGGCAAAGGTAGCGGAACCGCCCGTTTCCACCCGCAAGGTCGGGCCTTGCAGGTTTCGGGGAAAATCATCCTCACTCGCGTTCCGGTATTTTCCCCGAAAACCTTGCCGGTGGAGGCGGTCCGCTTTCCGGCCCCTGAAATTGGAAATGACATGTTTCACCCATTAACCATATACGGTCATGAAAACAAGGGAATGTATCGAAAAACTCAGGACAGCCAAATGGATAAGGATTATGGCATTGGCCATTGTCGCCTTCATCGTGTTCAGCTATCTCCACTCAAGAGGAATATCGCCCGTATGGGCGGCAGTCGCCATCGTGTGTTTCAAGGGATTCTTCAGGTTTTTATATAAAATAGCCTGCCTGCTGGTAGCGGCGGCTATACTTTTCTGCATTCTCAGCTATCTGGTTTTCTAAAGATACAGACATATGAAGCGGATATACCATACAGGTCCAAATATCACCTCGCGGAACAGGGCTGTCCTTTCGGGCGGCTCTTTTTGTTTCCCATGCCTTATGGAAATGAGAATGACGAGGACACGCATGGAAAAGACAGGGAAGCGCATACAGCCATTGACAGACCGTGAACTACAGGGCAAAGTTGGCAAACGCTTCTTTTCGGACGGCAAGGCCGGGCCCTTCGGGTTTCGCGGAAAAATCATCCTCGCTGCGCTCCGGTATTTTTCCCGAAAGCCTTGCCTTTCCGGAAGCGTTTACCGTAAAGCCCTTGTAGTTCAACGGGCTGCCAAAGCCCGGATATTCACAATTAAAATTATAAAGTCATGAACCAAGCAATCATCTCAAGACCGCCGATGGCACCGGTGCAGATGCCGATGCCCGCAACAAGAAGAAAAAGGACAGTGGAGCCGAATCCCGTAGTCAAGTTCCCGCCAAGAGGCACAGGACCGGTACACATCTCCACGCTGCTGAACCCCATCCTGGAAATATGCCACCATCCCGACAGGGACAGGCTGCTGGCGGAGTTCTTCAACCGATAAAAAATACGATTATTCACACTTTAAATTATTACAGTTATGTTTTTTACAGCAATCAACCAGATGATGACCGAGGGCGTGGACCTCACGATAGTCATCCGCAAAGCGAACGGACAAATGGCGGTATCCACACTGCCGAAGTCGAACGGGCTGAAGGACGAGGCCCAGAACCACATCGTGCCCCTGACGGTCAGCGGACTGCCGGAGGAACTGGACGCGGGATTCCTGCAAACCGTCGCCCGGCCGATACAGAAGGTGGCGGGACTGATCACCAACATGGCGCAGTTCGAGGCGCAGGCTGACAAGGCCGCTGCCGACAGCAAGGCGGCGAAGGAAGAAAAAGCCAAAGAGACGAAGGAGGAGAAGGAGAAACGCGAGAAGTACGAGAAGCATCTCAAGAAGGCGGAGGAACTGATTGCCGCCGGGAAGCACAGCGAGGCTGTCTCCGCACTCGGCCAGGCACGCCTCCATGCCAAGCCGCAAGACCTGAAGAAGATTGACAGCATGGTGGAGGAACAGAAGAAGGCGATGAACAAGGGCAGCCTGTTCGAGCTGATGGATGAACCGGCACCGCAACCGCAGCCACAGCCACAGCAGCAACCGCAACCTATGGCGGCAACGGCACAACAGCCACAGCCACGACCAATGGCAGTTCCCATGCAGCAACCGCCCTATCCGCCGCAGCCCCAGGCTCCGAGACCGATAGCAGGACAACCGCAGCGGCCTATGACGGCACAACCGCTGCAACAGCCTTCGATGTGGCCACCGCAACAACCGCCGCAAAGACCGCTTCCGCCACAGCCGCAATATGCCGGACAACAGCCTACGGCTCCGCAGCCTCCATACGGGGCACAGTCTGACACGCACTGGCAGGAACAGGCATTCTCTCCCGAAGACTACCCTGCGCAATATCCCGCGGACGGAGAAATCAATTACAATCCCAAGGATTACGAGGAATATCCCGATTTTCCCCAATCCATGTTAGAACCCAAGTATTCACCTTATCAGACAGTTTAAGATTATGGCACTCGAAATCACAGGAATGACACGCTCGTTCACGTTCAAGAAAGGCAGCGGAATGATTACGCTCGACGATCCCAACCCGTCGGACAGCCCCGAAATGGTCATGAGTTACTACTCCAACTTCTACCCGGAGCTGACCACGGCGACGGTACACGGACCGGTCATCAAGAATGACAAGGCGGTGTACGAGTTCAAGACCACCATCGGGACAAAAGGATAGGAAACCATGAAGAAGGACAATAAAAAGAAGAAATCATGTGTACCATTGGACGAACATCAGTCGGCACTGCTCGCAAGGCTCATCATCGGCCAGACAGAACGGAATGTACGACACGGTGTGAACAGGACAGAACGGATTACGGCTCCAAGCGGGGCCGTAATTCTTTTCTGAATACGGCACTTGCCCCGATAGCACAGAAAAGTATTGTCGTGGATTCATACGGCAGTAATGGCATCAACGTGATTACGCAGGAAAACTACGAGTTCCTGCGTGACTCGTTTTTCAACTATGCCCTTTTGTTGAAACAGGAAGCGGTGCATACTCCGGGCAAAAGTATCGGGGCAAGCATAGCCAATCTGTACGACGAGATGGACAAACTTGTCGGGGAAGGGATGAATGTGAATATCGAACAGGATAACGGCAGGCTCTATTTCAATCTGTGGAAGTGTCACAAATGGGGCGAACTGACCTTGTACTATTTCCCGATGAAATTCGTTGAATCTCTCAATTCTACGCTCAGGAGGATTTCCATTACATTCATTAACAAGCTGATGTGGGCAAACGGAATCTCTACCATTTTGGACGAAGAGGACACGGATTATATATTCATGTGGCTGAAAGAGGATGATTCGCAGGAGGAGGAAGAGGAAACTGTCAAAAGACTGGAACTGGTACGGTCATACGAGAAAGGGAAAATCGGCAGGCTGCTAAAGCATGTTGAAAAAAAGTCCTATTACAAGGATTTGCCGAAGGCACTTGAAAAATACACCCCGCAAAACGACTTCGAGCGTTCCATTGTCGGAGCGATGAAAAAGGGATTGCCCTTCCTTAACCCGGAACACGGTATCATGCAATACGGCTATGATGCCTTTTACGAGGAGGAACCGGATTTTCAGCCGATGCGTCTGGATCAGCAGATAAGGGTGGTCTATGACTGCGACGACATGGTGTCCGAATATCTGGTGGACTATTACAATAATAACAGCCAGGAGACATACGATATCATCCCGATTACCACCTGTGCCCTGTCACCGGAAACCGACCGCCTGTTTATCATGGATGACTATCCGGAACGGTTCTTCAAGTGGGCGGATGAATTTATTAACATTGTATATTGAAAGATTATGGTAGAAACGAATGAACTTACAAGAAAACTGAGGACGCTGCTTCATCCGAGGGCGGCGTTGATTGTCTATGCGGAAGAGAATGACAACCACAGCACGGATGACGACGGTTATTTTATCGAAGTCAGGGACATAGACGAAAATGGGACAATGGGCGAAGGCCGTCCGGTGACGGTGGAGTTCATGAACGAACTGGTACGGGGCTATTCCGAAAGCCACAGTGTGACACCATACGGCAGGATACCGTCCAACCTGCTGTGGTTTGACCCGCGCAAGGGCAGTGAGAAATACATCTGGTACAACCCGCCCCAAAAGCGCATGATGTTCTTCCATGACATCCTGAAGATTGAAAGCGCGGAATACAACCTGCCGGGCGTGATCTATGAGGCCGGAGAAAACCGTCTGAATGTCTATGCCTATACAGATGTTGAACTGACAGACAATTCGGACCTTTTTGCGGCTCCGTTCTTCAATGTGACGGGAGCGAGCGTCTGTCTGGGCTCCGCAAAAATTGAGAAGCCGAAAGACCTGACCTACACGAACCTGCTGGAGTATTGGGAAAAGAGGTTCTGGCTGACGGAGTTCTCCCATCTGGGTGGAGGTGGGAACCCCACGAAATCCAATCTGGTACTGGTAACGAAAGCGGCAAAGGACAAGCCTTTTGACCTTGACGAACTGCAACCTTTAAAAAAACTGAAACTAAAAGACATATTGCGATGAAAAGAGTACATTATACAGACAGTTACCTGATGAACCCGCAACATCCGGTGACGGTAAACATCATAGGCGCGGGCGGTACAGGCTCGCAAGTGCTGACCGGTATGGCAAGACTGGATGTCACGCTCCGTGCACTCGGACATCCGGGATTGTTCGTAACGGTCTACGATCCAGACATCGTGACGGACGCAAACATTGGGCGGCAGCTCTTCGGACCGTCGGACCTGGGACTGAACAAGTCACAATGTCTGGTCACAAGGATAAACAATTTTTTCGGAAACGACTGGAAAGCGGAGGCGAGTTTCTATCCGTCGGTATTGAAGGAGGTAAAGCGGACCGAAATTGCGAACATCACCATTACCTGTACGGATAATATAAAATCCAGACTCGATTTGTGGAACGTGCTTGCGAAAGTTCCTTCATCCTCCTATACGGACAATAACACGCCGCTCTACTGGATGGATTTCGGGAATACAAAGACCGCCGGGCAGGTTGTACTGGGAACCGTGCCGAAGAAAATCAAACAGCCGGTTTCCACGATGTATGAAACGGTCGGCTCACTGAAAGTCATTACCCGTTTTGTGAAATATGCGAGAGTGAAAGAAGTGGATTCCGGACCGAGTTGCTCACTGGCAGAGGCATTGGAAAAACAGGATCTGTTTATCAACTCCACGCTGGCGCAACTCGGCTGCAATATCCTCTGGAAAATGTTCCGCCACGGGATGATTGAGCATCACGGGCTGTTCCTGAACTTAGAAACGATGAAAGTCAATCCGATAGGGGTATAAGACAGGCAAAAGCAAATATGAAAAAGTGGAACCGCCTTGCCGGAAAAGTTTCTGCAAAATAATATCATTCAATTCATTGCGGAATGAGAAATTATTTGTACTTTTGCTATTGTATTTCGAGAATGTCTTGTTAACGATGTATGAACGGCAATAAAAGCACATATAAATACCACCCGTATATAACAAATATTTTTTGTTCAGGCGGTGCTTCGTCCTATAAGACGGAGGCTTTTTTCGTGTCATTACCGTTTCGTAAAGTTGTTTCCATATCCGGAAAATATTTGTCCGATGCGCTTAAAATGTGTGCCGATTATTTGGATATTCAGATAATTCGGTTACTCTCTCTCTCTCTCTCTCTCTCTCTCTCTCTCTCTCTCTCTCTCTCATGGCTACGCGCGTCAATATACAAAATATTCCTTAAATACCAATCACTTACGGAGAGTCCGTTTTCCGGAATATCTCTCCTTTCCACGTTATTATCCGAACCTTTACATGCCGCCCTCACCAATCGGGGGCGCGTATCGTCATATCCGTCGGCGGTGTATGCCGGAGCATGGAACAACAATGCCCGCATACGCCGCCGATATGCTTTTTTATTAACCCGTAACAACAAATCTTATCAAATATGACAGTGATAAAACGAATATTATTGACGGTCTTTCTTGCCGTTACAGGATTGTCGCTTTCGGCACAGGAGAAGCCGGACTCCACTGCCTACCGTTTCCGGTTCGTGGCAGAGAACGATATGTTCTTCTCCCCGTGGAGCGGCAACGGACAGGAACTTGAGCGGTTGCTTGCAGCCATCGACGAACACCGCCCCGCCATCGAAGCCGGACAAATGTATCTTTTAGTGACAAGCTACGCTACGGACGGCAACGAAGAACAGACTGCGGCGCAAGTGGCAAAGACACGCCGCAATCGTGTGAAGTCGGAACTGATTGTGCGCGGCAAGATAAAAGAGTCGAACTTCGTCACCGACCAGTTGTTTGACGAAGCCTATACGGACGGGAACGGAAAATCCCTGCACAACATGGTCATCGTCACCCTCCCTGCCTCTGTTGAGAAAGTGGCGGAGATAGCCGGTGCGGAAGCCGCCGCCAGAGTGGAAGCCTATAACAAAGAGGTGTCTGGCGAGGCGGAGCGCGAACGTATGGCAGCGAAAGAGCAGGCAAAAGCGGAACAGACTGCCAAGGAAAAGGCAGAACAGGAGCGTATCGCTGCAGAGCAGGCAGCCCGAGAGAAAGCCGAGGCGGAACGGATGGAGCGTGAACGCATGGCAGCGGAACAAGTCGAAAAAGAGCGTCTGGAAGCGGAGGAACAAGCCCGCCTGCAAGCTGAAGAAACGGCAATAGCCACCCCGTATCATTTTGCCTTGCGTGCCAACCTCCTGCGTTGGGCAACCCTCACTCCCGATTTGGGTATCGAGTGGCGCATCAACCGCCATGTGGGTATTGCCGTGAACGGTACGTGGGCTTCATGGAGCTGGGACGACAAGAACCGCCGCTATGCCCTTTGGGAAGTGGCCCCCGAAGTGCGATGGTATCTCGGCAAGGAGAAACGGGGCTATATCGGTGCGATGTACAAGGCCGGGCA
>OJPG01001710.1_pt1 | contig 10729 bp, 8 predicted proteins | sample 1598431 | NCBI WGS metagenome assembly OJPG01 (sample SAMN03922473, study PRJEB24848) | human gut metagenome | isolation source: stool sample | host: Homo sapiens | place: Germany | collected 2010-11 | reverse complement strand
ACCGTGCAGCATCTTTTCTTCAAAGGAAAGTTTTTCGTGCGCGAGAAACTCCTCTCCTCCCTCTTTTGCGATCCTCTTCGCAAGGCGGCGGAGCTCGGGTATCTTCACGCCGTAGATCTTATCTTTCGTAGGCGTCAGTTTTGCGGAAAATTCCTTCAATTTCTCACTCGACAGCGCCTCTATCTCCGCCATAATCTCTTCGTACGTCATATCAGCTCCGTATAGTATACGCCCGCGGCGTGCGGCGCGAGAACGGCTTTATCCGTAAATTTCCCGCGCGAAAGAAGCTCGTAAACCGTTCCCTCAAAGCGCAGAACGTATTCGTCGTTCCCGCGGTTGACCGCGACCACAACGGCCTGATCTCCCTTTCTCCGCTCGAACACGAGGGCGCGGCGGTCGCACCAAAGCTCGTTGTACTCCCCGCCGCCGAAAGGCGGCAGCTTTCTCAAACGGCCTAAAAAACGGTACCATTCCGTAAGCTCGGCGTCCTCTTTTCCCCAAGGGAAAGGCAGGCGGTTGAGAGGATCTTTATATCCCTGCATGCCCGCTTCGTCGCCGTAATAGACGCAGGGCACTCCCGGCACGGTATATTGCAGCAGAGAGGCGGTTTTGAGCCGCTCCTTTGCGCGCGCGTAATCGTCCCCTTGAAGTCTGAACCGCGCCCAGACGTTTTTATCGGAGGTTCTGGGCGCGTTGTCGGCAAGTTCGGTCAAAATCCGCTTCGTATCGTGCGTGCCGAGTATGTTCATGCACACGTCGAGGCTCTGTTTCGGATAATGGTCGAGCTGCGTTCTCACGCAGTTCGCAAAATACTGCGCGTCGCCCTCCTTCACGAAACGGATCGCCGCGGCTTTGAAGGGATAATTCATCACGCCGTCCAGCTCCGCTCCCTGAAAATATCTGCGCCGCACGTTATACGAAACCTTGTTGGACGCGTCCTCCCACACCTCGCCGATGAGCAGGGCCCCGGGCTTCTCCGCCCGGGCGGCGGTGTGGATCCCGGCCACAAAGTCATCGGGCAGCTCATCAGCCACATCCAGGCGCCAGCCGTCCGCCCCCGCCCGCAGCCAGCGGCGGACCACCGAGTTCTCATCCCCAAAAATGAACTCCCGGTAGCCGGGGCAGCTCTCCTCCACAGCAGGCAGGGTATAGATCCCCCACCAGCTCTCGTACTGGTCAGGCCAGTGCCGGAACTGGAACCAGGGCCGGTAGGGGGAGCTCTCGCTCTGCACCGCCCCTGGCTCCGGGTAATAGCCGTCCCCGTTAAAGTAGCGGCTGACAAAGCCGGTGTGGTTGAACACCCCGTCCAGCATCACCCGCATCCCCCGGCGGTGGGCCTGCCGGCACAGCTCGGAGAAGTCCTCGTTGGTCCCCAGCATTGGGTCCACCCGGCTGTAATCAGCAGTGCCGTAGCGGTGGTTCTCCGCCGCTTCGAAGATGGGGTTGAAGTACAGCGTCTCCACCCCCAGGGACTGGAGGTAGTCCAGCTCCTCTATCACGCCCCTCAGGTCGCCCCCGAAGAAGTCCCGGTTGCGGATCTCCCCGTTGGCGTCGGGGCGGTACTCCGGCTCCTCCTGCCAGCTCTGGTGGACAGTGCGCCCCCCTACCAGCCCCGCGGGGTCAGGCACCCGAGTGCGGCGGAAGCGGTCGGGGAAGATCTGGTAGCTCACCCCCTCCCCGAACCAGCGGGGCACGATCTCGCTCCCGTCGTAGACGGTAAGCTGGTACTCCTCCTTTATGTTCCAGCGCCGACCGGTGATGGTCTCCAGCTGAAAGGTGTACCACACCAGTCCCACATAGTCCCCAGTGTCCAGGACGCCGGAGAAGGCATCCCGCCCCAGCTCGGTGTCTGTCCAGGGCAGCTCCACCGTGATGATCTGATTGTCCCGCTGCTCCAGCCGGGCGGTGAGCTTCCCCCGGGAGTAGCCCTCCGACCGCAGGGGGCGGAGGGTGAACGTCACCTGGGTCCCGGAAGGGACCGCTCCATAGGGGGATTTGAACCGCACGCTCCTTGAGTCATAGACAAGAGGATCAGACATCAAACATCACTCCACATTTTTCTGGCACGGCGTGCCCCGGGCCACACGGCCCGCGGGCTGCCGCCCCAGCTCTCTCTTCTTCGTTCAATGGTACTTATAGCTGCCGCCGCCGATAAACTCCCTCAGCAGAGAGTCTACCGGCACCAGCTCCGGGTCGATGGGCTCGAACCACTGGAACGCCTCGATCAGCTCCAGCAGCTCGCCACGCCGTGCGTTCTCCTCCGGCACCGCCTGGAGCAGAGGCAGGGCAAAATTCTTCATCACCGACACCTCATAGGGCAGGGAGGAGTCGAAGATGATGTCCGCCCGGTTTTTATAGGGGGAGATATACAGCTTCTCCCCCCGGCGCACGTTGGCCCACATCTCCAGTGTGTCAGCCACACCTGTGCCGCGGAAGCTGTAATCCCGCACCGCCCGCCGGGTCAGCCGCATCCAGGTCCCCTTGAATCGGAGGGCCGCCCCGTCGTTCACATTGGAACGGGCGGAGATATACAGCTTGGCGGCCTCCGGGTGAGGACCTGCGATGTCGTCGTTCAGGGCATGGATGCCCTCAAAGATGGCGATCTCATTCTTCCCCAGCTTCAGTGGGGTGCCCCGGGCGTCGTTGCGCATCTGGCGGGCAAACTCAAATTTGGGGATGATGATCTCCTCCCCCCGGCTCAGGGCGGCGAAGTGCTGGTCCAGCAGCTCCATATCCAGGCACTGGGGAGATTCGTAGTCGATGTCTCCCTCGGGGGTGCGGGGCGCGGTCTTGCGGTTCAGGCTCTTGAAGTAGTTGTCCATAGCCACCGCGTGGGTATTGACGCCCCGGCGCTGGAGCTCCTCCGCGATCTTCATGGCGGTGGTGGTCTTGCCCGAGCCCGAGGGCCCGGAGAGCAGCACCACGGGGCTCTTGTCCAGATTGCTCAGGATGCGGTCTGCGGCCAGGGACACCCGCTGGGCATACGCCTGGTCGCACTCCTCCAGAAACTCGGTGACATCGGTCTTGATCCTTCGGTTGATCTCCTGAAGTTGATAGGCCATTGGTTCAAACCTCCCGGTAGAAGCGCAGGATCTCGTCCTTCTGCTCCAGAACTTTGGCGGACATCGCCAAATAGTCATGGGGATACTTGGGGTTGGTGAGGCGGACGATCCGCCCCGAACTCCGGTCCACCAGCTTGGTGACCCCGCCAGCCCCTAGGGACAGGACGCTCTGCAGTTCCTCCATCATGATGATATTATAGTGGTTTTCCGTTCCCGGTAAACACCAGCTCACATTTTCCAGCCCGCCTGACATGTACTTCTGCCGGTAGAGGTAATAGGGCCGGTAGCCTGCCCCCTCCAGGGCCTCCAGGCTGAGGTTCACCATTCGGCCCGTCTCCTCACTGGAAGGAAGCGCGCCCCCCTCCTCCATCAGCCTGGACCCCTTTTTCATGGCCAGGGTGTGGACGGTGATGTTTTCAGGCCTCAGGGCCAGCACCTCCTCCAGAGAGTCCCGGAAGCCCTCCACGCTGTCCTGGGGCAGGCCGGCGATCAAGTCCATGTTGATGCAGGCGAAGCCCACCTCCCGGGCGGTGCAGAACGCCTCCCGGATGTCCCGGGCGGTGTGGCGGCGGCCGATGGCCTGGAGCACCTGGTCCGACATGGTCTGGGGATTGATGGAGATGCGCTCGATCCCGTGTTCCCGCAGCACCTCCAGCTTTTCCCGGGTAATGGTGTCCGGCCGCCCCGCCTCCACCGTCATCTCCCGGCAGCCCGCCAGGGGAAGATGGGCCTCCGCCGCCGCCAGCAGGCGGTCCAGCTGGGATGCGGAGAGGGTGGTGGGAGTCCCGCCCCCCACATACAGGGTGCGGACCCGCAGCCCGGCCTGTTCCAGCACCTGTCCCGTGCGGCGGACCTCCTCCAGCAGCGCCTCCACGTAGGGGTCCACCAGCTTCAGGGCCCGACCCACGTCGGCGGAGACAAAGGAGCAGTAGGCGCACCGGGTGGGACAGAAGGGGATGCCGATATACAGGGACACCTGTCCCTCTTCCAGCTGCCGGTCCTCCGCCAGACTGGCCCGGGCGCACTCCACCGCCAGCCGGGCCCGGCGGGGGGAGACGTGGTACTCCCGCTCCAGCTCCCGGCAGGCCTGGGCCTCCGTGGCCCCCGCCAGCATGGCCCGGGTGGGCAGCTTCACCGGCCTGACGCCGGTGAGGGCGCCCCAGGGTGGCTCGCCCCCCAGCAGGGCGGTGCCCGCCTGGTAAAATGCCATCTTCAGGGCGTGCTGGAGGGTGTGGTACACCTGCTCCGGCGGACGGTCCAGCTCCCCGCTCCCCACACGGACCGCAGCCTGCCCCATCCCCTGGGGCCGGTACACCTGGGCGCGGACGGTGGTCCACACGGGGCTGCGGCGCAGGGTGAAGCGGGCGGCGTTGGTCTCCCCCTTCAGTGTACGGCCCTCCCGGGGGGGATATTCCGGCCGCTCCTCCGGGAAGAGGGTGAGCATCATCTGCTCCACCGCGTATTTATAGCGCTCCGGCTGGTAGTCATAGTTGTCCAGATCCAGATACAGCTTCATAGTCCACCTTCCTCACGAGAAAAATCTTCGGGCAGGCGCCCCCTCAGCTCCGCATGGCCTCCATCAGGAAGGGGTTGCTCCTCCGCTCCCGCTCCAGGGTGGAGGTGGCCTCGTGGCCGGGACAGACGTGGAAGTCCCCCTTCAGCTCCCCCAGCCGCTTCAGGGACTGCATGATCTGCTCATAGCTGCCCCCCCGCAGGTCGGTGCGGCCGCAGGAGCCGGCGAACAGGGTGTCCCCAGTGAAAAGCACGTCCTCCACCTTCAGGGTGACGGAGCCGGGGGAATGGCCGGGGGTGTGGAGCACCTGGATCTCGTGGTCCCCCAGGCGGATCACATCCCCCTCGTCGTAGAGCTTCAGATCGTCCACCTCGCCGGCCAGGGGGAACAAGGTACTGCCCGCCCCGTTGGCGTCAGCCTGGTGGATATAGATATCCGCCTGGGGATACACCCGGTGGAGGGCTGGCACCGCCGTGGTGTGGTCATAGTGGCCGTGGGTAAGGAGGAGATACCGGACCTCCACCCCCTCCTTCTCCAGCGCCTCCTGGATCAGCTCCGGCTCGTCGCCGGGATCGATGACGGCGGCCAGGTTCGTCTGGTCGTCCTCCAGAATATAGCAGTTGGTGCCGATGGGCCCCACCCGCAGCAGCTTTACTTTCATCGTTAGAACACCTCTTTTGGGTCAAAGTCCGGCGGGGACAGCCAAAGCGCGGACCGCGCCGCGCTTTACGCCCTTCCCGCTCCGTTTTTGTCCGTATCGAACAGAATGGTCACTGGTCCGTCGTTCACCGACGCCACCTGCATGTCCGCGCCGAAGGTCCCGTGCTCCACCTGGAAGCCCCGCCGGCGGCACTGCTCCATGAATCGCTCGTACAGGGGGACCGCCAGGTCGGGTCTGGCCGCCCCGGTGAATCCAGGTCTTCGGCTGGAGGTATCGGCATACAGGGTGAACTGGGACACCACCAGCAGGGCACCTCCCACCTGCTCCAGGCTCAGGTTCATCCTGCCGTTCTCATCCTCAAAGACCCGCAGGTTGCAGATCTTCTCCGCCAGCTTGTCACACACGGCCTCCGTATCTCCGGGGCCCACCCCCAGCAGGACCAGAAAGCCCTGCTCAATGGCTCCCTCCACCGTCCCGCCGATGGAGACGGAGGCGGAGGAGACCCGGGTCACCACTGCTCTCATCGCATTTCACCTCGATCGTTTTTTGATGATCGTCACACTGCCATGACGATCAGGGAGACCAGCCCGCCCAGGATGACCGCCAGGGCCAGCGCCGCTCCAAAAGCATACCAGCCGCTCCCCCGGCTCTTCCCGTCTCCCGCCTCCTGAACGGCCCTGGAGATGGCGGCCGCCAAGCAGAACACGAATACAAAGGCCCAGATCGGCCAGGTCCAAGCGAACAGTATCCCTAAGATCTCCCATACCATGACATCCTGCCCCCTTTGTCCATCTATATTATTTTCCGCTGGCCCGGACCACCTGGTAGACACCCTGGATGTTATTCAGCTTGTTGATGACGGAAGAGAGCTCCTCCCGGTCCTTGACCTCCAGCACCACACTGACGCTGGCGTAGCCGTCGGGCATAGAGCGGGCGGACAGGGCGGACACCTTCACCTTGGCGGTGGACAGGGCCATGGCCACATCCAGGGTCAGGCCGTCCCGGTCCTTGGCGGACAGCTCCAAACTGGTCTGGTAGCTGGGCAGGCTGCCCTCCACCCAGGAGACCTTGACCCAGCGGGCGGCCTCCTCCGGCTTGCGCTTGCCGGGGTCGGCGTTGGGACAGTCCTGCCGGTGGACGGACACCCCGTAGCCCCGGGTGATGAAGCCCACCACCGGGTCGCCGGGCACGGGGGTGCAGCACTTAGCGAACTTCACCAGACAGTTGCCCAGTCCCTCCACGATGATGCCAGAGTCCGAGTGCTTGTTGGACCCCTTCAGCACCGGGACCTCCTGGCTGCTGGCGGGGACGATGACGCTCTCCGCCGTGGTCTTGGAGGCGGCCGCCGCCTTCTCCGCCTGGAGGCGGCCCAGGCGCAGCATCTCGTCCCGGATGCGGGCCACCGCTTTCACCGCGGTGGTGCCGCCGTAACCGATGGAGGCGTACAGCTCGTCCAAGGTGCCGAAGCGCACCTTGCGCAGGATGCTGGGCAGCACCTCCGGGGCGGTGATAGCCTCCAGCTTCAGGCCCACGTGCTTCAGCTCCGACTCAAAAGCTGCCCGGCCGGTGGCGATGTTCTCCTCCCGCTTCTCTTTTTTGAACCACTGACGGATCTTGTTGCGGGCCTCGTTACTCTTGGCGATCTTCAGCCAGTCCCGGCTGGGCCCCTTGGCCGTCTTGGAGGTAAGCACCTCCACGATGTCGCCGTTGGAGAGGTGGTGGTCATAGGGGACCATCCGGCCATTGACCTTGGCCCCCACCATCCGGTTGCCCACCGCGGAGTGGACCGAGTAGGCGAAGTCGATGGGGGTGGCGCCGGCGGGCAGGCTCTTTACGTCCCCGTTGGGAGTGAAGACGAACACCTCGTCGGCAAACATATCCACCTTCAGGGTGCGGACGAACTCGTCCGGGTCGGTGTCCTGCTGGCTCTCCAGCAGCTTGCGCACCCACTCGAAGTCGTGCTCCGTGCCCAGCTGCTTGTTGGCCAGCCCCTGCTTATACTTCCAGTGGGCGGCCACGCCGTATTCCGCCGTCTGGTGCATGGCCCAGGTGCGGATCTGCACCTCGAAGGGGACCCCCTCCCGGCCAATGACGGTGGTGTGCAGGGACTGGTACATGTTGGGCTTGGGGGTGCCGATATAGTCCTTGAATCGGCCCAGCACCGGCTTGAACATGTCGTGGATGCAGCCCAGCACATTGTAGCACTCCGGGATGTCGTCCACGATGACCCGGAAAGCATACAGGTCAAAAATCTCATCCAGTGTCTTGTTCTGGGCGAACATCTTGCGGTAGATGGAATAGGTGTGCTTCACCCGGCCGTAGACCTTGCAGCGGATGCCCTCTTCCCACATCCGCTGAGTGATGCGCTGCTGGACGGCGGCCAGGAACTCCTCATGGGCAGAGGACCTGGCCGCCAGCTCGTCCTCGATCTCCTTATAGCCTACCGGGTCCAGGTAGCGCAGGGACAGGTCCTCCAGCTCCCACTTCATCTTCTGCATGCCCAGGCGGTGGGCGATGGGCGCGTAGATCTCCATGGTCTCCAGGGCCTTTTCCCGCTGCTTGCGGGCGGACTGGTAGTTCATGGTGCGCATATTGTGGAGCCGGTCGCAGATCTTGATGAGGATCACCCGGATGTCCTTGGCCATGGCCATGAACATCTTCCGCAGGTTCTCCATCTGCTCCTCTTCCTTGGAGGTGTACTGCACCCGGGACAGCTTGGTCACCCCTTCCACCAGGGCGGCCACCGTCTCGCCGAACTGCTTGGCCACTTCTTCGTGGGTGGCGTTGGTGTCCTCAATGGTATCATGGAGCAGGGCCGCGATCACCGAGTCCGCGTCCAGCCCCAGGTCGGCCACGATCTCCGCCACCGCCAGGGGATGGGTGATATAGGGGGTGCCGTCCTTGCGCAGCTGCCCCTTGTGCTCCGCGTCCGCATAGGTAAACGCCCGGTACAGGCGCTGGGTGTCCAGTCCCGGGGTATAGGCGCTCACCTTGTCTTCCAGCGCCTGATATCGTTCCAGAATAGGGTCCATTCGGATCACCTCGCAAAAGTTTAGAGTAAAGCGGGGGCCGCCTAAAGCGCGCAGCGCCTTCTCTCCTCGGCGCTACGCCTCCGCACTGCCGCCGCGGATGGCCTGCCGCAGACGGCCCAGGATGGGGGAGGCCTCCAGGTCCACCTTCCTCTCCACCTGCCGCAGGGAGACCGCCACCCCCTGCGGGCCGGTCTCCAGGTCGATCAGCCCCCGTTCCGCCAGCACCTCCAGGCACAGCAGGACCCGCTCGGCTGCCTCCCTCTGTCCGGTGGCCCGGGAGGCCCCCCGGGCAATGCGGGAGGCGGTGTCCTCCACCCGGCCCAGCCCGGCGCACCGGCGCTGAAGATAGCGCCACAGCCCCACAAACTCCGCCCGGGAAGGCATCAGCAGCCGGGCCTCTGCCGGGGTCAGGCCCTCCCCCCGGCGGTATTTCTCATAGACAGCCCGCTCCGCCTGAGCCCGGGTGGGGGCCGGATGCAGGTCCGCCACCTGGAGCTGCACCGAGCGGGTGCCTCGAAACTCATTGATCTGGGGATAAAAGGCCACATCCACCCGGCCGCCGGGGGCCAGCCCCAGCTCGGCCCCGTCGGCGGAAAAGAAAATGGCGTCCAGCGGGGTCCCCTTGGACTCCAGCCGCAGCTTCAGGTGGCGGCCCCGCCCCACCTGGGACATGGACTGGATCAGGGCCCCCCGCAGCACCAGGACGGGCCGGGGGTTGCCAGTACCGCAGGGCTCCAGCCGGTCCAGATCGGCCACCGCCTCCACAGTGAGCTCCCGGGCCTCCACCTCTGCGTCGGCCTCCAGGGCGGCTGGGGATGCCCCGGCCCCCAGGGCCCGCTCCAAACCCTCCCGCAGGCGGCGGGAGAGAAGCGGGATGTTCTCCTCCCGCACGGTGAAGCCGGCGGCCAGGGCGTGGCCGCCGAAGCCCTCCAGCAGGTCACTGCACTCTGCCAGCCGCTCAAACAGGTTCACACCGCCCCAGGAGCGGCAAGAGCCCTTCCCCATCCCGTGGTCCAGGCAGATCATAAACGCAGGGCAGCCGTACCGCTCCGTCAGGCGGGAGGCCACGATGCCCACCACGCCCTGGTGCCACTCCGGGTCGGCCAGCAGCACCGCCCCCTTCTGGGGGGCCCGGTCCAGCCGATCCACACACTGCCGGAAAATCTCGCCCTCAATGGTCTGCCGCTCCCGGTTCAGGGCGCACAGCTCCTGGGCCAGCTGCTCCCCCCGCTCCCGGTCCCTGGTGAGGAGGAGCTCCACCGCCATCTGGGCCCGCCCCATCCGGCCGGAGGCGTTGATCCGGGGCGCCAGGGTGTAGCCGATCGAGGTGGCGGTGATGGCCTTGTCCTCCAGCCCCGCCTCCCGGATCAGCAGGGCCAGGCCCAGCCGGCGGGGGTGGGAGAGCTCCTCCAGCCCCAGCCGGACGATGGTCCGGTTCTCCCCGGTCATAGGCATCACGTCGGCCACCGTCCCCACGGCGGCCAGGTCACAGTACTCCGCCAGCACGTCTCCGTCCCCTTCTGGTCCGTTGATGGCCATGGCCAGCTTCAGGGCCACCCCCACGCCGGCCAGGCCCTTGCAGGCGCTGGGGCAGTCGCTGCGCCGGGGGTCCACCACCGCCTGGGCGGCGGGCAGGCCGCTCTTGCACTCGTGGTGGTCCGTGATGACCACATCGATCCCCAGGGACCGGGCCCAGGCGGTCTCCTCCAGGGCAGTAATGCCGCAGTCCACCGTGACGATCAGGGAGGCGCCCTGCTCCTTCAGGGCCGTCACCGCCTCCCGGTTCAGGCCGTAGCCCTCCTCCAGCCGGTCTGGGATATAGGGGATGACTGCCCCGCCCTTCCGTCGGAGGAAATCGGTCAGCAGGCAGGTGGCGGTGATGCCATCCACATCGTAGTCCCCGTAGACTGCGATGGTCTCTCCCCGCTCCAGAGCCAGCCTGACCCGGCCGGCCGCCTGTGCCATATCCTTCAGAGCCAGCGGGTCCTCCAGGGCCGTCTCCCCACCCTCCAGCAGGGCCCGGGCCTCCTGCGGCACACGTACGCCCCGGGCGGACAGCACCGCCGCCAGCAGAGGTGAGATCCCCGCCTCCTCCAGGGCAGCCAGGGCAGCCGGATCAGGAGGGGCCACCGTCCATTTTTCATACTTCACAGGCCACCCGCTCCTTTCCCGCCCTTCGGCTATAGTTGCTCAGAATAGTATTATAACACATCTATTTAAGATCCTTCAAGAGAAATTCCGACCCAGCCCCCTTTGTCTGTGCCGCGGGAGCGGAACGAAGGGGCGCATGCAGCCATCAAACGCGCCAAAAGCGGTCCCCGGAAAGATTTGGTGCCCGGCGTGCCGCAGACGGCAGTTGCTTCCCGCTCCGATCTGTGCTATGATTAAATATCACCCAGATTTTCAAGAGAGGAGGGTCCCCCATGGACGCAGTCCAGCGCCGGGCCGCGCTGTCCGACTA
>OJPG01001705.1_pt1 | contig 10749 bp, 9 predicted proteins | sample 1598431 | NCBI WGS metagenome assembly OJPG01 (sample SAMN03922473, study PRJEB24848) | human gut metagenome | isolation source: stool sample | host: Homo sapiens | place: Germany | collected 2010-11 | reverse complement strand
CAAGACGACCGGAAAACTGTACACCGCCGTATTTTAATAGACGGACAACCTCTCTTTCCTATAACAACCGAAAGAGATAATTTTCTCATACGCACCATATGCGATACATAATAATATTTATTGCAAATATAAATAAATCACAATATACTATGCAATACACACAATACATTTTTTCGATAAAAAACACGAAAAATGTTGCGGGAATAAAAATTTAGCCCTATTTTTGCTCCGCTTTTTCAAGGAATATTGGGCTATGGTGTAATGGTAACACTACAGATTCTGGTCCTGTCATTCTTGGTTCGAATCCAGGTAGCCCAACATGAAAAGCGAAAGGGAGGTACGGATATCGTATCTCCCTTTCTGTTATACGGGTGCGGCCCAGGCTCGTCCGCGCCGCAGCACATGCCCCCATGCACGACAGCCTGGGTCAGGAAACGGCCGAATGCCGCATGGAGTGCCGGCGTCCGATACGAAAAACTGCCGCAATCACCACCGCTGTCAGAATCTCCGACAGGGGCAGGGCCAGCCAAATGCCCACTGCACCCAACGTCCTGGGGAGCAGAATAAAGCTCGGTATCAGAAACATGAATCCGCGCAGCATGGCAAAACACGTAGCAGGCAGCACCTTCCCGATGCTTTGGTAATACCCTACCACGGCAAGGTTCGCAATAAAGAAAATGAACCCCGCCCCGATATAGGGGAACCCCTCTATCGCAATACGTGCGGCGATATCGCCGGGATTCAGGAAAAGTCCCACGAGCTGTTTCGGGAAAAGCACGAAAGCGGCCGTCGCCACCGTACCGCACATCAGAGCAGCAGCCAATGAAGCCCCCAGAGTCGCATGCACCCGTTCCGTCTTTCCGATGCCCGCATTGAAACTGATAATCGGCTGGGCAGACTGCGCGATGGCATTTCCTATCATAAAGACGAAGGGCAGATAGTAACAGCTCACGCCGAAAGCCCCCACTCCATCGTCCCCGAGATACTGCATGAAGACGTGGTTCCCGACGAACATCAGCGTCGCCATCGTCGCCTCGCCCAGCAGCGCCGAAAATCCCAGCCGACATTGGCTGCCTATGTTCCGTCCGAAAAATGCGAAGGCCTTCTTGCCGAACCGCAGGCGGCACAGACGCAGGTGCCGCGCCCGAAACGTCAGGTAACCCGCCGCGATGCACGTTCCCGTCAGGCAGCTTATCGAAGTCGCGAAGGCCGCCCCCCTCACGCCCCAGCCGAAAGGAAAAATAAAGAGCCAGTCGAGCACCACATTGACGAAAGCAGCAAGCAGGCTGCACCACATGGCGAGTTTCGGAGCACCGTCCAGACGCAGGGCGAACATGGCGACCGCCGTCCACAACGTAAAGAGCATCGAAGGGGCGAACCAGACGAGATAATCCACCACCATCGGCAGCAAATGTTCGGAAGAGCCGAGCCAATAGGCCGTCCCCTCCGGAAAAAGCATGACGGCGCCGACCAAGGGCAGAGCGACGGCCGTCACGAAAAGCAGCGCCTGGGTGACATTCACACGCGCCATGCGGACCCTGCCCCTCGAAAGGCAAAGAGATGCGGTTATCGAACTGCCCATTCCCACCATCAGGCCGAAGCCCGTCAGCACCATCAGCAGCGGCACACAGATATTGACCGCCGCGATTCCATCGCTCCCCACGCCGTGTCCGATAAAGATGCCGTCTATCGTCGTCACTGCCGACACGCCCAACATGCCGAGCAGGGTGGGAAAAAATACCTGCCCGAACAAGACCGAAATCTTCTCGGTACCCCATTCAATCGTCTTCTGTTTCATACTGCAACATTTCGGTTGGCAAGACGCCCGCCGCACCGCCCCAACGAGAAGTGCCGAATAAGCCGATTGGTTCTACCCAGCCATCTTATCCGGCACCTCCGCCCTCCGATGAGGATTACAAAACGTCCTGTTTTCGTTATGTCGCCGCAAAGATGGGTCAAATAATCCGGACGTCCAAACCCTCTTCCGACCCCGGCCGGCGGACCGTTGGCAGGGTATTTGATACCTGAACCGGAAACGACAAAACTCGAATCAAAAAAATACAGGCTATGAAAAAGGAAGAGAAACTATCGGCGGAGCTCCGCGAGAAGGTGGCAGAGGTCAGACTCGACAATGAGGGAAAACCGGAAAACCAGAAGGTCACACGCAAAGAGGTCGCAGCGGAGGTCAAAAAGATAAACCCCGACTGCAACAGTCTCGACCGGGGATAACGACCGACGGCCACACGACCCGGAACATCCCGGCCGGCAGCGACAGCACTCCCGTCTCCGCAGTGTAAAGACGGCTGCCAAACTCCGCAGGCGGCGCGAATGTTTTCGCGCCGCCTGTTCCGTATTGCGGCCGATAGGTCTCCGCGAAACACCCGCCGCCCGTCGGGGAAATAGGGCTTCCCCCTGTATTTTACGCAACCAATGCAACAAAACGCCTCCTTCATGCATCATACGGATAAACGGGATGTTCTACCCGCCCGTTAAACGAACCTAAACCGAATACCATGAACTTCAAAAGACTGTTCTCTGCGATGTTTGCTATCGCATGGGCTACCGCCTGTACCACCACCTGTCCACCTCCTCCTCCGCCGCCTCCACCACCGCCACCGTCGGGGCCTCCCCTGTTCACCGAACTCTCCGGAGCAGAATATTACGGTGACAAGTTCGGCGGCGACGTCGGCTACTACCGTCTCACCTTCACCGAAGGGGATTACGAACTCCGAATAGGACTGTTCTCCTGCACGGTAGACGAAACCATCTTCGCCATCAGACTGGTCGCCGGCACCTACGAATATGCCGAGCGGGAGTCGCTTTGCATCAAAACCTTCTTTCCCGCCGATAACACGGCGGACGAAGGCTCGCTGCTCATGGACCACGGTACCCCCATACCCCTCACGGACGGACAGCTCTCCATCCTCTCCTCTGCAGGCGGCTACCTCATCCGCGGAGAGTTCTACGCCGGCGAACAGCTTATCCAATGCAAATACAGCGGTCCCATCCACATCGACGACCGGAGCGACCGGTTTCTGCACCGAGCCGACAGGCTCTCCCTCCGATACATGGGCGGATATCCGCTCCATGCACCGCGACACGGCCTGCTGCATATCGTCATGGAGCATTCCGAAACTCCCGGCGAAGGACTGCAGTTGGCCTTGACCGTTCCCTTGCCCGAAGAGGGTAGCTACCCGGCCGACAACGTGACGCTCCCGACGGGCATCTTCCACGTCTCCACGGATTGGGAGCGCACTTACAGAGTGCTGAAAAGTTATGCCAATGAATTTCAGACACTCGAATACACCCTTGTCGACGGAACAATCGCCTCCGGCATACTCATCGACGACGGCACCATCTCCATCACCGACGACGAAGGCGTCTATAAAATCTCTACCGAACTGACAGGCATCCGTTTCACCGTAACGGACGGTTCCATACATCTGCACCAACGGAGCGATATCATCCGTTGGGAGTTCGAAGGCGTACCGCCGACACACGCAATAGACATGACCGCTCCCGCCTCTTCGCTCGACAGCGACCTACAATTGACCGGTTTGTCACTTTTCCGGGCCGACACCGACGACTCATGGCCGCCCCGCGACAAAAAGGGAAACGTTCCGGGAAGATTCTGGCGCATCCTGCTGTATGAAGAGGGAGTAACGGTTCTGACCGCCCCCGACGGTACCCTCTCCGTCAGCGGCGAGGGAGACCTGATAGGTATTCAGCTACTAGCCGACTCGGCCGCAACCCTACCGCTGGGTAGCTACCCGCTGTACGACCGGTACGAAATCCCCGAAGCCGCGGGATATGCCCTGCCGGGAACTCCGGAGGTAAACTGCGGGCAGGCGTCGATATTCGATACGGGTGCCGGCTGCTGGTATGCGCACTTTGCCCCCGACAGCACGGGAACATCCGCCCCGACTCTCCGTGCAGGAGCCGTCCAAGGCGAAACGATACTCTGCGAAACGGCCGACGGCCAATTGCAAATCGACCTTTCGCTGAAAGATAAATACGGCCACGCCGTGACGGGGAATTTCCTCTACCCCCTTTCTCCGGAGGAGGTGCTCCCACCAGCCGGAGAAGCACCGGAAGCACCCTGAACAGGCGACACGGCAGACGGAACCTGCGGCACGGCCTCTCCTACCGGGAAAAAAGCGGGCAGGCCCCGACGGACCTGCCCGATATAACCCGACGAATGTCACCGCAGGAAATGACTATTGGACGAACAGGGCCTCCGTCCTGCCGATGATATCCGTTTCGGAAGCCGTCAGAGGGAATACGATGGAGGGTTTCAGATACCACATCTGCCGGCCCGCCTTGTAGCGTCTCTCCCCGCCTCCGGTCACGTTCAGCATGACGACATCCTCCCTGCCTACCTTGCCCTGCTTCACGGCCTGTATCAGCGAATCCACCGCCACCGCAGCGGCATGGTGTATGTCGATGCCCTCCGTCTGCTCGAAAAGTTTGGAGGCCCGGCGAAGGGCCGCATTGGTCGAAACGAAGAAATCGCCGCCGCTCTCTTTCAAGGCATCGTACAGTCCGCCCGCCAGACCGTAAGGGGGACGGCGGTTGGATAGCACCTTGGCATCGATGATACCCGCATCGCGGCGCGCGCGGTGGTCGTCGTAAGGCAACATGTGCCGCGAGTCGGCCCGCCACGCATCGTACATCGGAACGAAGGGAGCATTCTGCGAAACCATGAGCTTCATGCGGTTGGGGCCGAAGCGACCGTCCGCCTCCAGGCGCATGGCCGCTTCCCATGCGGCGATGGCGCCCGTTCCACTGCCCACGGCCTGGAAATAGTAGTCCGGGATACGCCCGATGAAGGCCGCCGCAGAAAGCACCGTGGTCGCCATACCGTCACGGCGCGCCACATTCTTGGCACCTCCTTCGGCGATGAAACGCCCCGATTTGAGCGCCACATTGCTCAGATGAATGGCATCGAAATAATCGCCACCCTTCTGGGCGGCTATCAGCTTCACGCAGTCGTTGAGCGGTTCCTCGAACCACAGCGCATCGAGATTGTCCTCCGGTACGCTCAGCAGCAGCGGTATATTGTTTTCCGAACACACCTTCGCGAACGCACGCGCGGTATTGCCCGCCGAGGCCACGACAAGTATGCGTCCGGCCGACTCGTCGAAACGGCCGCATACGCTGTACGCCTCAGTCTCCTTGAAGGAACAGGTGGTCATCTCCGCCCCCTTTTCCGGGAAATAGCCGCTGAACGTAATATAGAGGTTATCGAGTCCCAGATGGGCGGCCAGTCCCTCGCTTTTGTAGGTTACCGGTGCGGCCGACCCCTTCAGGGTACGCCGGACGGGAAGCCAGTCGCAGAACTTGTAAATTCCGCTGTCGTCGCTCCGTATATCGATGCACTTCACTTCATATTCGGTTCTGATAAGGGAAGGGGTATTGCACTGCCTGTCCTCAAGCACCAGACCATCGTCTTCGAACACGCGTCCCGTAGCCACACAGCGCAGTTTATACTTCGTAGGCCGGAAATCTTCCATATCTATCTATTTGGTTTGGACTGCAAATATAGCAAAATTATATTCGCTGAAATACGAAAGTGCATGTCGGGCCAAAGGCCGGCGCACGCTCGCAAAGCAATTCGTTTGAAGCAAATATAAAAAACACATTCGATGAAAACCGAAAACGGTCGTCGGGCGAAAACCCGGCCTGAGGTCGCTCTCCTCACGACATTCTGTCACGGAAATCGCGGTAACCGAACCGTTTTACCACTTCCAGCTTCCCGTTTTCACGCACAATGGCTATCGAGGGGTGGGAAACCCCGTTGAACATCGTGGTCTTCACCATCGTGTAGTGTATCATATCCTCGAACACCACCCGGTCGCCCACCGAAGGTTCCGTATCGAACGCCCAGTCGCCCTTGTAGTCGCCCGCCAGGCAGCAGTTGCCGCCCATGCGCCAGCGCACCTCCCCGGGCCGGGGCTCGTGCGCCCCCACGATGGCGGGCTTGTAGGGCATCTCCAGCGTATCGGGCATGTGGCATGCGAACGAAACGTCCAGCATCGCCGTATTCACCCCGCCATTGCGGACAATATCCTCCACTGTCGCAACGAGCCATCCCGTACGCCATGTGAACGCACTCCCCGGTTCCAGAATGATGCGCAGGTGGGGATACCGCGCGCGGAACCCGCGCAGGATATCGATAAGTTCCTCCTCGTCGTAATCTTCCGCCGTCATCAGATGGCCGCCGCCCATGTTCACCCACCGCACCTGCGGCAGCAGGTGGCCGAACCGCTCCTCGAACGCCCCGAGCGTCGCGCGCAGGTCGGCCGGCCGCGACTCGCAAAGGGTATGGAAATGAAGCCCCTCCACCCCTTCCGGCAGCCGGGGCAGGTCGGCAGCCGGAATACCGAGCCGCGAATCGGGCGACGCCGGATTATAGAGGTCGGTCGCCACCGTCGAATAGGCCGGGTTCACCCGCAGCCCGCAGGATATGCCGTTCAGCAGGGCCCTGGCGCCGAAGCGCTCCCACTGTCCCAGCGAATTGAACGTAATGTGGTCGCTGCAACGCATTATCTCCGGAAAATCGTTTTCGGTATAGACAGGCGCATAGGTATGCGCCCGGCTGCCATACTCTTCGAGCACGAGGCGTGCTTCCGCCACGGAACTCGCCGTAGCCCCGTCGGAATGTTCCCGCAACAGCGGGAATATGCGCCACATCGCACACGCCTTCAGCGCCACGATTATTTCTACGCCCGCAGCCCGGCGCACCTTGTCGATGACCGCAAGGTTCCTGCGCAACAGCCGTTCGTCGAGCACGAAGCAGGGCGACGGCACCTTATCGAAATCCACCATGACAACAATTTCTGCAAATATACGAATATTCGCCGAAGGCTGAAAGCGGTCTTCGGACGACAGCCCGACCCGCAGAGGCAGGCGCGATTCGTCCGAATCAGCCGGAACCATCCACCCGTAAACGCCGGTACGGCAGCGCACTTTGCGCTGCCGTACCGGTATCGGAAAAGATATACCGGGCGGCCTTTCCCGGGTGCCGCCCGGCGCCCCTGCGGGGCCAAGCGGCATTACTGTATGTCGGAATAATCGGGCCTGTCCGTTCCGGCAGCACCGGCTCCCCGGTACGAACCGGTACGCGCCTCACCTCCGTTTACGGTCACGTTCGTATAGCTATTGTTTTCATTGAACGTATATTCATACCAGTCGTTCCCGACCACAGGCTTTGCCTGACGTCCCGCACCGTCGGTATCCACAACACCCGTCAGATGCGTATTCTCGACCGAGCAGTTCTCGATGCGTCCCGTACAGCGTCCCGCAATACCGCCCGTATAGAACTCGGACCTGACAGCTATACCGCCACCAATCGAAGTACCACCGCGCCACGTATTAACCAACGCTGCATCGAATACCCGGCAATTTACAATCGACGACGCCGCACCCGCTTCACTGCCTGCATAATCCGTATTCTTTTCAAAAGAATCCACTCCGGTTTCCAGTGCACCTACGATACCACCTACATAACAGTTATATGCATTGGCATCTATCAGTGCAGTCATATTCGTAGACACGGACCCCGTGAACGAACAGTTCGCAGCCTCGAGTACCGCCCCCATAGGAACGAACCCTACCAGACCGCCCCCGAACATGTGGTTGGAGTCACCGTATCTGGTAGCCGTTATGGAACCGGAAGCATGCACGTTGTCGAGCGTCAGCGTACCGTCCTTCACCTTACCCACGATGAGGCCGCCTTCGCTCGCATCGCCTTCCAGCGACTCCACTTTCACGTTCAGGTTCACGATTGCGGCATCGCCCGTGGTTGTAGCGAAAATACCGGCCTGCTCGCTGCTCACCGAGCCGACCGTACCCATGTCTATGGTATGTCCGTCGCCGTCCAGCGTTCCGCCGAAATCGGTGATGTTAGGCATCGCATCCAGCGTCATGTCATCGGTCAGGATGAAATAGCCGTCCTTGTCGTTGTTGATGGCATCGAGGGTTCCATCCTCGATATAGGTCACCTCCTCGCTCTGGAGCGAAGCCACATCCATCTTCACGGTGTAACGCGTGGCCGCCGCGAGCTCCGTAGCCGCGAAACTCGCCGTATATCTCTTGCCGCTCTGCCCCGACCGGGTAATGACCGTCACGTCCATCCGTGCAGACCGGCCGCCGAGGTCGAGCGGAACGATGCCGACCATATATCCGGCCGGGTCGCCGGATGCGGAAACACCGGGAAGCACCCGTACCGCCGCGTTCACATCCGCAGCCGAGAAGACGGGCTCAGCGGTGCCTGCGAAATCCACCGTACCGCCGTCATAGAAGGTATATCCGTCAAGACCGACCGTTACCGACTGTACCGTTTCACCCGCCGCAAGGCCCGTCACGTTCACATCGAGACGCGCCAGAGAGGGACGGAAAGCGAAACCGGCCGGCAGCGTAAACTCCGTAGTCCCCGCCTCGACGGAATACTCGCCCGTCGCGTAAGCCACTCCGAGGGTATAATCCGACAGGCTTCCGTTCTGTACGACGGGCAGCCCGAAAGCGAGTGTCCCCGCCCGCAGGTCGGCATTCACGCCGGTCACTCCCGACCCGTAATAGTAGGCGTATAGTTTGGTCAATACCGTAGTCTCCTCGCCGACAGTCACACTCCCCGTAAAGTCGGAAACGGCCCCCGCCTGCGACGCCCTGAACTCAAAAGGCCCGTATGTCCGGCCGGCAGCATCCGCGAAACCGACCATGATTACGTCGTCCTCTTCCCACAGGGCGGCCAAATCGTCGTATGAGACACGCGTATCCCCCTCCGACACATAAACTCCCCGCGTCAGGGCACCGATGGTCATCTCTATTGTGCGCATCCCGCCGGCAGATGCTCCGGGTTCGCTCCCGGTACAGGAAGCGAGGAACGCAACGGCCCCCGCCGCCAACAACAATTGCCTCTTCATACTTTCTTCTCCCCTGAAATCGTTTTTAAATTGTACGTCCGTTCTACTCCCAGGGCTGCAGTTCGCCCCCCTCTTCGTAATCGCCCGCCGAAGGCAGGGATTGTGCGATGCCCGTTTCGAGCCTGACCTCCGTCGTTTCAATCTTCGGTGCCGCATAAGCGGCGCGGATATCCTCCTTGATACTCATCATGCCGATAAAGAACATTAAAAAGTTAAACCTGTATTTTTGAATTTCATTATCAATCACTCAAGGTGTTCCGCCGGTCCATGCGACCCGAACCCGTTTTGTTTCCGTTACGAAGCCGCCGTACCGATACCGCATCCGGCCGCTCCACACGAATTTCACGCTGCAAACTTATACTACAAAAAACATTAATATATAGCAACTTACAAACATTTTTTCCAGAATTTGCAAACACTTCCTCCTGCGGTACGGCGCCGTCCAATTTCCACGCGGCTCATAGCTGCTCATCCGCTGGGATTTACGCAGCCCGTCAGGCATAAAAAACACCGGCGGGCAATTGCCCGCCGGTGCTGTCGGAGCCGTCACGGCCCTCGGTTATTTCACGACCACTTCGGCCGTATCGTCCTTCAGGAGTGTCTCCACCTTCTGTCCTTTCCGCTGGTAAATCGTTCTGAGGTCGGGACACCCTGCACAATAGACCCCCTCCATCCTGGATGCGCACCCGCTGATATCGAGCTCCGTGAACTTGTTCAGTCCGGCATAGATGAGCGCAAGCTCCGGATTGTTGCTGAGGTCTACGGAGAGCATGTTGCACGAAACGATATTCAACTCTTCCAACGCCGGATTGTGCGTCACGTCGATTTCGGTGATGTTACCGCTTCCGACCGACAGCCGCCGAAGCCCCGCCATCGCCGACACATCCACCGAAGGAATCCGCGTACCGGAACAATCCAGCACCTCCAGTCCGGAATTGTTGCTCAAATCCAACTCCGCCAACGCTTCGTTGCCGGAAACCGACAGTTCGCGGAGCGCCGCATTGGCCCTCACATCGACCGATGCCAGTCGGTTACTGCCGAGATTGAGCACCTCCAACGCCGTATTGCCGGAGACATCCACCGCAGCCACCCCGTTCCAGGCGATATTCAGCTCCCGCAGTGCAGTATTCGCACGCACGTCAAGCGATTCCAGCTCGTTGCGGCTGAGGTTGAGTACCTCCAGCTTCGTATTGGCCGACACATCCAGCCCCGTCAGCGGCCGCGTATGCTCGAAATCGCCGCAGAACTCGAAGGTCTTCAGGTTGGGGAAAGAGGCGATACCCTCGACGGAGGCGATTTCCCAATTCTCCGTTACCCGAATAGCGGTGACCTCCTCGGCCTCCGCTTTCGAAATGCAGCCGTCTTTGTCCTTGTCGAACTGCTTTACCAGAAAGGCGGAAAAGAGCGGGTCGGGTATCTCCACATACTCCTCCAAGGAGCCTCCCGGGTTCCCGTTGTCATCGCCAGTTCCTGTGCCTCCTGCGGGTTCGGAACACCCCGCCAACCAGAGGCATGACGAAGCGAACAACAGCCAAATGCTTCTTTTCATCTGTTCAATAAGTTTTAAGGTTAAAAAATACGATTCTCAGGAAACTTTTCCGGCCGGAAAATTCCGGCCGGAAAAGTTGTAAGATAACGGTGTCCGTGTCACAATTCGAGGTTCACGTCGAACAGCTCTACCCACGGCAGGCCTCTCTCGCCGATTTCGGCCATGAAGGGGTCCGGGTCGAACTCCTCTACGTTGAAGACGCCGGGCTTCTTCCAGAGACCACGGGCGCTGTCTCTTATACACATCTCCGAGCCCACGAGACCTCTCTACATCTCG
>OJPG01001701.1_pt1 | contig 10765 bp, 12 predicted proteins | sample 1598431 | NCBI WGS metagenome assembly OJPG01 (sample SAMN03922473, study PRJEB24848) | human gut metagenome | isolation source: stool sample | host: Homo sapiens | place: Germany | collected 2010-11 | reverse complement strand
TTAGCAGCTTCAAGGTTACCTTTCCGTAATCCAGCTTCATAACCTTCAGCACGAGCATTTTCTTTCATTTCATTTATTTTATTATTTATGCTTTTGTATACAAATATGACTCCCTTTACCAGTACGGGTTGAGGAATAAATTCAGTTAATTCCATTTTTCCAATAACTGCGTTAACTTCTTTCATTTTTCATCCTTTCCTTTATTCAAAATTATATATTTGCAATTCTGATTATCATATAAACCTTATAGATTGAAAAAACCCAATTTAGCCATTTGTTCTTGAACTTCATCTTCTTCCTTTTTTAACGCATTATCAAGAACATTGTTTACAAACCTCAGCTTAATATCATTAATTTTACGGGCGTTCGTAAAGAGACGCCATAGTGTTATCAACAGCCCTCCAATATCTAATTTTTTCCAATCCTTAATAATACCAGTATATACAAGGTTCAAAGCTGAGGATAAGACGTTAGAATATAAAATGATTTTCATTGACCTTATTTCGTACAAGGATTGTGTCATAGTTGCCGGATTATAGTATAGCTTATGACACATTTCAATTAATTTATTAATTAGAATGGAAAGCATGGTAGATCGACTGACACTATATAAATCTACTTGTTTGCCTATAAGCAATTTAGATGTTTCAGGAGATATCGTGTTTATAAATGGCAATGGCAATCCTTGTCGTGTAAATACATCTGTTGAACAATGAACAATTTGGTGTACAAATGATGCAGCAATAATTTCTGGTTTTTCTAACAGAAGCTCATAAGCCCATTTAAGAACATGCTCAATATCAGTCTTTGCATTAATCTTTTGGTTTACGACATGGTATGATGGAAGCATCGAATAAATATCATTTACAGTCAGAGTATTAGTAGCAATATTAACGGTTCCAAATACAAGCCCTGCAATCGGATCATGGCCTATAGCTTTATACCGATGCGTTGTTCCGGCAATCCCAGTATTTAAGTTAGGATAGATACGTTTAAACCTATCCGTTTGCTGAACTGCATCATATGGAACTGCATGATTAGCAAATTCAAGAACGATCTGTTCAATGGTTGCGGGAATATAATCGGATTTTTTTACGCAATTCCCTACTTTATCAAACACTTTATCAGCGTCACTTGCTTTATTAAAGCGGAGCTTATCATTGGAAAGTATCACCCAACGTAAGGTTTGCAGGAATGCACCTATCATAATAAGGCTTACATCAAATTCCGTTAACTGGGTTTTATCCTCAAATAGTAATAGCGCCTTTTGATAGTCTTCAATATATTGTTCTCTATATCTTTTTATCTCTGTATCCGTAAGTAGCAAATCTTTTTCAGTAATATCCTTTTGTCCATTTATCTCAAATCCATTAATCCAGTTTAAATCGTCTTTTGATTTAAGCATATGCCTTACCTCATCAAATAATATTTATAAGTTATACTACCATACTACTTTGACAAATTATCTATGTGCAACTTTTCTTTTTTACGTCGACAAGCAATTTTTCTACATCTGTAATCCAGTCATCCCGCAGGGTACGAGGTGACAGAATTTCTACACGGCTTCCTTGGCTTCTGAGCCACATGAGGATACCGTTTCCTCTGACATAGGCGGATACATGATAGCGCTTTCGTCCTGACGATGCTTCTTTCCGAACTTCCTTTATTTCTGCTGTGGGCAGTCTGTCTAGGACGGATTCCGGCGAAGGCGCTTCAAAAAGAAATTCTACTTTTTGCAAGTCTCCGCCGTACATAAATTGTACTTTATTCTTAAATTCCCCTTCTTTGAACTGCCGTGTAATGTTCCCGTCAAATCGTTCATCCGTCTCTTCTACGTCCCGGATACGGTCAAAACGATAAATGGCCGGTCCTCTTCGCATAAAGTTCCGATGTCCTTCTTCGTCATCAATCACGCCCATCATGTAAAAGTAATACTCGGAAAACAGGATGCCCACCGGCCAGATCCGCCTTTCCACTGCTGTCCCGTCTTTCTTTTCATAGGAGATATGAAGTATCCTGCAATGATGAATTGCTTCTTCCACACGCCAAAGCAGTTGGAGATCCGCCTTGGCATGGGCAGGATCAATATAGTAAAAGAGTTCGTTCCTGATATAGTTTTCTATTTCTTTTTGCGTATCTTCTGAAATCATGGAATGAAGGAGACGGTTTAAAAGCGATTTCAGTTCTGCTTTCGATAAGAATTTTGCAGATGGCCAGTATTTCCCCTTTATCAAGGAAACAGGTATCTTCCCGACAGAGCCTGTATCCGTTCCGCTGCCGATCGTACACGATTTCCGATGAGTTTCCGCAGTCGGAGAGATATTCATTGATTGTACGGATATCTCTCTGAACGGATCTTTCGCTGACTCCCATTTCTTCCGCAAATTCTTTTCTGTCCAGTGCGGCGCCCTGCCCCAGCTTCTGTAAAGTTTCAAACAATTTAAGCACACGGTAACTGCGTTTATCCGCTTCGTATTCCATAAAGTCATCCTCCATTTCGTTTTGATTATATCATAAATGGAAGGTCGGTATGATTTGGTTTTTGCAGAGCTGAATAATCGGATTAGCTGCTGTTCCCCTGAAAATATTTGGTATCTGCCTGCAATTGGAAATATTCGTCTTGCACCAGACGGCAAAATGCTCACAGTTGTTGAAAAACAGATCGTATTTTTCTTCTCCTAACCGCGACCTAGCTCTTTCCACGGTTTCTTCCGCGCTATACAGATGGTATCCCGGTAATGTACTGTCTTCAGGGAACGTGCAAATTTTGATAATGGGAACGTCATGGGTAAACTCTTTCAGCGGAGCTTCATGGATATAAATGTGTTCTCCCCAGTCTCCCGTATCGGATGCATAGTGGATAATGCGCCCGTTTCCTACATATACCGCATAGTGAAAATATAGTTTGTCCCGCCTTTCCACCACCAGGATATCTCCCGGGTGAACTTTCTTTTTTCCTATGGCCATGCACTTTTCCTTTCTATCTATTCTGCCTGATATGAAACGGTTATGCAGATTTTACTATGAGAGCCAATCGTCTAAAATACAGTCTACACCTTCTAAGATATCGTCTATTGTTTGAAAAACACGATCCATTCCTTCCACCATTTCGCCAAAGGCCAAAACGCCTGTCCCAAGTGCGGTCAGAGAGGAAATCAGTTCTTCATGGTCACGCTCTTCCTCCTCAAACCCGTATGATTCTTCTTCCCAAATTGTAGTGTCCACGATATGATTGATATCCGGGTCATAAGGGATGTTTCCATTCTTTTCTTCATCCATTTTTTGCCTCCTATCTGAATAAAGGATATATTTTCCGGCATGATATCCGGATTCTTTCCGCAGTATACAAAATAGCGATGACAGATTCTGTCATCTCAAAATAAAAGAAATATCTAATTGACGATAACTAACATAAGTGCCGGAAGATACCTGACTCAAAAACAACTTCATCGTTTTTAAAACATATAAAAAATACGGAAAAGCTTTTTCAGGAGCATTCCCGCAAAGAATGTTCCTGCCCCTCAGCATTTCCGTATTTTTTTTGTATCCTGTTCCACTGATAATGATTTTATGAATCCTGTAAATACCGGATACTCTCTGGTTAATTAAACTATTGAGTTTAAAAATGGGGATATCTTGCGGGAAATATCGTTTCTGGTTTCCTCTTAAAAATTCTTTTTCAGTCTTTTATGGAAATTTTCAATTTTTTCATATATTCCTGTACAAGTTTTCCCGCTTTTTTTCCGTTTTTGTTAATCATATCCACCACGATGCTTCCTGTGGTAATTCCATCAGCCATTTCTTTCATCTTTTGAAGTTCTTCCGGATGATGACCATCAAGTCCCACCACGATGGGCGTATCTGTCGTTTTCCGAATAACGGAGATGATATCTGCCAAATTTCTTTTTATATCTGCTTTCCGATTTGCCGATTCAACAGAAGATACGATGTACACAAATCCGGTCGCATTTTCCACATTTTGGCAGATACGTTTTTCCGATGCCGGTCCGATAATCTGTATGATATCTATTCCATATGTATCAGCAAAAGGACGTATTTCCATCTGTTCTTCATAGGGCAGATCGGGAATGGCTACGCCGTCCAGTCCGATGGCCTTTGCTTCTTCAAAAAAATTTTTTACTCCATAGTTAAATATAGGATTGTAATAGGACAAAAATACTAAAGGTGTTTCCGACTGTTTCCGAAATGCTTTTACTATTTCCATGACTTGTGGAAGATGAACTTTATTTTTCAATGCCTGTACATCAGCTTCCATAATGACGGCACCATCAGCAACCGGATCCGAGAAGGGCACTCCGATTTCAATCAGATCGGCTCCGGCTGTTTCCAGATCTTCCATATATCTTAATGTATCTTCTGCTGACGGTACGCCGGCAGTCAGAAATCCAATCAGTGCTTTTCCGTCTTTAAACGCTTCCTTGATACGGCTCATGATTTCCTCCTCATTCTTTCAGATCCTGTCCGCGATAACGGGCAATGGCTGCTACATCTTTATCTCCACGTCCGGACAAAGTAATCAGTATGATTTCGTTTTTTCCCATATTCTTAGCATATTTCATGGCGCCTGCCACTGCATGTGCACTTTCAATCGCGCAAATAATGCCCTCCGTTTTAGCCAGATATTCAAAGGCCTGCACAGCTTCTTCATCTGTAACCGCCATGTATTTAGCTCTGCCAATCTTATGAAAATAAGCATGTTCAGGGCTGACACCGGGATAATCCAATCCTGCTGAAATGGAATATACTTCTTCAATATTTCCGTCATCATCCTGGCAGAAAAGGGATTTCATCCCATGGAATACACCGATACGTCCTTTCGCAATTGTTGCCGCATGGTAAGAAGTATCGATCCCTTTCCCTCCGGCTTCACATCCGATGAGCTGTACATCGGTATCATCTTTATAGGGGTAAAAGGTGCCGATAGAATTACTGCCGCCGCCCACACAGGCAAATACGGCATCCGGAAGTCGTCCTTCTTTTTTCATCATCTGTTCTTTTGATTCTTCCCCGATACAGCATTGAAAGTCTCTGACCATTTCCGGAAACGGCGCAGGTCCCACAGCAGAACCTATCAGGTAATGCGTATCATCACAACGGGCGCTCCAATTCTGAAAAGCCGCATTGACAGCATCTTTCAAAACTCTGGAACCGGTTTTCACCGCATTGACCTTTGCTCCTAAAAGACGCATACGGTACACATTCAGCGCCTGCCGTTCCGTATCAATTTCTCCCATGAATATTTCACATTCCATCCCCAGAAGCGCCGCGACAGTAGCTGCAGCCACACCATGCTGACCGGCTCCCGTTTCCGCAATGAGCCGTGTTTTTCCCATTCGTTTTGCAAGCAGTGCCTGCCCGATGCAGTTATTGATTTTATGAGCGCCCGTGTGGTTTAAGTCTTCTCTTTTCAAATAAATTTTCGGCCCGCCCAGATCCGCTCTCATCCGTTTCGCCTCATACAGCATGGATGGACGGCCTGTGTAATTCGCATACAAATCTTTCAGTTCCGCCTTAAATGCTGGATCATTTTTATACTTTTCATAAGCTTCCGCCACATGATTGATTTCACTCATCAAGATTTCCGGAATATACTGTCCACCGAATTCTCCAAATCTCGTATTCATCATTTTTTCTCCGTTTTTCACCTCATCAGATTTCTTATATTTTATTTCCAGTTCAGTTTCCATCACCATCCGCCATCGCCTTCGTGTATCCACAGCCAGACCTCTTTTCCAAATAAAAACGTCCTCAGCAATTACTGCCAAGGACGGATATACCGCGGTGCCACCTTGTTTCAAGCCTAAGCCTGCTCTTAGCGAAGTACCAACATACTTCCGGCAACTTACGTATGCCTTACGTCATAAGCTAATCGTTTTCACTTTCACCATGCCCTCCGTGGTCCATTTAACAGTCTGCGTTCTACCGGCTTCTCAATATCCCGGCTCCCTGTAAGTGCACTTGCTGTTTTTATCTCCACATCAACGGTTTATTCAATGCTATTAAATTGTAAATTATCATAAAACTTTCCTCCCAATCTGTCAAGCCGCTTATTTTCAAATGTATGTCTTCCCTTTTACAGGTTTATCATAATTCCACATTCAGCAAGTACTTTCATGTCCCATCAATACTGCCTTTCCGCCTCCATTTTATCATCTTATTTTTCTTTTAAAATTACAAAAAGCGCCCACATTCAGCAAGCGCTTTTCATCAGTCACTGAAATACTCTACTGATACTAACCCTTTTTCGTATTTTTTCCAAAAGATGAATAGGTTGTCCCCTTAAATACATAAGTAACTTCCCCTGTGGACGCATTCAGAGAATAAGCTTCTCCATCAATCGGCGGTTTCGGTTCACTCTTAAGAAAGCCGTCCTTGCCGGTCGCATCCACCAAATCGCTAATCGCTGCAGGATAGTTTCCATGCTTTGCATAGTGCACTTCTACCGCCGAACCGAGTGTCGATAAATCTGCCTGGATACGCGCTACTTTCGCCTCATCAGTCAAACCGATAAAATTAGGAACTGCTACTGCTGCTAAAACCCCAATAATCGCTACCACCATGAGAAGTTCAATAAGCATAAATCCCTTACGTTTCTTCCCGACCGTTTTCTGCACTGCATTCTTCATTCCATGAATACCTCCCATCTAAAAAAACTGATAAATAACAAACGGCACTTTACCGTTTATAACCCCTTATGACAATAAAAAACGCCTACTGTAAGTAAGCAGACAACAAATCTATATGCCTGAAAAACACAAGCTCCCTTCCCGATTCCGTTTCTTCTTCACTGGACCGGGCTTCCATCAGACAGTTAGCAGAAACACCAAAAACATTTATATTATTATTTATGTCAAAGCATCTACTATACTTGAAAATCTCACCGTAAATATCTTTCTTTTGCTTTATATGCCTAAGAAAAAACTCCTTGTCCATAGAAAGTTCCCGTTTACCTTTCTCCCATCCGACTTCGAATCATCTTATTGATAGCACCGCATGAACAAGTATTCAGAGAGTTAGATAACTTCCCTATACATAAAACAAATAATAAATTTCTGCCTTTAGGTTAGCATAAAGGCACTTGATAATGCAAATTATTTCTACATTCAGATAAAGGTACGTCATACCAGCATAAAAATATTTATCATTTCCCCGAATGATTTGGCTTCAAATGTCAGAAAAGCCTAAATTCTGCGTTTTATTTCATTTTTCCAGCTGCTATTCATTCCAGTATACATATTTTGATCATTGTCATTCCGTAAGAATCCCTTTAAATTTTTGGATAACGGAAATATCAGAAAACCGCTATTCTTGCCACGCTTGAAAAAATCCAGCCTCTGTAAAAGAAAAAAACCGTAAAACAAGGATTATCTCCTTTTTACGGTTCAGTTCCTTTGGACAAAAACAAATTCATTCCGGTATCAATCGATGATATTCAAAGCATATATACGATATTCTTCACCAAGTGCTTCCGTCTTGCGGACCATTTCCTGCTGCAGATTGGAAGCCATATCATAGTCCTTTCGCTTCAATGCCTCCTTCAGTTTGGTACAGATGCATTTTTTATGCCTGCCATCCTTGATAAGCTCAATACGCTTGGCACTGATGCTATCCCAACGTTCTTCATCAAGTTCATCTTCATGAATAAGTTTCTTATAACGCTTAACAGCTGCTTCTGTGTCCGGGATCAAACGATCAATCAACTCATTTTCCCACCGATATACAATACCGGCCACAAAAGAATCTACGATAGCGTCAGAAATACCATCCCCCTGCGTCAAGACAGCCACTTTATCAGGGTTTTCTTTCATAATTTTTACATTTTCCCATACCGTGGCAGGCGGTTTCCCGAATACTGCATCCCGCTCTTCCTGCGTATAATCTTCGAACACATTCTTCTCGCAGCGGTACTCTCTTTCTTTCTGCAGATAATCGGCATCTTCTCCGGCAGTTTTAGAAAGCTCCTTTAAAAGTTCATCAGGTGTCTTTCCGCAATTTACCGCATATTTCACACCATCCAATGCTGTCAGGTACAGGCAGGAAACAGCCAGATAGGTATTTGTAAAGGGATTTGGCGCACGAAGTTCAAATCGGGTCGCCTTGGGATTCCCCAAATCACGAATTAAACCGATCAGGATACTTCTATTCCGAGAGGGCTGCTCCGGTTTATGCCCAAGAGATGTCACAATACAAACCGGTGCTTCAAATCCGGGTTTAAGCCGGTTAAACGCGTCCGTCGTAGATGAAATAAATGGATTGGTCGCTTCATAATTATTCAAGACGCCCATGATAAATCCGTATCCAATGGTAGAAAGATATCCTTTTTTCAAATCTTCCGGTGCAAGGAGATTCAAAACTTTTCCATTCTTAAGGCGGGCGGCAAATCCCACGTGGGTATGTTCACCATTTCCTGCAACCCCGATAATCGGTTTTGCTTTAAAAGATACATCAAGACCGTTTCTGCGAAATACTTCACGGATTATAATACGGGCAGTCAATTCATTATCTGCTGCCTGCAACGGATTGGTAGAAAAGAGCCAATCCAATTCCAGCTGTTCACAGACATCAAAAATATGGCCGCCGTCATCCACTTTTGATTTAATGCCGCCGACCTCTTTATGTCCCATTTCCACATGCATGCCCCTGGCATCCAGTTCCTCAATAGCCTGTTCCATCGCAGTACGGACATTTCCACGCATTCTTTGCCAATACTGTTCTTTCAAGCGTTGAGAAATGGATAAATGCTGCACTGTTTCCTTTTCACTCGGCGTCTTTACCCAAAATTCCAATTCGGTACCCGTTGTAAAAACAATATCCTGAATTTCACCTGTCGGAAAATTCTCCATCCCCTTTATGGTTTTTCCCGCAATGAGTTTTTTTAATTCTTCCGCCACATAATCACAAGACCGTTTCAAAATAGAACGGGAATCAATAAATTTGTCATTGTGTATAAGAAAACTGGGAATACGCAGCGTTCCCACCGGCAGTCCCGTCGCATCGTCCACATTTTCGTCATTATAATCTACATACCAGTTAACTGTGCTGTCTGCAACAAAATCAACTCTGGCATCATTCAAGGTGGCTATATTCATAAATACAACAGAAGAGCCGTCCGTCTGCACAGCTTTTCCCGCAAAGAAATCATCATAGTCTTTCATAAATATTTCAATCGGAATTTTCTCATCTGTATCATTGCCTGCAAGATCAATTCCGATGAGCGATACAAATCTGATTTCAGGATGCTGTGCCAGTAAAGAAAGAACACCCTCTTTCCCATACTGTCCCGCCGGAATCCAATACAGCAAATCTTTGTTCATTTTAAAACCTCCTATAAGTTTTTTTAGAACGGCTGTATCCTTTACAACCAAGTTCCACCAAACGAAAATGACCCACTCCCGAAGGAATGAGTCATCTTTGACGTAATATTAACTTGTGAATTAAGAATACATCAAGCATCTTATACTTGTCAAGCAATAAAAGAGTCAGCCGAGTACGTCCCGAACAAGGCGGTTAACCACTTTTCCATCTGCTTTCCCTTTTAGTTTCGCCATGACTGCTTTCATCGCCGTACCAAGATTTTTTCGTTCCGGATCCAAAGCAGAAATCACATCAATAACAACTGCACGAATGGCATCTTCTGTCATTTCTGGCGGAAGATATTTTTCAAGCACAGCAATTTCCTTTTGGGTTTCCTCAACCAGGTCATCTCTGCCGGAATCCTTAATTTCAGCAAGCGTTTCTTTCCGCTGCTTCACTTCTTTCCGGAGGACTGCAAGAACCTGATCATCATCAAAATCCGCGTGTCCATCGTCAATTTCTGCCTGACGAATATGCGCCCGTGCCATACGGATAACGCCTAATGCCAAACGGCCTTCTTCTTTTGCTTTCATGGCAGTCTTCATGTCTGCCATCAGCTGTTCCTTAATTGACAACTCCATCACCTTACTGCCTATTACTTAAACTTACGTTTTCTTGCGGCCTCAGATTTCAGTTTACGTTTTACGCTGGGCTTTTCATAATGTTCACGTTTTCTTACTTCAGAAAGAACCCCGGCTTTTTGGCAGGAACGTTTAAATCTGCGAAGAGCACTATCCAAAGACTCGCCCTTTTGAACTTTAATTTCAGACATCCATATCCCTCCCTCCAAATAGACTGATGGGGTGCTATTGCACACTATTAAATTATAATTTATTGTCATCTAACTGTCAATGAATATTTATTGAATGAAATCATTGTTTCTCTTCAGGGAATGGCGGCCATCCCATTTCTTTTCCGCCTATAATATGTGCGTGGAAATGAAATACTGACTGCCCTGCTTTCTCTCCTGTATTTACCACCAGACGGAATCCGTCTTCTCCAAGTCCTTCATCTTCCGCTATTTTTTTTACGATCAGGAAAAAATCAGAAAAATCATGATTGATTTCCGATGTCATCCCGAGAATATTTTTTACATGAACTTTAGGAATCAACAAAATATGGACAGGTGCACATGGCTCGATATCCTTAAAGGCAAACCAATGCTCGTCTTCATAAATTTTTATACTCGGAATCTCCCCGCTGATAATTTTACAAAACAAACAGTTATTCATTTTCTTCCTCCTTTTGTACCATACCGATCATTCCATTGTCCGTCATCGAATCAATCCATACAGAATACACTTTGCCTTTTTCGACATCTTTATCTTTGATGAACACACGAATATCTGTCTCTTATACACATCTCCGAGCCCACGAGACCTCTCTACAT
>OJPG01001697.1_pt1 | contig 10790 bp, 8 predicted proteins | sample 1598431 | NCBI WGS metagenome assembly OJPG01 (sample SAMN03922473, study PRJEB24848) | human gut metagenome | isolation source: stool sample | host: Homo sapiens | place: Germany | collected 2010-11 | reverse complement strand
ACTGTATTTCAATAATTTCAAAGACCGATTAGCCAACTTTTATTGGACAGTAGTGCTATATTTATAATAGCGACTACTTATTTATACTTTATCTAAACAATAAAATATGTTCAATGGTCTGAAAATAAACAAATTGCTTGAAGAAAGGGGGATTACTAAAGTAAACTTGTTTACTCATATAGGTATATCTAAGAAAGGACTTGATGATATTATAAATGGAGTTCATGCGCCTAAGGTTACTTATGTAGAAGCACTGGCTGATTTTTTCAAGGTACCAATAGATTTCTTTTTTGATAGAGATATAAACTCTTCTGGTATTAATATAGGTCATCAAGTCAAAGGTAATGGAAACAAGGTATCAGGAGATATAACTTTAAGTGAATGTCAGAAAGAGCTTGAACACATGAAAACCCTTTTAGAAGAAAAGGATAAAATCATAACTGAGAAAGAAAGAACAATTCAGATATTAATGAATAAATAACCTTTAAAATATTATTTGCTATGAAACTTTTCATGGAAGAAATTGAAAATAAAAAATATGGAATAAAAGTATCAGGCTCTATACCGTTCCATATAGCCACAAGTTATGCGCCTACTAATCTTTGGATATTGAAAGATTCAGGTCTGGATACAGCATATGACATACGGACACACAATTTCCTTTTTAAGAAGGTAGTTGCCGTAATGGAAGTAATCACCAATATAGAGGGGCATGAATTGCACGGGCAGGTTGTCACTTGCGCCGAGGGGAGATATGGTAAATTGAGCAATCTGTTAATTAGTTTGGGAGATGGCGAATCTGGGTTCTATTGGAAACAATTGGATAATGAGTTTGAAGAACATCTCACTGATGAGCATGTTTATCTGATAGATTTGGATGACCTTAGACAATCAAAAGGATTTGAAAATCTGACTGTAGAACAATGTTTCAGTGAACTTCTTCTAGCAAATAGTTCAATGGAATATGACCTTCGAAAGTACCGTTATGTAGATACACGAAATGGGCATATTATGGATGCCAATGAGCACACACCAGAATAAATCTTGTTCTGATAAACAAATTATGATGATATACACTAATAGACAATAACAGAAGAATATACAGTTATACAGTTTTATACGCATCGGATTGTCAGCATCTTATCGTCAGTAGTGAAATTCCCGCTACCCCGACAGAAATTAATAAGCTACTGATTTTTCAGTAGCTTATTTTTGTATATACCCTCTTTCCCACTTATCCAAATAGCAGCGTAAAGCAACTCCCTTTTCCCACAGTAGACTGCACCGTGATATTCCCTCCATGCCGGTTCATCACTTGTTTACATAAACTGAGCCCGATGCCCGAACCGGAAGGCTTGGTGGTGAAGAACGGTACAAAAATCTTATCTTGCACTTCCGGCAGAATGCCTTCACCATTGTCATTGACAGTGATTAGGCATTGCCACGAGAGGGCGGGTAGCATCTTCACTTCTATCCGGGGATGCTCTTTCCTGCTACATGCCTCTTTGGCATTTTTAATCAGATTAATCAGTACTTGTTCTATCTGTGTCCGGTCTATCTGGAGTATGCGGTCGGTCTCCGGAAGCTCTATCCGGATATACTCTTCCGAAAACAGCTTCTGCAAATCCTGCAACAGCTCGCGGACGGCAACCGGACGACGGACGGGGGCGGGAAGTCTTGTCAGCTTCCGGTAATTCTCCACAAACTCCAACAACCCCTTACTACGGCGGTGGATAGTCTGCATTCCCTGCCGCATGACGGGATAGTTCTTTTCCGACATTTCCCGCTCGCTCAAGGTTTCGGAGAGGGAGATGATGGGAGTGATTGAATTCATTATTTCGTGCGTCAGCACACGTATCAGCTTTTGCCACGCTTCCATCTCATTGCGTTCCAGCACGCGGGTACGGAAATTCCTCATCGCTTCGGAAAGCTCGTCCACCATATCCTCCATAGACCGGTTCTTGTAGGGAGAACGGAATGACAGCATCATGTCGTCATAGCGCAGGCTCTCTGCCAGATGGCGCATCATGCGCACCTGCATCATCTGCAGGCGGTACAGATGAACGGCAATCGCCAGCAATATCAAAAAAGCCATCAGTGCACTGAACCACAGTCCGGCATCCACCAGCAGATAAACGCCGACCGAAAGGAAGGCTATGCCGATGATGTGCAGTGCCACAATCAATGAATATCGTTTCATAAGCCCAGTTTTTCAAGTTTCCGGTACAAGGCGAAGCGAGTAATGCCCAAGTATTCGGCGGCACGGGTCACATTTCCTTCACTGAGCCGCATGGCACGTTCCACAGCCTGCCGTTCCAATTGCTCCAAGTTGAGGACTTCTTCTTCCTTCTTCTGACGGGAAACAGAAGCTTGGAACATAAAGTTCTCCGGACGAAGCAGAGAACCGTCTCCCAATATGACAGCACGTTCCACTGTATGCTGCAACTCACGTACATTACCCGGCCAGGCATATTTCAACAACTTGTTTTTCGCCTCCCGGGTCAGCCCGCGCATCTCTTTCTGATATTTGCGGGCATACCGTTGCAGGAAATACTCTGCCAGCAGGAGGATGTCGTTTCCGCGTTCCCGCAGAGGTGGAATATGCAACTCGATGGTGTTGATGCGATACAGCAGGTCTTGGCGGAAGTCTCCTTCGTCCACCAGCCGACGGATGTCTGCATTGGTGGCGCAGATGAGCCGCACATCAATGGGCGTAGCCTGCGTACTTCCCAAACGACTGATACAACGCTTTTCGATGGCAGTCAGCAATTTGGCCTGCATGGGCAGGGAAAGGTTACCTATCTCGTCCAGAAAAAGCGTACCGCCGGTTGCCACTTCCATACGTCCAACTTTCGCTTTCCGTGCATCGGTGAAGGCGCCTTTCTCGTAGCCGAACAACTCGCTTTCGAACAACTGTTCGGGAATACTGCCGAGGTCTATCGTGACAAACGGCTTTCCATAGCGGGGAGAATTGCGGTAAAGCATACGGGCAATCACATCCTTTCCGGTTCCATTCTCACCTAATATAAGAATGTTGGCATCCGTATCGCGCAACTTCTCCACAGTAGAGAAAACTTGCTGCATGACGGGAGAATCACCGATAATAATCTCTTCGGAGCCTCCCGCTGTGGCATTGCTCAGAACTTCCACCTGCTCCTTCAGCAGATTTATCTCGGTCCGCGAACGACGCAGCTTCATGCCCGAAGAAAGGGTCGCCAACAATTTTTCCTTCTCCCACGGCTTGGGAATGAAATCCGTAGCCCCCGCTTTGATGGCACGCACTGCCTTGTCCGTATCCGCGTAGGCAGTCATGAAGATGACCACTGCTTGCGGGTCGATACTCAGAATCTGCTTCAAGCTATCGAAACCTTCCTGACCACTGATGGCATCACGGCTGAAATTCATATCCAGCAGAATAATGTCCGGACGGAAAGTGGTCATAAAATGCTCGATGCGGTCGGGAGTCACTGCCACTTTTATCTTCTCGGCGTAGGGTTCGAGAAGAAGGTTCAGCGCAAAAAGGACATCCTCGTTATCATCTACAATCAATATTTTACCAAACTGTTCCATATCTGTTTTCTTTTCGTGCAGGCAAGGCCTACACAATCCCACATCTCTTGTACGGGCAAAGATAAGTATAATATCCATGTGTTGTGCGTGCATTATCGCACTATTTTTGTGCGCAACTGCACACGTTTGGAAAGCTTCGAACCACAACAAACACTTATAATACAACAACTTATACTTATGGCATAGAATTTGAACTTTATAGAGTAAAGAAAACAACTATGCACCGGAATATATTTTTATTGCTTATTACATTCAGTCTGATGTCGAGTGCCGTTGCTCAAGAGCACACGCTGGAGCTGACTTTGGAAGAAACCATCGAGCAGGCCCGCCAGCAGTCGCCCGACGCCCAAAATGCCCGCCATAGCTTCCGTTCCGCTTATTGGAACTACAAATACTACTGTGCCAACTACCTGCCGACGCTCAAGCTTACTTCCAATCCCTATCTGGACCGTGCTATCAACAAAGTGACCCAAAGCGATGGCAACGTCAAGTTCATAGAGCAGAACCTGCTGAGCACTGACCTGACACTGAGCCTGACACAAAACGTGCCGTGGACCGGAGGAACCTTTTTCATTGAAACGGCTGCGCAGCGCCTCGACCTTTTCAGCAGTGACACCTATTCCTGGCAGACTTCACCCGTCAACATCGGATACAGCCAGTCCTTGTTTGGCTACAACAGCCTGAAGTGGGACCGGCGCATCGAACCTATCCGTTATCGCGAAGCCAAGAAAACCTACGTAGAAACCCTTGAGCTTGTTGCCGCCAATGCCACAGAGAAGTTCTTCAACCTGGCCAAAGCACAAAGCAACTACGAAATAGCCAACGCCAACTACGCCAATGCCGACACCTTGTATATATATGCGCAAGGACGATATAACATCGGCACCATCAGCGAAAACGAAATGTTGCAGCTCGAACTCAACAAACTGACCGAAGAAACCAACTGCATGAATGCCCGCATCGAAGTGGAAAACTGCATGCAGGAACTCCGTTCCTACCTCGGCATCCAAGAAGACCTCCTTATAAAGGTGAGAATAGACAACCGCGTGCCCGACCTGCACATCGACTTGGATGCCGCGCTGATGCTTGCCAACGAAAACAGTCCGGAGATACAGAACATGCTACGCCGCAAGGTGGAAAGCGAGAGTGCCGTGTCGCGCGCCAAGGCCAATGCCGGACTGAAGGCAGACATCTACCTGCGCTTCGGCTTGACACAAACTGCCGACAAGCTGAAAGATGCCTACCGGAATCCACTGGACCAGCAGTACGTCAGCTTGGGCATTACCCTCCCAATCCTGGACTGGGGGCGCGGAAGGGGACAAGTACGCGTGGCCCGTTCTAACCGAGACCTTGTCTACACGCAGGTAGAGCAAGACAAGACGGATTTCGACTTGAACGTACGGAAACTCGTAAAGCAATTCAACCTGCAGGCGCAACGGGTAAACATAGCCGCCCGCACGGACCATACAGCCCAACGACGCGCCGAAGTAGCCCGAAAACTCTATCTGCTCGGCAAGTCCTCGGTACTCGACCTCAATGCATCCATCACGGAAAAAGATACGGCCCGGAGAAGCTATATAACGGCTTTGTACAACTATTGGAGTTTGTACTATGCACTGAGAAGCATCACGCTATATGACTTTGAAAAAGAGAGGCCACTGGCAGAAGACTTGGAAAGGGTTACTAATGAAGAATCTATACAGTAATAGAATCGTGGAATAGTTTTAGTAAAAACTGGCCGGAGATTTACTAAAACTCCGGTGACGATTTACTAAATCTCCGGTAAAGTTTTAGTAAAACTCGGAACCCTTATTCAGAAGTACTTCTGAAGGGGGTATCTGAAAAGTAAAAAAAGAGTATATAAAATATTGCATTATGGATATAAAACTTGAAAAGAAACCCTGGTACATCCGTTACCGCTACTATCTGGCGGGAGGCGTTGCCTTCCTTGCCTTCCTGATTTATGTAGTCACCCTTTCGCTGGGTCCCAGCAAACTGCGTATCGAGCAGGACAACATACAGATAGCCGAAGTCAAGAACGGCAAATTTATGGAATATGTAGATGTGGAGGGAGTAATTCAGCCCATCCTTACCATCAAGGTCAATGCACGTGAAGCCGGAAGCGTGGAACGCATCATAGGAGAGGAGGGGAGCCTGCTCCGGCAAGGAGATACCATCCTCGTCATGGAAAACCCCGACCTGCTGCGCAGTATCGAAGACCAGCGCGACGACTGGGAAAAGCAGCTTATCACCTACCGCGAAAAAGAAATTGAAATGGAGCAGAAAAGCCTGAACCTGCAACAACAAGCCCTGCAGACCGATTATGACCTCAACCGCCTGCGCAAGAGTTTTGCCCTTGACAAGGAGGAGTACCGCATGGGCATCAAGAGCAAGGCGCAGCTCGAAGTTTCCGAGGACGAATACAACTATAAAGTGAAAAATGCCCATCTTCAAAGGGAAAGCCTCCGTCATGACTCTGCCGTCACCGTCATCCGCAAAGACCTCATTAGGAACGACCGCGAACGGGAACGGAAGAAGTATGAACGCGCCTGCGAACGGCTCGGCAACCTGGTGGTGAAAGCTCCCGTCGCCGGCCAGCTCAGTTTTGTCAAGGTGACTCCGGGACAGCAGGTCGCTTCCGGTGAAAGCATTGCGGAAATCAAGGTGCTGGACCAATATAAAGTGCATACTTCCCTGAGCGAATACTACATCGACCGCATTATCACCGGATTGCCTGCCACCATCAATTATCAGGGAAGAAAATACCCGTTGCGCATCACGAAAGTGGTTCCCGAAGTCAAAGACCGCACGTTCGACGTAGACCTCGTCTTCACCGGTGACATGCCCGACAACGTACGTGTAGGCAAAAGCTTCCGGGTACAGATAGAACTCGGCCAGCCGGAGGAGGCGCTCGTCATTCCGCGCGGCAACTTCTACCAGAGTACCGGAGGACAATGGATTTACAAACTGAACGCCGCAAAGACAAAAGCCGTGCGCGTGCCGCTTGGCATCGGTCGCCAAAATCCGCAACAATACGAGATTACGGAAGGTTTGCAGCCCGGAGATTGGGTAATTACAACGGGATATGATACCTTTGGCGAGGCGGAAGAATTGATAATGAAATAAAACTACGCACTATGAGACAAATAATCTTAGCCATCAATGCATTGCTGAAATTCAAAGCATACACCCTTATCAATGTATTGGGACTGGCGTGCAGTTTGGCTTGCGTACTCACCGTAGCCCGATATATCCACCAAGAAAATACAGTGAACCAATGCTTTCCCGAATATAAACGCATTTGCCTGATAAAAACCTCTACCAGCAGTGGTGAAAACTTCTTGGGAGGCTACCGGTCGGGATTGGAAAAGGATCCTGCCGTAGAACAATTTACGGTGATTTATCAAATATCGGATATGCCCGCTCTGTTCGGTGAACAAGAAATTGCAGCGAACGCTTTTTCTGTAGACAGCACCTTCTTCAAAATCTTTCCATATAGGGTGATTGCCGGAAGCGGAAGAATAGTCCGCCCGAGGGATGTTGTCATCACCCGTTCTTTTTGGAAGAAGAAGCTGGGAGGGAAGAATGCCATAGGCGCTACTTTCAAAAACACAAAAGGGAATAAATTCACTATTATAGGAGTGGTGGACGACCCCGATACCAAGACATCATGGATGCCGGATATATTTATGTCGGATGAACTGGATGAATTCCTTTTTTTCGACCCTATATACGCCATGCTGATGGCACCGGATACAGACATTGCACTGCTGAATAAAAAGTATTCAAAAGAACACCCCCGCAGCAAATGGAGCACTTATGAGACAGTACGCTATCAGTATTTGCCTTTGAAAGATTTATATTACGATAAAGACCACGGAAAAGAAAACAAGAACTATCAATATGGCAACCAAAGCTATGTCCGGGTATTGATGGTAGTAGCCTTCCTGGTAGGTATCATAGGGCTGCTGAACTTCATCAACATCTACACTGTCATCATGTCCAAGCGGTCAAGAGAGTTTGGGGTGAAAAAAGTGTTCGGTGCAGGCAGGACAGACATTTTCCTGCAAATATATGCCGAGAACATCTTATTGACGGGACTGGCATTACTCCTTTGCTGGGCTTTAATAGAAATAACCAGGTTTTTCTTTTTCCATGAACTTTATATACCTACCACAACAGACTCCGGCTTTGACCGGAAGGTCTCTGCCATCGTACTTTTAGGATTGCCATTGCTGACTACTGTTTATCCGTTCTTGAAATACACATGTAGCAGACCCGTCAACTCCATACGCGAGCTGGCATCTTCACGCTTTTCCACACGGTCACGCATGATATTACTGTGTTTTCAATATGTCGTAACCATCTTTATAATAACCGTTTCTCTATTCTTTGTACGGCAGTTGGAGTATATGCTCTGCGCCGACCTCGGTTTCCGCTCGCACGATGTGATAACTTGCTGGATGTATGTCGATAAATTGGGCTTATATAAAACAACTAAAGAGGAGGGATTGGATGAAGGAAAAAGACAATATATAAGTAATGCTTTGGTCAATAAACGAATGAGTGAAAGCACTCTGTTTGAGCATTGGAGCAGAGGAAACGACTTGCTGTTCACCGACTTCCGTTTTGACAGTTTTGCGCTCAACAGAGCCGAAAACGGTTTCCATCCGGCATTATCTGCACATTTAACGACCCACTCCATGGCAATATACGATTTTCAACTTGTAGAGGGGCGCCTATGGAACGACTCCATAGATGAAGCGTTCACCAAAAACAGTTTCAAGGTAATTATCAACGAAACCGCTAAAAGAGTCTATGGAATAAAAGACATCACCAAAGACAAGCTGCAACCTGAAGAACCACACTACGCCTCAAGCAGCTTACCGGATTTCTACAATCCACCTTGCGAGATAGTAGGGGTCATAAAGGATTTCAATGTTCGGCACCTTTCACAATCCATCCAACCGGTTGTCATCTATTATCACGATGCAAGCATAGGCGGAATTTATACTGTTACAGCCTCGTATAAGCACGAGAATAAAGCCAAAGTCATTGATTTCCTGCGCCGCTTATACGAAGAATCTACGGGAAGAACCGACTTTGAATATACGCTGATAGAAGATGAACTCCAAAAGATGTATCGTGAAGACCGTCAAGTGGTGAACATTTATACGCTCTTTGCCGGAATAGCCATTTTCATCTCTTCATTGGGATTATTGTCAATATCCTTGTTCGATATTCGGCAACGTTACCGTGAGATAGGTTTACGCAAAGTGAACGGTGCGCAAGCAAAGGATATTTATCCCTTACTCATTAAAAAGTATCTCTCGGTCATGGGAGTCGCCACTTTGCTATCCATACCCTTGTCATGGATTGCCATTACCCTCTATTTGCAGGATTTTGCCCACAAAGCCCCTTTGACATTCGACTTGTTTGCCGTAGCAGTAGCCATAACAACTGCCATCTCCTTGTTGACTATTATTGGGCAAATCAGCAAGGCTGCCAACATCAATCCGGCAAGCATTATGAAAAACGAATAAAAGACATAAAAATTATAAATTTGACATATAATGAAAACACTGAAATACGCTTGGCGTTTCCTGATACGCTCAAAATCATACACGGTTATAAACTTGCTGGGTCTCGCCTTCAGCCTTGCCTGCTGCATCATGCTGATGCGATATATACATAGAGAACTGACGGTAGATACACATTGCATAGACCGGGAACATGTCTATGGAGTCATTCAGGACATGGATGGCAATAGAGGAATGGCAACAATAGAAAACACGAATAAAGACAGTATATACATTGACCACCGTTACATAGAGAAACGCACTTCTTTAATTCTGATGGAACAGGATTTTGTGAGCGACGAAGCATCCCGTTACACAGTGCGGACACTCGTAGCAGACAGTTGTTATTTTCAGCTTTTTCCTTACCGCATAGTGCAAGGAACTCCTATAAAATCTCCTGAATCTGCACTACTGACGGAAGTATGTGCACGTCGTATTTTTGGCCATGACAATCCTATAGGTAAAGTGTTACATTATTCAAATGGGAAAGATATTACCGTAAGTGGCATTATAGCCGAACCGACTTGCAAGACAATGATACAATTTGACATTGTGGTATCAAATACGCTTTCCTCATTTTGGGAACGTATGCCTATTGAATTTGTTCGTTTCACGCCGGGTACAAGCATCAAGAAAATGAACGAACTTGGGAAACAAGCACGTTGGGTAAATCCGAATTGGAAAAATATAGATGCACGACAATATACATTTTCGTTCATGCCTATAGCAGATATTTATTGGGAACCAGCTTATGTGCAAGATGCCGGTTGCCCTGCCATGCTCACTTATGGAAAACGTTCTCATATTTACATTTTATCTTGTGTATGCTTATTGTTATTGCTTACCGGCATTATAAACTTCATCAATCTTTATTTGATAGGCACACAACGGAGGGGAAAAGAGTACGGGCTTAAAAAAATGTTCGGTATAAAAGGAACGACACTTTTCCTGCAGATATTAACAGAAAACGGACTTTTAGTTGGTTGTGCTTTATTACTGGCTTGGTTACTGATAGAGATAACGATAATCCCTGTCAGCCGTTTGTTGGAATATCCTTTCACTTATACATCTTTCGACTTTTGGCTTTCTGCCGGGATTTGGGTAATATTACCCATATTGACCTCTATCTATCCGTTTGTAAAATACAATTATGCATCACCCGTCAGCTCAATTCGTGATGCCACCCAAAGCAAACGTACTGTACACACACGCATTCTTTTTCTTTTTATACAATACATCTTCACATTCCTGCTCATCAGTCTTTCCCTTTATTTCAACAAGCAGCTTTCGCTCTTATTACACACGCAACCAGGATTTCGCATAGAAAATGTACTGATAGCCAAGTTAGGGTATGAATCGGAATCAGCGATGCCACGCGAAAAATGGCAGGAAGCCAGAGAAGCTATGTGGCAACGCAGACATGAACTATGGGAGGCACTTGCACAGTGTCCTTTTATAGAACATTTTGAAATGGAAAAACGACATATACTTTCCGAAGGTTTTAAAGTAACCTACTATAACAATAGAGAGGAAAAAGTAGAGATGAAGTTTTGGTATGCTACCCCCAACTTTTTTAAGTTGTACGGTCATTAGTGTCCCGTTAAAATGGGACGAGTTAAACAATTAATCAAATAGCCCCGG
>OJPG01001642.1_pt1 | contig 11097 bp, 7 predicted proteins | sample 1598431 | NCBI WGS metagenome assembly OJPG01 (sample SAMN03922473, study PRJEB24848) | human gut metagenome | isolation source: stool sample | host: Homo sapiens | place: Germany | collected 2010-11 | reverse complement strand
GCCTTTCATCATGCCGACTACTTTCTCTACATAAGCATGGGTAGTCTGGATACCGTGGCTTTCCACGATCGGCAAGAATAGGTCAGCGATCTCCGTATTACTCTTCTCCAGCAAATAGTGGTGGTTAAACCATCTGCCTTTCTCATAATCAAACTTAGCGCCGCTCTTGCTGCAACGAGACAGGTCGAACAAACGGATCAAATCATCCATGCTCATCACCTCTTGGTCATTACCCGGGTTCCAGCCCAGCAAAGCGAGGAAGTTTACGACAGCCTCGGGGAAGTAGCCACTCTCACGATAGCCCGATGAAACATCACCCGTCTTCGGATCGTGCCATTCCAAGGGGAATACAGGGAAGCCCAGACGATCGCCGTCACGCTTGCTCAACTTACCGTTACCTTCCGGTTTCAACAGCAACGACAGATGGGCGAAACTAGGCATCGTATCTTCCCAACCGAAGAAACGATATAATAATACGTGAAGCGGCGCGCTCGGCAACCACTCCTCACCACGGATCACATGGGTAACCTCCATCAAATGGTCGTCAACGATATTCGCCAAGTGGTAAGTAGGCAATTGGTCGGCCGATTTATATAATACCTTATCATCCAAGATAGAGGAGTTGATAACGACCTCGCCACGGATCAAGTCGTTCACGTGGATATCCTCATTCGGCTCGATCTTGGCACGAACTACGTACTGATGACCTGACTCGATCAGGCTCTGAACCTCTTCCGGAGAAAGCGTCAACGAGTTGCGCATTTGCGAACGGGTAGAGGCGTCGTATTGGAAATTGGCGATCTCCTTCCGTTTCTCCTCCAACTCGGCAGGCGTATCGAACGCTATATAAGCATGGCCATCGTTCAGCAATTGATCGACATACTTCTTGTAGATCTCACGACGCTCGCTCTGGCGATACGGGCCGTAGTTGCCGCCGAAGCTCACGCCCTCGTCGAACTTGATACCTAGCCAAGTCAAGGCCTCGATGATATAGTCTTCCGCCCCGGGAACGAAGCGTTGGGAATCCGTATCCTCGATACGGAGAATCATATCACCGCCATTCTGTTTAGCGAATAAATAGTTGTATAAAGCCGTGCGGACACCTCCGATATGCAGCGCCCCCGTAGGACTAGGTGCGAAGCGTACTCTTACTTTTCTTTGAGTCATAATACTTACATTCTATAATAATGCGGCAAAAGTACGCCTTTTTTTCCGCTTAGTGAAGTTTTTTACGTATATTTCGGACGCAAAAAGGAATCTATATGAAACAGAAGAATTACAATATACCGACCGTGGTCTACTTCGTGGTGACCGCGTTACTTATCGCCTACTTCTTCCCTCGGGAGGGAAAATTCCGTTATCAGTTCTATGAGGGCAAGCCTTGGAGATATGGATTACTCACCGCCCCGAGCGATTTCCCGATCTACAAGACCGACGACGAGGTAAAAGCGGAGAAAGACAGCGTACTCCGTAAGTTCGAGCCTTATTACCGCATGAACCCCGACATCCAGAAGCAAGAGGTCGAGAAACTGCGTGCCAACTACAATAACGGCAATAACTTGCGAAGCAAAGTATCCCCCGCTTACATGCAGTATATAGAGAGCAGCCTGATCAACTTATACAAGAACGGTATCATCTCGTCGCAGGATCTGGACGAGCTACGGAAAGAGGAATACTCCCGTGTCAACCTCTTGGAGAACGCCGTCGCGCAGCCTCGCTACGTGAGCGACTTCTTCACCGTGCGCACCGCCTACGAGTTCATTATCAACAACTGCCCGCCGCGGCTGGACAAATCGATCCTGCAATCGTGTGACATCAATAACTACCTCACCGAGAACATATCCTATGCCGCCGACATGTCCGACAAGATCAAGGAGGATATGCTACAGAGCGTATCTATCGCTAACGGTATGGTACAAGCCGGAGAGCGTATCGTAGACCGGGGCGAGATCATCGACAACCATACCTACAACGTGCTCCGTTCCCTAAAGGCCATACACGAGGCCAAGACGGGGGGCACGCAGACACAAGGCATCATACTGGCCGGGCAATTCGTGCTCGTCTTCGGACTGATGTTCTGTTTCTGGCTCTACCTATGGTCTTTCCGCTTGAAGATATTCCATAACCGGAAGAACGTACTATTCTTGATCCTCTGCATATTCGTGAGCTGCATCCTTACGGAACTATGTGCTACCTACGCGTTATTCAACGTATATATATTGCCGTTCGCCATCGTACCGATCGTGGTACGTACCTTCTTCGACTCCCGGACGGCGCTTTTCACGCACCTTATCATCGTGCTGATCTGCTCGTTGATGGTACCTTTCCCGCATGAGTTCCTGTTGTTGCAAATCGTGGCGGGTATGGTAGTGACGTTCAGCTTGAAGGAGTTGAGCGAACGTTCGCAACTGATCCGTTGCGCCGTCTTCATCTTCATCTCCTACGCCGCCTGCTACCTCAGTCTCACGTTGTATCAAGAGGCGAACTTAAACAAGATCAACTGGATGATGATGCTTTATTTCGGTATCAACTTCATCCTGCTGATGTTCACCTACGTATTGGTATATATGTTGGAGAAGACGTTCGGATACGTGTCCAGCATCACGCTGGTGGAACTGTCCAACATCAACAACCCGATCTTGAAGAAGCTTAGCGAGACTTGCCCGGGCACGTTCCAGCACTCCTTGCAGGTATCCATCCTCGCTTCCGAGGCGGCCGCCAAGATCGGCGCCAACGCCCAACTGGTACGTACCGGCGCCCTTTATCACGACATCGGGAAGATGAGCAACCCCGTCTTCTTCACCGAGAACCAATCGAGCGTGAACCCGCATAACCAGTTATCGTTCGACCAAAGCGCGCAGATCATCATCAGCCACGTCACCGAGGGCGTGAAGATCGCCGAGAAGGCCCTGTTACCCAAGGCGGTTATCAGCTTCATCCGTACGCACCACGGACGTGGCAAGGCGAAGTATTTTTACAACTCTTTCAAGAACCAATACCCGGACAAGCCGATTAACGACGAGCTATTCACCTACCCCGGCCCGAATCCCTTCTCGAAGGAGACCGCCGTACTGATGATGGCCGATTCCGTGGAAGCCGCCTCCCGCAGCTTGAAGGAACATACCGAAGAGAGTATCAGCGCCTTGGTGAACAAGATCATCGACGGGCAGATCGCCGACGGCTTGCTAAAGAGCGCTCCCCTGACCTTCAAGGACGTGGAGACCATAAAGAGCGTATTCGTAGACAAACTGAAAACCATGTTCCATACCCGAATCAGCTATCCGGACTTGAAAAAACAATAGCGAACCAACATGAACGACCACCTACTCTACTTAGCCTCGACAGGGATCGTAGCCTTTACCTGCCTTCTGGTCAGCGGACTGCTGTTGTCGCTGAAGACCTTGCGGGAAAGCACGATCCCCAAGTACCGGACGGCCTGCAAGTATCTCGCCTTGGCCTCGGCATTGGTAGGCATAGGGCATATCTTCATCTTGTCTTCCGGCACGGACGAGCGAACCATCATGGAGTTGTTCTACTTCCCCATCCTGCTAATCAGCGCCTCGCAAGCGTTGCTGTTCACGTTCCTGCTCACCCTCTTATTCAGGGGAAAGAACGTGACCCGGAGGAATATCCTCCTCCACGCCATGCCTACGATCGCGCTTACCGTAGCCTACACGATCGCTTGTCTCTTCCGGGAGGATGTCCATACGTATCGTTTCGACGTATGGTGGGATAATATTGGGAACCCGCCCCTGCTGATACGTACGCTCACGTGCCTCGTATACCTTGTCCAGCTAGGGGGCTATACGCATTTTTTCTTCCGGGAGCGGGCGATCTATCTAGGTAACCTGAAACAGATACCCCAATCACCCGAGCGACTGGAATTGCGCTGGGTAACCCGTGCCTTCCTATGGGCGCTGGGTATCGGCATCGCCGCCGTGAGCCTCTGTTTCTTCCCGAATAATTACTATAACACGGCGGTCAACTTCGTGTTCGCCCTCTTCTACGCCTCGGTATCGATCCACTACGCCAACTACCATTACACGTACGACCAACTATACCTACGGCTCAACCTCGCCCCGCAAGCCGACGCCGATACCGATCCCAACCGGATGGACCTAGAGGATCTTATCGGCGGGTTGCTGGAAATCGAGGAGGACGAGTTGTTCCAGCAAGCGCAAAACTATATGGCCAGCTCCTCACCCTTCCTCAACCCGAATTTCAGCCGGCAAGACCTGGTACGTGCCCTCGGTACCAACGAGAAGTATCTCTCCACCTCCATCAAGGACAAGCTGAACATCACGCTCAAGGAATACATCGACCGCTACCGGGTGAACCACGCCCGTACCGAGCTGTTGATGCCGGGCGACAGCCGGAGCATGGAAGAGATCGCTGTCGGCGCGGGCTTCACCAGCTCCCGCACCTTCTCGCGTATCTTCCAGAAAATACTGGGAGTCACCCCCGCCCAATACCGGCGGCAGGCGCAATAATGAGCATTTTTCCGAGATCTGTCCTCTTTTTTCCCGGATTTGTCCTCTCATTCTTACCCCGAACCCCGTTCTTTGCTGGCAGTAATCACTTAATAAAGGAATACCATGGCAGAACAAATCATTCTCAACACAGACTTGTACGATAACCTGCTCACCGAGCGCAAGGGCGACTACACCGCCAAGCCGCACATCACCGGGACATTGTATAACACGGACATCGCCGCCCGCATCGTGGCCGCGCGTACCGAGTACCAACACGGCACGATCCTCAACATCCTCGACATGGCCGACAGCCATAAGGTGCAGGCCATCGCCGAGGGCAAGAGCGTGGTGGACGGCGTGGGCCAATACCTCGTCAACGTGCAGGGGGCCTTCGAGGGCGAGAAGGCGCAGTTCGAACCCGGGAAGCACGCCCTCGGCATCACCTACACCATGGGCAAGCTCTTGCGCGAGACCCTCAAGCTGGTGAAGGTGGTGGTGAACGGCGTGGCGGCCGTAGGTCCGGTGATCAATACCGTGACCGACTCCACCTCCAAGGCCATCAACGGGCAGCTCAGCTCCGGCGGAGCCCTCGTGCTGGGCGGCGTAAACCTGAAGATACAGGGTGATGATCCCTCCATCGGTGTCTACCTCACCCCCACCACCGAAGGGGCCGCGCCGATGAAGGCACCCGTGGTGATCGCCAACTCGCCCTCGCAGGTGATCGTGCAGATGCCGACGCTGGCCGACGGGCAGTACACCGTGAGCCTCACCACGCAATACAGCGGAAGCCGTAACGTAAAAGAGCCCCGCACCTACACCTTCCCCATCATCCTTATCGTAGGAGAAGGCGGTGGGGGCGACAGCGAGAGTCCGGACGAGATCTGAGGACAACGTTGTCCGGCATGTCCGGACAACGGCTGCCAAGCATCGAGGACAACGGCTGCCAAGCCTGCCGGACAGGGGCTACCGGACCTGCCGGAAAAAACAACCGATTTATAAACCCTATTATACACATAGAACATGAGAACATCATTACATGACATCCACCTACCGGCAAGGCGAATATTCGCCTTGCTGATCAGTGTCGCGACACTGATCGCCACCCTCCCGACAGCGGCCCGCGCGCAAGCGGAACCTCCCGGGGCACTCGACCTTGCCACCCTGCCGGGCACCCTGAACAATAACTGGTACATCAACCTCGCGTACCTAAACGGCACGTGGGTGTACAAAGTAGGGGCATCCGACACGCAGGCCCCGACCACCGGCACCCCCTTCAACGGTACCATCACCGGCACGATGCCCGAGGTAGGCCGGCAGTTCGTCATACACCCCTCCACCGATTCCGACAGCGTACTCACCTCCGCCGATCCCGACAGCGGCAACCCACCGGCGCTGACGCTGAAAGACGCCGTCATAACCTCAAGTTTCAACCAGCTCTTCTATATCAAGGCCGGCGCGGAACCGACCCTCCGGATCGAGGGGGAGAACCGGATCGAGATCATGAGCGACCTCATCTATAACTTAGGCACGCTCACCCTGACCGTAGCCGATGCGCAGGAGATAAGCCAAGGTATCCTAAACGGATCTCCCGCGGGCACGGGTACGCTCACGGTCTATGCCCAAGCGCCGCTCAGCATCGGCGCCATCTCCAACTTCCAGAATGCCCGGATGCATCTGGACGGAGAGATACATGTCATCAGTAAAACAGGTGGCTCAGCCTTTAAAAACGACAATACCTCGCCGGACGCGATCACGTTCGGGGATAACGCACGGATCCACCTGCAAGCGAACGCGCTCTGCACCTATGTAAGCGGCTTTATCGAACTGGATTTCGATACCGCCCCGACCGATGGCCGGACGCTGTCCGTCACCCCGGCAGGCGACGACGAGCCGGCGGCCACCTTCGCGACCGACGGGACCTGCTGGGGTTACGCCTTCCTCGCCGCGGCCGATACGCGGTATACCGCCTCCCTCGACGGCGAGCGGCTATATGCCGGCAGGCGTTACAGCGGGTCTTCCTATAAAGACGGAGACTACCCCTTCTTCCGGACAGACGGGGCATACTGCCGATACTCCGGCGCCACCGCCACCTGCCCCACCCCGCGGCCGCTCGACCTTTCCAAGGACTACGGCTACGGCAGCACCCGCACCGGCATCGACCTCTTCTTCGCCCCCGCGGACGGATGGTACTGCGACGAGAAGATGTTCGACGGGACGGTGACGACAAGCAACAGCTCATTCTACGGCATCACCATCCCCGCCACCATCCATGCCGAGGGCGAGGCTACGCTTACGCTGGACAAGGTAGATTTCCAGCCCCCGACGGGCACGGCCCTCACGGTAGCGAGCGGGACGGTGAGGCTCCAAAACAACACCCACAGCCCCCGCCTGTCCGGAACCCACGCGCTCCGGGTAGAGACGGGAGCCACCTGCCTCATCCCGACGCCCGCCGACCCGGATAACACCTTGGCGCTGACAGCCGCCGAGCAGGCCATCCACCCCGAAGGCGGCGGCACCGTGAAGGGCCTTGTCCAACTCACATGGCCGGAATCTCCGTCTGGCTACATCTACCTCAAACCGGCGGAACCGACGGAGAATCCGAATGGTCTGACCTTCAATCTTACAGGCATGAAGAGCATAGCCACGAACTACCCGCTCTCCTTCTACCTAGAGAATCAGTCGACGAGCTTGAAACAGGAAGGCTACCGCTCCGACGACCCGGAGCAAACCTACCTCAGCACCTTCCCCGCCGCCCATCCCGACGGGCTGACAAGCTACACGGGATTGCGCGAAGTCCCGCCCGTCTGGATCGTGATCGACAAGGAGACGGCCTTCGACGCGAGCATGCCGGGCCAATGGCTGCGCGTCACCGAGAAGGGTGTCCTTACGGTAGGGAAGACAGAAGAAAATGGAGTATTTCCACAGGTGAATGATCTCGAGCTGCTGGACGGCGGGCAGATCCGGTTCGCCGATGACGGCGTGCTAGGACTCGTAGCGGCCCGCTTCACCCACCTCTTCCCCAACCGCAACCAATGGCGGGCTACCACGCTAGCGTCCGATGCTGCCGACAAATTGGCCGGCGACGCGGGAACCCCCTGCTACGTGCGTACCGGATATCCCGACGCCACAGACCAGACTTGGCAGTCGGTGGATCCCGACAACCTGTCTATGCAGCTCGCCGCGGGTGACCCCGTGCTGATCGCCGGCGAAGGCCCGGAGACAGACACGCTGCGCCTCAATTACGGCAATACCTACCTCTTCAAGGACAGCCCCGACTCCCCCGTCGAGCCCACCAGCCCCGCCGAGCCGCTCAACACGGGCGTGTTCCTCTTCAAGGGTAATCAAGCCTCGTACAATGTGGAGATGCGCAATATCTACGTCCTCAGCGACGACGGCAGCCGCTTCGAGCTGAAGGACCGGGTTACCCTGCGACCCTTTGAGAGCTATGTCGTGGCCAACGCCGCCACCCAAGCCATGCTGAAGAGCCTCCGCCTGGACGGTATCGTCACGGGTACGGAGCTGGCCGAGATCCCGGCGGACAACAGCTTCTGCGCATGGGCCGCCGACGGACGTTTGCACCTTAGCGCCGACCATGCCGAGAAGGTGGCCGTATACCATGTCAGCGGGACCTTGAAATGCTATCTACCGCTCTTGCGCGGCGAGACGACGATCGCCCTTCCTTCCGGCATCTATCTCGTCCGCCAAGGCGGTACCGCAATCAAGGTCGTCCTGTAGAGCATACATTATATTATATACACTAAAACAGATACAAATATGAGAACATTCAGATATATCCTATCCTTGCTAGCCGCTACGCTCGCCCTGCTGGCGCAGCCGGCGATGGCGCAAGCCCCGGAGACGAGCACGAAGGCGCAACCTTCCGACCCAGTCTTCCCATACCTCCTCACCATCCAGCAACCCGCCGAGGGAGCGACGCTGGACGTAATGATCATGAACGCCGCCGGCACGTACACCGCCGTATCCTCCGGCCAGACCGTCTACAACGGGACCAAGGTAGACCTCTTCTTCGCCCCGCAGGAAGGCTACCGACTGACGGAAGGCTCCATCACCTACAACGGCAACGCTACGACCGCGGAGCCCCTAGCACCGAACGACAAGGGCTACACCGCACAGCGTAGCTTCACGATGCCCGCCCAGCCGGTGACGGTTACCGCCGAGGCCGAGCTTATCCGCTACACGATCACCTACGATCCGGCCGGCGGCACCCTCCCGCAGGGCAGCCCCACCCAATATACCATAGTATCGGACGATCTCACCCTCCCTACGCCGACGCACGCCAATACCTACCTCTCCTTCGAGGGCTGGAAAGACGCCGGCGGGAATACGGTAACGACCGTGGCGAAAGGCTCCACCGGCGATCTCTCCCTCACCGCCCAATGGAAAGAGAGCGAGCTGGTAGAGGCGGTAGGACGGCCGGCCGAGACCCGGATCGTCACCACCATCATGACCGCCGATGAGATACTGGCCGGTCTTGCCGCTACATGGCCCAAGCTCACCTTCACCACCGACAGGGGTGCCGCGATAGAGAGCCCGATCTCGTGGAAACTGAAAGACGGCGTAACCCTCGACCTCACGCCCGGCAAGAAGAACCCCTTCATCTGGACAGCCACACCGCTGCCCGACGGCGTGAAAGACAATGGGTACGTGATGTCCGGTACCACGCAGGTCTACCTCGAAGCTCCCCCTATCACACCGGAAGACAACGGCGAGATCACGATAACGGCCGAGAACAAGTTCCAGCAAGACGGTGGTACCGACAACTACTTCAACGGAGAGATCAACGGTGAGGAGGGCAAGACCATAAACAAACTCACCCTCACCCCTCCCGCCGATACCGATATGACAATAAAGCTCAACGGGATAACCTCCGCGACCACCCTCATCAACGGGACCGGGAAGACCAACCTCACCTTGAGCGGCACGAACAGTCTGGGTGCGGTCACGATCGAGCCCGGCAACGAATTGACGCTCACCCCCGGCGAGAATGCCGGCGACCTTGTCAACACCGCGGTCACCAACAAGGGCCATTTCACGGATCTTACCGCACGAGTGCCCACCGTGACACTCCCCGGCAACATCACCCTCGAACGGATAGACCCGGCGGCAAGTACCCCGATACCATCCACTGACAGCTACGCGGAGCTTAAGGCCGGCATAACCGCCCCCGAAGGCACCGCCATGGATTTGACGTATCTATGGCAGATTTTCAACGCACAGGCCGGCACATGGTCTACCGCCCCGGACGACTCGCAGCTGCGCAACGCCTCGAATACCTACAGGACGAGAACCGTAGGCCAGTATCGTTGCCTAGTTACCGCCACCGTAACCGGAGACGGCGGCACGACCACGACCACGACGTTCGCCACGGCCCCGGCTGCCGTAACGCCTTACGTTCCTCCCGTAACGCCCCCCACGCCACAGCCCACAACCTATACCGTAACCCTCCCCGCCTTGGTAGGAGCCTCCACCACCCCGGCAGCCGGAGCGCATACGGTTACCGAAGGCGACGGTTTCTCCTTCATCCTCACCTTGGACGCAGACTACGACCAGTCCGTCCCTGTAGTGACCGTGAACGGTAACGCCCTCATTCCCGACGCAAACGGCAAGTACACGATCACCGATATTTCCGCCAACCTGACCGTGGCGATCACCGGTATCGTGAGAAATACCACGACCGGTATCGAGCAAGTGGAAAACGCTACCTTGATCCGTGCCGAGAGCGGAGCCTTGCTGATCCGTACGCCAGTCTCCGTGACAGCGCAGGTGATCGCCCTCACCGGAAACGTAGTCCGCACGGTACGGCTTCCCGCCGGAGACAGTCGTGTAGATGGCTTGGCTAGCGATATCTATATCGTCCGCCTATCCAATGAGATAACGAAGAAAGTGATAATCCGATAGGCAAGGTTTCACGAGTGAGAGCGGCGATGACAGCCGCTCTCACAAAAAGAGGTTGCTAGAATGCCCATTGTTAGGTTCTTATAGTCGCAGTTATAAGCATCTTACAATGGGCATTCTAGTAACCTTACGATAGGCATCGTAATCAGGATAGGATAAAAGAGGTCGTTTTTAGCGTTCCAATAAGTCCAAGACCAGCCCGAAGCCTTCGGCGCCGCTATAATAAGGATCCGGGACGGGAATAGAATAAAGACAGTCACAAGAATAAACTACCGAAGCATTGTCTAACTGATTCTATTTCGTATATTTGCCATTGAAAACCAGAGACAAAAGAAGGATAAAGATATGACAGCATTAGAACTCAACGCAGAATTATTCCGCCAACTCAGTATCATCGCCGAAGATGAGACCTTGATGCGTAAAGCCGTAGAAGCCATCCGCCGTCTTGCGCAGCAAAAGGAAGCACAGACTGAAGAGACTGAATATATTAGTAAGGAAGAGGTACTGGAGGGAATAGATGCCGGACTGAAAGACATGATAGCCGGCAGAACACGGCCAGCGAATGAGTTATTAGAGGAGTTACGTCATGAATTATAGAATAAAAACAACCAAATCTTTCGATAAAGAAATCAAGCGGCTTGGTAAACACTACGCATCCATCGCAAATGACCTGTCTCTTATACACATCTGACGCTGCCGACGAAGGCTT
>OJPG01001638.1_pt1 | contig 11113 bp, 9 predicted proteins | sample 1598431 | NCBI WGS metagenome assembly OJPG01 (sample SAMN03922473, study PRJEB24848) | human gut metagenome | isolation source: stool sample | host: Homo sapiens | place: Germany | collected 2010-11 | reverse complement strand
AGTTGCAATATCACTTGATCGTGAATGACTGGTTGGGCAGAATTGCTTTCTATCAGCGTTCCAAGGACGGAGTGCATTGGGTGACAGAACAAGGGGAAGCATACGTGCCGGGTGTATCATTCCATAAGGATGGAGCGGTGGAACATTGGTTTAAATATGAGCGCCCTAAAGTTTTTCAGGATGAGAAGGGGCGTGCTGTCCAAATGAATTTTGCCGTGATTGATACCATTAAATGGAACGATCTGCCTAATGATAAACATAGTTCCAAAAATATAAGTATTCCTCTGAATAAAGGAATGCTATTGTCTGTTTTGAATGAAGAAGAGATCACTCCGTCTACTCGTACCATTGAGGTAAAGATTGCTGCCGAATCAGGTTTTAATCCGCAGACAGATGTGGATGTAAAGTCGTTGCGATTCGGTTCATTTACCGAAGTGAATTTTGGACGTGGTTGCAAGCCTGTGAAGACCAAGGTTTCGGGCAAAGATTTGATTGTGGTCTTTAAAGCGAAGGGCAGTGGCATCACTTCGGATGAATTTGCTCCTAAAATGATAGGTAAAGATAAAAAAGGGAATATGTTGTATGGTTATGCCCGTTTGCCATACGTGAATTATCGGCCGGCTCTGCTCTCCGCCCGTCGCCCTCTGTTTGATAAAGAAAAAGGTGGGTTGAAGGTAGAGATACAGAACTTTGGTTTGTCTGCATCGGAACCGACGGAAGTTGAGGTGATATGCAACGGTTCCAGCCAGGGAAGGATTGCTTTGAAAACATTGCAACCTTATGAGATTGAGTGTCTGATGTTTGATTCGGATATGTTACTATCAGATGATAACGCATCGTATGAAGTGGTATTCTTTCAGGAAGGAAAAGAGGTGGAACGGAATAAATTCTAGAAGATAAGATCATTGTTGATGAGAAAATGGTTAATAGGCTTTTATTTTTGAGTGGAAAATGCTTATCAAACGTATTTAAAAAGAAAAGCATAAAAATGAAAAAGTTATTAGCCTTTTGTCTTATGGTGTGTTGTGCGGTTGCACAGGCTCAGTTGGTGACTTATCCCGAAGGATTGAAAACAGGTATGCCTCATAATGATGATTATACAGTCCGTGTCCGTGTTCCGGGGGGTGAATGGAAAGACCTGTTTGAATATAATGTGCAGGTGGATATGGATAGGGTACAAGATGCTTCGATGGTACAGTTTGATATGGGCAGTCCTGTGGAGGTAATGGTAAAAAAGAATAATGGAACGATTCATGAGGTAGATATTCGTCCGCAGGTAAATGATATACGCTATGTACAATATAAGAATGTGATTACATTTATGCTTGATAAACCCCGATATCTTTCTGTGGAGTTTAATGGGGATAGGTTGCATAACCTTCATGTGTTTGCCAATCCGATGGAAACGGAGACTTACTCGAAAGAAGAGAAAGGAGTGATGTATTTTGGGCCGGGAGTGCATCGACCTAAAGATTTGCCAAACAATCAGATAAGGATACCAAGTAATACGACGGTTTATTTGGCTCCGGGAGCAGTTGTGAAAGCAAAACTATGGGTGGATAAAGCCGAAAATGTACGTATTGTGGGTAGAGGTATCTTGGATCATCCTATTCGTGGCATTGAAATAACAGATTCTAAAAATGTAGTGGTGGATGGCATAACGGTGATCAATCCGGATCATTACACGGTATTCGGAGGAGGTGCTGTAGGGGTGACAATCAGAAATTTGAAATCTTTTAGTTGCAAAGGTTGGAGTGATGGCATTGACATGATGTGCTGTCACGATGTATTGATAGACAATGTGTTTATGCGTAATAGTGATGACTGCATTGCTTTATATAATCATCGTTGGAACTGGTGGGGCGGTTCGGATAATATCACTGTACAGAATTCCATTCTTTGGGCGGATATTGCTCATCCTATCAATGTAGGTGATCATGGTGATCCGGAGTCCTTGACAGGTGAGACCATTGAAAATTTGATTTTTCGGAATATTGATATTTTGGAACATGATGAAGATGATGTGCCTTATCAGGGATGTATGGCTATAGATGCCGGTGATAGAAACAGGGTGAAGAATATTTTATTTGAGGATATTCGGGTAGAAAGTATTCAAGAAGGAAAATTGTTCCATATCAACATTCGTTTCAATCCTAAATATGACAAACAGCCCGGACAGAGCATTGATGGAGTAACTTTCCGTAATATTACTTATAACGGAGTAGGCGAGAATCCTTCGTTGATAAAAGGGCTGGATAAAGAAAGGATGGTGCGGAATATTACGTTTGAAAATGTGGTGGTTAATGGAGAGAAGATAAAGGATTTAAAGGGTTTTATCACGAATGAATATATCGAAGGAATAAAGATAAAGTAGATAAAAAACTGTTTTATAGTTGGACCTATTTATGAAAAGAGAGAAAAGCATTGAGTGTTTTTCTCTCTTTTATCGTATTATGTAGTAAGTTTGAATGTCGATTGAGGAACTAATTAGAAAAAGACAATGAAGAAGAAAATTTTAGTTGTAGCCGGGTTATTGGCTATGTCGGGTGCTTTGACGGCCCAGTCTGTTTATCCCGGCCAACATGCCGGAAAGTTGAAGAGAGAAACCGTGGCTCCGATGAAAGTCAAGAGTTTTGATTTGAAAGATGTTCGTTTGCTTCCAAGCCGTTTTCGTGAAAATATGATGCGTGACTCTGTATGGATGGCTTCTATAGAGGTGGACAGGCTGTTACATAGTTTCCGTACCAATGCTGGCGTGTTTGCAGGTCGTGAAGGTGGTTATATGACAGTAAAGAAGTTAGGTGGATGGGAGTCCTTGGACTGTGAATTGCGTGGACACACCACAGGGCACTTGCTTTCTGCCTACGGCTTGATGTATGCGGCAACCGGCAGTGAACAGTTCAAACAAAAAGGGGATAGTCTGGTGAATGGCCTGGCGGAGGTACAAACCGCATTGGGTAACGGCTATCTGAGCGCTTATCCTGAAGAATTGATCAATCGGAATATCCGTGGCACCAGTGTATGGGCACCGTGGTACACGCTTCATAAGCTTTTCTCTGGATTGATAGACCAGTATCTTTACAGTGACAATCAGAAAGCTTTGGAGGTTGTTGTTCGTATGGCCGACTGGGCATATCATAAACTCAAACCTTTGGATGAGACTACACGTCAAAAAATGATACGGAATGAATTTGGTGGAGTGAATGAGTCCTTTTATAATTTGTATGCGATAACCGGGGACGAACGTCATCGGTGGCTGGCTCAATTCTTTTACCATAATGAAGTGATTGATCCGTTAAAGGAACTACGTGATGATTTGGGTACTAAACATACCAATACATTCATTCCGAAAGTGATAGCCGAAGCTCGCAATTATGAATTGACAGAGGATGAGAACAGCAGAAAGTTATCCGATTTCTTTTGGCATACTATGATAGACCATCATACATTTGCCCCTGGATGCAGTAGTGACAAGGAACATTATTTTGACCCGGCCCGGTTCTCCAAGCATGTGTCAGGTTATACTGGGGAAACGTGTTGTACCTATAATATGTTGGAACTGTCCCGTCATTTGTTCTGCTGGACAGCCGATGCTGCCATTGCGGATTATTATGAACGGGCCCTTTACAACCATATTTTGGGACAGCAAGATCCTCAGACCGGTATGGTAACATATTTCCTGCCCTTGCTTTCAGGCTCGCATAAGGTGTATAGTACGAAAGAAAATTCTTTCTGGTGTTGTGTGGGAAGCGGTTTTGAGAACCATGCTAAATATGGAGAAGCTATTTATTATCACAATGACAAAGGCATTTATGTGAATCTTTTTATCCCCTCGGTGGTTAATTGGCGCGAGAAAGGATTGACTCTCCGGCAGGAAACGGATTTTCCGGCAGAGGAGACCACTGTTCTGACCATAAGAGCCCAAAATCCTGTAGAGACTACGGTTTATCTTCGTTATCCTTCATGGAGCAAGGGAGTGAAAGTGTTTGTGAATGGCAAAAAGATAGCGGTGAAACAGAAGCCAGGTTCATATATTGCCATTACTCGTCTATGGAAAGACGGTGACCGTATTACGGCTGATTATCCTATGTGTCTCCGTGTGGAAACGACCCCGGATAATCCTCAAAAAGGAGCGTTGGTTTATGGTCCGGTAGTGTTGGCCGGTAAGCGGGGAACAGAAGGAATGCAGGCACCTGCGCCCGATTCCAATCCTGCTTTGTACAATGATTATTATACGTATGATTATCATATCCCTGCAGGACTTCGCACTACGTTAAAACTCGATGTCAAGCATCCTGAACGCAGTGTACAGCGTGTCGGTACGGAATTAAAGTTTACGACTTCGCAAGGAGATGTGATAGAACCGTTGTACAATATTCATCGGCAGCGTTATGTGGTATATTGGGATTTGGAGAAAGAATAAATTTCATTATTAGATGAGTAAATGAATCCTTTGATTCGTATTTATATATGGTTTGACTAATCAAATGATATAGGAATATGAATAGAGGATTGGGTCCTTTCACGACGACAACGCTGTCGAGCCGGGCGGCCAGCCCATTCGCCCTCTCCAGCATCTCCTCCTCGTCCCGCCATGTTCCCACCAATCTGCGCAGTTCCCCCAAATGGGGCGTCAATATCGTTCCTGCAGGAACCAACCGCTGCAATCCGGTATGCCGGGAAAGCATATTCAACGCATCGGCATCTATCACCATCCGAACCTTACGGGTACGACACCACTCCAACAGACACTCCAGCGCTTCCACCGTCCGGGAATCCTGTCCCAATCCGCATCCGATACCCACTGCCGTATAACGTGTCATGTCGGCAGGCAGTTCCGTAAAACAGTCGGCCGTATCCAGACTGACCATGGCCGACGGAAAATTCGCTTCGACCGGAAAACGTTCGCTTTCCGGCAGATGCACCGTCACCAATCCGCAACCAGAACGCAGAGCGGCTCCTGCGGAAAGCACGGCCGCCCCCGGCATTCCCCTCGAACCGCAGACCAACAAGGCATGCCCATACATGCCTTTATGGGCATCTTCCGCCCGCGGCTTCACCAACGCCCTGACTTCATCCCATGTAACATACCCGAATCCCCACCCGGAGCGCTCGGCAAACGCTTCACTGACTCCCGGCGGAAGGAACATGATTTCCCCCTTTACCATAATTCTATAACATATTGCACAACGGCCAGCGCTCCCTTTTGGCATTTGGATAAAAGCGGCGGGGCTTCCAGGCCCCGCCGCTTTTATCCAAAATACACAGACTACTAACCAAAGTTATCATACATGATATTCTCCTTCGGTACTCCGAGGTTGTCGAGCATCTTCTCTACGGCAGCGGTCATCGGACCGGGACCACAGATATAATACTCGATATCCTCCGGCGCATCGTGATACTTCAGGTAGTTATCATAAATGACCTGATGAATGAATCCCGTATAACCGGTCCAGTTATCCTCCGGTTTGGGTTCCGAAAGCGCCACCTCGTAACGGAAATTCTCGTGTTCACGCGCTATCTCCTCGAACTGTTCTTCGTAGAATATCTCCCGTTTGCTACGGGCACCGTACCAGAACGTCACAGGAACGGTCGTCTTCTTGGTAAGGAACAGGTCGAAAATATGCGAACGCATGGGAGCCATACCGGCACCGCCGCCGATAAACATCTTTTCGTTCGGCGTATCCTTCACGAAGAACTCACCGTACGGACCGGATATCGTAATCTTGTCACCGGGTTTAAGCGAATAGATGTAAGAAGAACATATACCGGGATTTACATTCATGAAAGCACCCGCAGCCCTATCCCACGGCGGCGTTGCGATACGGATGTTCAGCATGATGATATTGCCCTCGGCCGGATGGTTGGCCATCGAATAGGCCCGGAACGTCGGTTCCGGATTCTTGGCTACCAGCCCCCACATCTTGTTCTTATTCCAATCCTCGTGATACTCTTCGTCGATGTCGAAATCCGAGAACTTGATGGCGTCGTATTTCGGAACATCTATCTGAATATAGCCGCCGCTGCGGAAGTTCAGGTTCTCACCGGCCGGAAGCTTCACCACGAACTCCTTGATGAACGTGGCCACATTGTGGTTCGAAACCACCTCGCATTCCCACTTCTTCACGCCGAGCACGGCTTCGCTGACATGTATCTTGAGGTTGTCCTTCACCTTCACCTGACAGCCGAGCCTCCAATGTTCCTTTTGCTGGCGACGGGAGAAGAAGCCCGTTTCGGTAGGCAGTATTTCACCTCCGCCCTCCAATACCTGGCACTTGCACATTCCGCAGGTACCCTGTCCGCCGCAGGCGGACGGCAGATAAATATTCTGGGCAGCAAGCGTCGCAAGAAGCGATTCGCCGGTCGAAGCCGTGAGCACCCTCTCGCCGTCGTTGATATCTATGGTGACCTCGCCCGAGGTCGTCAGTTTGGCCTTGGCGAACAACAGCAGTACGACGAGCAACAGTACGATTATCAATGCCGCCACTACCGCGATTATAATAGAGTTCATCATAATCCACTAACCTGTTTAATTGATTTGAATACCGAGGAACGACATGAATGCGATACCCATGAGCCCCGTAATGATGAAAGCGATACCCGGCCCTCTGAGCGGTGCGGGTATATTGGAATAGCTTATCTTTTCACGGATAGCAGCCATCATCAGTATGGCGAGCCACCAGCCGATACCGGAACCGAGTCCGTACGAAGCGGCTTCGCCCACGTTCAGGAACTCCCGCTGCTGCATGAAGAGCGAACCACCCATGATGGCACAGTTCACGGCTATCAACGGCAGGAAGATACCGAGCGAGTTATAGAGCGAAGGGCTGAACCTCTCCACAACCATCTCGACGAGCTGCACGAATGAAGCGATAACAGCGATGAAGACGATGAACGAAAGGAAACTCAAATCCACATCAGCCAGTTTCGGACTAATCCATGCCAAAGCGCCCGGCTGCAGCAGGAACTCGTCTATCAGGTAGTTCAGGGGTACGGTGATGAACATGACGAACGTCACGGCGGCACCCAGTCCCAAAGCCGTTTTCACATTCTTGCTTACGGCGATGTAGGAACACATGCCGAAGAAGTAGGCGAAAACCATGTTGTCGATAAATATCGACCTTATAAATATATTAAATATACTCTCCATACCCCTACTTTTCTATCAAATCCCTGTTTTTACTGCGGTGTATCCAGATAATGACGCCCACGAGGATAAGGGCCATGGGCGGCAGCAGCATGAGGCTGTTGTTCATGTAGCCATGCAGATAGGCGCTCTCGGGAATTATCCTGTATCCCCAAAGCGTGCCTGCTCCGAACAGTTCCCTGACGAACGCGATGACAATCAGAATGAGTCCGTACCCTAAACCGTTGCCGATACCGTCGAGGAACGACGGCCAGGGCTTGTTGCTCAGCGCGAACGCCTCCACGCGACCCATGATGATACAGTTGGTGATTATCAGTCCGACGAATACGGAGAGCTGTTTGCTGACGTCATAGACGTAGGCTTTGAGCACCTGGTCTACGAGAATTACCAGCGTGGCAATCACAACGAGCTGCACGATGATTCGGATACGGTTGGGCAGCCCCTTGCGCAGAAGCGACATGACAAGGTTGGAAAAGGCGGTCACGACCGTAACGGACACCGCCATTACGAATGCGGGTTTCAGTTTCGCCGTCACGGCCAGCGAAGAGCAGATACCGAGTATCTGTACGATGACCGGGTTGTTCAGGTTCAACGGTCCCCACAGTAATTTGAAGTTCTTCGAAGAGAACATGGACGCTTTATCTTTACTCATGGTTTTCAACTGTTATATCGGTTAAGCTGACCTGTTTCAACTCCGGCTGCGCCGCGGCGGCCTGCTGCTTGCGTATCAGCGGGAGGTAGGCCTCCAGGCAGTTCCGGAGCATACTTTCGACACCGCGGCTGGTGATGGTTCCGCCCGATATCGCATCCACGGCATGGTCGTTCCCGGCCGAAGCACCGGCCCCTTTGAGCACCGCTATTCCGGTAAACTCCTCGCCGTCGAATATGGTCTTGCCGATGAACTGTCCTGAAAATGCGGGAGTGGTGATTTCCGCACCGAGTCCGGGAGTCTCGCCCTGATGGTCGAAAACCGCACCGCGGATGGTATCCCAATCGCTTCCGAGGGCGATATATCCCCATATCGGTCCCCAAAGCCCCGCGCCGTACACGGCGAGTACATTCAGTACGGTACCGTCGTCCAACCTGGCAACAAAGACGGGCAGTTGCCTTTCTGCCTGCGGTTTGGCATATTCATCCTTCAGCTTGTCAAGCAGGCCGAACGCCGCCGCACCTTCCACACGGTCGCCTTCGCCGTTCACCACATAGCTGTCCGTAATGTATTTCTCGTACTCCTGTTCGATGTATTTGGTCTTGTCTTTCACTTTGTCGGCATCACCGCCCAAACCGATGGTAGAGAGGATGGCCCCCTGTTTCTCAACGGCAATGTTGGCCTGCTGCCGGCTTTTCAGTGCCATGGAGGCCACCGAAAGAAGCACCGCCACGATGATTATCATCACCGAAGCATATATGATAATATAAACGTTGCTGTTCTTATTCATGGCCGCACTACTGTTTAACTGTTTTCAAACGTTTTTTCCTGTTACGGACATTGGCCTGTACCACATAGTAATCCACGAGCGGCGCCAGGGCGTTCACGAAGAGTATCGAAAGCATCATGCCCTCCGGATAACCGGGGTTCACCACCCTGATGAGCACGGTCAGCATACCGATGATAAGTCCCGTGATTATCTTGCCCGCATTGGTCTGGCTGGAGGTCACCGGGTCGGTAGCCATAAAGACCGCACCGAAAGCGAAACCGCCCAGCAGCAGATGGTAGTAGGCGGGCATCTCCATGTAGGCATTGCCGCCCACGAGATTGAATATCCACCCCATAATGAGGCCGCCTGCAAAAACGCTCAGCATCGTTCTCCAGCTCGCCACTCCCGTGTAAAGGAGTATAGCAGCGCCTATGAGGATACAGAAAGTGGAAACCTCGCCGATACTGCCGGGAATGAAGCCCCAGAACCAGTCGCACGGCGTCGTACCTCCGAAGTCTAGCGTAGAGGCACCGGCCGAAACGCTGTCATTGATGTACCCGAGCGGCGTAGCGCCAGAGAACCCGTCGGCATACGCCCCCCCCTTGGAGAAACCGCGAATCCACACCTGTTCGCCGGAAATCTTCGGCGTATAGGCAAAGAAGACGAATGCACGCGCCAGCAGGGCCGGGTTGAAGACGTTCATGCCCGTTCCGCCGAACACTTCTTTGCCGAACACCACCGAGAATGCGACGGCAAGCGCCAGTATCCACAGCGGGATGTCGATAGGCATTATCATCGGGATGAGCAGACCGGTGACGAGAAATCCTTCGTTCACCTCCTCGCCCTTATGCTGTGCGACTGCGAACTCGATGCCGAGCCCGACGATATACGAAACGAGTATCATCGGCAGCATGCGCACGAATCCGTACCACCAGCATTTGAACCACATCGCCTGCGATACGGGGTCGGCTATGGCAGCGAAGTGCTGGTAACCGACATTATACATGCCGAACAACAGGGCGGGCAACAGGGCGATAATGACGATTATCATCGTACGCTTCAAGTCGTTCGCATCGCGTATATGACTTCCCCTGCGGGTCACCGTATTCGGAACGAACAGGAACGTTTCAAACGCATCGAACGTAGAGTGCAGGAAACCGAACTTTCCGCCCTTGGAGAACGCCGGTTTGTATTTATCTACGATTTTTCTCAGTTGTTTCTCCATATCCTTAGCTCAGCTCTTTAATCATCAAATTGATACCGTCCGCAATGACCGCCTGCATCTCCGTCTTGGAGGGGTCTACGAATTCGCAGAGCGCGAAATCTTCCGGAAGCACCTCGTAGATACCGAGATTCTCCATCTTGTCGATATCTCCGGCCATGCAGGCCTTAAGCAGATAAATCGGATAGATGTTCATCGGCAGATAGCGGTCGTAGAGCCCGGTCACCACCAATGCACGCCTGCCTCCGTTCAGGTTGGTATCGAGGTCATACCTTTTCTTGGGCATGAGCCACGAGAAGTAGCTGCGGGAAACCGAAAACTTGTCTAAGCGCGGAGCTATCCACCCCAGCAATTCGTACTTATCGCCTTCGGGTATCATGGTTATCTGGTTATGGTAGACATCCAGATAGCCGTCGCCGTCGGTCTTCGTTCCGGTCAGTACGTTGCCACAAATGATACGGAAACTCTCCCCGGCCCGCTGGTGCTTCACCCCTGCCGCCATGACCGGCTGCACGACCGAAGTACCCGCTATGACCGAAACATACTTGGGTTCGGTCACCTCGGAACCCGTCACGGCGATAACCTTCCGCATATCGACCGTTCCCGTATTGAACAGACGACCGATGACGGCCACGTTCTGTATATCCACCGTCCACACCGTTTCGCCCTTGTTGATGGGCGATACATGGTGTATCTGCACGCCCACATTGCCAACCGGATGCGGCCCTTCAAAAAGGTGCTGGGCGGCATTCGTCAAGCGGTTGAGCACACCGTTCTCGCCGTTGCGCAGGCCGAGGTACACTTCGCCGTCGGTCAGTTTCTTCAGCGCCTCGATGCCCGCAACCAAGTTGTCGTATTCGTCCTTCAGCACGAAGTTCATATCGGGTGCGAGAGGAGCGGAATCGAATCCGGAGATAAAAACGGCTTTCGGCCGGTCACCCGGGTTTGCTATCGTCCCGTAGGGACGCTGAATAATAAGAGGCCAAAGCCCGCTTTGCAGCAAGACCTCGGTGATTTTCTCCGGAGTGGATTTAGCCGGAACGGGGGCCTGGAATTTCTCGTATTCGACAACCGGGTCGGCATCGATTACCACAGACATTATCCTGCGTTTTTCGCCGCGGCGGACAGCCGACACGGTACCGCTCACCGGCGAGGTGAAGAGTATCTGCGGACGCGCCTTGTCGAAAAACAGAGGGGTACCCGCTTTCACTTTGGCACCCTCCGAAACGAGCAGTTTCGGCGTGATGCGCGGAAAGCTATCCGGAACGACGGCATAGGTGCTGTCTCTTATACACATCTCCGAGCCCACGAGACCTCTCTACATCT
>OJPG01001637.1_pt1 | contig 11113 bp, 7 predicted proteins | sample 1598431 | NCBI WGS metagenome assembly OJPG01 (sample SAMN03922473, study PRJEB24848) | human gut metagenome | isolation source: stool sample | host: Homo sapiens | place: Germany | collected 2010-11 | reverse complement strand
TCTACACCTAAGCCTTCGTCGGCAGCGTCAGATGTGTATAAGAGACAGGGAGAGAACAGATATTTGACTTTGAGGTTGACGATGGATCTAAAGGTAAAATTGTAGTGTTAAATATTGGTGAAATTGATTCGGATATTGAAAAATTAATAAATGATGCAATAGTATCAATATGCTTTGGTGATTCAATTTTTACCATAGAATATGCAAAAAAATATATAAAAAATTATTTAAATACCACAGATTCTAATCGTAAAAAAGGAGCTATTTCAGAGTTCTTTGTTCATTTGTATTTAAAATCTAAGGGATTGAAACAAGAATGTATTTATACAAATATGGAGGAAAATTCACCTAAAAAAGGATTTGATGGAGTATATTCAAGTAATACTCGAGTATGGTATATGGAAAGCAAATCTGGTTCAAACATAAGTGAGGAGCATAAAGACAAAATTAGTGAAGCTTATAGAGATTTGAAAAACAAATTTGAAGGAAATGTCAGCAATAATCCGTGGTTAAATGCATATAATCATGCAAAAGTAGTAAATACATCGGAAGAAATATTGAAAGTCTTTTCAGACTATGCTATGTCATTTGATACAGATTCACATGATATTAAAGATTTTAATATTATTCCTTGTGGTACAATTTTTTTGGATGATACTTCAAAAACAAATGATTCTGTTAAAATTAAAGATGCAACGGCAGAGTATTTGAGAAAAAAGAAATTTGCAAAGGTTATTGGAATATGCATATCACAGAAAGCTTTGAGTGAGTTTGAAAATTTTTTGGATAGGTAAAAATATGAAAGAGATAATGAGATTAAAACAAAATCAATATTTTATTAATATTTATGAATTGCTATGTAAGAAAAGGGAACTTATGCAAAAGGATAAAGAGTACATTTTAGGTGCTGCAATTTTACTTTTAAAAATATATAATAATGATGAGAATAAAAGAGAATATTTTGAATTGGCATATCATATTGTGCTTAACTATTCTATTTTTACTAAGGATTATGAACCGCTAAATGATATTGCATATAATTACGGATTTTTTCCAATAGTAAGATTTATAAATACAAAAAGATTACTTAAAAATATATCTATAAACGAGATATTGTACGATTGTTCTTTAGAAAAATACAAAAATGGTACATATGTAGAAACTTTGGAACAGAATTTGACAAGAAAAAATTTGATGAAATCAAATGGTGATGTATGTTTTATTGCACCTACATCTTCAGGTAAAAGTTCCATAATATCAAACCATATAAAGAATAATGAGGCAAATAAAAAATCACTAGTAATTGTGCCAAGTAAATCGTTGTTGGCACAGACATATATGGAAATTCGTAAAAATATTTCAGATAGAAAAATTATATGTCATGATGAAATGTACAATGATGAGGAAAAGTTTGTTGGTGTACTTACTCAAGAAAGAACAATGAGACTATTAGAAAATAACAAAGGAATAATGATTGATTATTTATATATAGATGAAGCTCATAATCTATTTACTAATGATAGTAGAAATGTTTTGCTTGCTAGAGTGATAAAGCAATGTATACTAAACAATTTTAATATCAAAATTATGTATCTATCGCCATTTATTAATAATGCGGAAAATTTATTGCTGAAAGAACAAGATGGTTTTGATACAATTGGAGAGCAAAGAATTAGTTATAATATAAAGGAACCGGAAATATACGAATTAAAAAAGGATGGTACACGCTGCGTGTATAATAAATTTTTTAATTGTTTTTGGAATATAGATAATGGATATGATATGTATTCCTATATGAATAAAATGGCATTGAAAAAAAATTTTGTTTTTATTGGTAGTCCGAAGAAGATAGAATCGTTTGCAAAAGAATTATTTAATAATACATTACCGATTGAAGAAACTCGTGAAATAATAGAATTGAAGAAAACAATTGAGAAGTATGTGCATAAAAGTTTTTTGCAGATAAAAATGTTAGAACATGGAATTATATATTTACATGCCAAAATACCAGATGTGCTAAAGGATTATTTGGAGTACAAATTTAAAACAATCAATAGTATTCGATATTTAATTGCAAACACAGTGATATTAGAAGGAATTAACTTGCCTATTGATAATTTATTTATTTTAGATGCAAGAGGACAAAGTAATGCTAAACTATTAAATTTGATAGGAAGGGTAAATCGCTTAAATGATGTGTTCGATAAAGAGGTTGGAACATTGGATAAGCTGCTTCCCACAGTGCATTTTATAAATTCTAAATATTATCGAGGAAATATGCAAAATAAGATTAAGAATTTATATGATGAGGAGACAGACGAGGTTACAAATCCCCTTCTTTTAAATTGCAATGTTGATTCATTAAAATATAGTTTTGATAAGAAAGAAAAGATAAAAAATAAAAATAATGAAATATTAGAATTAGAACATATCTATTCAGAAGAAACAACAGACGAGATTACAATACTGAAGAAAAATTTAATGAAGAATGGAATGGATCAGCTGATATCATTGAAAACAGAAAATGTTAGTAAAATCCTAAATAGAATAAAGAATTATGATTTAAAACAAAATATGGATAAGGATGTAATTGACAAGGTAAAAAAACTTCTTGTTGTTGATATTGAGATTATAGATAGATCTTTTAAAAGATTAAAAAATGATGCGGCAGTAAGGTATTATAAGAGGTTTATTAATGTTTCGCGAAGGAATAATTTAAGTGGACAAATAGAGTCACAACTTGAGTTTTTTAAGGTACAGCGTAAGAATGGTAATAATTATATGTATATAGGGCAAGGTTTTGGAGAGTGTAAAGGTCCGTATTTATCAGAGGCAAATATGGGAGATGTATATATTGATTTAAGAACCAAAACAGATGAGGAGCTTGTTAATTTGTTGATAATAAAAACAAAAATTGAGCAAGATTTTTTGAGTTATCAATATTTAAGGGCTGTTAGCTTTCTGCGAGATGTGAAAATTATTTCTAAAGATGAATTTAATATAGAAATATATGGAACAGCAGATGAGACAAAAATAGATTTGTTGAAGTTAGGAATTACAGCAGGATTATTGAAAATTCTAAATTCAGAAAATCAAATAAAGAATATTGAAAAGGATCAGTATGGAAATATTCAGGGAAATGCAGAGTTAAAGAGATTTTATATGACCTCTGACGACTATACAAAATTTGAAATTGAGAAATATATAAGAATAAATTAGCTTATGATTCTGTGATACCCATATGATACCTAAATTTTTGAAAATATAAAATAATTGTGATAAAAGGTGGAATAATCGCCATTAGAAGTTCCAGCAATCAAGCTTTCACAGGGATAATAAGTTTCGCTGCGGGGAGTTTGAATAATGTACAAGAGTCAAGAAATACCGAATTTACGGCGTTTCTTGGCTCGCTTTTTGTATTAGGCTTTAGCTGTTGAATGCGTTATATATGAGTTTCTCGAGGAGAAACGAATACGCGCGAAATACCCCCACCTGCTACGTGAGTGAAGTCAAATGAGTTATATTCTAAACACCTATCCGTTATAATAGAGATGTTCAGTCACTATTGTAACGGATAGGTGTTTAGAATGGTGAACAAGTCTAATGATTTCATCCATACAACATGGATGAGTAAATACCATATTGTATTTACTCCAAAGTATAGACGAAAAGTAATCTACAATCAATTAAAAGTGACATACGAAATATTTTAAAGCAGGTATCTTCATTTAAAGGTGTAGAGATAATAGAGGGACATCTTATGCCGGATCATATTCATATGCTAGTGGGTATACCACCCCCCCAAAAAAAAAATGAGCGTTTCTAGCTTTATGGGATATCTAAAAGGAAAATCTGCACTTGTGATATTTGATAGACATGCAAATTTAAAGTATAAGTTAGGAAATAGACATTTCAGATCTGAAGGATATTATGTCCGCCCAGTAGGATTAAATGAGGCGACGATAAAAAAGCATATTCAAGACCAAGAGAAGAGTACGATAGCATGCAGGATAAACTAAGCGTAAAAGAGTATGAAGCCCCTTTTAAGGGTTAAGCCGAAGTAGTACAAACGCCTATTTTGGGTATAAATAACGAGTCAAGTCCAATTGTGACTTGAACGAAGAGAAAGTCTAGGGCTCCTTGAGATGCTATCGGGTACCAAGGGGGGGACAACCAGCGCTTCGAGCCATTCTTTTTGAGGGTGGTGGCGACTGTGTCGCAATCAAATGATAATAATATTGAAAATTATTTACCAACTGATAGCATCTAAACGTTGGAGATATTTTTCTCCCAAATCAGGTTCAATCATTTTTATATAGTATGCTTTTCCATACATATATTCCTTGAAGTTGACTTTTTTTTGTGTTTTACAATTTTTTAGGTGAGATGCAACACCATATTTTTCACAGTAAAACAATTCTTGATTAAATTTTCGTTTGTAGTATTTGGGAATTTTGACAGTGTCGGTTACAATCAGACCAGTAATCATTTTGCGGTATGGATTTTTCATTAAATGCGTTTTATTGTTGTTTATTTCAAATCCATTGGTGCTAGTAATTTTGGATACCAATGGAATAAGAAAGTTAAGTTCATGTGAAGAAGAAAAAATTAGGTCATCAGCATACCGGGTGTATGTAATTTCTTTGGTTGATATTGCATTCAAAATTTGCTGGTCAATTGGACCGAAAATAATATTTGTAAGAGAGGGACTGGTAGGAGCTCCTTGCGGAAGTATATCATTATGTGTGCATAATTCAGCTAATGCTCGAGCAACATCAGATGTGTATCCGATGCAATGGAAGACGTTAAATACTTGGTTAATATTAATTGAAGGAAAAAAATTATGGATATCCATACACAGTACTTGAGTTTTGTTAACATGCATCTCGGCATTTGTTTTTATGGAACGTTGATGAACAAAACCATGACAACATTGATTAGTGGGCAGCTTGTTTAGTATTTCATCTAAAATCCAACGCTGACGCAGTTTTAATGGTTTACTAGGAGCTAAAATTTTTCTTGATTTACCCTTGGTATAGATTTCGAATTCATGGTAACAATCAAGTTTTAGGGTATCGAGCATTAATATTTGATTAAGGTGTTTCTTGTCAAATATTACAGGTAAATTTTGGGAGATTAATGAAGTAGCATAAGTACAGCATTTATTAATGTACGAAGTGCTGAAATCCTGTTCCAACATTTTAAATTTTAATCTGTTGATATAATTATTTTCCATGTTAACCTCACATTAAAAAGGGACAACTACTTAAAATAAAAACTTGCAAATCTTTGATTTGCAAACCACTTTGCGTATGCTTTTTGCGCAAAGTGGCTTTGTAAATTAAAGAGTTAATTACGTTTTGCAAGGAGGCGAATGCACCTCAAACTAGTTATCCCTATTTATATATTATCAAATTCTTTTGGAATATACAAGAAATCCCAATTAAATCTATTTGCTTTTTGAGAAAATAAATTTTTATTTGAAAAACTCCAATCATTCCACAATTCAGTTATACAATTGATTGCGTTTTCGGTTAAATATAATTTGTCATTGTCTATCTTATAATATTCTTTCTCATATAGGCTTCGTAATATGTCTGAAATTAAAGAAATATTTAACCCAATTTCATATTGCAACTGTTCCAAATTGATTTTGTGATATTTATTTATATAGCTTAATATTATTTCTTCATATGGTTTCATTTTTAATCGCTTTCTGCAAATATGCATTTATTTCATTGTTGCTTTTTTTGGTTTTAAGATAGTTAACAGATGGCCTAACTTGTGAACGCCGTTCGAATAAAGGGGTATGTATATCAGAGTATTCCCAAAAATTGCATAGTGTATTATTAGGTGTATTGTAATAAAAACTTATCGTTAATTTGCATTTGTCAAAGCCCATATCATAAGTTTTTGTAGATGTTTTTGCTTGATATGAGTCAATTATTTTTTCATATTTTTTTATGACCTCAATTACATGATTATATTCTTTAGAATCAAAAATAACATCACCTTTTAGTAGTTTTTTTGGTAGTTCCATATAGATAGGTTTAACCTGAATATTTAATCTTTCATAGTATTTAGTGATATTTAAACTAGCACTTTTGTTTACATAGATTCCAGCAAAAAATAACTGAAACTGGGATGTATTAATACTATTTTTTTTGAAATAGTTAAGAATACTTTTAATGGAAGCAAGAATAGTTTTTCCACTGCCAATCAAATCATCTATAAATATTATCGCTTGTTTGTTTTTAAAAGTTTCAGAAGATATAAGTTCTTCAGAACACACAATTTGATTGTTGTTAATTTCCCTACATATATTTACGGTATTTAAGTAAGAACGAATTTCATCTCCCCCGCTTTTTATTCCTTGAGGGGATGGAATGGTTATAAAAACCGTATCTTTAAAGGAAATGCCTATATCATGAAGTTTTTTAGAAATTTCTTCTGATAAGATTGATATTCTATGTGAATATTCACGACGAGTGAGATATGTGTAGTGACCCAATAAATTTAAAAATATGTTTATATCTTCGCAGGGGAAAGATTGTAACCATTCATTTACCTTTGAAGAAAAAATATCCGAACCGATGTAGGAATCATGTTCTTTATCATTTGAATATGCGTCTTTTTCTACAGATAAGTATCTTTCTGGATTTATACAATTGTTATGATAAAAATCTTTAATAGCTTCGTCTATGCTTTTGTAATGCTTCATCTCAATCTCCTTTAAATTTTTCTCAATCTATCCATATCACCATATTACATTTTTAATTTTCCTATATTTTTAATAACATCAAACAAGCAAGGCTGATTAGCATCAAATTCAAATTGCAGTATATTATGTTTGGCAGGACGTTCTTGATAAGCTCAGATTATAATGGCGTGTTCCTCATGTCATTTCAACTTTAAAGTTCAAATCATTTTCATACAATAAATGATATTCTGCTGAACCAAAAGCTCTGTATAACAAGTATTTAGTTCATTAGAAAAACGATAAAGGGCACCAGTGGCAGAGAATGACCAGTCATGCTTGATATGGTAGCAGCCAGAGTCGATAATTGATGTGCATATGATGTTTGTAGCTTCCTTCGATGCTCGTGTTATTAGGAAATCCAATAACTTTATCGAATTAAAGACTGATTTTTTCACCATTGTATCTGTTCATACAAAATAAATTCATAAAGCAACACTCAATTTGCTCTTTCTTTGGTACATTATTTCTTTGCACATACGGAAAATCCGAACATAAGTCTTTTAGCAACTCAGTAGTTTTTCCTGTCTTCGCATCATTCAGATCCTTAACCAGTAGTTGGTTGTCATCAACAAGAATTAATGAAACAGTATATTTAGGGGGCGGGGCTATCGGATTCACCGGAACTTTTATTTCCTTGAGATAATATTCTATTTCTGTTATTTCATCGTCCCCCCAGATTATCGCGAATGCGTGTTCAATACTTAACCATTTTCTTGAAATTATCAAGGTATTCCTGCGGGTAGGGACCGGTACTTGGAGGTCGTTCTTCAAATTTGAAACATACTTCGCTATTTTGGATTATGGGGCGTAGTTCATATATCCGTTCGATGACAAACAGCGCAAGGAGTGCACTGAGAATGTCGGCAATATCCGTGTCTGGTTATGCATAAAAACTGATACCCAAATTGTTAACAATATTAAGTAAAGCTGTTTCGGTTCGCTAGGATATTGGGCTTTGAACTCATAATTTCGGATTGTGGATTCATTTAATAATCATTTATCTGCTAATTCTTTTTGTGCCATTTTTGTTGAAATTCTAAAAAAATTTGATAAAGAACCTACTTGACTAGTAAACTTTTCACACATAGTATCTGCTCGTGATAAGTGTAATGAGTGTTAAAAGTCTGAAAAGTAGTTCCATTTATCTTTTCTCTACAACTTCCCCTTCACATAATCCCGAATAAAGAAATCATCTCCCGGCATTTGGCAGCCGACGATGTAAAGCCCCTCATTATCAGAGCAGCGGATAACACGTCCTTCCAATACGTCGTGCTGTGGCAGATCGAAGTTATGAATCTTCACGCGGATATCTACGTCTTTGTGTGTTGCGAAATACCGGTCATGTGTCAGGAACGCAAAGCCGTTTGCACTTAAGTTATCGAGCTTGCCTTCCATGGTTGTTGTGCCATCTGCCAGAGTAATCGTGCAGGCATTGGAGATATCCAGACGAGGGTATTTCCGGCGGTTGTTAATCTTCGGACGGGATTCAATCTGAATCGTGAAGTGGGAAGCCGCTTCTTGCGCGGTATGGACAATCTTAGCCGGATCCCAGCAGTAAAGCACGTTGCCGACAGTTACTTGCAGCTTACATTCTGTCACCTCCGTAAGCTTCGGTGCATTTGCAAGGGTGATTGATAACGTATTGTTCTCACGTGTCAGTACCTCGCCGTAATAGTTCTTTCCGTCCTTCAGTGCCACACTCAGTTTCATGCCAGGCTGTACATCTTCGGTTCCCATGAAACCACCGATTCCAAGCTCGCACATGAGGGATTCGATGACGGTCTCAATGGAGTTGATGCTGTTGGCTGATTCATCGTATTTGCTGAGCATGCGGTTGTTGATCTCGTTGGAGTCGCTGATGCAGGTTGTCATGTCGCCGACGATATCCGTTACCTGATTCAGATTGTCCACAAGATGGATGTTGGAAGCCTCGACTTCCTTCATGGCGTGGTCGATGACCTGAATATTCTCACCGATCTTATTCGTATCGGAAGCGATTTCCGTCATACTCTTACCGGTCTGCGTGACCTTGGTCAATGTGAGCTGGATCAGCTTCAGGGTTTCTTCCATCGAAGCGGTCATCCGCTCAGAAGTCTCTTCAAGATGCTCGAGAGCCTGCCGAATCTGATTGGAAGAGGACTTGGTTTCCTCACTTAATGTACGGATCTGATCGGCTACGACTGCAAATCCCTTTCCGGATTCGCCGACGCGGGCAGCTTCAATCGATGCATTTAATGCAAGAAGATTCGTCTGGGATGTGATATTCTCGATGACACCGGTTTCGTTCTTCACCATGGCGAATTCAGATTTGAAATTCTGCAATGTCTGCTCGATCTCCCCGGAGAGCGAAGCCATCGTGTTCGTCGTTGTTACAAGATCTGCCAGATCCTCGGAGCTTACCTTCGCGTGCTGCACCGAAGTGCTCGTAAGTGAGACCATCTGCTCAATCATCTCCGCCACATGGTTGACCTGTGCGTGTATGTCGGACGTCATTTCGTTCGACGAGGTTGTACTGCTCTGCAAGTCAGAGTTATGATCGCTGAGCCGGTTCAGGCTGTCTACAACAATCGTGGCACCATGTGTATTCTCGGATGCAAGCTCACGGACAACTATGATACCGCTAGTGATTGTATTACATGCCTGTTTTAAACAATATAATAAGAAGTGCCACGTAGATGGTTCGCCACATCGGCACCATAGTTTGCAGAAAGCAATGCGGCGAAGATGATCCAGATCCGTCTGGCTCTCCGGTTCGCCTTTTCCTTAAAAACAGATTCGTCGTAATTCATAATTTTTCTCCTTCGTGGAATATATATCCGTGGCAATCTGTTGCTCATCAGTTTCATTCGTTTTTATAAGGTGCCTGTAAATACGTCTGTCGTAAACTTTATTATAGCATAGTATTGTTATAAATGTAATTACAGAAAATGTATTTCCTTCTGGGGTGAATGTGAAAGAATTGGTAAATAGGAAAGTACAGATGTGGTTGAACTTTTGCTGTATCCATGTTATAATAAAATATTATGAATTGAGGAAATATACGAATGAAAAAAATGGAAAACAGAGTATTAAAAGCAACGAATAAGATAGAAAAAAGCTGTGCCTTTGGTGCGATCCGCCAGGGGATGATTATGCTTATTCCCCTGCTTGTTGTTGGCTATGGCGCATTGATGATCATGAGTCTGCCGATAGCAGGCTATCAGGATTTTATTGCACATATCTGGTCAGGTCATGTTATGGATATGCTGCAATTTATATATCATGGTGTAAATGATATTTTTGCGGTTTTGCTTGCAGTGACGACGAGTGTCAGCTATGCGCTGATCAAATCCAGAAAGAAAAGTGGATTTGTGGAGACGGGGGATGCGATTGTACTGGCGGTTGTCACGCTTGCCAGTTTTGCCGGATGTGCCGGAATCCAATATGGGAGTTTTTCGATAAAGGCATTTAGCAATATGAATACATTCACTGCACTGTTTGTATCCCTTGGTGCAGGATTTTTGTATTTCAAATTAAAGGATATAAATTTTATGTCAGTGAGAAACAAGGAAATAGATACTGACAGTGGTTATATGCATGCAATCAATGGAATTGGCTGTACTTTGGGGATATTATTCGTGTTTAACCTGTTTCATCAGGCACTATATGTGACGAGCGGGGTAAATGGAGTACAGGAATTGTTTGAGCTTGGAGTAAATCGTCTGTTTGGTTCGATTGATAATAATTTCTGGTCTGGAATCTTAATCATTGTGGAGACACATGTATTTTGGTTTTTGGGGGTGCATGGAAACAATGTATTAGATGTTGTGATCAAACAGAATTTCTCAGATGTATCTGTTGGTATATTCAGCAAGTCTTTTCAGGATGTGTTCGTAATCATGGGGGGAACCGGCGTGATGATCTGCCTTGTAATCGCGGTTTTGCTGTTTGCGAAGACGAAGAGTCTGCGGAATGTTGCGGGTATGGCGGCACCGGCAGTTTTGTTTAATATCAGTGAGATTGCGTTGTTTGGAGTTCCGGTCATTTTGAATCCGATCTTTATTGTACCATTTTTGGTAGTTCCGATCCTGAATTTCCTGATTACATATGCGGCAATGTATTTTGGCATTGTTCCACATGTGGTAGCATCGGTGGAGTGGACAACGCCAGTTCTTCTGAGTGGATATCAGGCAACTGGTTCGTGGAAAGGAGTAGTGCTTCAGCTTATATGCATTGTGACCGGCGTGTTTGTATATCGTCCGTTTATCCGGATGTTTGAAATGCAGCGCCGGCAGCAGATGATACAGAATGTGAACCAATTGGTCTGTCTCTTATACACATCTGACGCTGCCGACGAAGGCTTAGGTGTAGATC
>OJPG01001635.1_pt1 | contig 11116 bp, 7 predicted proteins | sample 1598431 | NCBI WGS metagenome assembly OJPG01 (sample SAMN03922473, study PRJEB24848) | human gut metagenome | isolation source: stool sample | host: Homo sapiens | place: Germany | collected 2010-11 | reverse complement strand
AGATGTAGAGAGGTCTCGTGGGCTCGGAGATGTGTATAAGAGACAGATCTTGCCACCTGCCCTTATCTTCATGAATGAAGACAAGTACTTTTCCCACCTCGCCCGGTCTCTATTTGAACTTCAAATATCCTATGCGAGTATATTTTATTCCTTTGTTCTCATAATGAGAAAGAACTTTAGCCGATTTTAAATACAAACTTTCATGGACATTGATTTTTTTTGTATAACAGCTCAACATATCCGGTGACATACTGGAAGCCGCCGCCTTTATAATGAAAGTATAACGGTTGCCATCAGCATCAGCGGCAAGCACACTCTGGTCCACATAATATCCGGTTGTTTTGTATATGTCCAGTTGTAACCTTATCCCTAAGACTTCTAAACGCAAGTCGGATAGTTTTTCTCCCGGCTGACCGATAAAACGACTGCCAGCCGGCAAATGATGTTTTCTGATAACCGTTTCATAATGCACAGTAGCAAAAGCCTTCGCTAACATTGCCAGCTTCTTATCCCTAGGATTTCGGGCCTCAAATTTGTGTGCCAGCCAAAGTACATAGTTAGGATCAATGTAATAAACCTCCGCTAATCTTTTTCCACGATATTTTCCAAATGCGACTATATCCTCGGATATTCCATAATAAGGTTCAAAAAAAGTATTGTCTTTTACTTTCAGCAGGACGTTACAGTTCTGCAAATACTGAAAAGCACGTTCTGCCGCATCATTAAAAGTGACAGCCAGCGATTGAATAAACAAAGGGGAATAAATATTGTCCGGAAATATACGCCATAATGCATAATATGATCGGTAAGGGGTAGAAACACTGATTGCATAATATCCCGCATCTTCTCTACGGCCTTTATTGAAGTTATCTATTTTTTGGAAAACTCTCTCGGCCATAACATTAGTTATCTGATACAGAGTTACATCTCTATCCATAATTACCTCCTATCTTCATAAGGTAAAGATTTTCTTTTTGTAAATATAGTATTTTCTTACGAAACAGCAAGGGTTTTCACTATTTTTACATAAATTATTTTCCACAACACCAAGTAGAGAAAGCACCTTTTATAAAAGGTATATCAATAAAAAAAGTCTGTTTGCTTTTCCTTGCAAACAGACTTTTTTATTGATAAATCTTTCAATTATTCAAATATATTATCCAAACCTCCGGTTTCTTCTACCGAAGTTTCATCTATTAAGGTATCTTTGCAAGGGTCAAAGTCATCAGGAATATTGAATTTCTCATCCTGAGAATATCCCAAGCTCTTGTCTTTATAGACTTTCTGCATATAAAGTCCCCAAATAGGAAGCGCCATAGCAGCCCCCTGCCCGTCTACCATCGTATCAAAATGAATATCACGTTCTTCACCGCCTACCCATACACCGGACACCAATGAGGGAGTGAATCCCATAAACCAACCGTCAGAGTTACGGTTGGTTGTACCTGTCTTCCCCCCCATATCAGCAGTAATGCCGTACAAACGGCGAACGCGTCCACCCGTACCTTCATTGATAACCGCACGCAGCATTACCAACATCTTATATGCACTCGATTCACTGATAACTTCATCCATCTGAGGAGTAAAGTTGGCAAGTACATTTCCCTCGTTATCCTCTATCCGAGTGACAAACAACGGTGCAGTGCGGATTCCTCTGTTGGCAAACGCAGTGTAGGCACTGACCATCTCGCCTACCGATATTTCGCAAGGACCGAGACTCAATGACACCACCGGATCTATTTGCTTATTCAATACACCAAACGAATGAATCAGACGAACCAACTGATAAGGATTAAGTTTCCCCATCAAATAAGCCGTTACCCAATTATCCGAATTAGCCAATCCCCATTTGATAGTTACCATTTCTCCATAACGCTTTTTGCTGGCATTACGTGGTGACCATGGACGCCCGTTCTCATCTATCAATGTCTGCTCTACGTGACGCACCTGATCACAGGGAGAGAAACCGTTCTCCATAGCCAAAGTATACACGTAAGGTTTAATAGTAGAACCTACTTGGCGACGCCCCACCATCGCCATATCATATTGGAAATAATTATAGTTAGGACCACCCACATACGCCTTCACATGACCTGTCAAGGGATCCATAGACATAAATCCCGCCCTAAGGAAGAATTTATAATATTTCAAAGAATCCATCGGAGTCATAATGGTATCCTTCTCTCCCTCGTAAGAAAATACAGACATTTCGTATTTAGTATTAAACGCTTTCTTTATTTCCGCTTCCGAGCATCCGGCTTCTTTCATAATACGATAACGATCAGTCTGTTTCATAGCCCTGGTCATGATGGTATTCACCTCCTCCTCTGTCAACTGATTAGTAAACGGAGCTGTTTTCTTTTTCCGTTTTTCCTTGAAGAAACGAGGTTGCAAGTATTGCGCCACATGTTCATAAACAGCCTCTTCCGCATATTTCTGCATACGTGAATCAATAGTGGTATAGATCTTAAGACCGTCTGTATAAATATTGTAGTTGGTACCGTCTTTCTTCTTGTTTTTAGCACACCACCCGAAAAGCGGATTCGTTTTCCATGCCAATGAATCTTCATAATATTTCTGCATCTGCCATCCGCGATAATCACTTTTCTTCGGCTCCTTGGCTGTCATTACTCCACGCAGATATTCACGGAAGTAAGTTGCCAAACCTTCTTTATGATCCACACGACGATATTTTAAGACGAGAGGCAACGCCTTTAATGAATCAGTTTCCGCATCAGTCAGGTATCCCGCCTTCCGCATCTGGCCAAGCACCACATTACGCCGTCCACGTGAACGTTCATTAAAACGTTTCGGATTATAAAGAGACGGATTCTTACACATACCAACCAAAGTAGCCGCTTCCTCAATGCTCAAATCTTTCGGTTCTTTCGAGAAGTAAGTATTGGCAGCTGTTTTGATACCTACTGCATTATTCAAGAAATCGAACTTATTAAGATACATAGTCAGAATCTCTTCCTTTGTATAATAGCGTTCCAACTGAACAGCTATTACCCATTCAATGGGCTTCTGCAACAGACGTTCCATCACATTATCTGCCGTAGGTGAATAGAATTGTTTTGCCAACTGCTGGGTTATGGTACTACCCCCACCGGCATTCTTCTGCATCATCACTCCCCGTTTCACCAAAGCACGGACAAACGCACGGGCATCAATGCCGGAATGTTCTGCAAAACGTTCATCTTCGGTAGCAATCAGCGCACGAATCAGATTCGATGAAAGCTGGTCATAACCTACAAAAACACGATTCTCCTTACTAAGTGACCAAGTACCCAGCATCTTGCCGTCATCGGATATAATCTCGGTTGCAAACTTTAAATTCGGATTTTCCAATTCCTCAATAGGCGGTACATATCCAATCCATCCTTTCGCTATTGCGGTGAATATAAGCGCTATAACTAACAGTACGCCGACTACAAGAGCCCAAAGCACGTATATAAATTTCTTCCTCATGACATTTTCTAGTAATTAACGGTACAAAAGTAAGGAAAAACTTTGAGATAGAATGTGTTTCTAACAAAGTTCAACGAAATATCTTTTAATTCTTCGCTCATTTATTTTTTTTTCATACCTTTACACTCCGTATAAATTGTAATTATAAATACAAGCCAATATGGAAAATAGAAGTTTAGTTACTATTGCCGAACACTCGAAAGAGAAAATCCTCTACCTTTTGGAGATGGCAAAAGAGTTTGAAAAGAAGCCTAACCGTAAAATCTTGGACGGCAAAGTTGTTGCCACCCTTTTCTTTGAGCCCTCCACCCGTACACGACTCAGTTTTGAAACCGCAGCAAACAGACTGGGAGCCCGCGTTATCGGATTTACCGATCCCAAAGTAACCAGTTCTTCAAAAGGAGAAACATTGAAAGATACCATCATGATGGTAAGCAATTACGCTGACATCATCGTAATGCGCCATTTTCTGGAAGGTGCCGCAAGATATGCCAGCGAAGTCGCCCCGGTGCCCATTGTCAATGCCGGAGACGGAGCCAACCAACATCCGTCACAAACCATGCTAGACCTCTACTCCATATACAAAACACAGGGAACGCTTGAAAATTTAAACATCTATCTAGTAGGCGACTTGAAATACGGACGAACTGTTCATTCTTTGCTGATGGCTATGCGTCATTTCAACCCCACTTTCCATTTCATCGCTCCGGAAGAGTTGAAAATGCCTGAAGAATATAAAATCTACTGCAAGGAGCACCATATTAAATACAAAGAGTACACAGACTTTAACGAAGAAACCATTGCTGACGCCGACATTCTTTACATGACCCGTGTACAACGCGAACGTTTCACCGACCTGATGGAATATGAACGTGTGAAAGATGTATATATATTAAGGAATAAGATGCTGGAGCATACCCGCCCCAATCTGCGTATCCTGCACCCTCTGCCCCGCGTCAACGAAATAGCTTACGATGTGGATGAGAATCCGAAAGCTTACTATTTCCAGCAGGCACAAAACGGACTTTATGCGCGCCAGGCCATCCTTTGTGATGTATTGGGCATAACCTTGAATGATGTTATAGAAGATGCAAAAAAGTAAAAACAAAAATGAAGATGAGCGATAATAAACAAGCATTGCAGGTAGCCGCTTTGAAAAACGGCACTGTTATAGACCATATACCTTCCGATAAATTGTTTACTGTAGTCGCCCTATTGGGCTTGCAGGATTCTGACTCTAACATAACCATCGGAAACAACTTCGAGAGCAAAAAATTAGGTAAAAAAGGAATTATAAAAGTGGCCGACCGCTTTTTTACTGATGAGGAAATAAGCCGCCTTTCCGTAGTAGCCCCGAATGTAAAACTGAACATTATCCGTGACTATGAGGTGGTAGAGAAGAAACAAGTCCTGATGCCTGAGGAATTACGTGGCATCGTAAAGTGCGCCAATCCCAAATGTATCACCAACAATGAGCCAATGACCACCCTGTTTCATGTAATTGACAAAGAACATGGAATCTTGAAATGTCATTACTGCGAAAAGGAACAAAGTAAAGAAGGTATCAAACTACTGTAATGAATATGAAACAAGACTGGAAACCGGGAACTATGATTTACCCTCTTCCGGCCCTACTGGTAAGTTGCGGAAGTACGGAAGAAGAATATAACATTATCACAGTGGCATGGGCAGGTACTATTTGTACCAACCCCGCCATGTGTTATATATCCGTGCGTCCGGAACGCCATTCCTACCCCATTCTAAAACGGAATATGGAATTCGTCATCAACCTTACTACCAAAAGCATGGCATTCGCTACCGACTGGTGCGGAGTGCGTTCGGGCAAAGATTATAATAAATTTGAAGAAATGAAGCTGACCCCGGGAAAAGCAAAAATAGTCAGTGCTCCCATCATCGAAGAATCCCCGCTCTGTATAGAATGCAGAGTAAAGGAAATCATCTCACTAGGATCTCATGATATGTTCATAGCCGATGTGGTAAATGTAAAAGCCGACGATAAATACCTGAATGCGGAAACAGGAAAATTCGAATTATCCGAAGCTAACCCGTTAGTCTATGTTCATGGCGGATATTTTGAACTAGGACCGAAAATCGGGAAGTTTGGCTGGTCTGTAGAAAAGAACAGATCACAGACCAAGGAAAAATCCTAAAAATATCTCATGAAGAAACTCCTTTTATTAATCGCTTTATTACTTCCTGCCCTGTTCGTTACAGCACAAGGAATAAAGAATGGTCTGAAAGAGGAACCTAAGATCAATGTGGGAATAAAAGGAGGTTTCAACTCTTCCATGTATTTTACCAGTCGGTTAGAACTAGATGGAGAACGAATGGAAGATGTACAAAATAATTATAAAGTAGGCTATTTTGCCGCCATGTTTTTTCGGGTGCACATGAAAAGGCATTTCATCCAACCCGAAATTATGTATAATATTTATAAAGGTGAAATAGCTTTCAATAAAAATCAAAATAAAGAAAACACCCTTCCCGAGCTTGCTAAACTGAACAGCACGATTCACTCTTTGGAGCTACCTATATTATATGGTTATAGTTTTGTAAAAAGCAGGCCTTACGGCATGGCACTTTTTATTGGTCCCAAACTGGAATATGTATGGAAACATAAGACTTCCGAAGAGTTTGAAGGATTTGGATATTCTGGTATAAAAGAAGAATTACACCCCATTAATATAAGTTCTGTTATCGGATTAGGAGTAAATATTGCTAATATATTCTTTGATTTCCGGTATGAAATCGGACTCACCAATATCTCTAAATCAATCATTTATGAAAAAGACACAGATGGAATAATGTCCCAAGAAAAAGGTATCTTCATTAACCGACACCGCAATGTGCTAAGCTTCTCGCTAGGAGTTATTTTCTAAAGTAGGAAGCTTCCTCTAAGTAGATATCATAATGCCACATTTATATCCTTTTCTTTCCTCAAAACGCCCTTATCTTCAACTCTTTCAGCAGCTTCAGACCTTACTACACGACAAAAAGAAAGTCATATATCTTTTTTCCGTAACCTCACCAAATATTTTCCTCTAAATAATTTCCTTATATTCTAAAATTACTTAACTTTGTGAACTCAGAATCGAATATCGCACATAAACTTATTATAAAAAGAAATGAAAAGAGACGATTTGATTTTCGACATTATCGAAAAAGAGCATCAACGCCAGCTCAAAGGTATCGAGCTGATCGCATCCGAAAACTTTGTTAGTGACCAAGTAATGCAAGCCATGGGTTCTTGCCTTACCAACAAGTATGCTGAAGGGTATCCCGGCAAGCGCTACTATGGCGGTTGCGAAGTGGTAGACCAGAGCGAACAAATCGCTATCGACAGACTGAAACAAATATTTGGAGCAGAATGGGCTAATGTACAACCTCACTCCGGAGCACAGGCTAATGCTGCTGTATTTTTGGCCGTTTTGAATCCGGGTGATAAATTTATGGGATTAAATTTGGCCCATGGTGGTCACTTGTCACATGGTTCATTGGTTAACACATCCGGAATTATTTATACTCCGTGTGAATACAACCTGAACAAAGAAACAGGTCGTGTAGATTACGATCAGATGGAAGAAATCGCATTACGTGAAAAACCCAAAATGATTATCGGTGGCGGTTCTGCATATTCTCGCGAGTGGGACTACAAACGTATGCGTGAAATCGCAGATAAAGTGGGAGCCATCCTGATGATTGATATGGCCCACCCTGCCGGACTGATTGCTGCCGGACTGTTGGACAACCCGGTTAAATATGCTCATATCGTCACTTCAACAACCCATAAAACCCTTCGTGGCCCTCGTGGCGGTGTCATCATGATGGGTAAAGACTTCCCTAACCCATGGGGCAAGAAAACTCCAAAAGGTGAAATCAAGATGATGTCACAACTTTTGGATTCTGCTGTATTCCCTGGTATACAAGGTGGCCCGTTGGAACATGTCATCGCAGCCAAAGCTGTTGCATTCGGTGAATGTTTACAGCCGGAATACAAAGAATATCAAACACAAGTAAAAAAGAATGCAGCCGTATTGGCACAGGCTTTGATTGACCGTGGCTTTACGATCGTTTCCGGTGGTACAGACAACCACTCCATGCTGGTAGACCTGCGTACCAAATACCCTGATCTGACAGGCAAAGTAGCAGAAAAAGCATTGGTTGCTGCTGATATCACTGTAAACAAGAACATGGTTCCATTTGACAGCCGTTCTGCTTTCCAAACTTCAGGTATCCGTTTGGGAACTCCCGCTATCACAACTCGCGGAGCAAAAGAAGACTTGATGTTGGAAATCGCCGAAATGATTGAGACAGTTCTTTCAAACGTAGACAATGAAGAAGTAATTGCACAAGTTCGTGCACGCGTAAACGAAACAATGAAGAAATATCCTATTTTCGCTTACTAATCAACGACTTCTATCAATATACTCATAAAAGACTTTGGAGTTTTTGAAAAAGCTTTATCCTTCTTCAAGAACTTCAAAGTTTTTTATGAAACATCCAGACCATTTAAAAAGAGTAATAGAAAAGTATTTTTATCAGCATTCCCCACAGAAATCAGTATAAATTTCTACCTTTGCAGACAATTTATCCGTTAATGACGAATGAAAGGAACTAAGAATCTGACTCAAGGCCCTATCCTAAAGCAATTGTTTACTTTGGCAATGCCCATTATGGCTACTTCATTCATACAAATGGCATATAGTCTGACCGACATGGCTTGGGTAGGAAGAATAGGAAGTGAGGCAATAGCCGCCGTAGGTTCGGTAGGAATTCTTACATGGATGTCCACATCTATCTCTCTTCTGAACAAAGTAGGTTCGGAAGTCAGCGTAGGACAAGCCATCGGGGCACAAAACGAGCAAGCTGCCCGTGCGTTCGCATCACATAATCTTACCTTGTCCTTACTTATATCATTGAGCTGGGGAGCATTGTTATTTATCTTTGCCACCCCTATTATCAGTATCTATGAACTAGAACCTCATATAGCCAAGATGGCTGTGGAATATCTACGGATTATAGCAACCGCCTTTCCATTCGTCTTTTTATCAGCTGCCTTTACAGGGATATTCAATGCCGCCGGACGAAGCAAAATACCTTTTTCCATTAACGGTATCGGACTGATTACAAATATAATACTAGATCCTATCTTTATCTTTGGTTTAAGCTGGGGAACTACGGGAGCAGCAATTGCCACTTGGCTGGCCGAAGCTACGGTATGCATACTGTTTATCTATCAATTGAAACAAAAGAAAATATTATGGGATGATTTTCGGTTATTTACTAAACTGAAAAAACAATATACACGCCACATTTTGAAAATAGGATTACCGGTAGCGGCACTCAATACATTATTCGCTTTCGTCAATATGTTTCTCGGAAGAACCGCCACAGAACAAGGTGGTCATTTAGGGCTGATGGCACTCACCACCGGAGGACAAATCGAAGCTATCACCTGGAACACCTCCCAAGGCTTTTCTACAGCTCTCAGTGCCTTTGTAGCTCAGAATTATGCAGCGCGGCAAATCTCCCGTGTGCTGAAAGCCTATCGCACCACTTTATGGATGACATTTATATTCGGATCTTTCTGCACATTCCTTTTTATATGTTATGGAAACGAAATATTTTCTATCTTTGTTCCTGAAAAAGCAGCTTACGAAACCGGTGGTGTCTTTCTACGTATTGACGGATACTCGCAACTATTTATGATGCTGGAAATTACCATACAGGGCGTATTTTATGGAATGGGGCGCACCATGCCTCCTGCCGTAATCAGCGTCACCTGTAACTATCTGCGCATCCCGATGGCACTGTTGTTTGTATCATGGGGCTGGGGTTTGCCGGGTATTTGGTGGAGCATAAGCATCACTAGCACTATGAAAGGAATTATTTGTCTGATCTGGTTTATGCTTATCAAGAAGAAAGCTTTAAATTATCAGGCCGTTTAATGAACAATTTTTGCATTAAGTCATTAATATATTAAAATGAACATGATTATGAAAAAGACTAAAATTATGGCTTTATTACTGAGTGCTACATTAGTATTCAGTGGATGTGGTAACATGAATAATACCGCTAAAGGCGGTCTGATCGGCGGCGGCGGCGGTGCAGCATTGGGAGCAATTATCGGCGGAATAGCCGGACATGGTAAAGGTGCGGCTATTGGTGCGGCAGTAGGTGCGGCAGTAGGTACAGGTGCCGGTGTGTTAATTGGGAAAAAAATGGATAAAGCAGCAGAAGAAGCTGCTCAAATCCAAGGAGCACAGGTAGAACAAGTAACAGATAACAATGGCCTTCAGGCTGTAAAAGTTACTTTTGATTCCGGTATTCTCTTCAATACAGGAAATGCAGCCTTGAGTGCACAAGCGAAATCAGCCTTGAGCAAGTTTGCAAACAACGTATTGAACCAGAACAGAGATATGGATGTATCCATTTATGGATATACAGACAACCAGGGCTGGAGAAACAGTACAGCTGAACAAAGTATCCAAAAAAACCTCAATCTGTCACAAGAACGCGCTCAAAGTGTGGCTAGTTATCTGTTGGGTTGCGGTGTAAGTAATTCTCAGATCAAGTCCGTAGAAGGCTTGGGTCAAGCAGATCCGATAGGTAATAATGACACAGCCGAAGGACGCCAGCAGAACCGTCGTGTAGAAGTATATATGTATGCCAGCAAACAGATGATTCAGCAAGCGGAAGCAGGGACACTGAAATGATATCGATGACGTTATTGTAGAGCGTATCCAATACGCCCGAACCAACGGTCACAACATTGGAATAACATATAAAATAAACCAATTTCGGACAGGTTATTTCTGCCCGAAATTGGTTTTAATACACAAGCATGAAAAAAAAGATTTTAAAATTCATCCGTAATCTGCTGCTTTTTTTCTTTGGTTCTTCCATTCTCGCAGTTATCGTTTTACGCTTTATTCCGGTTTACTTTACCCCGTTGATGTTTATCCGTACTACCCAGCAAATCATTCATGGTGAAGATATAAAGTGGAAACACTCTTGGATACCTAAAGAAAACATATCCCCGCATCTGCCTATGGCTGTTATTGCCTCTGAAGACAATCGCTTTGCCGAGCATAATGGTTTTGACTTCAAAGAAATAGAGAAAGCCTTAAAAGAAAACAAGAACCGAAAACGCCCTCGAGGTGCCAGTACTATCAGCCAACAGACAGCCAAAAACATTTTCTTGTGGCCTGCTTCTTCTTGGATCAGGAAAGGACTTGAAGTGTATTTCACCACCTTGATAGAACTATTTTGGAACAAGGAACGGATTATGGAAGTCTATCTGAACTCTATAGAAATGGGAAATGGCATCTATGGTGCCGAAGCAGTAGCTCGTGAACACTTTCACAAGAATGCCAGCAAACTGACACCGGAAGAATGCGCACTAATTGCAGCCAGCCTTCCCAATCCTCGCAAATTCAATTCAAGCAGACCTGGCAACTACATGCTTAAAAGACAAAAGAAGATACTTTATCTTATGAAATGCGTCCCTACATTTCCGCCCAAACAAGATACGTCCTCTACGGTTTCAAAAAAGAAATAACCCGCACCCCCGTGCTGTCTCTTATACACATCTGACGCTGCCGACGAAGGCTTAGGTGTAGAT
>OJPG01001591.1_pt1 | contig 11451 bp, 9 predicted proteins | sample 1598431 | NCBI WGS metagenome assembly OJPG01 (sample SAMN03922473, study PRJEB24848) | human gut metagenome | isolation source: stool sample | host: Homo sapiens | place: Germany | collected 2010-11 | reverse complement strand
ATTCGATCTTTACGACTGTTTCGTCGAAACCTCTTCGTATTTTTGTCGTATAGGGGAACGTGACGTTGGTGTGTTTCATTCCGTCGATGGTCAGGGTGGCCTTTTCGGAAATCTCACCGTCGAAAGTGACTTTGGTTTTTGAACCGCAGAAAATAGTGGCGCAAGAATTCATTAACAGCCCTGCGCAGATCAATGTAATGAACTGTTTCATAGATTTATGCAGATAAGGCCGTGTCCCTTCGGCGTGGTTGGTATTGGGTTGGAACAGGTACATAAAAAACGTGGGACAAAACTTTTATCTGTCTTCTGAGGTGTCGCATACCTTGCAGCCAAATAAAGAGTAAAGCCCACGTAGAAACGTGAGCGTTTACGCCTTACTCTTGGCTGCTTGTGAAAGTTGCGACGTTTCAGAAGACAAGAAATAAAGCTAACGCTTTTATATGTATGTACCGGCGCTTTTCGTGCGTGGACGGTACGGAAAATCAAAAAAGATGCTGCGGTTATCTATTCATAGGCAAATGGTGTTATAAATCTCTCACTGTTGCAAATATACGATTATTTCTTGAAAATAGTTTAGGCCACCCCTTTTTCAGTGCCCGAATCGCGAGGTGTCGACCTTCTTGCGCTCCCTGTCCTTGTAGCCGCCGAAGCGGTAGACGAAGTTGACCGTCACGTTGCGCGTGTGGAAGTCGTTGCCCATGCGCAGACGCTGTTCGCCGAAATCGACCTCCGAGACGGGCGTCATGCTGTCGAACAGGTCGTTGCCCTTGACGCTCAGCTCGGCCTTGCCGGCGGCGAACGTCCACTTCACCCCTGCGTCGAGGCGCCACGAAGCGCCGATGTCGTAGGTGCACTGGATCGCTTCGGACTGATAGTACCCTCCGAACTCGAACGCCAGATCGGGTTTGCGCGAGAGGCGCAGCGTATTGTCCAGAGCGGCGTATCCCACCCATTTCGAACGTTTGTAGTCCATGCCGTAGAAATCGCGGTTGCGCAGCAGGTAATCGAATCCGGAAAGCGTGATGCGCGACGTGAACCGTTCGCCGATACGCAGCGGCACGACGGCCAGCGCCCCGAAGGAGGACATATAGTCCCAGTTCAACGTCTGGTAGATAAGCGCCGGACGGTCGGGAGAGAGATAGGCAGACTGGGTGAAGGCGTCGACGCGATGGTTGCCGAAGAGCTGGAAAATGTATTTCTGTTTGAGGACGTAGGTCAGCGTGAGACCGTAATTGGACGAGGGGCGCAGGCCGGGCGTACCGTGAACCTCGGCATAGCCGTCGAGGTAGGTGACGGCGCCCGACATGTCCCAGAACGAAGGATAGCTTTTGTCCGAGGAGAACTCCGCTTGCAGGATATGGTCGGCCGACGCTATCCAGCTCAGCGAGGCCTGCGGGAAGAACGCCCAGCGGTCGTAGCCGTTGCGGCGATAGTATTCGCCTGTGAGCGAGGCCGAGAACGAGACGCCCGATGCGAAGTTCCGGCTCGTACCCGCATAAAGGTCGTAGGTGTATTCGTCGAGCCGCAGGTCGGTGTCGCGGTCGCTCATCGCCTCTTCCGACGTATAATACTGGTAGTCGTTGTCGCGGACATAGACGAAGCGGGCGCCGTAGTCGAGTGTCCACTGCCGGCCGAGGTCGTGGCTCTGGTCGAGCGAGAGCGAGAGGCGGTCGATGCACTGTCCGGCGTCGGTGCGGAACGACGAAGGTGCGCCGTCGGCCGGCAGGAGCGACATCTCCTGCCGGCTGGTGGTGTTGTAATGCGTGTAGTCGGCCCCGATCTGCATTCCGAAACCCGTGGAGGCGGAGAGCGCGAGGTTGTGCATCGCCGCGTCGTCGCGGATATGCGAGTCGCTTGCGACGTAGTTGCCCGTGGCCGAGATGTCGCCTTTGCCCGACGGGGTGAACGATGCGGTGTAGGCCAGGTCGATATGGCTTTTTTCGGAGGTTTTCCACGAAAGCCCCGTGCGAAGGTTGTGCGTGAGGTTGTCGTCGGCAAGGCGCTGCTCCTGCCGGATGTCGAACGTGTCGCTGCCGACCGTGTGCTGCGAGGTCAGCGGCAGTTTGCGCATCGAACGGGCTTCGCCGACGCGGTAGAGCGCGTCGACCGAGAGTGTCGGCGTCGAATAGACGGCGCTCGCTCCCGTTCCCCACGAGTGGTAGTAGCCGCCCTCGTAGGTGCCGTTGACTTGGCCGGAGAACGAGCGGCCGAAACGGCGGCGAAGCACGACGTTGATCGCCGCGCCGCGGATGTGGTACTGCGGCGGTGCGGCGTAGAGCACCTCGACCTTCTCCACCTGCTCGACCGGGGTCGATTTGAGCAGTGCGGCGAGCTGTTCGGCCGTCATCGTCGAGGGTTTTCCGTTGAGGATGACCGTCACACCGGCGGCGCCGGCGAGCGTGAGCGCCCCGTCGCGTTCGCTCACGCCGGGCAGTTTGGTGAGGGCTTCGTAGGCGTTGGCGGCGATTTTGCCCTGTGCGGCGACTTGGAGGTCGTAGCTCAGGCGCCCTTGCTCGACTTTCACCAGCGGGCGTTCGCCCCGGACGACCACTTCGTCCACGAGGTTCGTCGCTTCGGTCAGCGTAACGGTGCCGGCGTCGTCGCCCGAACGCTCCACCGTCAGCGGGTCGTAGCTGAGATGCTGGAACAGCAGTCGGTAGGGACGGACGCCGGATGCGATGGCGAACCGCCCTTCGAGGTCGCTCGCCACGGCGTCGACATAGACCGAGTCGGGCGTCTGCATGACGACCGCGACCCCTGCGACGGGTTGCTGCCGCTCGTCGACGATGCGGCCGGTGACGGTCTGACCGATTGCCGTTGCCGTCGCAAAGAGGCATAGAGGCAGTAGGATGAGGCGGAATCTGTGCATGGTTCGGGTCTTCTTGGTTCGACGTTATCGGAGAGAGGGCGGACAAATGTAGGAAATTTTTTTCGGGGGGGGGAAATATTTCGACGAATATTTTCGATAGCCTTTTGTCCGCTATTTCGCCGATAAAGTATGCGGGTTTTATCGGACGGATGCGGTCGCTCGGACAGCGGACGGCGATTGTCCGGGGACGATGGCGGAAGCGGACTTTCGGAGCGTCGGTGTGCGGGAGTGTGGGGAACGGGCGGTCGTCGTGAAGGGACGCGCCTCATCGGCGGAAAGAGGTCTCTTGTTTGGACGGTTTGGTACGGCGATTGTTTCTGCTGATGGCGGTATCGGGATTTCCGATTTGGTTTTTCCGAAAAATGATGTTACATTTGTTCGAAACAAATCGAATTCAAAAGAATAAGCGTATGAAAAAGTATCGTTGCACGGTCTGCGAATGGATTTACGATCCTGCCGTGGGTGACCCGGACGGAGGTATTGCCGCAGGAACGGCGTTCGAGGATATTCCCGAAGATTGGGTGTGCCCTTTGTGCGGTGTCGGCAAAGACCAGTTCGAGCCGGTCGAGGAGTAAGCCCTCCCCTGTCAGAAAAAGACGAAACGCAGCAAGCCCGTCGGCTTGCTGCGTTCGTCTTTTACGATGTTTCGGAGGTTGGGAGGCCGTTACGATATTGACGACGAATATCCTGAGCGGTTTGGAAATATTGCGGAGTTTTCGTAACTTCCCTGCATATAAGGGTTCGATGGTATAACAAACTGCGACTATGAAAATGACTGAATCGGAGAAAAAAGAAATAGAGCGAATTCAAGCTAAAATAATGAATACGGCGGCGATAATAGTGGGATGTGCTGCTATTATATTTGTCATATGGGTTTATTTTCATGTTCGAGATAGAGATCGTTCCCTTCGTATGCATACAAAATATACGACAGCCTATATTGAGGAAATATCAGGAAGGCCCAGAGGCGGTCCCCGTGTGTCATTAATATATAAACATGACGGCAAAATTTATAGCAGCGCCGTTTGTTATAGACCTCGGATTGAAACCTTTTCCATGAAACCGCCTCGGGAGGGGGATTCCTGTATCGTTGCTTACGATAGTTTGAATCCGAGATATTGTACCATTTACAAAGATTTCAGGCGATAAGTTAAGCCGCGCCTGCTCAATTTCTGAGCAGGCGCGGCTTTTTCGGTAATATCTTCTGGTGGCGGCTGTCGGACTGCGACAGGGATTTTCAGTGTTTGTCGCCGGTTGGCGTCAGGTTCCGAAGGTGCAATCCGCGAGGGCGGATATGGCCCGAACAGCGTTGGTCTCTGTGCTCGGCTTAATGAAAAGGTGCACATTCGTGCACCTTTTCCCGCCTCGGTATAGCTCGAACTGCGTTAGTCTCTACACTCGGCTTAATGAAAAGGTTCGTTTTCGGCAGTTTTTTCAGCGATCGGCATTCGGTACCGGACACGGTGAGCGGCGGTTTTTCGGGATTCGGAGCGGATTTCAGGACGGACAGGAGTTTTCCGGTGCGTTTCTTGCCGTGGGGACGGGAGAGATGATTACACCGTGGGAGATACTGCGCCGCGTGCAGCCGCTCGAAGTGATTGCGAAAGCCGTCGCCGTCACGCTCGCCTACCTGCTCGGTTTTGCGATTACGTCGCATTTCCATGAAGCGTCGAGCCTGACGGGGGCGATGCTGGCCTGTGTTTCGGCGATCGTCGTGCAACAGCAACCCGATATCCGCCACGCCGTTCAGCAGGGGTGGCTGCGGGTGCTGGGCACCTTCATCGGTGCGGTCGTGGCCTATGTCTATCTGGTGAATTTCCGCTTTTCGCCGGCAGGAATGGTCGTCGCCGTCGTATTGGAAGAGGTGATTTGCATGATGTTCAAGGTGCCGGACAATGGCAAAATGGCTACGATCACGCTTATCATCGTACTGATCGTCTCGGAACGTTCCCCCGACCTGTCGCCATTGGCCAACGGACTGCTGCGCTTCTCGGAGGCGACGGTCGGTGCCGTGGTCGGTATTGCGGCGGTATGGCCCGTAGACCGTTACCGCCGCTGGCGTCAGGCTTCGGCTGCCTCCTCCCCGAAGGAGTAATCCGCGAGGTCGCGCATACCCGGCAGCAGGTCGCGCGCCGACATCCGGCGTTTGCCGGCGATCTGCAATTCGTCGACGACGATGCGGCCGTCGGCGCAGGCGACCGCGAGGTAGGTGCGCTTGTCGGTCTCGACGGTGCCGGGCCGCTGTACTACCCCGCCCGGTTCGAAATGCACGGCGAAGATTTTGGCCGTATCGCTCGGCTCCCCCTTCTTGAATATCGGCGTCCATGCGGCCGGATAGGGCGACAGTCCCCGCACGAGGTTCACGATGCGCTCGCCCGGCTGCCGCCAGTCGATGCGGCAGTCCTCCTTGAAGATCTTCGGTGCGGGGTGCAGGCGGCTTTCGTCGAAGTGCATCTGCTCCGCAGGAGTGCAGTCCCCCGCTGCGATGCGGTCGACGGTCGCGGTGACCAGTTCGGCGCCGAGCAGCATCAGCCGTTCGTAGAGCGTTCCCACGTTGTCCTCCGGCGCGATGGCGACACGCTCCTGCGCGAGGATCGCCCCCTTGTCGATTTCGTGGTTGAGCAGGAACGTCGTGATACCCGTTTCGCGTTCGCCGTTGATGATGGCCCAGTTGATCGGGGCCGCCCCCCGGTATTCGGGAAGCAGCGAGGCGTGCAGGTTGAAGGTTCCCAGACGGGGCATCGCCCAGACGACTTCGGGCAGCATCTTGAAGGCGATGACGATTCCCAGATCGGGCTGCAACGCCTGCAAGGCATCCAGAAATGCCGGATCGCGGAACTTTTCGGGCTGCAATACGGGCACTCCCAGTTCGCGGGCGGCGATCTTCACGTCGCTTTCGCGCAGGTGCCGGCCGCGGCCGGCCGGTTTGTCGGGGACGGTGACCGCCCCGACGACGTTGTACCCTTCGGCGACGAGCCGCCGGAGCGACGGGACGGCGAATTCGGGCGTACCCATGAAGACGATGCGCAGCGTTTTCGGATTCATCATGTCATGCTTTGTATACGAGTTCGACAAGGTTGCCGTCGGGGTCGCCGACCGCACTTTCATAGTAGCCGTCGCCCGTGATGCGGGGTTCGCTCAGCACGGGATGGCCGTCGGCGCGCAGCCGTTCGGTGAGCCGGTCGACCTCGGCGCGGCTCTCGCAACCGAAGGCGAAGTGCGCAAGCCCCAGATGCTGTGCGGCGTCGGGCGCCGTGACGTCGGTGCGGCGCATCAGTTCCAGCGATACGCCGTCGGCGAAGGTGACGAAATAGGACTCGAAACCCTTGGCGGGGTTCTCGTAACTTTTCGCCCGCACGGCCGTCGAAATAGGTCGTGTAGAAATCCCGCAGGAGTTCGATCCTCCGGCTCCAGAGTGCGAGGTGGTGCAGGCGCATCGGCTTACTTCTTTTTGAACAGGCCGAGCGTATGCCCCATGCGCACCTCCTTGGTTTCGAGGTAGTGCTCGTTGTACTTGTTGGGCGCGATGACGATCGGCACGATCTCGTCGATGTGCAGCCCGTAGCCTTCCAGTCCGGCGCGTTTGAGCGGGTTGTTGGTCATCAGGCGCATGTGTTTGATCCCCAGCTCGCGGATGATGCTGGCCCCGACGCCGTAATCGCGTTCGTCGACGCGGAATCCCAGCCGCAGGTTGGCTTCGGCCGTGTCGAGCCCCTCGTCCTGCAACTGGTAGGCTTTGATCTTGTTGCACAGGCCGATGCCGCGCCCCTCCTGGTTGAGGTAGACGATCGCGCCTTTGCCTTCGCGCTCGATCATGCTCATGGCTTCGTGGAGCTGTTCGCCGCAGTCGCAGCGGTAGGAGCCGAAGATGTCGCCCGTGACGCACGACGAGTGCATACGGATCAGCACGGGCTCCTCTTCCGTCCACTCGCCCTTGGTCAGGGCGACGTGCTCCAGCCCGTTGCTCTTCTGGCGGAACGGCGTGAGGCGGAACATCCCCCACTTGGTGGGCATGTCGACCGTCACGCCCCGTTCGATGATCGACTCTTCGCGCAGACGGTAGGCGATCAGATCGGCGATGGAGACGATTTTCAGGTCGAATTTCTTCGCCACTTCGAGCAACTGCGGCAGGCGGGCCATCGAGCCGTCCTCGTTCATGATCTCGATCAGAGCGCCGCAGGGCTGCAATCCGGCCAGACGGGCCAGATCGACGGCCGCTTCGGTATGTCCCGGCCGGCGCAGCACTCCCTTCTCGCGGGCACGCAGCGGATTGACATGGCCCGGACGCCCCAGATCCGACGGACGGGTGGCGGGATCGGCCAGCGCACGGATCGTGGCGGCGCGGTCGTGGATCGATACGCCGGTGGTGCAACCCTGCCCCAGCAGATCGACCGTCACGGTGAAGGGAGTCCCCAGCAGCGAAGTGTTGTTCTCCTCCATCATGTTCAGTTCCAACTCCTCGCAGCGCGACTCCGAAAGCGGTGCGCAGAGCACGCCGCGGCCGTTGGAGAGCATGAAATTGACGATTTCGGGGGTGATTTTCTCGGCGGCGACGATGAAATCGCCCTCGTTTTCGCGGTCTTCGTCGTCGACGACGATCACGATCCGGCCCTCGCGGAAATCCTCGATAGCCTCTTCGACCGTATTGAAAATAGCGTTCTTAGCCATAATTTACACTCGTATTTTATTTATTCTCTTCGGGTTTGCGTTTGAACCTGCCGGCGAGCGCCGACATCCATTTCGGAGTATGGATCCCCCACTTCTCCTTGTAGTATTTGATACGTCCGGTGTACCAGTCGACGTCGAGCAGCACCGAGTCGTTGGTCGCCTTGTAGGTGAGGTAGACGGCGATCGGGGCGAGGATGAACGACGAGAGCCACATGCCGTAGAAGGCTTCCCAGTTGCCTTCGCGCGCAGCCTTTTCGCCCGAGATGCTGATGATGTAGTAGATGACGAAGAAGATCACCGAGATGACGATCGGCGTTCCCAGGCCGCCCTTGCGGATAATGGCGCCCAGCGGTGCGCCGATCAGGAAGAAGATCATGATCGAGATCGGAAGCGAAATCTTGCGGTGCCACTCGATCTTGCTGCGGTAGAGCTGGTTGAGCGCCTCCTTGGCCGTCGATTCGTCGAAAGAGAAGAGGCCGCGCGAGTTCTTGGCGTTGGCGCGCGCGATGCCCCACACCTTGTCCCGGTCGCGCAGGCCGAGCCGTGCGATGGAGTCGGCGATGAGTGCGTCGCGGAATCCGCTTTTGTCGATGCGTGCGCTGTCGGGCAGGGGCAGCACCTGGTTGTCGTTGGCGAAGATCTGCTCCCTGAGCAGCGGTTCGTAGGAGCGTGTGGTGGCCGAATTGACCGTCAGCTCCAGCGAGTCGATCGCCCGGTCGAGCTGGGCGATGTTCTTGGTCGTGCTCTGGTTCGAGAAGTTGGCGTCCGAGCGTTCGAAACCGAAACCCTCCATGGGGATGACGCCGTCCTGCTTCTCGAAGATGTGATGGCGCAGCGCGCTTTTGCTGTACCACTGGTAGTTGCGCGTCTGCTCGTAGGTCTCGCCGTTGAAGAGCGTGACGAGCAGGTATTTCTTGTCGTCCGACAGGCGGATGTAGCCCGAGTCGGCCACCGTGGTGGTCATGTTGCCGTTGATGTTGCGGTTGTCGTAGATCAGCACGTCGCGCAGCAGGTGGGTCTTGGGGTCCTGTTTGCCGACGCGGATGCTCATGTCCTCGATGCCGTTGAAGAAGAGCCCGTCCTGGAATTCGATGACCTGTTTCTGCTGGCGGATGTCGTAGAGGATGCTGAGCATCTTCTTGTTGGCATAGGGAACCAGATTGTTCACCACGAAGAAACTGCCGATGGCGATGATGCCCACCACGATGATGAGCGGTTTGAGTATTTTCGGCAGCGACATGCCCGCCGACTTCATCGCCAGCAATTCGTAGTTTTCGCCCAGGTTGCCCAGCGTCATGATCGCCGCCAGCAGCATCGCCAGCGGCAGGCCCATGGGAATCATGTTGGCCATGGCGTAGCTCATCAGCTCGATGATGACGCCGGCGTCGAGCCCCTTGCCCACCAGCTCGTCGATATACCGCCAGATGAAATTCATCATCAGGACGAACATCACGATGAAGAAGGTCAGGAACATCGGTCCCAGATACGACTTCAATACGAGCTTGTGAATCGTTTTCATCCGCGGCGGGTTTTGGCGCTTTCGTGTCGCAAAGATAATAGTTTTGCCACAATAAGCGACGCGGTGAGGACAAATATTATGGCCACGCCTGAGGGCAGTTCCCACTGGTAGCTGACCGCCAGGCCGGCCACTCCGCCCAGTGCGCCGAGCACGGCGGAGCCGAAGGCGATCGTGCGGAAGGATTTCGAGAGCGTGTTCATCGTCACGGCGGGGACGGTCATCAGCGAGATGAGCAGCACGATGCCCATGACGCGGATGGCCAGCACGATGGTGACGGCCGTGAGGGCCGCCATGAGATAGGAGACGGTTTGCGTGGCGATGCCCTGGCTGCGGGCGAATTCGCGGTCGAAGGCGACGTACATCACCGGACGCAGCCACAGCGCGGCGCCGGCGACGACGAGCGCCGTGAGCGCGGCCAGTGCCGCGACGTCGGCGCCCGAGACCGTTACGATGCTGCCGAAGAGGTATCCGGCCAGATCGCCCGACGTGTAGCCCGGACGCAGGCTCATGAAGAGTACGCCGAGCGCCATGCCGACCGACCAGATGATGCCGATAGCCGAATCCTCGCGGATGCGGCCGCGGTTGCCCGCCCATTCGATGCCGAGCGCCGAGAGAACGGCGAAGACGAGCGCTCCGGCAATGGGATTCAGTCCCAGATAGAAGGCGATGCCCAGCCCGCCGAACGACGCATGGGTGATGCCGCCCGCCAGAAAGACCGTGCGGCGACAGACGACGTAGGTGCCCATGATCCCGCAAGCGATGCCCGAAAGAATGCAGGCCGCGAGCGCGTTGTGCAGATAGGCGTAGCGGGCGATATCGTAGAAAAAATCCATAATTGCCGATAAACGAACGCAAATTTACGGTTTTTATTCGACTTTTGCACGCTTTTTTGTAATTTCGCCGGCAGGAAAAACGAATTGTAAAGATGCTGAGACGACGCGTCAGTTTTCATACGTTGGGCTGCAAGCTCAACTTCTCGGAGAGTTCCACGCTCGCCCGGCAGTTTGCCGAAGGGGGCTTCGAGCGCGTGGCCCCGACGGCCGAAGCCGATATCTGCGTAATCAACAGCTGTTCGGTGACCGAACACGCCGACAAGAAATGCCGCAACCTGATCCGCAGGCTGCATCGGCGCAATCCCGAAGCGATCATTGCCGTAACGGGATGTTACGCCCAGCTCAAACCGCAGGAGATCGCGGCGATCGACGGGGTGGACATCGTGTTGAGCAACAACGATAAGGGAGATTTATATCGACGGGTGGTCGAGCTGGGAGCCAAGGGGCGGCAGATCGTCACTTCCTGCACGACCGACGAGTTGACGCGCTTCTTCGCCGCCTTCTCCGGCGGCGACCGTACGCGCGCCTTTCTGAAAGTGCAGGACGGATGCGACTACTGCTGTTCCTACTGCACGATCCACTATGCCCGCGGTGCGAGCCGCAACCTGCCGATCGCCGAGGCGGTGGCCGAGGCGCGCCGCATCGCCGAGGCCGGTCAGTGCGAGATCGTCATCACGGGCGTCAATACCGGCGATTTCGGCCGGACGACCGGCGAGCGGTTCATCGATCTTCTGCGGGCGCTCGACGCGGTCGAGGGGATCGAACGCTATCGAATCTCATCGATAGAACCTAACTTGCTAACGGACGAAATCATTGACTTTTGTGCCTCGTCAACTAAATTCCAGCATCACTTCCATATTCCGTTGCAGAGCGGTTCGGACCGGATTCTCGGCCTGATGCGCCGACGCTATACGACGGCGCGCTTCGCCGATCGGATCGCCGCCGTGCGCCGGCGGATGCCCGATGCGTTCATCGGAATCGACGTGATCGTCGGTTTCCCGGGCGAGACGGAGGCCGACTTCCGGACGACCTGCGATTTTCTGACGGGGATCGCTCCGGCGTTCCTCCATATTTTCCCCTTCTCGGAGCGGCCCGGTACGCCGGCCGTCGACCTGCCCGGCAAGGTGCAGGCGTCGGTGGCCTCTGAGCGGGTGAAACGGCTCGAAGCGCTGTGCGACCGCCTGCACGGCGATTTCTGCCGGCGCGCCGAGGGCACCGAGTCGGCAGTGCTCTTCGAGAGTACGATGCGCGGCGGGATGATGTTCGGTTTTACGGGCAACTACATCCGCGTCAAAGCACCTTACGAGCGGGCCTTTATCAACCGGATCTGTCGTGTCAGGCTGGGGGCGATGGACGGTATGCACGACCTTGCGGGGGAGATCGTGCGCGATAACGGCGAAACGGAGCGTTTGTAATCTTTGGCTTCGCCTTAGATACTTTGTCTCGGCATAATCAAGCTAACGCTTGCTTCTGCGCTCGACTTTTCGTATCTTTGGCTTCGCCTTAAATACTCCGCCTCGGCAATTGCAAATAAATTTGCATTGCTCTCGGCTTAATCGTAT
>OJPG01001554.1_pt1 | contig 11749 bp, 10 predicted proteins | sample 1598431 | NCBI WGS metagenome assembly OJPG01 (sample SAMN03922473, study PRJEB24848) | human gut metagenome | isolation source: stool sample | host: Homo sapiens | place: Germany | collected 2010-11 | reverse complement strand
TTTTGTTAATGCACCACGAACAAAATCAGTTCGTTTTAGCAGTCGGGAGCCGAAGAAGCCTACTCCTCAAAAACGGTGGAAATTATTTTTGCGGAATTTTCGGGCGAATAATCAAAGCGCGCCATATGCTCGCCGGTAAAGAAATATTTAAGCTCTCCGGCAGGCTCGGATTCCTCAAACGCCTCCACAATCACAAGCTTGATTTTCATTTTATCCGGCAGCACGGATTTTATGTAAACCGCCACACGCTGCCCCTCAAAAAGAAAATCGCACGGCTCTGCAAGCCCTGCCAAATTCGGAGCAAGCTCCACAAAAACGCCGTATGTTTCAATGCTGCGCACGGTGCCCGTCACCGTTTCTCCCGGGTTAAAATTCGCCGCATTTTCCTGCCAAGTGCCGAGCAATTCTTTAAGCGAAAAGGTCAGCTTTTCAGGCTCTCTTTTTCTGAGCACGGTGCGTATGCTTTCGCCCTCATAAAGCCGCTCGCGCGGGTGATTTATGCGCGAAACGGAAAGCATGTCGATCGGAATAAGGGCGTTTATGCCGGCGCCGATATCTATAAAAGCGCCGAATTTTTCAAGGTGGGTAACGCGCGCGTTTATAACATCGCCCTCGCGCAGATTATCAACAAAGCTTTTTTTGCAGCCAAGCTGCACCGCCTTGCGGGAAAGAATCGCCGTTATATTGCCTGTTTCGTCGCGCTGAAAGCCGAGCACGATAAAGCAAACAGGTTTGTTCACCTTTGAAATAAGGGCAATGTCGCGCGTGGAGCCGTCGTCTATTCCCACGGCACCCTCCTCGCGCGGGATAACGCCGCTTATAATTCCGAGATCAACATGAAGATTATGCTCGCTGTCGCACAAAAGAACTCTGGATTCCATAACGCTGCCGTTCATCATGGCGATTTTAACTTCCTCTAAGGTGTCAAAAGTGCGCAGTAAATCGCCGTTTTGCCCCTCGGGATAGAATTTCATAAATTTCACTCTCTTTACTTTTTTATTATCTCTGTTAATTCTATGCAAAAGCAGGCGCGATTATGTTGTAAATATAATTAAGATGTGCTAAAATACTGTTTAATAATAAGTAATTTTAATCGGGTGATATTTTGGAATTGCAGCTTCACGACACAGTTGTTATGAAAAAGCCGCACCCATGCGGTTCGTGTGAATTTGAGGTGCTTCGCCTCGGCGTGGATTACAAATTAAAATGCCTCGGCTGCGGCAGGGAATTTATGCTGCCCAGAATTAAAGCGCAAAAAAGCATAAAAAAGATTAAGGAAAAGGAAAATGAATGAAAACAGCGAGCCTATCGGCTTTCTTGATTCGGGCATCGGCGGAATAACGGTTTTAAACAAGGCATTAAAGCTTATGCCTGGCGAAAATTATATTTTTTACAGCGATTCGCAAAATAATCCTTACGGCGATAAAAGCGATGCCGAAATAAAATCGCTTTGCAGGCGCACGGTTGATTATTTCGTAAACGAGCGAAAATGCAAGGCGGTAGTTCTTGCGTGCAACACGGCTTCCGCCAAGGCGGCAAAATATTTAAGAGCGCAGTTTCCCTCGGTGCCGATTGTGGCGATTGAGCCGGCGTATAAAATGGTGCATGATTCCGCGCCCGGCGGCGGCACGCTGATTATGGCAACAAAGGGCACGGTTAAAAGCGAAAAATTCCGCCGCCTTTATTATTCTTATTACGATCATTGCACATATCTTCATTCCTGCAACGGCCTTGCCGATTTGATAGAGGGCGGAAACCGCGAAGAAATAAGAGAATATTTAAGCAAAAATTTGGCGCCGTATAAGGGCAAGGTGCAAAATGTGGTGCTTGGCTGCACGCATTATCCCCTTATAAAAAAAGAAATTTCAGAGGTGCTCGGCGATGTCAGATTTTTTGACGGGGCAGACGGCGTAAGCCGCCGCCTTTATGATCTGCTCGGCAGGGCGGGAATGCTCGGCTGCGGCAACGGAAATGTTGAATTTATAGATTCATCATGCTCTGCCGCAAAAAGAGCAGAAAAGGAAAAAAGATTTTATGAGCTGCTCGGCAATGTAAACGGAGAAATATAATGCCGCAAATTCGGCGGCAAACGGAGAGAATTAAATGCTTGATAAACTTAATGAGGTTGAAAAAAGATTTGAAGAAATAAACGCTCTTTTGTGTGAGCCGGATGTTGTTTCCGATCAGGAGCAATACACAAAGCTTATGAAAGAGATGAAACACCTTACACCCGTGGTGGAAAAATTCAGGGAATATAAAAAGGCTCAGGCAGAATTTGATGAATGCCGCGCAATGCTTGATGAGGGCGTGGCAGACCCGGATTTTGCCGAAATGGTGAAAGAGGAGTTTGAGCAAAGCAAGGCAAGCACGGAGCGCATAACAGAGGAGCTCAAGGTGCTGCTGCTTCCGAGAGACCCGAATGACGATAAAAATGTTATCATTGAAATTCGCGGCGGCGCGGGCGGCGAGGAAAGCGCGCTTTTTGCAGGTGTGCTTTTCAGAATGTATTCCATGTATGCCGAATCAAAGGGCTTTAAAACGGAAATTATGGGCGCAAACGAAACGGGCCTCGGCGGCTATAAGGAAATCAGCTTTTCCGTTGAGGGCGACGGCGCTTACAGCCGCTTTAAATTTGAAAGCGGCGTTCACAGGGTGCAGCGTGTGCCGGAAACGGAAAGCCAGGGCAGAATTCACACCTCAACAGTCACCGTGGCTGTTCTTCCCGAAGCGGAAGAGGTTGATTTTGAATTAAACGAAAAGGATTTGCAGATAGATACCTTCCGCTCAAGCGGCGCAGGCGGCCAGCACATAAATAAAACCTCGTCTGCAATTCGTATAACTCATATTCCCACGGGCACCGTGGTTGAATGCCAGGATGAGCGCAGCCAGCATAAAAACAAGGAAAAAGCGCTTAAGGTGCTTCGCTCAAGATTATATGATGCGGAAAAGGCAAAGCATGATGCCGAAATTGCCGGCGAGCGCAAGGCTCAGGTCGGCACGGGCGACAGGTCTGAAAGAATTCGCACCTATAATTATCCGCAGGGGCGTGTTTCAGACCACAGAATAGGGCTCACGCTTTATAAATTGGAGCAAATATTAAACGGCGATTTGGATGAGCTTATCGACGCACTTATAACCGCAGACACGGCGGAAAAAATGAAAGCCGGCGCGGAGGAACTTTAACGGTGCCGTTATAACAGATTAAGCCCACTCATTGAAAGATGATGAAAATGAACACCAAATTTTTAAAACCAACAGAAGAAAATATTGCCTCGGCGGGCAAAATAATAGCAGGCGGCGGGCTTGTGGCTTTTCCCACGGAAACGGTTTACGGCCTCGGAGCAGATGCTTTGAATGAAGCCGCAGTTGCGAATATTTATAAGGCAAAAGGGCGCCCGAGCGATAATCCGCTGATAGTGCATGTGGCAAAAAAAGAAGATATCGCTCCGCTTGTGAGCGAAATTCCGCCAAAGGCACAAATGCTGATAGATGCGTTTTTCCCCGGCCCCATAACCGTTATAATGCCAAAAAGCGAAAGAATAGGAAAAACGGTTTCCGGCGGTCTCGGCACGGTCGGCATAAGAATGCCGCAAAATCCGATTGCGCGCGCATTGATTGAGGCGGCGGGCACTCCGATTGCCGCGCCGAGTGCAAACACAAGCGGCTTGCCAAGCCCAACAGAGGCAAAATATGTGCTTGAGGATATGAACGGCAAAATCGATGCCGTTATTGACGGCGGCAGCTGCCGCTTCGGTATTGAATCAACCGTTATCACGCTGGCGGGGGATCATCCCGTTATTTTGCGCCCGGGCGCAATAACAAAAGAAATGATGGAGGAAGTTATCGGCCCGGTTGAAATCGCAAGCGCCGTGCTTGAGGGAATGAAAGACGGTGAGGTTGCGGCTTCGCCGGGAATGAAATATAAGCATTACGCACCGAAAGCAAAAATAATTATCGTTAATGCCGATAAGGAAAAATACGAAAGCTATGTTAATTCGCAAAGCGGCGCTTTTGCCCTTTGCTTTGAGGGCGACAATATAACCGTGCCAAAGGTAACCTTCGGCAAAGAGGGCGATGATTTAAGCCAGTCGCATGCGCTTTTCGATTCGCTTCGCAGGCTCGACGAGCTTGGTGCAAAAAAAGTTTATGCACGCAATCCGAAGCTCAGCGGGGTGGGGCTTGCCGTTTACAATCGCCTTATAAGAGCCGCGGCTTTTTGCGTGCTTGATTTGGAAAAACCGTTTCTTATCGGCCTTACGGGGCAAACGGGCGCAGGCAAAAGCTATGTTGCCGCCGCTTTTAAAGAATCGGGCTTCAATGTTGTGGATGCCGATGCGGCTGCAAAAAAGGTTGTTGAAAAAAACTCTCCGCTTTTGCCAAAGCTGGCAGAGGCTTTTGGGCAGGATATAATTAAGGGCGGCGAGCTGCAAAGGCAGTTGCTTGCAGACAGGGCTTTTAAGGATAAAGAAAGCACGGCAAGGCTTAATTCGATTATGTTTCCCGAAATTTTGAAAATTTGCACCGAGCAGGCAAAATATCCCTGCGTTTTCGATGCGCCGCAGCTTTTTGAAAGCGGGGCAAACGAGCTTTGCACGCGCGTTGTTTGCGTGTGTGCGCCGGATGATTTGCGCCTTGAGCGTATCTCTCGGCGCGACGGCATTACGCCCGCTCAGGCAAGGGCACGCATGGCGGCGCAGCACAGCGCGGAATTTTTCCGCGAAAATTCGGATTTTACCGTTATTAACGACGGCAGAGATATATATTCTCAAATAAACAAATTTAAGGAGGGCTCATTATGAGTGAAAAAAGCGCTAAAGAGCTGAAAAAGCTTCTTTTTAACGACAAGAAAAACGGATTTGATTTTTTAAGCGATGAAGAGCTTGAAACTTGCAACACCTTTGCGGAGGGCTACAAGGATTTCCTTTTCAATTGCAAAACGGAAAGGGAGGTTGCGGCTTGGGCAAAAGAGGCGGCAGAGGCTTCGGGCTTCAGAAAGTTTGATGAATTCGGCAAGCCGCTCAGCGCAGGCGAAAAGGTTTATGTTGCAAACAGAGGAAAGGCAATCATTCTTTGCGTTAAGGGTAAAAAGCCGATTAACGAAGGCGTGCGCATTGCGGCGGCGCATATTGATTCGCCCCGCGTTGATTTAAAGCAGTGCCCGGTTTATGAGGACGGCTCCATGGCTTTCTTTAAAACCCACTATTACGGCGGTATCAAAAAATATCAGTGGACCGCCATTCCGCTTTCGCTTCACGGCAGAATTTGCAAGAATGACGGCACTTGCGTTGATATCCGCCTCGGCGAAGAGCCCGGCGAGCCGAAATTCTGCATCACGGATATTTTGCCCCATCTTGCGTTGGAGCAATACACAAGAAAGCCCAATGAGCTTGTTAAGGGCGAGGAAATGAATATTCTTATCGGCTCGCGCCCGTTTAAGGATGATGAGGAAAGCGAAAGAATCAAGCTTAATATCCTTAATTTGCTTTATGAAAAATACGGCGTTGTTGAGCGCGATTTCCTTTCGGCAGAGCTTGAACTTGTGCCTGCATTCACCGTTGACGATATCGGATTTGACAGAAGTATGATCGGCGGCTACGGCCACGACGACAGAGTTTGCGCTTATCCCGCATTTGAGGCGATTGCCGAAACGGATGAAGCCCCCGAATACACGGCAATAACCGTGCTTACGGATAAGGAAGAAATCGGCAGCGAAGGCAACACGGGCCTTAAATCAGGCTATCTTGCCTATTTCATAGAGGATTTGGCTCGCCTTGAAGGCTTTGAGGGCAGAGATGTGCTTCGCCACAGCAAATGCCTTTCCGCAGATGTTAATGCGGCATTTGATCCCACATGGGCGTTTGCTTATGAAAAAAACAATGCAAGCTTCGTAAACAACGGCGTTTGCGTAACTAAGTTTACCGGCGCAAGAGGCAAGAGCGAAACAAGCGATGCATCCGCAGAATATTGCAGCTGGGTTAAGGCTTTGTTTGAAAATAACGGCGTTTTGTGGCAAAGCGGCGAGCTTGGCAAGGTAGACGGCGGCGGCGGCGGAACCGTTGCAATGTATATCGCAAATCTTGATGTGGACACAATTGATGTCGGCGTGCCCGTGCTTTCAATGCACGCTCCGTATGAGGTTGTCAGCAAGATAGATCTTTATATGGCATTTAAGGCATTTAAAACCTTCTTCACAAAATAATTTTCAGTCTTTAAAGCGTTGCGCGCGGCTCATCTGCACGCAGCGCTTTTTTTGCGCAAAATTCACCGCCTGAAAAGCGGGTCTTTCTTTGCCGAATGCATCTGAAAACGAAAACGGCATAAAAAATCGGCACAGCCTTTGGCCGTGCCGATTGAAAATACTGTGTTTTAAAAGCGGCGTTTTCGTAATTAGCCGCCTGCCGCTTAAAGGGTGCAGAGCCGCTTTTTGCTTATCCCTTTTTTTTGGCGGAAATCAGTGCGTAAATTGCAACAAGTGCCGCAACGCACGCCGCAAGATAAATATACATCGTGCTCTGCGGCACGGATTTATCAAAGAAATAAATGTTGCAGTCAACGCTGTCTTTAATCGCGTCTATTGCCTGCTTTGGAAAAGAAAGGCTTTCCATTTCGCGAAAAACTCCCGCAAGAGCGTGGTTTCGCAGCAGGCTTGTGGCATATGTGCCGGGCAAAAACGAAAGCACCTTTTGCAGGCCGCTGCCGAACTGCGAAATCGGCATATATGCGCCGCAGATAAAGCCGTAGCCGGAGCTTACGATTGTGCCGACGGCGGAAATTTGCCCCTGTGTTTTTAAAAAGCAGTTTATAATGCTTGAAAGCGCCGTGCCGAACAGCACAAGCAAAACGATATCAAGCGCCGCAAGCGCAATGTCCTTTGCATTTAAATACCAGCCGATTTTGCCGAGATAAATAAGGCAAATCACGCTTGTAAGCAGGCAAACGATCAGTGTGGAAATCAGCGTTGCCGTGTAATAGCTTATCGCAAGGGTGGATTTTTTAACAGGGGAAACGGTTAAATCCCGCCTTGCGCCGCTGACCTTGTCCTGCACGGAAATCATATTGCAGCAAAATGCCACGGTAACGCAACTAACCGCCAAAAGCGAGCTTACAAGCTGCCCGCCGACGGCGGCGTTTATCAGTTTTTCGGAAATCGAAATTCCTTGCGGAATCCCTGCAATAAAGCTGTTTTTATAAACCTTTGCCAAAAATGTAGCATAAAGAACAAGTAAAATAAGCGGCGTTATCAGCGATGTGAAAAAAACGCCCTTGTCTTTAAAAAAGAGCTTGCAGTTTCGCGCCGTTAAATTACAAAACTCCGTCATTTTCACTGCCTCCCGTCAATTTTTTGCCCGTCACATTAAGGAAAACATCGTCCATATCGCCTTTTTTGATTTCGTAATCGGTGAAAAGCTCGGGATTGTTTATAATCAGCTCGGTTGCCTGCACCGTGGAATTAACAAAAAGCCGCACGCCGCCGGGCACGGCTTCGTGCCTTAAGCCGAGCTTTTCGATTTTTTCCGTATCCGGGTTATAAATCGTTATAAAATCGCCCGTGTATTTATTTTTTAATTCAAGCGGAGTTCCCTTTGCAGAAATTTTGCCCGAATCGAGAATAACCACATAATCGGCGTCTGCCGCCTCCTCCATATAATGCGTTGTTAAAAAAACCGTCATTTCCTCTCTTTTTTGCAGCTCGGAAACGGTTTGCCAAATAAGGCGGCGCGTTTGCGGGTCAAGCCCCGTGGTGGGTTCGTCCAGAATTAAAATTTGCGGTTTGTGAAAAAGCGCGCGGGCAATGTCTATCCTTCGCCTTTGGCCGCCTGAAAGCTTGCCGACGGGGCGTGAAAGCAAATCCTTAAAATCCAAAATTTGCGAAAGCTCATCAAGCCTTGCTTTAAATTCGTTGCCGCTTATGCCGTAAAGCGCGGCGCGGCACTTTAAATTATCGCGCACGGAAAGAGCGCGGTCAAGCACGGAATTTTGAAACACAACTCCCAGCCGTGCCGCAATTTCGCCCATGCCGCAGTCAATATCTTTGCCGCAAATCAAAACGCTGCCGCCGTCCTTTTTCAGCTGGCCGGAAATTATTGAAATCGTGGTGGATTTGCCTGCTCCGTTCACGCCCAAAAAGGCAAAAAGCTGCCCTTTGCGAACGGAAAAGGAAAGGTTGTTTACCGCTTTGATATCGCCGAAAGCTTTATTTAAGCCCTTTATTTCAATAATGTTTTCCATTTCCTGCTCCTTTGCCTTTTCAAATGTGCCTTGCCTGCAAAAACAGGGCGCTGTTTCCCTAAAATAAACGTATCACAGAGTTTAAAATTTGTCAATAAAAAAGCAAAGGCGTTTGTAAGGAACGCACTTTGCAAAAATGATTGCTCAATAAATCAGGCAAACGGCAAAGCTCAGCAAGCTTAAACCAAATTTTTTTTGCAAAATGTGCCCCATCAAAGCCCTTGCTTTTGGGATTTTATTAAATTATGTTGTGCCTTTAATTACAGCCTTGCTTCCAGGCGATAAATCGGCATTCCCATATCGGAAAATCGCTTTTCGTATTCCGTAACTATGTTTTCCTCAAAATCGCTTGCGTGCAAATCAAGGCTTATGTTTGAGAGCCTGAAGCCGCATTGCGAAAAGCTTTCAAGCGAAAATTCAAAGAAATGCATATTATCCGTCTTTTGGCAAATCGGCGCGCCGGGCGCAAGCAATTGCTTGTAAATTTTAAGAAAATTCGGGTGTGTTAAGCGGTGCTTTGCATATTTCTTTTTGGGAAAGGGGCAGCTGAAATTAAGATAAAGCGTTGTTACGCTGCCTGCGGGAATGTAGCAGGGCAAATATTCTGCATTGCATTTCATAAATCTTATATTTTGCAGCCCTGCCTGCTTTGCCGCTTCGCACGCGGCAACTATAACATTGCCCACCTTTTCAACGGCTATCACATTCACATTCGGGTTTCGCTTTGCAAATTCGCAGGCAAAGCCTCCCTTGCCGCAGCCGATTTCAAGCACAAGCGGATTATCGTTTTCGAAAAGTGCTTTCAAATCAAGCACGGCGTCCGACGGAGCGGCGTTTTCAAAATTCAAATCCTCATTTTCGCAGTCAATCAAAATCTCGGCGCAGTCGTCAAGCCGCGTTTCAAGATTTTTCTTTCTTCTCATTCTCATAAAAATAAATTCCGTTCAATAATTTTATCAGCCGCCGTATGCAATCATTTTGTCAATGCATTTCTTGGCGGCAAGGCGCATATCCTCGCTCATTTCAATCTCCTCGCCCGCGGTGCCGAGGCAGCAGTTATAAACCTGCGGCAGGGTGGTAAGCTTCATGTTCATGCAAACAAGGTGCTTTGAAACGGGGTAAAACGATTTGCCGGGGCAGTCATATTGCAAATGCTCCACTATGCTGTTTTCCGTGCCGATGATAAATTCCTTTGCGTCGCTCTCCTTGGCATAATTCATTATTCCGCTGGTGGAGCCGATGTAGTCGGCATGCCGGGTAACCTCTTCGCGGCATTCGGGGTGCACCAGGAAAAGTGCGTTCGGGTGTGCGGCTTTCGCCTCAAGCACATCCTGCTCGGAAACCACCATATGCCTCGGGCAGCCGCCCTGAAGCAAAACAAAGTTTTTATCCGGGCACTGCTTTGCCACATAGCTGCCCAAATTGATATCGGGAATAAAAATTATATCCTTTTCGGGCATTGCCTTAACTATTTTAACGGCAGAGGAGGATGTTACGCACACATCGCAAACCGTTTTAAGCTCTGAGGTGGTATTAACATATGCCACAACGGCATAGCCGGGGTGCTCCTTTTTCAGCTCAAGAACCGCGTCCTTTGTGAATTGCTCCGCCATTGGGCAGCCCGCCTGTGAGTCGGAAAGGATAACCTTTTTTTCGGGCGAAAGGATTTTAACCGTTTCCGCCATAAAGCGCACGCCGCACATAATCACGGTTTTTTGCGGCACGCTTTGCGCCTTAACCGAAAGCGCGTATGAATCGCCCGTGAAATCCGCAATTTCGCAAATTTCCCTCGCTTGGTAGGAGTGCGCCAAAATGCAAATGTCTTTCTCTTTTTTTATTTTTAAAATTTCGTCCTGAAGCTCGCGAATATTCATAAAAATCTCTCTTTCGCGGCATTGCCGCTCCTTCATTATTTTATCATATATAAATTTACAATATATGCGGCGAAAATGCAATAAAAATTTTTGCCGCTCATAAACCCGCAAAAGCGACGCGATTTTGCAACCGCGCCGCTTTGTGATTTTATGGGGGAATTTTAATTATTTAAAAAGATCGGTTGAAAGGTATCTGTCGCCGGTGTCGGGAAGAAGAACAACAATGTTTTTGCCCTTAAATTCATCTCTTGCGGCAAGCTGCTTTGCAGCCCAAACCGCAGCGCCGCTTGAAATGCCCACGAGAATGCCCTCCGTTTTTGCTATTTTGTTGCCGGTTTCAAATGCAGCTTCGTTGGGAACGGGGATAACCTCGTCGTAAACGCTTGTGTTAAGAGTGTCCGGCACAAAGCCTGCACCGATTCCCTGAATTTTGTGTGATCCGCCGTGGCCCTCGCTGAGAACGGGAGAGGTTTCCGGCTCAACGGCAAAGATTTTAACATCCGGGTTTTGCTCTTTAAGATATTTGCCTACTCCGGAAAGTGTGCCGCCGGTGCCTACGCCTGCAATGAATGCGTCAACCTTGCCCTCGGTGTCTGCCCAAATTTCGGGGCCTGTGGTTTCATAGTGAGCCTTGGGATTTGCGGGGTTAACGAATTGGCCGAGGATAACGGCGCCGGGAGTGGCATCTTTAAGCTCATTTGCCTTTTCAATTGCGCCTTTCATTCCCTTTGCGCCTTCGGTAAGAACAACCTCTGCACCGTATGCTTTAACAAGATTGCGCCTTTCAACGCTCATCGTTTCGGGCATGGTAAGGATAACATTATAACCCTTTGCGGTGCCCACGCTTGCAAGGCCGATGCCGGTGTTGCCCGAGCTGGGCTCGATGATGGTGCCGCCCGGCCTGAGCGCGCCGCTTTCCTCCGCCGCGTCCAGCATGGCGCAGGCGGTGCGGTCCTTGACGCTCCCGGCGGGATTGAATGCCTCCAGCTTGGCGGCAATCGTGGCGTTCAGGCCGTTTTCGCGGCAGTAGCCGGTCAGCGCCAGAAGCGGGGTATGGCCGATAAGCTCGGTCAGGCTGCGATACATCTTCATTGCAGGCGACGCCTCCTTCATCTGCAAAGCCATGGGATTGATTAGGATGATAGGCGCACGGCGGCCGCTTGTCAAGCCATTCCGGCAAAAAAGCCATGCGGGCTTGAACGTCCCGGCCGCGGGTGGTATGATAGCCAGAGAGCGCTTAACGCGCAACTGCCAAGGAGGAATGTCCCATGCAAAGCAACCTGACCCGCGAGCAGGCCCTCGCGCTGCTCAAAACCTATAACAAGGAGCCCTTTCACATCCAGCACGCGCTGACCGTGGAGGGCGTGATGCGCTGGTATGCCAACGAGCTGGGCTACGGCGCCGACGCCGATTACTGGGCCGCCGTGGGCCTTCTGCACGATATCGACTTTGAAAACTGGCCCGAGGAGCACTGCAGGAAAGCCCCGGAGCTGCTGCGCGCCGCCGGCGTGGGCGAGGACATGATTCACTCCATCTGTTCGCATGGCTATGGCCTGTGCTCCGACGTGGAGCCCGTGCATGAGATGGAAAAGGTGCTCTTTGCCGCCGACGAGCTGACCGGCCTCATCGGCGCGGCGGCGCTGATG
>OJPG01001545.1_pt1 | contig 11817 bp, 8 predicted proteins | sample 1598431 | NCBI WGS metagenome assembly OJPG01 (sample SAMN03922473, study PRJEB24848) | human gut metagenome | isolation source: stool sample | host: Homo sapiens | place: Germany | collected 2010-11 | reverse complement strand
ATTGGGAAACCTATCATAGAAATATGACAAGGCGCCGGGTACTTAGCCTACATAACCAGATTGTAAAAGCCATCAACGCACACTTTTCCAACGTTGCTATCCCGCATCAGATCGCTATGCTGGAGCAACGGACCCGCGAGCTGAAAGCTCTGAGTCTTGAGATTCTCAACCTTGCAAAACAGGCTAAGGAGCGATTGCGAATATAAGAGTTGGATTGTCGCCCGACCGGCAGCGTTATCGGATTCCAATATAGAATTGTACGCTTGCTCGTTACCTTGGCCCGGCAACTTTAACAACAACAAACGTATGGCAAGCGTAAAAGTAAAATTCCGGGCCTCGTCCGTTGCGGATCGTGAAGGCCGACTGTATTATCAGATCATGCATAACCGTGTAACCCGACAGATCAACAGCGGCCATAAACTGTTACCGTCGGAATGGGCCGCTCTGCGTGCAGGATTGCTCCGGCCGGATTGCAAACCCCGACACGCTTACCTTGTCGCATTGAAAAGCCGGATTGCAGAAGACATCGCCCGCCTGGAGTGCATTATCTCCCGGTTGGAGCATACGGGCGAAAGTTATACGGCCGGGGATGTGGTCGCACGCTATCTTACGCCTTCGGATGCCGGAGGCTTTTTCTCTTTCGCTCGGAGTCTTGTCGGGCAGTTGAGACAGATCGGGAAAATCCGCACGGGCGAACGTTACACGACCGTCTTGAACAGCTTCGGGCGTTTCCGCAGGAATACCGAGGTGTCTTGGGATGAGATGGACTCCGACCTGATGATCGAATACGAGACTTATCTCAAATCGAGAGGTGTATGCCCGAATACCTCCTCCTACTATATGAGGGGACTGCGTGCCATTTATAACCGGGCCGTCGAGAAGAAAATGACCGTGCAGCGCGATCCGTTCAAGTATGTCTACACGGGCATTGGCAAAACGGTCAAGCGGGCTGTACCCTTGAAAGTCATCCGCCAGATCCGGGATCTGGATTTGGCGCTGTTTTCGGCGATGGATTTCGCCCGCGACATTTTCATGTTCTCATTCTATACCCGTGGAATGTCGTTCATCGACATGGCTTACCTGAAGAAGAAAGACCTGCAAAACGGCATACTCTCTTACCGCAGGCAGAAAACGGGACAGCAGTTGTTCGTCAAATGGGAAAAACCCATGCAGGAGATCGTCGATAAATATGATACGAACGCCACTCCTTATCTGCTGCCGGTAATTCGGGACATGCATGCCGACGCTCGCCGGCAGTACAAGAATGCGGCGCATCTGGTCAATGACAAATTGAAAAAATTAGGCGAGCAGTTGGGACTGGACATACCCTTGACCAGCTATGTCGCCCGCCACGGGTGGGCTTCCATCGCCAAGGACAGGAACATTCCGCTCGCGATCATCAGCGAGGCGATGGGACATGATTCGGAGAAAACCACGCGAATCTATCTCGCCTCTTTGGACACATCGGCTGTGGACAAGGCTAACAGCCGAATTCTGAAAGCATTGTAGTCGTACAAAGATTTTTGTTCAGCCGGCTTTCATTCGGAAATCTCTTTCAAGGCTTATTCTTGAAAGAGATATTTTTTCCGACGGATCAATCCACCGGAAAATCTCTCTCCGGAAGGAATCGGTGGTTCGGTAGTGATAATTGAAGAAATAAACGACGGCTAAATCCTCGAAATAGCATTTAACGGATTGACCGATAGATGCAACTTCTCTTCATGAGAGAAATATCTCACTGCCGCAAAGTTATGAAAAATATGAAATACGGCAACAGAATTCGGTGAAAAATAAAATTATCCCGGTCATTTCAATTCGAAATGTTAAACAATCAGGAGAATTTGTTGAACTGATTCGGAGGCTTTCGTGCGTAGGGCGCTGGGAATAAACGCTAATCATTTCGCTATTTCTCTCATGAAGAGATGTATCGGCAGACGGAATCCGCCCAAGGAAATCGCAAACGGCCTGCAACCGGTAAAAATGGAGCAGAGAGACATTTCCGATGGATGATTTCGATTGATTGATAGGGAGAGTAGAAAGATAAAATGTTGTGAAACAGACTGCTTCTCTCCGCAAGAGAAATATTGACAAACACAAAGTTATGTAATTTAATGGAAATAACGGTATAAAACGGATGAAATTTTCGGCTGCTGAACTCGCCGAAAGGTTTTTATCCAACAATGTTATATAAATAAACCGCCCGTTGAGTGTGATTTCCGTTTGTTTACCAGATAGTTACAACCTATTATATCCATCGCTCTTTCTCTTGCGGAGAGAAAGAGCGTAAAACGAGCAGAATATCTGTTTACAGATTTACGGAATAGATGATTGATATTCCGGGAGGGGTGATATAAACGATTGTAATACATATTAATACACCTATTGGCATGAACTACGGGTATGCGCCCTGATTGATTGAAAAACAAGTATAAACATGTATAGATATCGTCTCGCCCAATACGGAAGGAATCGGAAACAGCCCGCTGGTTCGTCATGCGGGCCTACAAAAGCGAAAAGAGAGCGGAGGAAAAACTCAAAGGCAGAGATGGATTGGAATTTTTAGAAACTTTATCGAAACAGGTCCAATGGAGTTGCGACGGAAGATATTCTTATTGATGCTGGCGTGCGTTTGTTGTCTGAATGACAGCCATGCGCAACATGCCGTATCCGATTTATCCCTGCGGAGGGATACGAGCGCGATCATTCGTCTGTATTTCCGTTTCGACCGGTCTCTGCTCGAAAAGAAGTATCTGACAAACGAGGAGTCGCTCGCCAAACTCGACACCATGCTTAACAGACCGGAAGTCAGGGATAATCTCGATTCCATTGTCATCATCGCGTCGGCATCACCCGAGGGCATGTTGGAACGCAACATCAAACTCGCGGAAGAACGGGCTCGGGCTACGCGCACCTATGTGTATTGGAAGCATCCCGACATCGTGCGAGAGAAGGTGCAGATATATTCTATCGGCGAAGATTGGGCGGGCCTGGCCCAACGGATTGCCGATGACGACCGATGTCCCCATCGGGCTCGAGTCCTGGAGATCATCAATTCGGACGTCAATTCCGCGACCAAAGAGTGGCGGCTAAAACAGGTGGGCGACGGTGCGGCATGGCGGCACATCGTAAACAACCATCTGCGTTATCTGCGGGCCGGCGCAACCTGCATCATCGTGTTCCAGTCGGTTCCCCATGCGCCCGAACCGACGGTCGAGCCGGAACCCGAGTCAGAACCCGGACCGGTCGTAGAACCAGACACCGAGCAGATGCCGGCTCCGCAACCCGTTCCGGAGTCGCCGGCCATGGAACCGACGTTCGTCCGCAAGCCCCTGCTGGCCGTGAAGAGCAACCTGCTCTTCGACCTGGCCTCGGCGCTCAACGTCGAGCTCGAAGTCCCAATGGGCAAACGCTGGTCCGTTGCCGGGGAGTGGATGTTCCCGTGGTGGCGGAGCAACAAGTCGGACCTGACGATGCAGCTTCTGGCAGGACATGGCGAAATAAGATATTGGCTGGGCGACCGCGCCAAACGAGATGTCATGACGGGCTGGCACCTCGGCTTGTACGGCGGCGGCGGAAAATTCGACTTTCAGGTCTTCAACGACGACGGTTCCCAGGGCGACTTCTTCGATGCCGGGCTGAGCCTGGGCTATGCGCACCGCATCGGACGCAGCCGCAGCCTGCGTATGGAATACACGTTGGGAGTCGGTTACCTGCGTTCGAACTATGAGGCCTACGACCGAGTGCGCGACACGAAGTACGGCGACATCAAGGTCGTCCGTTACCCGTGGGAGACCCGTCGGCTGAACTGGATCGGTCCTACGAGGGCGCGGATTTCGCTGGTATGGCTGTTGCATTACAGAAAAAAGGAGGTTGCAAAATGAAAAACATACTGATTATATCGGCTCTTGCAGGCGTTCTGGCGCTCTCCTCCTGCTGGCGCGACGACCTTTATTATGCCACCGTCGACCGCGCCACCGTCCGTATCGAGGCCGACTGGACTCCGGCGCGGCTGACGCCCAACGGCGTTTCGGCATTCGTGTTCGACCGCAACGGCGCGGCTTTCGACGTGGTCCGGAGCAACGACTCCCGGAAAGTGGACCTCTCACTGCCCGAAGGCTCCTATAGTGTTGTCGTGCTGAACAATACGCTGGATGAATACAGGAATATCGAAAGCGCGGGAACCGACCGGCTGGAGACCTTCGCCCTGATGGGCAGGGCGGTGTCCCCCAACTTCACGTCGCTCGGCGGCGGCACCCGAGCGGAATCCTTCATCGGGGAGCCCGACACGGTGGCCGGAAGCGTAGTCCGAAATATCGAGGTGACCCGCAAGATGATCGAATATTTCCGGACCAAACCCCACGGCATGGAACCCGCCCCGGCGGCAGTCTATCAGACTGCTCCGACCCGCATCATCTCGGTGGCCGACATCAGGGTGCATGTCAAGGGGCTCAAATATGCCGCGGGGGCGCCCCGCACCCACCTGAAGAATCTTTCGGGCGGCTATTACCTCGATTCGGACAAGCCGCATTCGCTGCAGGTCTGCCACGAGTTCGTGCTGAACAACCGCTGCTTCGATGCGGAAGACCCGCGCAACGGCACCATCACCAGACAGCTGGCGACGTTCGGCCTGCACGATGAGACGGGCGTGCGCTACCTGATGGAGATGGAGTTCGTGCTGCTCAACGGCGAAAAACATCCCGTCTCGCTCGATGTCACCGATGCCATCCGCGTGACGCAGGGCGCGACGCACAAGATCATCCATATCGAGGTGGAGATCGAACTTCCCGAGGTGATCGGCAACGGCGACGGCGCCTTCGACCCCGACCTGGAGGAATGGGAGGACATCGATGTCGACATCCCGATGTAACCGACGAAACATGATTTTACAAACACCATAAAAAAAAGAAAAAAATGAAAAGATCTGTTCTCATCGCTCTGGCGGCCTTCGCACTGGCCGGCTGCGCAAAGGAAAGCGTGGTCGACTCCGCCCTGACCAATGCCGGCAACGCTATCGGCTTCAACACCTATTCGAACATCACCCGCGGCAATCCGTTCGACAACAACCCCGAGTTCGCCGCATCGGGCAACGTCTTCGGCGTAACGGCCTTTATCAGCACCTCGGACAGCCCCTACATGGGCAAGGCCGATGCCGGCACCGAGATCGTTTCCGACGGCACGAAATGGGACTACAAGAACACGAGCGACATCCGCTACTGGCCGACCCAGGGAGAAACCCTCAGTTTTTACGCCTATGCGCCCTACACCAAGAACGGCGTTGCGATTCCGGTTGCATATACGAAGGGCGACGGAATGATCATGACGGACTATACCGTTCCTGCCGACGATGCCGGCCAGGTGGATCTCATGTACGCCTCGGCGCTGAATGTCGCCAAGGCAAGTCCGGCCGTGAAGGTTCCCCTCCAGTTCAAACACGCGATGACGCAGGTGCGTTTCAAGGCCAAGGCCAAGGGCGACGGTGTCTTCATCGACGTGAAGGAGAACGGCATCAAGCTGAGAAACCTCGAGTCGAAGGGCACCTTCACCCTCTCGGCCGCCGGCGCTGCCAGCTGGAGCATTACTGAAGGCAACCTGACCGAATATACGGCAGTTTTCCCCGAGACCAAGGAAATCACCAATGCGGAAGCAAAAAATCTCTATGATGCGGACAAGGCACTGATACTGCTTCCGCAGGAGTTCGCCGCAAAAACCGGTGACGGAGACATGACCGGCGGCACCCTTACGATTTCCTGCAAGATCTATTACAAGGATAATAACGCAACCCCCCAGTATCTGTTCGGTTCGGCCGACACGTATGCCGACTACACGGTTCCGTTCAGCAGCAAGAAAGTTACCGGCGATACGGAGGGGGAAGAGATCTGGAAGATGAACAAGCGCATTACCTATACGCTGACCGTCACCGGCAACCTCGAACCTATCCTGTTCGAGACGTCGGTAGTGGATTGGGAGGATTCCAACGCAGCCATGGAGATCTAAGACGCTCTGGCCGCACGCATGCGCCGGCCTCACGAAATTCCGGGAGGGTTGAATGTCCCTCCCGGAGTACAAACCGGATCGCCCGGCGGTCCGATACGATTTACAAGTTACGGATATGGAAACACGAAGATATTGGCTTTGGGCGGTTTTCAGCCTGACGACTCTTATATCGTGCGGCAGGGGAGGGGATGAAGCCCTGCAACCCGCGGACGACGCCATCCGGTTCGACGACCGGATAGGGGATTCGGCCGTTCCATGGACGAAAGGCGTACAGACCGACGACGGCAACTTTGCCGACTTCGGGGTTTTCGCCTACTATTCGCCCCAGGGCAGCTACGATGCCGCCGCTTCGAAGCCCGATTACATGTACAATGTCCGGGTGACACGCCCCGCCGGAGGGGACTGGACCTATTCTCCGACGAAATACTGGCCCCAGGGAAAGGTCAGCTTCTTCGCCTATGCTCCGTATGACACCGATGCGGCGGTCTCCGTCTCATGCGGGACAGGCGCTCCGCGCGTCACCTATGCCGTTCCCGACGCCGTGGCGGATCACCGCGACCTGCTGCTGAGCGCCCCGGCCCTCGACCGGACGAAAGAGGGCGGCAGGGTGCCGCTGACATTCCGCCATGCGTTGGCGGCCGTGGTCTTCGAAGCCAGCGTCGACGGCACGCTCTCCGAGGGACAGTCGATACGCATAACCGGAATCCGTCTCGGAAAGTTCCTGCATAAGGCCACCTGCCACCACGAACTGCCGGACGCCATCACGCAGACCTTAGCGACGGACGCCGCCGACAGGGAGTACGCTCTCTCGGAGGCGGACGGCACGTTGCAGGGCAATTCGCTGGTTGCCGTCTATCCCGTCTACCAGCCGGTCTCCTCCGCAACGGGCTGCGCGATGCTTTGGCCGCAACAGATCGATGACGACGACCTGCTCACCGTCACGGTCCGCTACACGTCGAACGGCGTGACGCGGGAATCTGCAATAGTTCGGAATATCGGCGATTTCGTCGTCTCCGGCAGCATCGAAGCCAGCAAGCGATATGTTTTCAGACTGAAGTTCACCCCGTTCGGCGAGATGGCGCTGACCTGTGTGGTGCAGGACTGGAACCAGGAAACCATTGATGTCCCCGATTTCGATTGACGATTATGAAACGATTATTCCATATAGCCTGGATGTGTCTGGCCGTCGCGGCGTGCTCGAAGGATGAATTGCCCGGAACGCATGGCGAGTTTGCCTCGCTGACGCTGAGCGTCGCCTCTTCGCAGAACGACGTGAAGACCCGCGCCGTGTCGGCCGATGCCGACGAACAGCGGATCAACAACCTCTACATCTTCATATTCAACCCGGACGGGTCGGTCGATTACCGCAACTATATCTCCAGCCTGAGCGCATCGAGCTGGACCGGAACCATCAGCGGCCTGACGTGCGGCACGGGGAAAAGCGTGGCCGCCATTGCCAATACGGACAATACGGTCGTCGACATTACCCGCGAGATGCTCGACGGCATCGCCTCGCGTGCGGCGTTGGATTCGTGCGTGGTGAACCTCCGGGGCAAGTTCATCGAACGGGGCACCAACTTCCTGATGACGGGCGTCGCCGAGAATGTCACCGTCACGGCCGGCAGTCCCGTCTCGGCTACCGTGCCGCTGACACGCGTCGACTCCAAAATCCGCTTCCGCGTCACCGAGGCTTCGGGCGTCACCTTCACTTCCGACGACTGGCGCGTCGTGTCGGTTCCACGCAAGGCGGGGATGATGGCTTCGCGCACCGACCTGTGCACCGACCCCGCGGAGTGCTTCGATACGGAGTGGGCTCATTTCGAGGAGGACGGCAAGACCTTCGCCTTCTATTCGCTGGAGAGCGTCCTGACGCCCCGGGCCGAGATTCCCGTCACGGCGGGCACCTATGAGGAGCAGTATGCGCTGCGCGAGAAACAAGACAAGACCCCGACCGGCGCGGGAATCGAGGTCGCCAACGGCGACTATACCTATGCGCCGAAGACCGGAACCTGCGTCCAGTTGCGGGGTGACATACGCTACAAGGACGCGTCGTCGGGCGTGGAAATATCGACCGATGTGGTCTATACGATCCATCTCGGAGGCGTGGAAGGCGTCGACGACTACAACTTGCTCCGCAACACCTACTATACCTATAACGTGAAAATCGTGTCGGTGGACAAAATCATCATCGAGGTCGATTCGAGCAAGAAGACCGAGGAGGACGAGCAGCGTCCCGGCGCCGAGGGCGATGTCGTGATGGCGCTGCAGATCAAGGAGCTGGACGCGTACAACGAGGTGTTCACCCTGAGTTTCCACCAGAGCAACGTGGACGAGACCATGACCTGGGACGTCAACACCCCCTTCTCGCGGGGCGCCGCCGGCGAACATCCGGCCGACTACAAGTGGATAAAGTTCCGGATCAACAGCAAGAACAGCAGCAACTTCTACAGTAGCACCGATTTCCGCGCCTATCCGGGCAACGATGCGGTCTACACGGGGACGGTCTCGCTGGACACCTATATGACTGACGTGGCGAACGGGACGGACAAACTGCTGTATGTCGACCAGTTGGTGAATATCCTTCAGGCCTGCAAGGAGCGTTACCGTACCAGCGGAAGCGGGGGCTCCGACCACCTGTTCGACAGTAGCGACTACATGCGCTTCACGGCATTCGTCGACGAATACTATTACGAGACGAGCCCGACCGATCCTTCGGAAACGGCCGTGAACGGCTTGTGGAAGAAATTCGTCAACCAGCAGGCGCGGGTCATGAACATCCTTTCGAATCTGGCGTACAGCCCCGATCGCCAGAGCACGAAGACCAACGCCATCTATTCGATCCGCCAGTCCTCAATCCAGACCATGTATAACATCATGGACGAAGAGAATTTCACGGCCTGGGGCACGGAGATGATCCAGGAAGAAACGCCGGTCGCATTCGAAAAAAACACGAACGACGTTTCCAACCCGACATACAACGACTCGAACAACGGACGTGCGAATACGCTCCGGATGTGGCTGGGCGGCAGTACGACCAAACGCTGGAGCGATTACGTCACGACGTCGACCTGGACCCTGAAGTCCGATTACGAGGCTGCCAAATACAAATGTCTGCGGATGAACCGCGACAACGACGGCGACGGCACGATCGACGAGAACGAGGTGCAATGGTATCTGGCGGCCATCAACCAGTTGACGGATCTATGGATCGGCGAATGGTCCTTCGACCCGCGAGCCAGGCTTTACAGGAAAACGACCTGGACAGAGGGGCAGGAGCAGTATTTCGCCAGCAGTACGGTTCACGAGAAGTACCTTGGCTATGACAATCCCATAATCCTATGGTCATCCGAAGGCTCCTCGACCGGAAAACTTTCCGAAAATTATTCCGGTTCGATTTCTACTCCTGTTTATTATCGTTGTGTCCGTAATCTAGGAATTCCACGCACGGCCGCCGGAACCGTCAAGCCCGACGATCTGGCTACCTACGATGCGATGACCCGCAGGATCTCGCTTGCCCGAATCGATCAGCAATCCATCCGCGGCTATTTCCAGACCGCCGAACTGCCCGAACACCACGAACGCGAGGCGGCCAACAAACCGTGGCGGACATTCGAGGTCATGAACACGACATCCGGAAACAATACCTATAACTGGGAGACGCTGAGAAGCGATGCAAGCAGCGGCGACTCCCCCTGTCCGACGGGATACCGCATCCCCAATCAGCGGGAACTGGCGCTGATGCACTCCCGAATCGGCAACGACGGAAACTGGACGCTCAACAACCATTTTTCGCGCACCCGTTTCCAGTTCGGCTCGAACCGCCCCGGATTCTCCGTCAGCCAAGGCAACAGTGTGCTGTATCTGTTGACCGGCACAGGCAATTATGGCGGCGTGCGCTGCGTGAAAGATATAAACGAATAACGCCGCAGGGAGGCATTCTCCGCCCTAATGCGCCCGGCTGTATGACCATTGTCGCGGTGGTCGTTATCGGACAGAATCGTGGTCGCAGCATCCGTCCCCCGGGTGGTGCTCCAGCACGGTGTGGGGAATGTGGCCGTGCGAAACGAGCTGGATAGGGCAGTCGTAGTTGCGCAGCTGCTCTTCGGTCAGCACGTTCGAGCGATGACGGTGCACGCGGCGGTTGACACAGACGATCTCTTTCACGACACTCGTGATCGTGCCGATGTCGTGCGACACCATGACGATTGCCATGTGCGTATTCAGTTCGTGCAGCGTGCGGTAAAGCTCTTTCTCGAACTTGTTGTCCACGAAATTCGCGGGTTCGTCCAGAATCAGCAGCTTCGGGTCCGAGATCACGGCCCGGGCCAGCAGCGCCCGCTGCATCTGGCCGCCCGACACCTCTCCGATCGGCTGGCGGGCCGTTTCGGCAATCCCCGACGAGGCCAGCAGCGCCATCGCCTTTTCGCGGTCCTCCCGGGTGTAGGGGGAGCGGAACCCGCGGCAGCCTTGCAATCCCGACAGCACGACTTCGAGCACCGAGATCGGAAACTCCCGGTCGAAATCCGACAGCTGCGGCATATAGCCGATCAGCCGCTCCTTGCCCCGGAACAACTCCGGCGCCAAACATATTTCGCCCGTATGGGGCACGGTTCCGAGTATGGCTTTCACGAGCGTCGTCTTTCCGCCACCGTTGGGACCTATGACACCCAGGAAATCGTTGTCGCCGATTTCCAGATCGACATGCTGAATGGCTTCGTATCCGTCGTATGCGACGCTTACGTCGCGCATCGTTACCAGATTCATTTTGCGGTGATTAAGTCGGTTATCGTGTCGATGTTCACTATGGCGTCCCGGTCCAGCGGATCAATCGCCACGTATTCGGCGTCGATGTCTCGGGCTATGACCTCCACGGTCGATGCCGGGAATTGCTTTTGGTAGAATATCCGGCGGACTCCATCCTCCCGGGCTTTCCGGATGATTGCCGTCAACTGCCTGGCCGAGGGCTCCTTACCGTCGGCTTCGATGGCGACCTGCCGCAGTCCGTAGTCGCGGGCATAATAGGTGAGGGCGGGGTGGTAGACGATGAAATATTCGATGCCGCTCCGTGCGATTTTCTCCGCCGTGCGAGCGTCCAATGCTTGTAACTCTTTCTGCAACCGGTTATAATTGGTTTCGTATTTCACCGAATCGGGATAGGCTTTGCGAATGGCTTCGAAAGCGTTTGCCGCCATCTTCTGCAACGCCTTCGGGGAGGTCCAGACATGGGGATCGACACCGTGCGTATGATTGTGTCCGTGGCTGCTGTGCGAACAAGAGCCTTCGATCAGGTCGATTCCGCGGCTCAGGTCGATGACTTTCTCCTGTTGTTCGACTTTGCCCAACAGCGAGGTTTCGAAGTCGATAAGTCCCACATTGAAAATAAGTTGCGCTTCGTTTAGCTCCACAAATTGTCTGGGCGTAGGTTCGAACGTCTCGGGACTGGCTCCGGCGGGCACGAGTACTTCGACTTCGAAATCTCCGCCGACAATGCTGTCCACAAGACTTTGCAGCGGTTGTATCGAAACGTATAAAATTCTGTTATTCTGCCGGTTATTCGTTATGCAGGCCGTCAGCAGCACGATTGCCGACAGATATGTCGCAAATTTACGCATGATTGATAATCAATGTTTTTTAGTAACGATTCAGCGGTAGGTGCATGTCAAGGTTTCAGACCTCAAACAAGGCTTGAATGGCACTAAAAGAAGTATGGTTGTGCTTCTTGGCAGTCTCAATGACGGAATGAAGTTCGAGGAATGTGTCTGCCCTAAATCGGAGCGGAATGTGCAAGAATTCTTCAACTTGATGGGATCGTAAAATAAACTG
>OJPG01001488.1_pt1 | contig 12276 bp, 8 predicted proteins | sample 1598431 | NCBI WGS metagenome assembly OJPG01 (sample SAMN03922473, study PRJEB24848) | human gut metagenome | isolation source: stool sample | host: Homo sapiens | place: Germany | collected 2010-11 | reverse complement strand
ATCAAGAATCCCATCACATTAGAGTTTCTTGGTCTAAAACCCGATGCGGTGTACTCGGAGTCTAAATTGGAGAATGCCATTATCAACAAGATGCAGCAATTCCTGTTAGAACTTGGTAAAGGATTCTTATTTGAAGCAAGGCAGAAACGGTTCACGTTTGATGAGCAGCATTTCTTTGTTGACTTGGTGTTTTACAATCGTTTGCTACAATGCTATGTGCTTATAGATTTGAAGATAGACAAACTTACTCACCAAGACCTCGGACAGATACAGATGTATGTCAACTATTACGACCGCTATGTCAAACAAGACTTTGAAAAGCCGACAATTGGTATTCTGCTGTGCAGGGAGAAGAACGATGCACTTGTGGAACTCACCTTGCCTAAAGATGCTAACATCTATGCTTCTGCTTATCAACTCTATCTCCCTAACAAGGCTTTATTGCAAGCCAAGGTGAAGGAATGGATTGAAGAGTTTGAAGAAAATGAGGAATTAAAGAAACTGGAAGAACATGAATTGTAATTGTGCCGTTTTGGGATTATAAATAGATATACAACGATGGATACAAAAGCGTTACGTCAAAAGATACTCGACCTTGCGATACATGGAAAACTTGTACCGCAAGCCCCGAACGATGAACCTGCATCAGTTCTGCTCGAACGAATCAAGGCTGAAAAAGAACGACTGATAAAAGAAGGCAAAATTAAACGGAGTAAGAAGTCTGCAAAGTCTTCCGATACGCCCCATTATGAGAATGTGCCGTTTGAGCTGCCGAATTCGTGGGTATGGTGTAGATTGGAAGATATAGCTTATGTTGCATCTGGAAGTACACCAGATAAAACATGCTTTGTAGAGAATGGTGTTCCTTACATTAAGATGTACAATCTCAGGAATCAAAAAATAGATTTTGCCTATCATCCACAATATATTACAGAAGAAGTGCATAATGGAAAGCTCCAGCGTTCGCGCACAGAAGTAGGAGACCTTATTATGAATATTGTTGGACCACCTCTTGGTAAACTTGCAATTATTCCTACAACATTGCCACAAGCAAATTTTAATCAGGCCGCTGTACTAATACGCCCTTACAAATTTAAAGAGGTGTTGGTATCATATCTAAAAGTCTACTTAGAGGAAATGTCAGAAATAAATTCTATTGCCACACGAGGTTCTGCCGGACAGGTTAATATATCACTGACACAATCTCAAAATATGCGAATACCAATACCGCCTTTAAATGAAGTTAGAAGGATAATTGAAGAGGTGTCTAAGTATGATATTTTGATTGATTCGCTCAAACAAAATATTACTGACATTCAAAATCTTATAGCCTATACCAAATCCAAAATCCTTGATCTTGCCATTCACGGTAAACTAGTACCGCAAGATCCGAATGACGAACCAGCCATTGAACTATTGAAGCGCATAAATCCCGACTTCACACCTTGTGATAACGGGCATTATACACAGTTGCCTGAAGGATGGGCTATTTGTAAAATGAAACAGATTACAAGTATAACGAATGGGAAGTCTCAAAAAAATGTTGAAACACTTAACGGTATATATCCAATTTATGGTAGTGGCGGTGTTATAGGCAGAGCTAATCAGTATCTTTGCATCGCAGGTTCTACAATAATTGGAAGAAAAGGTACAATTAATAATCCTATATTCGTAGAGGAACATTTTTGGAACGTTGATACAGCTTTTGGCTTGAAGGCTAATGATGCTATACTTGATAAATATCTGTATTATTTCTGCTTATCATTTGATTTTAGCAAATTAGATAAAAGTACGGCTATGCCCAGTTTAACAAAAACATCTATTGGTAATGTTTTAATACCCATACCGCCATATAAAGAGCAAGAACGAATTGTGGCTAAAATAGATATGGTGCTTGATACGATGAATGAAATATTACGGGCTGTATAAACAATCCGTTTTTGTTCTGCCTTCGGTGGTATAGGTATCTCTTATTTTGAGTATTCAGAAATCCAATATCGTTTATGAGTGTAACCAGATTGATATGTGACACTCATAAACATTGCCACATAATCAATCTCAATATCACTGTGCATTTTTAGAATCTTCATTACTGATGATTTTACCTTGAAAGGAAAAACAACTAGTTTTGAATCTGTTGTAAAATCATCAAAGATTATACAAGGAAGATTTGAGCATATCCCTGTCGCTTCATTGGTATAACCAATTATAAAAGACTTACCTGCTGTTAAGACTGGTATTGAGTAGGAATCATCATAAGCCGTTGAATTTATAATATAAGCAGTAGGTTGTTCATAATCTACAACTTATTCAAGCCTGCACATAGCCCATCCTTCAGGCAACTTCTTATCATGTTCGATATATTCTCTTATATTGTTACTGTATTCATTATAAATCAATGTAGTATGGTAACAAAATTCAAAAATCATTTGGCAAAGACTAATCTCGCCAAGAACACCGTTACATCGTATGTGTGGACGGTACAGTATTTCCTCAATCATTATGGAGAAGTAAACAAGAAGAACCTCTTGGCATATAAGGGGTACTTGGTGGAGAACTTTAAGCCACAGACGGTGAACCTTCGGCTGCAAGGTATCAATAAGTATCTGGAATTTACAAAACAAGAGAAACTGAAAGTGAAGTTCGTAAAGGTACAACAGAAGAACTTTTTGGAAAATGTAATAAGCGATGCCGATTACAAATTTCTCAAAGCCCAGCTCAAAGCAGATGGTTATGATGAGTGGTATTTCATCGTATGGTTTATGGCTGCTACAGGGGCACGTGTCAGCGAACTACTCCATATCAAAGCAGAACATATACAAATCGGGCATCTTGACCTATACAGCAAGGGAGGAAAGATACGCCGTTTGTATATCCCGAAGAACTTGCGCACGGAGGCTGCGAAATGGCTCAGAGAAATAGGACTTACTTCCGGCTACATCTTTCTGAATCGGTTTGGACAGCGCATTACTACTCGTGGAATAGCTTCTCAACTCAAACATTTTGCTGAAAAATACGGGATGAACAAAGAGGTGGTTTACCCTCATTCATTCCGTCACCGTTTCGCCAAAAACTTCCTTGACCGCTTTAACGACCTTGCTTTACTTGCCGACCTCATGGGGCATGAAAGCATAGAAACCACTCGTATCTATTTACGCCGCACTGCCAGCGAACAGCAGAAGATTGTGGATAAAGTGGTGAACTGGTAAAGTTACATTAGTCCTTAGAAGCGTTCTTGTTTACGCTTCTAAGGAATTTTGAATACCGTCAAAAATGGAGAATGTCTCTTCAATCTTGGCTACTATGCGCTGTTGCTCGGCAAGTGGAGGTAGGGGCAATATATATTGTTTTGCCTTTTCAATCGTAATGGTATCAACAGTTGTACCCTTTGAGTTATCATACATCTGTTTTAGCATATATTCGCTTCTCATGATGTGGTAAATATATTTCGCATTTATTTGATAGTCATTACACAAACAAAGTACACTTGCATCCTTGTAATAGAACTTATCAGACTCTTTTACAATGTAGCATTTGCCAATAGTACCAACGGCAGAAATCATAATATCTGACGCTTTGGGTACTGGAAATTTCTCCTTTAATGAGTTATAATGTTCCTCTGAAATATATAATTCATTATCTACAAGTCCATAAATAGACAGCTTGGCTATTTCACGTGCTCTATAAAATGGAACACCACTATGCTTCCAATCTGACTTCAAAATTCTTTTAGCTGATACGACATTAAATATTGACCCTAAATTTGTCGTTATCCACCCGCTCGGAACGTCAAACGTATAATGCCCGTTATCACAAGGTGTGAAGTCGGGATTTATGCGCTTCAACAGTTCAATGGCTGGCTCGTCATTCGGATCTTGCGGCACGAGTTTGCCGTGAATAGCAAGATTGAGGATTTTACTTTTTGCCTGCTTGATAGTTGTTTGTAAATCTTCCTTGCTATTCTTGATAGTATCAATTAAAGAAATCCACTTAGCCACCTCTACAACAATTCTTTCTTGTTCCTTTAAGGGTGGAATAGGTATCATTAATTGCGAAAGCTTTTGAGCATTGATATTAGATTGATTAACAGCATCCGTTTTTACATTATAGCACCAATTACGATAATAGCTGCTATTCATTACAGTATTAAGGTAGTCTGAAAAAATCAATATCGGTCTAATGCGAATAAGATAGCCAGCATATATGGCTGGTTGTTCTTTCTTATAGATTGCCGTTTTCCCTACCCATTCACTACTGTTTGTGCGATTGAACAGTAAATCGTCTTTTTCAAGTGAGTACAGCTTAATATCTTCATTATTTGACGAATACACTAAATTAGAATAATCGATTGTACCGACATTAGTAATATTCCCCATTCGCAAGACAGCTATTTTTCCCACACTTAAAGACTTCTCTGAAGTTCCGTATTTCAATTCGCACACAATATCTTCTAAATTGCACCATTCCCACCCATTGGGTAACAAATAGGGATAATGGGGCGTATCGGAAGGAAAAAAGGAGAGGAAAAATCCTCTCCTTAATCTAAACCATGTATTAGACATTTAAGTTTTTCATCGGCAATCCATAATTGTTTTGGTTGAAAATTTATATGCAGCATATTCACATTCATACTAATCAGCCTTCTTCATTCTAATGGTACAAGTAACATTTGATAAATAGAATAAGAAACAAAGCACTTATTCTTCATTTATCCGATAAATAACCATCGGAAACAATGCTGTCATTGCAGCAGGTTTGATCGTGACAAGAGAGGTTCCGGCAAATACGGTTGTGGGCGGTGTGCCTGTTAGTCATATCCGTAATATCAAGGAATAAAGAAAGGAGATAACCAATAGAAAGTTATAAGCAAATATGCCCTCATGTTCTCATTATGTATATAATCCATTGATAATGAGTGTTAAATGAATGATGGTAGCATATTTTTGAAGAAACAATTTGCCCTCATGCTCTCACTGTTTAATTATACTGATTATTATCTAATATTCTTATATTCAATGTGATATAGCTGAATTCGTTTCAAAATCACTCAGGTGAGAAAAGAGTCTATTTTGCCGTTTTAGGTGAAGAAAAATGGCATAATGCCTACAAGATCCCTTTTATATACACGAATCTTATCATATTTTGCTAGGAGAAACAACGGTAACTACTGCATTTTAGGGAGTTCTTGATAGTTTATATAGAAATCATTATATGATAATCGGTCATTCATATTGCAGTTCTTTACTATGGGAAATTGCTTAATCACATTAGTGGTTAGACTTAATCACACTTGTGATTAACTTTAGTCACGTTTGTGATTATAGTTAGTCACATTAGTGAGTAAGCAATTGCGAATAATAGAAAGAACAAATAGGAAAGTACGATGAGTAGAACTTGTCAGCATGAAAATGTAATCGGATGTTTGTAAAATAGAGTATACTGTGATGAAAAAGCTCAAAATGCGATGGCTGACAAACTTTTGAATTAAGACTTCGTATGTGCTCATATTATTGGTTATCAGATAGATATGCTCTTTTTATTTGTTCTGTAGAATGAGGGCATGAGGGTAAAGATACTTTTTGAAATATGCTACCATCATTCATTCAACACTCATTATCAATGGATTATATGCATAATGAGAGCATGAGGGTATAATTGCTTATAACTTTCTATTGGTATTGGCGTTATGTTGAGTCGATTTATTGTGAAATACAGAAGTGTTTTTAATGCTTGTGGTAGCAATTATTAAAAATAATCGCTAAGAAACGTTTTTCCTATTTAAGAAATTATTATATTTGTACCGACTATTATACTATGGCGTAGTAGAACGTTACATATTTTAAGAAGCGTTATTGAAATTATCTTCTATCGTCAAACTTCGCAACTTTGAACTGTACCTGAAGATGATAACAACAACGCTCACGTCTGTGTTATATACCTGCCATTACTGTGGCATCTATATACCTAATGGCGTGGGTGGCTGTTGTTTATCTAGGTACAAGGCAATGCGAAGGCCCGACGATAAGATAAACAAGATACAGCCCTCACGCTTTTTTTTATTAACCGCCGAACAGAGGAGGGGGAGTTAGGCAAAGTCTTTTGACAAGATAGACTGATCTAACATTTACAGACGTATGAAAACAACACTGCAAGCGGGAATGCGAATCCTTATTTCCCGTTATCTGTCAAGTCGAGGTTGCGGAGACACAGTATATGTCACCGGACCGCCAGGAGTCTTCTGCCCACAGACGGCAATTATAGCATCTTTTTGCAAAAAATATTCTATGGTATAATTGGGGCGTATAATGTCTGAACAGAATCATTGAAAAATTATAATCTAAATTTATTGTACGGAAATTATGGAAACAAACAATATGGAAATGTATGAGGCTCCTAAAGTGGAGGTTATCGAAGTAGAAGTGGAAAAAGGATTTGCAGTAAGTGGTGGAACAGAAGACTATAACCCGCAGCCTTGGTAATTGAAATAAATAATTTAAAAACATACACGTATGAAAAAGATATTGTTCACATCTTTAGCTGTTCTTGGATTAGGAATAACCGGTTGTTCCAATGAAGATTTGGGCGTGGCGAAAAGTGGTGTTGATGAAGTATGTGCCACTATGGGAGATGCTGAATCGCGTACTGCTATGAATGGCAATTCTGTCGTTTGGAGTATAGGTGACGAGATTGGCATTTTTGTAACGAATGGAAGTTCTTCTACTTACACTAACATTAACTATTCATTATCCAGTGGAGCCGGAACCAAGAACGCAGGGTTCTCAGGGGTACTGGAAGGTGAGAATTCTGTAAAGAAAGCTGCTTTTTATCCTTATGGTAGCGATGCTTCTTATGATGGAAGTAAAATATCATTAACGTTGAAGGATACCTATAATTATAAGGAAGGAGAAAACAGCAGTGCTCTTATGGCTTGCCAAATAAATGAGAGCGCACAGGATGTCTTGGCTTTTAAAAATGCAGGTGCCCTGATGAGCATAACTGTCAATAATATCCCGAAGGACTATACTTGGGCGAAATTGACTTCTATGACCGCTCAAGAAAAAACTACTGTTCCAGCCATTGCTGGAAATGCACAAATAGCATTCGCTGGTGGTATCCCTACATTGACAACCACAGAAACGTCAAATTCCTCATCCATAACTATAAACTTTACTGCCAGCAGTGACGTCGTGACCAGTAAAACATTCTATTTCCCGTTGCCTGTAGCCGAGTATCCTGCCTTGGAACTTTCCATTGGTAATGGCGCTACAAGCAAGGTTTTAAAGACAAAAGCTTTAGATGCTAAACGTAACGAACGTTATACCACAACTATAACGTTGGACGAAGTATCCGGAAGTGTGCCGACAACAGTTGAAAGTGTATCAGCGGTAGCCGATGCTTTAAAAGAAACCAATTCTGTTTCTGTGGCTGATGTGGCTTCAACTGAACCCAGTCCTACGGTTTCAATACCGAAAAAAGATACACCGGCAGAAAATGTCAGCATATCCTTTGAAAATATTTCTACAACAAATGCTGTTGCCATTAAAGAAGAGAGCACTGGTACTGGTGGTACAGCTGCACCTAAAAACGTGTTGGTATCTGTACCGCAATTAGATACTGCGCCTAAATTTGAGATAGATCTGCCTTCTTCTACCGTAACTTTGGCTGCCAATGGCGAAACAGCTACTTATGATGAAGTAACGGCAACTACTGCTGCAAACACATTGGTTCTTGGTAAAGGAGTTACTGTTAATACATTGAAGGTAAAAGCCGGTAATGTAAGAGTGAAGAGTGGTGCCAAAGTAACAGCCATCAGTCGTGAAAGCGGTAACACTTCAACTGTCATTATTTATAAAGAAGAGGGTGCTGAATTACCCAATCTGTCCGGTAATGATGCATTTGAAGTAGTTGATGCTGCCGTAGCCGACTTGCAAAATGTCGCAAAAAATGGTGGAACTTATACTCTTGCCACAGACTTGACGGGAGATTTTACTATTTCCGCAACGAATGAAGTTATCATCAATTTGAACGGTCATAAAATCACCAACAAATCTGGCGATACATTTACCGTAAACAAGGATAGTAAACTGACCATTAACGGAAATGGTACAGTGGATAATGTAAGTCACGGGAAAGCTTGTATCTATAATAACGGTACAGTAATTCTTAATGGCGGAACCTATATTAGAAGTAAGGAAAACGGTCAGAACTCAGAAAGTTCAGGTGGTAACAGCTATTATAATATTCTGAATCATGGCGAGCTGACGATTAATCCAAATGTGGAGATATCGCAAAACGGGCATTATTCTTCGATGATAGCCAATGGGTATTATGATTATACCAATACGAATCCGCGAAATGGATATGTAAGCGGTACTAATCATCAGAATCCTTCACTTATCATAAACGGTGGTACATTTGCCGGAGGTCTTAATACCATTAAAAATGATGATGGAGCCCAGCTTGTCATCAACGACGGTACGTTCATCAATATGTCTCAGGCAACCGTACAGAATCATCATGTGGCTGAAATCAAAGGAGGTACATTCAATACGACTGGTTCCGCTCAGTATGTGGTGGATAATGAAGGCCATAATGGTGCAGCCAATGATTTGGGACAGATGACTATCAGTGGTGGAACACTGAATGGCAAGATCTATGTGGTTGGTGCAGGTGCATCGCTGGCTGTTACCGGTGGTACTTTTTCCGATCCGTCCGCACTTTTATACTTAAGCGGTAATGCTAACGTGAAGATACGTTTGAATGGAGACGCTACTTGTAATGGCTTTAAAACGCAAAGTGGACAATCTGTAGAATTGGACTTGAACAACCATGTGCTTACACTTGCTAAACCGACCGTTGGTTCGGCTGGCACAGAAACGAACAGTTGTCAATTGTTGAAAGGTTCTACCGTTACTATGAAAAACGGAACACTGGCAAGTGATAATGATAAAATTATGATTCAGAACTACTGTAATTTGACGTTGGATGCTATGACAGTGAGGGGGCTAAATGCCTTATATGTATTGAGTAACAATTGTGGTAATATTTTAATTAACAATACTACGATTAATGCCGGAACTGGTGCATATGCATTTGATGTTTGCGGCTTTTCAACCTACACTGACGGAGTTAAAGTAACTGTTAAAGGTACTAGTATTATTAATGGTAATGTGGAATTATCAAAAAGTACCGGAAACACCGAACCTATGGAATTAAATATTGAGGGTGGTACTTTTAACGGCAATTTGGTTGTTGATTCATCGATAACAGATGCTTCCTCTATCATTAACGTGACAGGTACTCCTTCTTTTACAGGAACCGGTTGGGATAGTTATATAAAATAAGAGAATTATTTGCTATCATGTTATTAGTCATGGCAGAAAGTGATTTGTAATAAAAGAAGGTCGTCCTGTCTCGAAAGGTCGGGCGGCTTTCTTTTTTTAAGATTAGAAGATTATGAAACTTAATCCCCATTTCAAACTCCGCTCCATAGCCGGAGAAACAATAATTGTGAACCAAGGTGTTCCCGATACTGATTTGACCCGTATTATTTCCTTTAATTTTTCCGCTTGCTTACTTTGGAAACGACTTTCGGGAAAGGATTTCACTTTACAAGAGGCAGCCTTGGTGTTGGTGGAATCTTATCATATTTCTCAAGAGCAGGCCGAAAGAGATGTGGTGATTTGGGCAGATGCACTAAAGAAATGTTCAGCCTTACTTGATTGATATAACAATGGATATAATACTCGATAAACCGGAGCAAATGCTATTTGCCTTGCTCCGATCCGCGTTGAACAGCACAAAGCCGGTTAGTGAAATCCTTTTTACCGATATATCTCCTGCCCTTTGGCAGGCGTGTTACAGACTAGCTTGCACTCAGGGAGTGATGGCCTTGGCATGGGACGGAATACAAACCCTGCCGGCTTGTTTGCAACCCCCGAAGGCTTTGAAGTTAAACTGGGCGATGGCGGTAGAGAACTATGAAAAACGCTACCGGCGGTACTGCCATACCATAGCCGAACTTTCAGCTTTTTATAAAACGCATGGCATTACCACGGTCCAGTTGAAAGGAGTGGGTCTCTCCACCTATTATCCTATTCCTTCGCACAGGGAAGGGGGAGATATAGACATCTTCACTTATTCGGCAGACCATTCCCGGAAAAGTGATGCCGAGGCCAACCGGCTGGCAGACCGGTTAATGGAAGAAAAAGGAATAGAGGTAGACTTTGAACACTCCGAAAAGCATAGTGTGTTTTACTATAAAGGTATTCCGATAGAGAATCATAAAACCTTCATTAATTCGGAAACATACCGTATAGCAGTGAAGATGGATAAGCTCCTTCAAAAACTGCTACAACCCGTATCGGCGGAATTGGACGGAAAATGCTCCATTTTAATCCCATCTTCCACCTTTAATACCGTATTTCTCGCTTTTCATGCCGCCCAGCATTATGCACGCGGCCTGGCACTTCATCATCTTTGCGACTGGGCTTGCCTGCTGAATAGATACGGCCTGCATATTCCTGAGGAAGTGACGGATATTCGTTTTAGAAATATGATATTGGCAATGACCCGCCTCTGTAATGATTATTTAGGAACTTCCGTTCCTGTATATGGAGGAGAAGGATTGGCGGAGGAAATCTTGCGGGAAATCATCCGGCCACCCTATACGATGTCAGTTCCGGCGAAGAATAAATGGGGCATTCTGGTTTATAAAACCAAACGTATGCTGCATACTCATCGTGCGTGCAACAGCGTGTTGCGCATTTCACTGTGCAAATGGGTTGGAAATTCTATTCTGTTGCATCTGCGCTCTCCCCATACCATCTTCCAGACGGAACGAAAATAAGCGGTTTATGTTGAAAAGAATCTGCCGTTTGTTGTTGCCTGATGAAAGGAAAATGGGGATAAGGGTGGTTTGTGCCGTATTTCTTTGCGCATTACTTGACTTTGCCGGACTCGCTGCCCTGTTGCCTGTCTTGTTTTTTCTGTTGGATGACGGGAGGGATAAAGATGCCGCCCTGTTATTTTGTCTGGTGGCAATAGTCTTTATTTTGGTGAAAAACGCTTTGGCAGCGGGGCTTTCACGTTTTCAAAACCATTTTCTGATGTCTCTTTACCGTCGGCTCAGCTTTTCTCTCTTTACTTCTTACTATCAACGGGGATTATTGTTTATACGCAGCAGGGGGAGTATCCGGCTGGGATATGAGGTGAACTATATCTGTTATGCTTTTTCTTTAAACCTTCTTTCCCCCTTGCTTCGCATGACAGGAGAACTGCTGCTTGTTTTTTGGGTGACGGCAGCTTTGTTGGTTTACGCTCCGTTGACGGTACTGATGCTGTATATTGCCTTTCTGCCTTTCATGCTGATTTACGGATGGGGGATCAGGAAACCGATGCGCCGTTATGGTGAGCAGGAGCAGCAGGCTCGTCGTGAGCAATCCCGGCTGGTCACGGAAACGATGAAAGGGTATGCCGAATTGGAACTGAATGCGGCGTTTCCTTTTCTTCAGCAGGTATTCGCCCAGAAGGTAAGGAAAATCAGTGAGAGCCGTTTGAAACTGGAAACGATACAGCATCTTCCTCTTTGCCTTTCCGAAATGGCGGTCATATCGGGGCTGACCTTGCTCACCGTTTTCGGAACAGGGGATATCAAAGCGCTGGTAGGTGTCTTTGCTGTGGCGGCTTTCCGGCTGTTACCCGCTTTGCGCGGCATCTTAGGTGGTTGGACACAAGTACAGAATGCGGTCTATTCTCTGCGGATTATAGAGGAAGGGTTGGGGGATAAGGGGATGGAAGCAGTTTCTCCATCATGGGGGCAGGAAGCGTTTTCTTTTCAAAAAGAGATACGGATAGAACACCTCACCTATGCTTATCCTGAAAGTAAAGAGGTTCTAAAGGACTTTTGTTGTACTATTCGTAAGGGGGAATATGTAGGTATCTGTGGTGAGAGTGGCGTGGGTAAATCTACCTTGTTTAATCTGCTTTTGGGATTTATCACTCCGGATAAAGGCGCTATTCGGATAGATGGCAGGCCGCTTGCCGATGTGCCGAGGCAGGAATGGCATCGCAAGGTGGGATATGTGCAACAGGAAGTGTTTGTGCTGGATGGGACCTTGGCGGAAAACATTGCTTTGGGATGCCGGTCTATAGATAAGGAACGGGTAGCGGAGATAGTGAGGCTGGTGAGATTGGATGCTTGGGTGGATGAATTGCCGCAAGGAATGGATACTCCTTTGGGTGAAGGGGGAGGAAGGCTTTCGGGAGGTCAGAAAC
>OJPG01001414.1_pt1 | contig 12891 bp, 10 predicted proteins | sample 1598431 | NCBI WGS metagenome assembly OJPG01 (sample SAMN03922473, study PRJEB24848) | human gut metagenome | isolation source: stool sample | host: Homo sapiens | place: Germany | collected 2010-11 | reverse complement strand
CTAAGCCTTCGTCGGCAGCGTCAGATGTGTATAAGAGACAGGTCCAGCTCTGTCCGGAATGCCGGAACCAGTTCCGCGATATTCTCCAAGGTGATCTGAGGACGTGGAATCAGTTCGATCAACTTGCATCCGTGTGCGAGCGGGGTAGTGCCCAACGCCTCCAGGCCACTGTTTATATATTGCGGTTTGATGGAGTAGTTTTCTGCGAAAGAAATGATCGCATCCCGGCTTGCCTTTTTCTCTTTCAACAAATCGTAGCGGTCCTGCTTTGCCAAACCGAGATGATACGACTTTTCCGTCAAACGCATGTCCGCATCATCCTGGCGGAGCAGAATGCGATATTCTGCACGTGAGGTAAACATACGGTAGGGTTCGTCGACGCCTTTCGTAACAAGATCGTCGATCAGTACGCCGATGTAGGCCTCGTCTCTGGCAAGTACGAAAGGTGCTTTGTCCTGTAATTTCAGAGACGCATTGATGCCGGCCATCAGTCCCTGTGCCGCCGCTTCCTCATAGCCCGTGGTACCGTTTATCTGTCCTGCGAAATAGAGATTGTCCACCCTTTTCGTTTCGAGTGTATGCTTCAATTGCGTAGGCGGAAAGTAGTCATATTCTATCGCATATCCCGGTCGATAGATATGAACCTTTTCGAATCCCCGTACTTTGGAGAGCGCTTTGATTTGAACATCCAGCGGCAGCGACGAAGAGAAGCCGTTCAGGTAGTATTCGTTCGTTTCCCTGCCCTCGGGTTCGAGAAAAAGCTGGTGCGAATCCTTGTCGGCGAAGGTACGCAGTTTGTCTTCGATACTGGGACAATAACGCGGCCCTATCCCCTGAATTGTACCGTTGAAGAGCGGCGAATCCGCGAACCCTTCCCGCAGAATATCGTGAACTTCGGCGGTCGTATGTACGAGATAGCAGGGAATCTGGTTGATGACGCTTTTGCTGGAGGGCAGGAAAGAGAATTTTGAGGGTTTTTCATCGCCGTATTGGGGTTCCAGTGCGGTAAAATCCACGCTGCGCCCATCTATTCGGGCCGGAGTGCCGGTCTTCATCCGGCCCGCCTCGAAACCGAGGCTGCACAAATATTCGGTAAGTCCGTACGATACGCCGTCGCCTGCCCTGCCTCCCGGAGCGCTGGCCCGTCCGGTGTGCATCAGCCCGTTCAGGAAAGTACCGTTGGTAAGGATGACTGCGCGGGCTTTGAAAAGGACGCCCATAACGGTATGCACTCCTGTAATAATGTATTGATTTTCTGATAATTCACTGTCTGAATCCATCCGTTTCTCCACCGTGAGCCTGTCTACGGTATCCTGCCAGATGCGGAGGTTTTCGGTATTCTCCAGGACCTGACGCCAGGACTCCGAGAAACGGGCTTTGTCGCATTGGGCACGGGGACTCCACATGGCACTTCCTTTCGAGCGGTTCAACATCCTGAATTGGATGGCAGTCCGGTCGGTGATAATGCCCATGTGTCCGCCGAGAGCATCTATCTCTCTTACTATCTGTCCTTTAGATACTCCGCCTACGGCGGGATTGCACGACATGTTGGCGAATTTGCCCATGTCCATGGTGATGAGCAGGGTTTGTGCTCCGAGTTTTGCAGCGGCTGCAGCGGCTTCGCATCCAGCGTGCCCGCCGCCTACCACGATGATGTCGTATTCGTAAGTCATCTTCTTTCTTGCCCTTGCCGAGGGCGGTCTGTCCGTTGAAATTGTGCGTCGTTTGCGTTCAGCTGGCCGTGCGGTGTGCGCTGGTTCCTTCTCTCCCCTGCCCGTTTGTTGTGAGTCTTTCTGCGGAAAAGATGCAGGGTTGCCGGAGGCACACTCTCCTGGACCCGTAAAAGGGCTTTTCCCGTTGGAAAGACGGGTCGGCGGGTACTCGTTCGGCGATGGATGGAGTGCGCCTGAAAGGGCGGAAAAAGGCCCTTGCCGTGCCTGTGGTACTTCTTGCCTTTCGGAGGCCTTTCCCTTACCGGGCCGGCAGTACGAACGGAGGATAATCTCCGTTTGCCTGACGGTATGCGGCCAGGCTGCGGTCCTCCAATGCACGCATGGCCCGCTCCTCCTCCGGGGTTTTGTCGCCATGGCCGCAGAGGTGCAGTACGCCGTGTATGATGACCCGCATCATCTCCTCCTGCGGCTGCGTCCCGATGGTTTCCGCATTGGAACGTACCGTGTAAGGGTCGATAAAGATGTCTCCGCTGATATTTCGCGTACCGTTCAGGTCGCTGTAATCGAACGTGATGACATCCGTATGGTAGTCGTGGCCGAGATACTGCCTGTTGATTCCGATGTGATACTCCGGTGAACAGAAGATATAGGCGATGTCGCCGGGGCTGTACCCTTCGGCGGTTATCACCTCTTTTATCCAAGCCGTTATCCTGCGCCTGCCCTGCGGCAGGAATGTGCACTCTTCCGTGTGGAAACTGACAGCCATTGTTTTGGTAAGTTTGTTAAAGTCCGTTGCGGAATACCGCCATTATCTTCTCAGCCGTATTGTCTGCCGTGGTGCGTGTCCGGGCCTGTTTCCGCTCCGGCCCTGCCCTTTGGGAGACGCCGCATCCGGAACCGCCGTTATCTCGACAGCCACTTTTCCGGATTGAGGAACGTCGTACCCTTCCACAATTCGAAATGCAGGTACCAGTCGTCGTTGTTCGCGGTCGAGGGGAGGTTGCCTATCACCTGGTTCCGTCCGACCGCGTCGTTGGCCTTTACGCTGACCGATTCAAGGTTGGAATAGACCGTATAATAATTTCCGTGATTGACCATCACGCAGTTGTTCAATCCTTTGATGAAGACCACCCTGCTCACGGTTCCTTCGAAAATACACCGCACGGGGGCTCCCTTCTCCCCTGCGATATTGACTCCTTTGTTGTCTATTGTCAAGCCGCGCTGCGTGGGGTGCGGATGCTTGCCGAAACGGTCGATGATTACGCCATCGCTTACCGGATAGGGGAATTTGCCCTCGTTCTGTTCGAAGTTGTTGCTGAGCTCCACCCTCACCCGCTCCTCTGCGGCGGTACGTTTGGTTCCCGCATTGCGGCGGGCCTCCTCTGCGACGAGCCGCTGAAGCTGCTTCTGGGCATTCTGCTTTTCGCGCTCCTTCTGGCGTATCCGGTCGGCCACCTTGCGTTCGTCGGCGGCCAGCCGCGAACTGTTCTTCTTGTAGGTCTGTTCGTCGGCCCGAAGGGTTTGGAGCTCCTTGTCGCGGTTGCTGCGCGAGGTTTCGAGCTGCGCCAACTGGGCATCCAGCCTTTTTACCTCGTCCTGCAACACCGCCGAGAGCGAATCCAGCTCCGAGGCTTTCGCCTCCCGCATCCGGTTGTAGCGCTTCATGTAGTTTATCCGCAGCGTCATCTCCCCGAAGTCGCGCGAGGCGAAGAGAAAAGCCATCGAGTTGTTCAGCAGGTAGTTCTTGTATGCGGCGTATATCATGTCGGCATACTCCTTTTTGAGTACCTCGATGCGCCGGTTCGTTTCCGTTATCTCCTTGTTCTTGGCCGCAATGTCGCGTTCGCAGATGGCGATTTGCTGGTTGAGCGAGGATACGATGCTCTGGCGGTTCGAGATGCGGGATACTATCAGTTTCAGTTCGTTCTGCGTGACGGCCCGTTCGCCCTTTATCTTGCTCAAGAGCGCTTCGTTGCGTCTTATCTCCTCCTCTGCGCGGGCTATCTGTTCATTCAGTGCCTGTATCGAGGACTGCACTCCCTGTGCCCGCAGTCCCGCCGGGACGAGGCAGAGGAGCGAAATCAGTATCAGTAAGGTCCGTTTCATCTATTCCTGTCTCTTTTCCAATCGTTGCCGGATAATCTCCGCATCGTACCCCTTGTCGAGGGCGCGTTTCCAGTAGACTTCCGCCATGAATGCGTCGCCCAACGCATAGAGTATCTCCGCATAATGGAACAGCAGTACCGGACTGCCGGTCATATCGAACGATACGGCCTGCTGCATGACGGTGCGGGCCTCGTCGTATCTTCCGAGCAGATAGAGTATCCACCCTTCCGTGTCGAGGAACGTGGCATTGCCCGGAGTGAGCCTGTTGGCACGGCGGCTCATGTCGAGCGCCTTTTCCAGTTCCCTCCCCTCTTCGCTGAGGTAGTAGGCATAGTTGTTCAGTACGCCGGCATTGTCCGCGTTGAGCCGGAGCGCCTTTTCGTATTGCGTATAGGCTTTACGCGAGTTGCCGAGTTCGTGGTATGCGTCGCCGAGTATTCCTGCCGCTACGCTCCGCGTGGAGTCATCCTTCGCTGCACGGTAAGCCTCCCGGAAGGTACGCACTGCGCCCGCGGCATCATTCGTGCCGAGGCGGGCGTAGCCTTTGCCGAGCAGGATATCCATATTGTCGGGAAAGCGTGCGAGCGCCATGTCGGAGTATTTCGTTACGGAGTCGGGGCGGTTCAGGAAGGTTTCTATCCCGATGACCTGGTTATAGGCTTCCAGTATGTCGGGTTTCATGCCGATGAACGACTTGTAGAGTCCGAGCGCCTGTTCTATCTCCCCGCCCCGTATCAGGTGCGTGGCATACAGGTCCACCACGTTGTAATCGTCCGGATACTTGGCGATGAGCGTCAATATGAGGGAGTTGATGGTGAAGTAGTTGCGCCGGTAGAACTCCAGGTCGGAGGTGATGTCTTCGAAGATTCTTTTCTTCCCCTCCAGCGGCATGCCGTTGTTTTCGAAAATCAGTTTCAGCGTGGCGAGGTAGTTCCCCGCGTCGTTGGATTTACGGTAGAAATCGGCCAGCGAAGAGAGGGTTTCCATGTTCCCCGAATCGAGCCGCATGGCCTCCGCATAGTTGGCCAGCGCCAGCGAGTCCTTGCCCATCGCGCTGTATATGTCGCCGAGGATACGGTAATTGCCGTCGTCGTAGGGATAGTCGCCGGCCAGCTTTTTCGCCTCCTCCACGGCCTTGTCATAGAGCCTTAGCCGTATCAGTATCTCGCGTTTGTAGGTGGAGAGCTCTTCGAGACGTCCCAACCGCATCTCTGCAGTGTCGAGGATGGCTATCGCCGTAAAGGGTTGCCCCTTGTAGTCGTAAAGGGCTGCCAGCAGCCGGTAGTTGAGCGGATTGTGCGGGTCGTCGCGCATCAGGCGGGTGTAGATGCCCATCGCCTCGTCGTACTTTTCGGACATCACCAGTGCCCGTCCCAACTGGTTCTGATAGGCGAGGTTGGCCGTGTCGAGCGCATTGGCCGTTTGGCTGTAGGCCACGGCCCGCTGTGGGTCGGTTTCGAGCAGTATTTCGGCTATCTCGTAGTAGGCCGGGGCGTAGGAGGAGTCCGCCTGTATGGCGTGGCCGAAGCAGGCGATGCCCGCCTGCATGTCGCCCTTCACGGTATGGGCCTTGATGCCTTCGGCATGGTAGTAATAGGGGGCGTTGCGGCCGGCGAAATCCCCTTCGGCCGCCGCCTGCGACGTGCCGTGCGTGGTCACCGTACAGGATATGAATCCTGCCGCCGCGATGCCTGCTGCTATCACCCTGATGTTTTTCATGCCGTTTCCAAATGATGTGTGCGGAGCGGAACGCCGCCTTCCCGCTTCTTGCCGGACGGTTTTCGTGCCGCCGGAAGCGGGTATCAAATCACCGTGCCGAATTGGCGCAGGAACCGGATGTCGTTCTCGAAGTAGAGACGGAGGTCCTTGACGCCGTATTTCAGCATCGAGCAGCGCTCTACTCCCATTCCGAACGCGAACCCGCTGTATTTATTGCTGTCTATACCGCATGCTTCGAGTACGTTCGGGTCCACCATGCCGCATCCCATGATTTCGAGCCATCCGGTATGTTTGCAGACGTTGCACCCCTTCCCGCCGCAGAGGTTGCAGGAGATGTCCATCTCCGCCGAGGGCTCCGTGAAGGGGAAGTAGGAGGGTCTCAAACGTATTTTCGTCTCCGGGCCGAAGAACTCCTGTACGAAGTAGAGAAGCGACTGTTTCATGTCGGCGAAGGAGACCCCTTCGTCGATATAGAGTCCCTCTATCTGGTGGAAAATGCAGTGCGCACGGTAGGAGATGGCTTCGTTGCGGAAGACCCTGCCGGGGCATACTACCCGGATAGGCGGTTTCTGCGTCTCCATGGTGCGTACCTGAATGGAGCTGGTGTGGGTACGGAGCAGGATGTCGGGGTCTTTTTCGATGAAGAACGTATCTTGCATGTCGCGTGCCGGATGTTCCGGCGGGAAGTTCAGGGCCGAGAATACGTGCCAGTCGTCCTCTATCTCCGGGCCTTCGGCTATGACATAACCGAGCCGTTCGAATATACCGCATATCTCGTTCCTTACCAGCGATATGGGGTGCCGGCTGCCGAGCGGCTGCGCGGTGCCGGGGCGCGTCATGTCGTCCAGCGTGGCCGAGGGAGTCCCGGCTGCATGCGCTTCGAGTTCGCTTTTCAGTTCGTTGATGCGTTCCTGTGCGCGATTCTTGAGTCCGTTGAGGCGCTGGCCCAGTTCGCGTTTCAGTTCCGGGGCGACGGTTTTGAATTCGTCCATCAGTTCGTTGAGCTCACCCTTGCGGCCCAATACCTTGATTCTGAACTCTTCCAGCTCCGCAGCGGTACCGGGGTGGAACTCCTCTACCCTTTTCAGCAGTCGTTCTATCCTGTCGGTCATATCCTTCGTATTGTTTCGGTTCTCCTGAATGATACATTACAATAACTTACAAAGTTAAGGATTTTTGCGGTTACTTTACAAACCGTTGCCGGATAACGGCGTTAAAAGTCGTCCGGTACCGGGAAAGTTTTTTCATGCCGCGTAAATTGTATATCTTTCGTCTCCGTATTGCATTGCATTCCGGATAAAGATATTTCGAGATATGGCTGAATTCATCGTGCAGGGCGGAAACCGCCTGAAGGGAGAGATAGTACCGCAGGGGGCCAAGAACGAAGCCCTCCAGATAATTTGTGCCACGCTCCTTACCCCCGAACGGGTGACGCTGCACAACGTTCCGGAGATAGTGGATATTCTGCAGCTCATGGATATGCTGCGTGCCATGGGGGTCGAGGTGGAGAAGACGGGGCCGCAGAGCTACGCGTTCCGTGCCCGCGACATCGACCTCGATTATATCCGTTCGGAGGATTACCGCCGTCGAGGCGCCCGGCTGCGCGGTTCGGTCATGGTCATCGGGCCCCTGCTGGCCCGTTTCGGCATCGCCTATCTGCCCAAACCGGGCGGCGACAAGATAGGGCGCCGGAGGCTGGATACCCACCTGATAGGGTTTCAGAAACTCGGTGCGAAGTTCGATTACGATTTCGACAACAACTATTTCGCCCTCCGCTCGGACGGTCTGCGCGGAACCTACATGCTGTTGGACGAGGCTTCGGTGACGGGTACCGCCAACATCGTCATGGCTGCCGTGCTGGCACGGGGGGAGACGACCATCTACAATGCGGCCTGCGAACCCTACATCCAGCAGCTGTGCCGGATGCTCGTTCGCATGGGAGCCGACATCCGCGGTATCGGTTCCAACCTGCTGACCATCCGCGGTGTGGAACGTCTCGGAGGAACGGAGCACACCATGCTGCCGGACATGATAGAGATAGGCAGCTTCATCGGAATGGCGGCCATGACGCAGTCGGAGATAACGATTAAGGAGGTCTCTTTCGGCGACCTGGGCATCATTCCCGCACAGTTCGCCCGCATGGGAATCCATTTCGAGCAGCGCGGAGACGATATCTATATTCCCAGTCAGGAGCACTACGAGATAGAAACGTTCCTCGACGGTTCGATAATGACCATTGCCGATGCACCCTGGCCGGGACTGACGCCCGACCTGCTTTCGGTCTTCCTCGTGGTGGCGACGCAGGCGAAGGGTTCTGTGCTCATCCACCAGAAGATGTTTGAAAGCCGCCTCTTTTTCGTGGACAAACTGATAGACATGGGGGCGCAGATAATCCTCTGCGACCCGCACCGGGCCACGGTCATCGGGCACAACCACGAACGCCGCCTGCGCGGTACGATGATGACTTCGCCCGACATCCGTGCCGGGGTAGCGCTCCTTATCGCCGCCCTGAGTGCGGAGGGGCGCAGCGTCATCCAGAATGTGGAGCAGATTGACCGCGGTTATCAGAACATCGATGCGCGCCTCAACGCGCTCGGCGCCAATATCGTTCGGGCCGAATAGCCCGTTGACCGGCCGGCCGGAATGCGGCTGCGGGATACCGTGCATCGGAGGGAAGGATTCCCTGCCGTGTACGGTTTTTCGTATGCCTGCCATGGAGAGAAGCGGCAGGTGTTGGTCGTTTCTGCAAAAAATTTTCGTTTCCGTGCAACAAAACGGAACCTTCGGGCATCATATATATGAAAGCCGCTCCGGCAGGGGAGGCCGGATTTGTCGACAGGGATGTTTCCGGAGACTCTGCGGGGCGGGCGACGGGCAAAGAGATTCCCGGGAGAACCGCTGTGGTCCGATGGCCTGAATCAGCCGTTGTCCCTTTCCCAAATATCCAACTCGCCGATTTCGGCCAGATGAAAAATCCGTGCCAGTTCCCCTATTACCGGCGAAACGAGCTCAATCACATCGGAGATTGAGCTCTCTTTTGTCTTGTCCCCCTTCATGCGGTAGAGCATGGCGGCGTAGAGCGTCCGGAAAGCGAGTTCCGTATCGGATATCTCCTGCCGTCCGATGAGCTGCCGCAGACGCGGCAGTTCGGGCTGCAGATGGGCGTACAGTTCGCGGTAATGCTCTCCGGCCGGAGCCTGGAGCAGCTGTTCGTGCAGATTGTTCAGGTCGCCTATGAGATGCAGGGTGTGGTCGAGATGGCCCGTCTTTTCCTTTCCCTCTTCGCGTAGCAGCGACCCCACGTCCATGTACCACATGAGCAGGTTGTTCTGTCTCTCCTCATCCCCGGGTATCTGTGGGGCCACCAGTTGCGACCAGATGGCTTCGGGACTGAACCGGAGCGCCCGGAGCAGGTCTTCCAACTGCCACAGGTAGAGGATATATTCCGCGATATTCTCCTTTCGTTTCGCTTGTGCTATGTACATTTTCCTTGTTTGAACGGTTTATGTCCTCCGGGCATCCGTTTCCGGAAGGCGGTTTCCGGGCCGCTCTCTTTCCGGCTGTTCAGAGCGGTACCGAGAAGCCGCATGTTACGAATACTTTCTTGTCGCGCGGTTTGTAGACGCCTACCGTAAGCGTGCAGGTCGATTCCGCCGGCATGCGGAACGGGGCGATGTCGAGGCTGACGGCTCCCCCGAACGTATAAATGTGGCGCGGTACGCCGCGTTTTTGCAGACCGTTGCCCGCGGTTCCCGTGAGGTCGATGAAATATTCCGGTTCCAGATAGCGTGCGTATTGGAACGACAGGTCGAGCGAGATGCGTTTCAGGAAAAAGACGCCGCTCACTCCCCAGTCCGGATAGGCTACGGGGAAGAGGTAGTCGGCCGAGGCGGCGAAGTAGCTCGTCGTGGCTATCTGGTCATATCCGCGGGGCTGGAAATCGATGACGTTTATCATGGGGAAGACGTCGGTAGTCCGCTGGTAGGCTGCGGCGAGCGTCAGGCCGTGGTGAAGGAAGAGACCGGGGGTGTAGACGCGTCCGTACACGCTCCATGCGGTGGCGAACAGCTTGCTGAACGGATTGCTGACCGTGCTGGCACGGAGCGTATAGCCCCAGCGCGGCTGCAGGTCGAGGCGGGCCTTGCGGACGTATTCGTTGTACTGTACGGAGGCGAGTACGAGCGATGCCCGGTTCGACTGCCCTTCGGGGGTGATGATTTCCGTATTGTCGAGGTTGAATTGCAGCGTCGGCACCAGCGAGCGTATCCGGTAGCCCGACGAGAGCAGCAGCGGCAAGTAGGCCCTGACCGAGAAGTCGAAGCTATTGCCCTTGTAGTAGCTCGTATAGAAGGGACTGCTGGCCGTATTGATGGTTTGGTGGGGATGGTCGCTCCACAGGGCCGTCACTTCGATTTTGGGTGCCCAGCCGTAGTAGGCGAACCGTCCCCTGACCGTGGAGTGGCCGTCGAGCGTATAGCCGTATCCGAGGCTCGCTTCCGTCGTACCGAGCAGGTTCTGTGAGATGAGCGTCGCGCCGAACTGGGCATCCAGCGTGGAGTTCTCCATCAGCCGGTCGGGCGAGTAGTAGAGCGGCGCCCAACTGTGCAGGTTGAAGAGGTGTCCCGCTTTGGAGTAGCGTTCGGCCGGATGTTTCTCCATCGAGGCATTCAGCTCTTCCTCCGTGAAGACCACGTCGTCCACGACCGGAACGTCCCACGGTTTCAGGGGGGCATTCACCACGTTCCGGGGAACGGGCGTCCATTCCACCTCCTCCCAGTACTCCACCTCCTGCAGGGCCGTTTTGTAGCCGTCCCTTTCGTAGGTCGTGAGTGCCACGAATTCGCCGCCCGGCGAAGGAGAGGGGGCGAAAGAACCGTAACGCGATTCGGAGATGCGGTACTGCCGCCCGGTGGAGAGGTCTATTGTGTGGGCTTCGTCCTTGCCGGAGTAGATGGAGTTGAAGTAGAGCATTCCGTCGCCGGCGCTCAGGTTATTGACCGTTACGTAAGCGGGGGAGGTGACGGGGAACCGCCGTCCTTTCAGGCCGGAAAAGTCGACTCCTCCGATGGACATGCCGTCATCGGAGAGTGCGATGTAGTAGAAACACTGCGTCAGGTCGTCCCATGCCAGGCCGTGCAGCGATACCGACTCGTCGAAGTGGGTACGCAGCGTACCGCGCTCGCGGGAGTGCAGTTCGACGGAGTAGTGGCCGTCGTAGTGGTAACGGACGAAGGCCAGGTCGCCGTCATCGGTCAGTACCGGATAGAGGACGCCGTCGCCGAACGAAGCCTCCTGTCGGTAGCGGTCGTCCCCGTACTGCATGACGCAGAGACGCGAATCGACTTTCTGTTCCCATACGGTGCTCTGCCGGTATTCCGTCCATACTACGGTGCCGTTGCGGAAGACGGGACGCGTGCTGACCGGCCCCGTGTAGCATACGGTGCGTTCCTGTCCTGAGTGCAGGTCTATTTCCACGAACCGCGATGCCCGGTCGTAATCCTCTTTCAGGACGAGCAGCGTGGAGTCGTTGACGTAGAGGGGATGGGAGTAGGTGGTGTAGATTTTCACCGGCGGCGATACCACGCGCGGACTGTTGCCCGTGTCGGGTAGCGAGTCCCACAGTTCGTTGAGGGAGGAAAAGGTCTCCCGGAAGAGCTGCCGCGTGGAGGTGCCGTAATATTTGTTCAGCGCGAGCTGCGTGGTGAAGATGAGTATCGGGTAGTCGGAGGTGTAGCGCGTGATGCTCGCTCCGATGTATTCGTCGTATCGCCTGTCGGCATAGGAAACGAGTTGGAATCCGAGTTCGTAATGGCTCGGTACGTAATCCTTGTAGGAACCGCAGAACCATTTGTCGGGATTCCGGCTGCGCAGTATTTCGTCGCCCAGCGCACGGTAGTGCATGGTGAATGACGGCTGCAGCCCTCTCCCGAAGGAGGACATCTGCGTTTCGGCCATCACCGCATCGCCTTCGATGAACCAGAAAGGCAGGAGTCCCGTGGCGAGCAGCGGTGCCTGCTGTCCGAACAGATAGCCGAAGACCTTCACCGTCGAACGGTTGACGTTGCCGAACTGAACCATGTGGCGGTACTCGTGCGTGGCGAGCTGTTTGAGCCATGGTTCGGAGTAGGTGTCTATGGCGGGTATCCCTCCCATCTCTATTCGCCGGGGGGCCATCATGGCGAGACCGTTGGAGAAGAAGTTCTCCGTGGTCATCATGACGGGTGTTTTGAGCGGAGGCAGGGGATATCCGTAGCTGATGCGGCTCCGGACGGTGTCCATGTAGAAGAGCGTGCGGTGGGCCTGTTTCCCGAATCCGTCCGGAAAGACCACCTGCAGCGAATCGTTGCCGATGGATTTCCACCGCAGCGAAGCGGGCGACTGCCCCGTGTTGTAGTATTGGGCCCGTGCCTGCGGGACGGCTGCCAGCAGCCAGAGGGCGGTGAGCAGTATGGCGGTTTTTTTCATTGTCCCCCTGCTTTTTTTGCCTTGTATCCCGCTTTGGTGAGTATTTCCGTCACACGGTCGCGGAAATCGCCCTGTATGATGATTTCGCCCTCTTTGGCCGAACCGCCCACCCCGCACCTGTTTTTCAGCATGCTCGCTAGAGCCCGGAGGTCTTCCTCGCTTCCCCGGAAGCCGCGTACCAGCGTCACCTGTTTGCCGGCCCGCGATTTTCGGTCGAGCCATACGCGCAGTTCCTGCTGCTGCGGCGGAAGCGTCGGAATGTTTTCCGGCGCTTCGGTTTCGTATTCGAAGTCCGGATTCGTGGAGTAGACCACGTTCAGCCTCGATTTCCAGTCGTTGTCTGCCATCGCTTGTCTGTTTAGTGCAAATATAGGAAAATATATTCGACGAAACCCGAAAGGAGGTAAGACGGTAGTCCGATATCCGTACAGAAGGTGTCGTGCCGGAACGGCTTGCGCAAGGATGTCGATATATATGATTAAATATTTGTATTGTTGGTAATTATTTCGTATGTTTGAAATAACTACACTGTTGCCTTGTGTTTGTTTGAATTTATTAACCAATCGGATGTTATGAAAAATGTTTCTGCACACTCCCTCACCGTCTTGAAGCCAGAGGGCGAAATTTTCTGTGACGGCGTTTGAACAAGCCGCAGTTAATGCTGCTTCAATAATCTTTAACCTATTAAAATTCTATTATGAAACTAAGATTACTTTCTTTATTATGTGTACCGTTGCTGTTTACCGGCTGTTTGGGAGAGGGGCCGTGGGTAACTTATCATTATGTTTATCGCAACATGACGGATAAGGTTATTAATGTGGTAGGATGTATTGTGGATGACAATGGTAATGTGGTGAAGATTGATAGTAGTTTTTCTATATTACCGGCTGGAGAATATATGGTTTCTGGGCAGGCTTATGGCTGTCTC
>OJPG01001341.1_pt1 | contig 13505 bp, 9 predicted proteins | sample 1598431 | NCBI WGS metagenome assembly OJPG01 (sample SAMN03922473, study PRJEB24848) | human gut metagenome | isolation source: stool sample | host: Homo sapiens | place: Germany | collected 2010-11 | reverse complement strand
TAGAGAGGTCTCGTGGGCTCGGAGATGTGTATAAGAGACAGGGATGAAGTTGACGCCATAATGAAGCTGCTTGTAAAATATCTTGACGATATACGCAGTATGGCTCAGAAGAATACAAGGATAATTTTTCTCGGGGATAAGTCTGCGTTTGATGATGATATACAGGCAAGGCTTGTCGAGATTGAAGAAATATCAAAGAATAATGACGGTCTGTATGTTCTTGTAGCGCTCAATTACGGCGGTAAGGATGAGATACTGACTGCGGCAAAACGTCTTGCAAGGGATTATAAAGAGGGTAAGGTCGATCTTGACGGCTTTACGGAAGACGATTTTGACAATTATCTTTATACTAAGGGCATTCCTCCTGTCGATCTTATTATAAGACCGAGCGGAGAGCAGAGAACCTCAAACTTCCTTATCTGGCAGGGAGCTTATGCGGAGCTTTTGTTTATGGATGTTCTGTGGCCGGATTTTTCAAAGAAGGATCTTATTGCGGCTTGCGACGAGTACGCAAGGAGAAACAGAAGATTCGGCGGACTGTAATGCGTTTCTGAAAGGAAAAGAACTACAAGATGGTAACCAGAATAGTGACCGCACTGGTAGCGATACCGATCGGTATTTTAATAATAGCACTTAACAACGAGGTACTTTACTATGTTGCTATGACGGCTTTTTCTGTCATAGCGGTATATGAAATGTTAGTTACGACCAAATATCTGAAGAATAAGTTCACATCAGCCGTAAGCCTTATATTTGCGGCTGTAACACCCATTATTTTCTGGATAGAACCGCTCAGGAACAACGTAAAGCTGATTTACTTCGGCTTTGTTGTAATAATGCTCCTCGGGATGCTGTTCAATCACGAGAAGGCTCGATTTGAGCAGGTCGCACTTGTTGCGTTTGTATCGATTACGATACCCCTTGCGCTCTGCTCGATAGCATTTATACGCTCAAGATTCCCGGATCACGCTATGTTCCTTATAGTTTATACTATGGTAAGCGCATGGGTGGGAGATGCCGGTGCGTATTTTGTCGGAACGTTTTTCGGCAAGCATAAGATGTGTCCTGCGATAAGCCCCAAGAAAACGTGGGAGGGCTTTGTCGGAGGTATAATAACATCGGGCGTTTTTGCGGTTATAATGAGCTTTGCGTATGAGCTTATCGACAGCATAATAAACGGCGGAGTGCATACATTCAGCGTGAACTGGGTGTATCTCACTGTTATGGCGCTTGTTATATCGGGACTCGGCGTAGTCGGAGATCTTTCTGCGTCACTTGTAAAGCGTGAATGTTCTGTAAAGGATTTCGGCAATATATTACCCGGACACGGCGGTATTCTTGACCGTTTCGACAGTGTTCTGCTTGCCGCACCGTTTGCATATATGATGTTCCAGATATACTTCCCCATAACCCCAATAGCATAATCGTATAATCATATTACAATGCCGAAGCGGAATACTCTTCGGCATTATTTGTCATAAAGAGGTAACAATTGAGTATTATAAAGAATATAGCCCTGCTTGGCAGTACAGGCTCGATAGGCACACAGACGCTTGACGTATGCCGTATGCACGGCATTAAACCGATTGCACTTTGTGCCGCAAAAAACACCGAACTTCTTGAAAAGCAGGCTCGTGAATTTATGCCCGAAGCTGTCTGCATATATGACGAAAACCGTTACAGCGATATGAAGCAGCGGCTTTCCGATACCGATATAAAGGTGCTGTGCGGAATGGATGGGCTGTGTGAGGTGTCATCACTGAAAACAGATGCCGTTGTGAATTCGGTCGTAGGTATGGTTGGACTTCGTCCTACTCTTGCGGCACTTGACGCAGGCAACAAGGTGGCGCTTGCTAACAAGGAAACGCTTGTTACGGGCGGCGAGCTTGTTATGAAAAAGGCAAAGGAGAAAAACCTGCCGATACTACCGATAGACAGCGAGCATTCAGCTATATTCCAGTCGCTTATGGCAAGCGGAGGAAGCGGTATCGAGCGTATACTGCTTACGGCATCGGGCGGTCCGTTTTTCGGATACAGCTATGAAAAGCTGAAAACAGTAACAAAGGCACAGGCGCTGAAGCACCCTAACTGGAACATGGGACAGAAGATAACAACAGACAGCGCAACGCTTATGAACAAGGGGCTTGAGCTGATCGAAGCTGTATGGCTGTTCGGAGTTACTCCTGAAAAAGTGGAGGTAAATGTTCACAGACAGAGCATTTTGCACTCTGCGGTCGAGTTTGAGGACGGCTCGGTCATAGGTCAGATGGGCGTACCCGATATGAGAATACCGATACAGTTTGCGCTGACCTATCCCGAAAGGTTACCGTCACCGGCAAAAAGGCTATCGCTTTTTGATGTCGGCACTATGACGTTTGAAAAAGCGGACGAGGAAACGTTCCTGTGTCTTAAATACGCAAAAAAGATGATAGCAAGGGGCGGTACAGCCTGCACTGTGCTTAACAGCGCAAACGAGGCGGCTGTCGGACTTTTCCTTGAGGATAAGATACCGTTTTACCGCATAGGAGAGCTTGTTGCCGACGCTTGTGAAAATGTAAGGGAGCATAAAGAGGTAACGCTCGGCAATATACTGGACAGTGAAAACACGGCAAGGGAATATGTAATTGCCCACGCTTAGAATAAGGAGGCACTTTTGAACATACTCAACATTTTACTGGGAATACTTCTGTTTTTTTTGATTATACTTGTGCATGAATTCGGACATTTCACGGTCGCAAAGCTGTGCAAGATGAAGGTCAAGGAATTTGCGATAGGAATGGGTCCGAAGCTGTTCAAAAAGCGTATCGGGGAAACCGTGTTTGCGTTCAAGGCACTGCCTATAGGCGGCTCGGTCATGCTTGACGAGGATGTTGAAAATGACGACCCGAGGAGCTTCAGAAACAGGCCTGTGTGGATGAGGATACTTGTAATCGCCGCAGGTGCTTTTATGAACTTCGTTCTCGGATTTATCTTCTGCATTATTTCCGTTTTATGTTCAAACAGCGTTTCGACCAATGTCGTTGCGGGATTTCAGGAGGGTGCGATAAGCTCGTCTGTGCTTCAGGCAAACGATAAGATACTGAAAATCAACGGTATGAATATCTATACAACGATGGATATTTCGTTCCAGCTTTCAAATTCGCAGTCGAGGGGTATAGGCTCGCAGTATTACAGCTATGACTTTGTAGTTGAGAGAAACGGTCAGACGGTTGAACTGAACGATGTTAAATTTGCGTCACGTTCTTACGCAAAAATGATTTCGGAATATAAAAAGCTGGTGGGCGAAAAAGAGGGCTATGCGGCACTTCCCACCGAATATTTCGATATAGATACTAACAGCTATACAGAGGCTTTCAAGGAGCTTGAAAAGAACGATGCAGAATTTGCAAAGTCGTTTACGGCAATTGCCGATGAATATAAAAGCGGATATACGTCTGAGGAAAACAACCTGTATCTCGACTTTATCGTTTACGGCGAGAGGCACAATTTTGTGAACGTTATACAGGCGGCGTGTGCGGACTTTGTTTCATACGGCAGGCTGATATGGATTTCGTTCGGCAATCTGCTCAACGGCACATACGGCCTTAACGAAATGTCGGGTCCTATCGGTGTTGTCCAGAGTGTAAGCACCGTTGCTTCTTTCGGCTGGGGTTCGCTTATGACGCTGGCGGCGCTGATTGCAATAAACATAGGCATAGTAAATCTCCTGCCGATACCCGCTATGGACGGCGGCAGACTTGTGTTCCTTTTCATAGAGCTTATCAGAGGAAAGCCTGTCAAGGCGGAGCATGAGGGAATGGTGCATTTTATCGGTATCGTTGCGCTTATGGTGCTTATGGTCATAGTAACATTCAATGATATTGTAAGAATAATTACAGGCGGTTAAAATGAGTAAGAAGAAAGTTAAAGTAGGAAATCTCACTCTCGGAGGAGAGCATATATATATACAGTCGATGCTGAATATCCCTGCGGATGATGTTGAGGGCAATGTAAGGCAGGCAATCGAGCTTGAAAAGGCAGGCTGTGAGATAATACGCACGGCGGTGCCTGCGGTGAGAAACTCGGAACTTATATACGCACTTAAAAATGCGGTCAATATACCTGTTGTCGCAGACATACATTTTGATTACAGGATAGCGCTCGAATGTGCGGCGGCAGGTGTTGACAAGATAAGGATAAATCCCGGAAATATCGGGGATAAGGACAGGGTAAAGGCTGTGGCGGACGCTTGCCGCAACCGCAATATTCCTATAAGAATAGGCGTGAACAGCGGCTCGGTAGAGCGTGAGCTTCTTGCCAAGTACGGCGGTCCTACCGCACAGGCACTGGCAGAAAGTGCTTCACGCCATGTGGAAATGCTCCGTGAATTCGATTTTGACGATATAGTGCTTTCGGTCAAATCGTCGGATGTCAAGCTGATGACGGAGAGCTATCGTCTGATACACGAAATGTACGATTATCCTCTGCACCTCGGAGTGACCGAGGCGGGCACAGCCCGTATGGGTATAATCAAGTCGGCGGCGGGAATAGGCTCACTGCTCCTTGACGGTATCGGGGATACGATAAGAGTATCGCTGACAGCCGACCCTGTAGAAGAAATATATGCCGCAAAGGATGTACTTAAAGCAGTAGGCATAGGCGGCGGTGTGAGGATAGTTTCCTGCCCCACCTGCGGCAGAACGGGAATCGATCTTATTTCTATAGCAAAGCAGGTCGAACAGCGTACAAGAGATATAACAGCCGATATAAAGATAGCTGTAATGGGCTGTGTTGTAAACGGTCCCGGAGAAGCAAGAGAGGCTGATATAGGCATCGCCGGCGCAAAGGGTGAGGGTATAATCTTCAAAAAGGGCGAGGTTATACGCAGAGTACCCGAGGAAAAGCTGGTTGACGAACTTATGGACGAGGTCGGCGTGATGCTCGGCAACAAAGAAAAATTATGAGGAACGTGAAATAAATGGCTGCCATTTTAAAAGAAATTCTTGACAGGGTCGAAATGCCTCAGCAGACAGCGGACGCACGATTGCTGTCGATACTGTGTGACGAAGCGGATAAGAGCATGATACTTCAGCTTGAAGCGGATGAACTGATACCGTACAGCGTGCTTGCCGAAACGGGCAACGCAATAAAGAAATATCTGGGTGTGCCGTCGGTAAAGATTTATCCGAAATATGCGCCTGAGCTGTTCAGCCCGTCATATCTTTATGACATTATTCAGATATTGAAGCCGTCGCACGGCGTTATAAACGGATATATGGACGATTCCGAGATAAGCGACGACGGAGATACATTTGAGTTTACGCTTATGCACGGCGGAATTGACCTTCTGTACAGCGAGAAGATAGACAAGGAAATTGAGAAGTTCACAAAGGGCGTTTTCTCAAAGAGCGTAACGGTAAAATTCAGCGAAAATGCGACAGTAGGTTATGCAGACCTTGACGAAAGATATTATGAGGAATTGTCGGCACAGCCGCTTCCGGATTTTGACGAGATCGACAGGAAAGCGGCAGAGCGTGCAAGCGAGAGCAAAAGTTCAAGGGGGAAGAAATCAAGACCCGAGCCGAGAAAGCGTCCGGGCAAGATAACGCTTACATATCTTGAGGATAAGCTGAACACGGACGGACTTTTATATCTCGGAAACGAGATAACCGAAGCACCGCAGTCGCTGAAGTCGCTGGGCGAAGAAAGCGACAGCGTCACGGTATGGGGCGAGCTTACCGATGTCGAGCATAAGGATACAAGAAACGGCGTTTACACAATAATTACGGCATCGCTTTGTGACGATACGGGCAGGATACCTGTAAAGCTGTTTGCCAAGGCTGAAATAATAGACGATTACGATTTTCTTGAAGACGGTGCGGTTTTTGTTATGCACGGCAGTTATAAGCTCGACACATTCGCAAATGAGATGCAGTTCAATCCTATGGATATAATGCAGGTTTCACTGCGTGATGATTACACTATGAAAACACCTGCGCCAAAGGCTTCCTCACAGGGAGGAAATGCGCCTGCCGCTCCTGCAATGACAAAGGCAAACGTGTTTGCAGAGCCTGAGGAAATGGATCTGATGTTTGAAACCACGCATTTCGGCAGTAAGGCGAAGCTCGTAATGGGCAAGCCGATAAATGACGCTCCCGTTGAGATGGCAAGCATAATGACCGAGCGTGACAATGTTACCGTATGGGGTGAAATCTTCAATGTCGAGAAGAAGGAAACCAAGAGCGGAAAGTCAACGATAATCACAGCCGCATTCAGCGACAGGACTTCATCTATGATAATGAAGCTGTTCGTTTATAATACAAAGCTCGACAGCTACAGCTTTATTCAGAATGGCGCAAAGATACTTGCAAACGGCAGTTATAAGGCTGACGATTTTCTGCACTGCAACTGCTTTAATCCGCAGTCGGTAATGCTTGTCGAGGTAAAGCCGAAGCAGGACAATGCTCCCGAAAAGAGAGTAGAGCTTCATATGCATACCAATATGTCGGATATGGACGCAGTTACAGCTCCGTCAGTGCTTGTAAAGCAGGCTCACGCATGGGGTCACAAGGCGGTAGCTATAACCGACCACGGCAACGCACAGGCATATCCTGAGGCTATGAACACCGTTGAGAAGATAAACAAGGACGATCCCGACTTCAAGGTGATTTATGGTCTTGAGGCATACTTTGTAAATGACGGAAACGCAGTTGTTGACGGATGTGACAAGGTAAAAATCGAGGACGATATAATCGTATTCGACATAGAAACAACGGGACTTCATCCCGCAAACGAGCGTATAACCGAAATAGGTGCGGTAAAGCTGCGTAATATGGAGATAGTTGAACGATTCTCGACATTTGTAAATCCGATGATGCCGATACCGTCAAATATCACGGAGCTTACGGGTATCACGGACGATATGGTAGCCGACGCTCCGACCGAGGATGTTGCGGTCAGCGACTTTATGGCTTTCTGCGGCAATTCTCCCGTCTGCGCACATAACGCAAAGTTTGACGTGTCGTTTATCAGAAGTGCCGCCGCAAGAATGGAAAAGAGCTTTGATAATCCTGTAGTCGATACGCTGAGTATTGCAAAGGCGGCGCTCAAGGGTATCAAGAACTATAAGCTCGACACTATAGCAAAGTATTTTAAGCTGGGCGACTTTGACCATCACAGAGCGGTTGCGGACGCAGAAATGCTGTGCATGATATATATGCACATAGTAAACGATACAAGAAAGACCGCAAAGCTTGAATATATAGGCGACTTCAACACGGCATTCGGAAGTGTTGATATAAAGAAGCTCCCTACTTATCACCAGATAATTCTTGTAAAGAACAAGGTCGGTCTGAAAAATCTGTACAGACTTATTTCCGCATCGAACCTTGATTATTTCTATAAAAAGCCGAGAATACCGAAATCCCTGCTGTCGCAGTACAGAGAGGGACTTATCATAGGAAGTGCGTGCGAGGCGGGCGAGCTTTTCAGGGCGATACTTGAAAAGGAATCGCAGGAGAAGATAGAGGAAATCGCATCGTTCTATGATTATCTTGAGATACAGCCTATCGGCAATAATATGTTCCTGCTTAGAAACGGCAAGGTAAGCAGTGAAGAAGATCTGAGAGATCTCAACCGTGCTATAGTCGAGCTTGGCGACAGGCTCGGAAAGCCGGTAGTCGCTACCTGTGACGTGCATTTCAAAGACCCTGAGGACGCTGTATTCCGTGAGGTACTGCAGGCAGGACAGGGCTATGAGGACTTTGCTAATCAACCGCCGCTTTATTTCAGAACTACAGATGAAATGCTTGAGGAATTTGCTTATCTCGGTGAAGAAAAGGCGAAGGAAGTCGTTATTACAAACACGAACAGAATTGCCGATATGATCGAGGTGGTACGGCCTATCCCCACAGGCACATATACTCCCCATATTGACGGTGCAGACGAAGAATTACAGCAGCTTTGCTGGGACAGGGCGCACGCATGGTACGGTGACAATCTGCCGGAAACAGTTGAAAAGCGACTCAAGAAGGAACTTGACTCTATCATAAAGCACGGATTCGCCGTACTGTATATGATAGCGCAGAAGCTGGTTGCGTTCTCGGAAAAGAACGGTTATCTTGTCGGCTCACGAGGCTCGGTAGGTTCATCGGTAGTTGCCATAATGGCAGGTATCTCCGAGGTAAACCCCTTGCCTCCGCACTACAGATGCCCCAAGTGCCGACACAATGAATTTATCCTTGACGGCTCTTACGGCTCGGGCTTTGACCTGCCGCCGAAAAAGTGTCCGAACTGCGATATAGATATGATCCGTGACGGTCACGATATACCGTTTGAAACGTTCCTTGGATTTGACGGCGATAAGTCGCCTGATATTGACCTTAACTTCTCGGGCGAGGTACAGGGAAAGGTACACAGATATACCGAAGAACTGTTCGGTAAGGATCACGTTTTCAAGGCGGGTACTATCTCCGCCGTGCAGGAAAAGACTGCGGAAGGCTTTGTACGCAAGTGGCTTGAAAAGAAGGGTATGACGGCAAATTCCGCCGAAATATCACGTCTTGCGGCAGGCTGTACAGGCGTTAAGAGAACTACGTCACAGCATCCAGGCGGAATGGTCGTTGTACCGAGCGATTATGAGGTTTATGACTTCACGGCGGTTCAGCACCCGGCGGATAAGACGGAGAGCGATATGATAACAACGCACTTCGACTTCCACGCACTGCATGATACTATACTTAAGCTCGACGAACTCGGACACGATGTGCCGACGCTGTATAAGCACCTTGAGGATATGACGGGTATAAAGATAGCGGATGTTCCGACGAGCGATCCTAAGGTCATGGAGCTGTTCACCTCGACAGAGCCACTCGGCATAAAAGAGGAGGATCTCGGCGTTTCAAGCGGTACATACGGTATTCCCGAATTCGGCACGCCGTTTACACTGCAGATGCTTAAGGACGCACAGCCGAAGAAATTCTCCGACCTTTTGCAGATCTCGGGTCTGTCGCACGGTACTGACGTATGGCTCGGAAACGCACAGGATCTTATTTCTGACGGAACCTGTACGATTTCAGAGGTTATCGGATGCCGTGACGATATTATGGTTTACCTTATGCATCAGGGTCTTGAGCCGAAGCTCGCATTCAAGATAATGGAGATAACCCGTAAGGGTAATGCCAAGAAGCTGTTCAACGAGGATATATACAAGGCGTTCGAAGAAAACAATGTACCGCAGTGGTATATCGAAAGCTGTAAGAAGATAAAGTACATGTTCCCTAAGGCACACGCCGCCGCTTATGTAACCGGTGCTGTAAAGCTGTGCTGGTTCAAGGTCTATTATCCGTCGGAATTCTATTCTGCGGTACTTACAAAGCACACTGAAAATATAGATGTAAAGACGGTTCTCGGCGGTAAGGAGAGCGTAAGAAACAAGATACAGCTTATCCAGTCAAACCCGGAGGCTACTGCAAAAGACAAGGGTATGCTTGACGCACTGCTGCTGATATATGAAATGATGCTCAGAGGTATTACGTTCCTGCCTGTTGATTATAAGAAGTCGAGGGCGACAACTTATGCGATAGAGGACGGAAACCTCCGTCTGCCGTTCCTTGCGGTAGAGGGCTGTGGTGAAAACGCCGCAATAAAGCTCAAGGAAGTTATCGACAAGGGAGATTTCATCTGCCTTGAGGATATTCAGGCACAATCAGGTATAAACAGCACCGTTCTCAGCAAGCTGTATGATATGAATGTATTCGGAGATCTCCCTCAATCCGCACAAATCTCCTTCTTTTAAACGGGCGGCTGTGAGCCGCTCCAAATTCCGACCTTGCGGCGAGTCGCCGCAGACAATTCCGCCTTTGGAGCAGTTTCAGCTATCCGCAGGATAGCAAAACGGCGGGCGGCAATGTCCGTTCTGAATTCCGACCTTTTTAAAGGTCAGTGAGGGGCTAAAGTACGGCGGACGGTCGGGGAAACGGTGATACAACAGACATTAAACAACAAATATTGATTGTTGGAAATATAAAGTGTTTTAAGAAAGGCAAGGTAAAAACCAAATGAACTATTCGTTCAACGTGAGAATTCTCAGTCATTTTTATCACAGCGCAGTAAAGGCTGAACTTGAAAGACGGAATTTTCCGAAGGGTATGGCGAAGAAGATTTTTGCCGAGCATAAGGCGATAGTTACCCGTGCAAAAGACATCGGCAAGTCAAAGCTGATGAGCTCTTATATGATGGGTGCGTATTTTATCGCTATGAACCGCAGTACAGGAAAGACGGCGGAAGAGAATTACGAAATATTAAAAGACGGATTATGTGCTTCAAAGCTGTTTCACAAAGCTGTAGGGAATGTAGACAGTTATCTTGACGAAAAGAAGATGCCCGGACGTCTTGCGTGGTCGGAAGAAAGCCACAAGAGAAAATATGAGAACGACTGGGTAGTTGATATATTACCTGCAAACGATGAATATGAGCTTGGTTATGACTATCACGAATGCGGTGTATGCAAGCTGTGCAAGGACGAGGGCTGTCCCGAACTCGCACAGTATATGTGCCGTATGGACTATGTTCTTGCGGACATTATGAATATGAAGCTCACAAGAACAAAAACTATAGCTGAGGGCGCTGATATGTGCGACTTCAGATACAGCAGAAAGTAAATTTGACTTAAAGGATAACGATACACAATGAAAACAGCGGCAATTATATGCGAATACAATCCGTTCCACAACGGACATAAATATCACATAGAGCAAACCCGTTTACAGCACGGTGCAACTCATATCGTATGCGTTATGAGCGGAAATTTCACCCAGAGGGGCGATGTTGCGTTTGCGGATAAATATGCGAGAGCGAGAGCCGCACTTATGGGAGGAGCGGATCTGGTGGTCGAACTGCCTACTCCGTTTGCACTGTCGAGTGCGGAGCATTTTGCTATGGGGGCTTGCCGTATTGCCGATTCGCTCGGTTGTGTCGATATGCTGAGCTTCGGCAGTGAATGCGGTGATGTTTCTGTGCTTGAGGAGGCGGCAGGAGCAGTTGAATATGCGGTGCAGACCGATGAGTTTTTCAGCCTTATGCGTAAAGGCACTTCGTATCCTGCGGCACTGAAGCAGACGGTCGAGAAGAATTATACGTCAGATGTTGTGCAAACGCTTACAGAGCCTAACAACACGCTGGCGGTCGAATATATCCGTGCGCTTGACAAGCTGGGCGGTATGATAAAGCCGGTCACGGTAATGAGGAGCGGTGCGGCACACGACAGTGACGAGGGCAGTGACACGGTAATCAGTGCATCAAGGCTCAGAAAAATGCTGAGTGCAGGCGAAGATGTAAGCGCATATACCGATTTTGCCGATTATGAGAATTTCGCACATATTGAAAATATCGAAACGGCAATCCTTGCAAAGCTACGCACTATGTCAAAGTCGGAATTTGAACGGCTTCCCAACGGCACGGGCGGAATGGACAGCAGGATATATAAGGCGGTACGCACGGCGGTTTCACTTCCGCAGCTGCTGCTTATGATAAAATCAAAGAATTTTACTATGGCAAGAATACGCAGACTTGTGCTGTGTGCATTCCTCAGCATAACGGGAAACGATCTTAAAAATCCTCCCGCTTATGCGAGGATACTGGGAATGAATTCAAAGGGCAGGGAAATACTTGCCGCAGGGGAGCATAAGCTGCCTGTGGACACATCGCTTTCGGCGCTGGCAAAAACAAGTGCGGAAGCGGAGCGTTTTGCAAGACTTGAAGAAAGAGCGGGAAATCTGTACGCACTGGCACTTGATAAAAAACAGCCGTGCGGTGCCGAATTTACTTCAAAGCCGGTTATAATATAAACAGGAGGAAACAGTATGGACAACGCAGGAAAATACAGAGAGCTTCGTGAAATGCACAAGGAATTTATATATCACGGCTACGACATTGCCGATGACGGAATATTCTTTCATTTTTCGATAGATGATTATCATTTTTATCCCTCGTGGAAAACCGAAAGCGGACTTCTCAAAAATGTAACTCCGTTTCTCGAATACATAATATTCAATCTCGGTATGGCTGAGCTTGTCAGCTACTGGAAATGCGCCTGTCCGCCTGTTGTAAAGGTAAAGTGCGGTTCTCTTGACGAAAAGCAGTGCCTGTGGTGGAAAAAGCTCTACTTCAACGGACTTGGAGAGTTCTTCTACAGGAACAATATAGACGCTGATTTTGACAGCTTTATGCAGATAGTACCTGATGATAACGGTAAGCGTAAATACAGCTGTGAAAGGGAAGTCGGCGGTTATCTCGTTGCGGTAGGCGGCGGAAAGGACAGCGTTGTTTCTCTTGAACTGCTCAGAAAATATCACGATGAAACGCTGTGCTATATAATAAATCCGAGAGGCGCTACGGTAGAGTGCGCCAAGGTCGCAGGCTTTGACGAAAGTAAAATTGTCGGACCTCGCAGAACGATAGACAGGGCGCTCCTTGAACGCAATGCGGACGGATACCTGAACGGTCATACGCCGTTCTCGGCGGTAGTCGCATTCTCGGCTTATCTGTTTGCTTATCTTTACGGCAAGAAGTATATAGTGCTGTCAAATGAAAGCAGTGCGAATGAAACTTATGTCAGCGGCAGGCAGGTAAATCACCAGTACAGCAAAAGCACCGAGTTCGAGCGTGATTTCAGAAGCTACGTTACCGAATATCTCGATGACGGTATACAGTATTTCAGCCTTCTGCGTCCGTGGAGCGAGTGGCAGATAGCAAAGAAATTCGTTACCTATCCGCAGTATTTTTCCGTGTTCCAGAGCTGTAATCTTGGCTCAAAGACGGATACATGGTGTGCGGATTGCGCAAAGTGCCTTTATGTATATATACTGCTGTCGGCGTTTCTTGACGATGAAACGCTGGTGAAGATATTCGGAAAGAATATGCTCGACTGCGAAAAGTACGAGGATATGTTTGACGGGCTTGTGCTTGACGGCAAGGATAAGCCGTTTGAATGCGTAGGCACAAAGAGCGAGGTAAGGCTGTCGCTGTATATGGCAATAAAGCGCAGGGGAGAGAAGCTCCCTTATCTTCTCAGCCGTTACGCAAAAACCGATCCGCCCGTACCGCAGAGCATGGATAATTATTTTGACAATGATAATTTTGTACCTCAGCATCTTATAGGACTGCTGAAGTAAGAAAGTGACGATATATGACTATAGATGAAAAGCTGAAAGCGTTTTTTGAGGGAAAGAAAGTTGTTATTTTAGGCTTTGGCAGAGAGGGACGTTCTACATTGAAGCTGCTCGGAAGCTGTAATTGCAAAAGCATTACGGTAGCCGATATGAACCCTGTGCCGGAATCGGAAGCGGAGGGCTGTACGCTTTGCTGTGGAGAGGATTATCTTACCTGCCTTGACGACTGCGATGTTATAATGAAAGCTCCGGGTGTTATTCTTAAAAATATTGTGAGCGATGAAATAAAGGCAAAGATTACCTCACAGACCTGTCTCTTATACACATCTGACGCTGCCGACGAAGGCTTAGGTGTAG
>OJPG01001288.1_pt1 | contig 13918 bp, 9 predicted proteins | sample 1598431 | NCBI WGS metagenome assembly OJPG01 (sample SAMN03922473, study PRJEB24848) | human gut metagenome | isolation source: stool sample | host: Homo sapiens | place: Germany | collected 2010-11 | reverse complement strand
CGAAACAGGAGGTAAAAATTATGCGGTTACGGAAAAATATGAAGCGGACGGCAGCTGCCGTCCTGGCCCTGAGCATGGCAGTGTCGGCAGTTGCTGCCCCGGCCTCGGCTGCTTACATCTGTGATGTGAGCAAGGGCGATGTGGTAGTCTCGGTGGACAAAAGTGGCAATAAGACCATCAAGGTCGGCGACGACAGTGTCACCATCAAGACGGACGGCACCAAGGAAACGACCGGAAACGGCATCAAGGAGGATGGCGACGGCACAGACGACATCATCATCACCGGCGACAACACCGGCGACAATACCAAGCCCACCGAAAGCCTGAACGCAGAGGAAGAGAACACTTCCGAGGCCGAAAAGTCCGGCGAAAACACCTCCGAGGCCGAAAAGTCCGGCGAAAACGCCTCCGAGGTTGAAAAGTCCGGCGAGACCGAGGAGCAGGCCCAGGAGCCCGGCTCTCTGGAGCTGCTGGCCCCGGAGGACGAGGAGAAGCAGGCCCAGGAGAAGGAGACTCAGGAGAAGCCCGCCGACTCTCAGGAGCCGGAGCAGACCGAAAAGACCTCCGATCAGGTGATCGAGTACGGCCAGTATGACGCCGAGGCCCAGCAGGAGGCCGCCAAGCCTGCCGCAAAGCCTGCTGCGGAGCAGGAGACCGGGGAGAAAAAGGCCGCTGAGGAGAAGACCTACGGGGACACCAACGCCCCCACCTCCCTTACCGAAAAGGCTCAGGAAGCCGCCCGCAATGTGGTAAAGATCATCAATGATTATGCCAGCCCCCTGAAGGTCATCCTCCGTAACCTGAAGGTGGATGCAGGGGATACGAAAGAGAGCGCTGTGACCGTTTCCGGCAAGGGCGATGTGACGCTGGAACTGGATGGAAAAAATGAGCTGACCGGCGGAACAGGGACGGTACAGAATGATCGTTACATGACCCGTGCAAGAGCAGGCCTTAAAAGCGAAAACAATAAAACGACCATTACGGACAGTGACGGCAACGGTACGTTGATCGCCACAGGCGGAACGATCGTGGTAGATGATTCTTATGCGTCCGCAAAAAGCAATCATATTGCGGCAGGCTTTGGTATTGATGGAGCCGTGATCGCAGGCGGAACGATCGTTGCAAAGGGCGGCGATGTGAAGTTTGAATCCTCTGCTAATCGGACAGAGAGTGGTAATATTCGGTTCGCAACGGGTTCTGGAATTTTGACACCTGAGATCTCCGGAGGCATCGTTGAGGCTACCGGAGGCAGTGCCATCGGGAACGGAACCTTAGGTGGTCTTTCGGAAGCTGGCAGCGGGGTCGGTGGCGAAGATGCATCGGCTGGTGTGTTTAAAACCAAGATCACTGGCGGAACGGTGAAAGCCACCGGCGGAAACGCCAAAAATTCGGGTGGATTTGGCATCCGTGTTGATGACTATGATGGGAAGGGGGGCTTAAGCATAAGCGGCGGCACTGTGATAGCACAGGGCGGAACTGGAGATATTGGCGGCACAGGTATACTCTTTGGAACGATCTCCGGCGGTAAAGTGACCGCTCAGGGCGGCAAGGGTGAAAGTGAAGATGGTGCTGCAACTGGCAGTAGTGTGACTTTGTCCGGCTCTGGCACTGTAACTAAAGTCGATTCGAACCATGTGCATCAATACTCCGAGGGCGGCATTGTGAAAAAGGCCACCTGCACCAGCGAGGGCTACAAGCTGAAGAAGTGCAGCAAATGCGGTGTAGAAGAATTGGAACGCATCGCCATTGATAAAGACGCCCATAGCTGGGTGGAGAGCAAGCATAAGGATGCGACCTGTACCGAAGACGGATACACCGAGTATAAGTGCTCTGCCTGCGGCGAGACGAAGCGTGACAACATAATATCTGCTACCGGTGAACACCACTTTACCGTAGTTAAAGAGGTGGTCGCCCCCACCTACACCTCCGAGGGCTACACCATCTACAAGTGCGAGACTTGTGATGAGACCGAGAAGCGGGACGTTGTGCCTATGCTGGTACCCGAGAGCAACGGCGGCTCCTCCGCTGTCACCCTGACCGTTACCGGGGCAGGGGCCTACGAGACCTCCATTGCCGATGGCCGGTATGTTGTGGCAGTGCCTGCTGAGACTGCCGTCCTTTCCGGCTGTCTGAGCAACCTGAAGGAGCTGAAGGCTCAGGGCGCAGACACCATCGTGTTCCGCACCCAGCTCCGTGAGACCGTCCTCGACATCGACACCATGCTGTCCATGGGCGTGGACGACACCCTCTTTACCCTCACCCACTCCGGTGAGAGCGCAGAGCTGACGGTGGGCGGCGTTGCACACAACGAGCTGCTCCACTAAATAACCAACCTCCCAAGGCGGAGAGCTTCCGCATCTCCCCGCTTTGTACGAAAAGCCCCCGGCACGTTCCGCATCGTGCCGGGGGCTTTTTGTTAATGTGACGCTTACGAACCGCCCAGACAGGCGGCAAGATCGTCCTCCGGCGTGGTGATGGGCCGGAGGTCATACTTCTCCTGCAAAACAGCGGCCACCCCGGGGGAGAGGAAGGCGGGCAGGGTGGGGCCGAGACGGATGCCCCGGATGCCCAGCGCCAGCAGGGCCATCAGCACACAGACCGCCTTCTGCTCGAACCAGCAGAGGATGATGGAGAGGGGCAGCTCGTTGACCGAGCAGTCAAAAGCGCCCGCCAGACCCAGCGCGATCTGGATGGCACTGTAGGCGTCGTTGCACTGGCCCACGTCGAGGATGCGGGGCAGACCCGCCACCGTACCCAGCGGCAGGTCGTTGAGCCGGAACTTGCCGCAGGCCAGCGTCAGGATGACGGTGTCGGGCGGGGTCAGCTTGGCGAAATCCGTGTAGTACCGGCGGGAGGGGCGGGTGCCGTCGCAGCCGCCGATGAGGAAAAAGTGCCGGATGGCACCCTCGTGGACGGCTTGGACGATCTCCTCCGCATGGCTCAGTACGGCATGGTGGGCAAACCCGGTGGTGACCACACTGCCGCCGTTCATGCCCGGGATGAGGGTGTCCTCCGGGTAGCCGCCCAGCTCAAGCGCCTTGGCGATGACCGGCGAAAAATCCCGGTCCTCTCCGATGTGGGTGACGCCGGGATAGGAGACGACAGAGGTGGTGAATACCCGGTCGGCATAGCTGGGCCGGAGGGGCATGATGCAGTTGGTGGTGAAGAGCACCGGCGCAGGGATGTCCTCAAACTCCCGCTGCTGGTTCTGCCATGCGGTGCCAAAATTGCCTTTCAGGTGGGGAAAGCGCTTTTTCAGTTCCGGGTAGCCGTGGGCAGGCAGCATCTCGGAGTGGGTGTAGACATTGATGCCCTTGCCTTCGGTCTGCTCCAACAGGCACTTGGCGTCGTAGAGGTCGTGGCCGGAGATGACGATGAAAGGCCCTTTCTCGATGGTCAGGGGCACCTCCACCGGCTCCGGGTCGCCAAACGCGCCGGTGTTGGCCTTGTCCAGCTCAGCCATGACCCGGTAGGCCATCCGCCCGGTGTCCTCCACCAGCTGGAAGAGCTTGTCCTTGTCCCGCTCCTGTGCGATGGCCCGCAGCGCCGTGCAGAAAAACAGGTCGATCTCGCCATCGGTATAGCCCAGCACCCGCGCGTGGTAGGAGTAAGCTGCCATGCCGCGCAGCCCAAAGAGGACAAAGGAGCACAGGCTCTTCCGGTCGGGGTCCGGCTCCTGCCACAGCTTCTGCATATCGTAGTCGGACACTGGTGCAGGTGCAGGGCTGGCCGAGTCAAAGGCTTCCTGCTTGGCCTTCCAGACCTTATCGGTCAGCTGCGCCACCGTCTGGGGATCGAAATCAACATTGGTGATGGTGGTGAACAATCCTTCCGTCAGCAGAAGTGCCTGCGGGGGCTGGATGGGTCTGCCGATGTCCAGCAGCAGGGTGGCAAAGCCGATGAGTGCCCCGGTGAGCTTGTCCTGCGCGTCGGCTGTCTCGGCTGATTTGCCGCAGACACCCGCTTTTCCGGTGCAGGCCGTGCAGTTTGCCGCCTGCTCGCATTGATAACAGAACATCATTTCGTCCATGCAAAAACCTCTTTTCGTTTGATGAAAGGAGTATGAGCGGGGCGGCAGACGGTTATGCAGGCAGGCGGGGCAAACCAAAAAAAGCCGCACCCTCGCGGATGCGGCCCTTGCAGATCAGGAAAAGCTTAGTAGGTGATGCCCTGAGCCATCATGGCGGTAGCGACCTTCAGGAAGCCGGCGCAGTTTGCACCGACCATCAGGTTGCCCTCGGAGCCGGCGGCCACGGATGCATCGTAGGAAGCGTGGAAGATGCCCTCCATGATGCCCTTCAGCTTTGCATCGACCTCTTCGAAGCTCCAGCTCAGACGCTCGGAGTTCTGGCTCATCTCCAGACCGGAGGTGGCCACGCCGCCGGCGTTGGAAGCCTTTGCGGGTCCGTACAGGATGCCGTTGGACAGATAGACCTCGATGGCCTCGGGAGTGCTGGGCATGTTAGCGCCCTCGCAGACCACGGTGCAGCCGCCCTTCACCAGAGCCTCTGCGGACTCCTTGTTGATCTCGTTCTGGGTAGCGCAGGGCAGGGCGATGTCGCAGGGGACAGTCCAGACCTTGGTGCAGTCAGCAACATAGGTCGCATCCTTGTGGGTCTCGGCATATTCCTTGATACGGCCGCGGCGGACTTCCTTCAGGTCCTTGACGTAGGCCAGGTCGATGCCGTTGGGGTCGTAGACATAGCCGTTGGAGTCGGACATGGTGACGACCTTGGCACCCAGCTGGGTGGCCTTCTCGCAGGCGTAGATAGCGACATTGCCGGAGCCGGAGATGACCACGGTCTTGCCCTCGAAGCTGTCGCTGCGCATGCACTTCAGAGCCTCAGCGGTGAAGTAGCACAGGCCGTAGCCGGTAGCCTCGGTACGGGCCAGAGAACCGCCGAAGGTCAGGCCCTTGCCGGTGAGCATACCGCCCTGGAAGCTGTTGGTCAGACGCTTGTACTGGCCGAACATATAGCCGACCTCGCGGCCGCCGACGCCAATATCACCGGCGGGGCAGTCCACGAACTGGCCGATGTGGCGGTACAGCTCGGTCATGAAGCTCTGGCAGAAGCGCATGACTTCCATGTCGCTCTTGCCGTGGGGGTCGAAGTCGGAGCCGCCCTTGCCGCCGCCCATGGGCAGGGTGGTCAGGCTGTTCTTGAAGGTCTGCTCGAAGCCGAGGAACTTCAGGATGCCCTGATTGACAGAAGGATGGAAGCGCAGGCCGCCCTTGTAGGGGCCGATGGCGCTGTTGAACTGGACGCGGTAGCCGCGGTTCACCTGGACCTTGCCCTGGTCATCGACCCAGGGTACACGGAAGGTGATGATGCGCTCAGGCTCGACCAGACGCTCGATGAGGCCGGCCTTCTCGTACTCGGGATGCTTCTCCACGACGGGCTGGATGCTCTCCAGCACCTCGCGGACAGCCTGCAGGAACTCGGGCTCGTTGCCATTGCGCTTTTCCAGGCCCTCGTAGACACGCTTCAGATATTCATTCGTCAGCATAATGATATACTCCTTTTCCCTTATCTCTATTGTGTGGAGGCTCCGTCTTTCCCGTTTCCCACGGCGGGGCTGATAAGCCTCTGACCACTTTGCTATTATAAAGCTTTATCTGCCGATTTACAAGATGGCCCGCCCCGCAAAAACCGGAAAATCTTTCAAAAAACAATGGAAAAGATGAATGCACTTCACGAAAAAGACGGGACACATCAAAAAATTGCGATAAAACCTGCTTTTGGAAAGAAACAAAAAATCCCTGCACCGGCTCGGAACAGGCGGTACAGGGAGGAAAAGTCTTACTTCAGCAGCTTCTCGCAGGCGTCAGCGGCACCCTCGAGGAACTGTCCGCCGTAGGTCTCGATCATGCCGGCGTCGGACAGCGCAGCCAGCTGCGGGTCGATGGGGCATTTGGCCAGAACGGGCAGGTGATGCTTTGCGGCCACCTCGTCCACATGGCTGTCGCCGAACACATTGATGTGCTTGCCGCAGTCGGGGCAGACGATATAGCTCATGTTCTCGACGATGCCCAGCATCGGCACCTTCATCATCTCGGCCATGTTCACGGCCTTGGCCACGATCATGCTCACCAGCTCCTGCGGGCTTGCCACGACGACGATGCCGTCCACGGGCAGGCTCTGGAAGACGGTCAGGGGGACGTCACCGGTTCCCGGAGGCATGTCCACGAACAGGAAATCGACGTCTTTCCAGACCACATCGGTCCAGAACTGCTTGACCGCACCGGCGATGACGGGGCCGCGCCAGACGACGGGGTCTTCCTCGTTCTCCACCAGCAGGTTGATGCTCATGACGTCGATGCCCATCCGGCTCTGGATGGGCCAGCAGCCCTTGTCGTCAGCCATGGCGCGGCCATGGATGCCGAACAGCTTGGGGATGGACGGGCCGGTGATGTCGGCGTCGAGGATGCCGCAGTGGTAGCTGCGGCGTGCCATTGCACAGGCCAGCAGGGCGCTGGTCATGCTCTTGCCGACGCCGCCCTTGCCGGACACGACGCCGATGACCTTTTTGACGCTGCTGTGCGGGTTGGGTGCGTCATGCTGGGGTGCAGCATCGCGGGAAGAACACGCTGCCCCGCAGTTGGAGCAGTCATGGGTACATTCTTCGCTCATTGTCTCGTTGCGCACGGCCGTGGTACCGGGGTGCGCTTCCTCCTTGCATTCTTAGATCCTGTCTGGCGGAACATTCCCGCCAGATACAATATATATCATATCATAAAACTGGGAAAGAAACAACCCACGGCCCCGCTCATATTTCTCAGAGCAGCTCACATATCTATAAAAAGATACACTGGGGAAAGGGAGGGGTGCGCTGTGCGGCAGAGCTATCTGAAAAACGCAGCCCTGATGACCGGGGCGGACGTCCTGCTCCGTCTGGCGGGCATGGGGCTCCGCATCTGGCTGGCGAACGCTCTGGGCGGCGAGGGGATGGGACTGTACCAGCTGGTGCTGGCGGTCTACTCGCTCTTCGTCACGCTGGCGACGGCGGGCGTCTCGGTGGCGGCCACCCGCCTGATGGCCGAAGAGCTGGCCCGCAGCCCGGCGGAGGCCCGGGGGATGCTTCACCGTCTCCTGCTGGCGGGGGCCGGGCTGGGCGTGCTGGCGCTGGCGGCGCAGTTCGGGCTGGCGGGCCTCGCCGCAAAATGGTGGCTGGGCGATGTCCGGGCAGCGGGGGCGCTGCGTGTCTCGTCGCTGGGCCTGCCGTGGATGGCGGTGTCGTCGGTACTGCGGGGCTTTTTCATCGCCCGGCGGCAGGTGGAGCCAAACGTCCTGAGCCAGCTGGCCGAACAGACCGTCCGCATCGGCATCGTCTACTTTGCGCTGGAGCGGGCCGACGTCCTCGGCTGGGACGTGGGCGGGCGCTGCACGGCAGTGCTGGGCGCAACGGCGGTCAGCGAGGCCGTCAGCACCGGGCTGATGGCACTTTTTTACCGCAAAGAGGCCCGCCGCTGCTTCGGTGCGCGGCCTGCCTGCCGCCCGCAGGAGCCGGGAAAGCGCCTCTGGGACATCCTCTGGCCGGTGGAGGGAGGACGTTGTCTCGCCAGCGCTCTCCACACCGCGGAGAATATGCTGGTGCCGGCCTGCCTGGCAGTCTATCTGCAGTTTTCCGGCGGGCGTGCCGAAGCCGTGGCCCAGTACGGCAGCCTCAAGGGGATGGCCCTGCCTCTGCTGACCTTTCCCTTCGGACTGCTGGGAAGCCTTTCCGTCCTGCTGATGCCCGAGATCACTCAGGCCCACCTCCGGGGCCAGAGCGGGCGGCTGGCGGCTCTCATCGACAGGATGCTCCGGCTCACCGGCTATTTCTCGGCGCTGGCAGGCGCGGCGTTCTGGGTGTGGGGTCAGCCGCTGGCCGAAGCCCTCTACGGCAGCGCCGAGGCGGGCAGCTACCTCGTCATCCTCGGCCCGGCCATGCCGCTGATGTACCTCGAGAGCATGGTGGACGGTGCCATGAAGGGGGTAGGGGAACAGAAAGCCGTTTTCCGGTACAGTATGTGGGACTCCTGCCTCCGCATTGCGGGCGTGCTGCTCCTGCTGCCCCGTTTCGGGATGAAGGGCTTTCTTTTTGTGATCTTGCTGTCCAGCTTCTACACCTGCGCCGCCAACACGGGGCGGCTGCTGTCCAGCTGCGGCCTGCGGCTGCAACTCTGGCGGTGGCTGGGCGCACCGGGCTTTGCGGGAGCCGTCAGCGCCGGGGCCGGGCTGGCACTGCGGCATCTTTTAGCGGACTGGCTCACCAGCGGAGCCCTCTTGCAGCTGGCGGCGGTAGCGCTGGGCGGCGCGGGGATGGCAGCGGTCTGCTTTGCGGCGGCATGGCCGCTGGGCCTCGGCGAAGAGCTGCGGGCTGTGGCGGCAGGGGAGAGGCGGCATAAGAAAAATGTCCAAAAAGTGAAATAGCTGGACACGGGGGAGAGAATCGAGTATAATACTAAAGATATTATGGGGTGATAGGCCCTTGAAATGAAAAACGGCAGCTGACATCTTCGGATGCCGGCCCCCGATGCAAAAGAGGATATGCTGTGAAGGAAAAGAAAACAAATCTGCTGCAGGTACTGGTCCGCCGGGCTCTGCTGGTGGCGCTGGACGGAGCCATCGTAGCCTTCAGCTTTTATTTCGCCCTGCTGCTGCGCGCAGACGGTGCTGTCGAGGCCTCCTGGTGGCCCCACAACCGCGCCCTGCTCTACGCGAATCTGCCCTGGATCGTGGCAATCTACCTGCTCAGCTTTCTGGCCGGGCGGCTCTACACCATCCTTTGGAAGTACGCCGGGGAGCGTGACCTCATCCGTCTGGCCGGGATGATCGCCGTCCCGACGGGCATCGTCTATCTGGTCAACCGCTGCTTCATCCACGGCGTGCTTTTCAACTCGGCCAACGCCATGGCGGCGGTGCTCATTTTCCTATTCATCGGCGGGAGCCGTCTGGCATGGCGGCTCTTCCTGAACCACCCGCTGGGCGAGCGTCTGCGCGGCAACACCAGCAAGGACCCCAACCGCCCCGTCATGATCGTGGGTGCGGGCGAGGCTGGTGCGTGGGCCATCAATGTCTGCAAGACCAACACCAGCTACGGCCATGTCATCGTGGCCGTGGATGATGACCCCAACAAGCTGGGCCAGACCATCCACGGTGTCCCGGTGCGCGGCACACTGGAAGAAATTCCCGACCTGTGTACCCGCTACAACATCCATACCATCATCGTGGCGATCCCGACCCTGAAGGGAAACCGCCTGAACCACGTTATCGACCTCTGCGTCTCCACCCACTGCGCCGTGCAGATGCTCAGCGACCCCCAGCTGGTGGGTGCAGGCACACCTCAGCAGGGCGCGTTCCGTGAGCTGAACACCGCCGATTTCCTCTCCCGTGAGGAAGTCACACTGGACACGGAGAAAATTTCCGGCTACCTCACCGGCAAGACCGTTCTGGTGACGGGCGGCGGCGGCAGCATCGGCAGTGAGCTCTGCCGTCAGGTCATGCGCTTCAAGCCCGCAAAACTGCTTATCTTCGATATTTATGAGAACTGCGCCTATGAACTGCTGATGGAACTGCAGCAGAAGTATGGCCGTGATGTGCCGGTCACGGTGCTGGTCGGCTCCATCCGGGACAAGGCCCGTCTGGACGAGGTATTTGAGACGTACCACCCGACGGTGGTGTTCCATGCCGCCGCCCACAAGCACGTCCCGCTGATGGAGATCAGCCCCGCCGAGGCCGTCAAGAACAATGTCTTTGGCACCAAGAATCTGCTCACCAGTGCCAGCGAACACGGCGTGGAGCGGCTGGTGCAGCTCTCCACCGATAAGGCCGTCAACCCCACCAGCGTCATGGGCTGCACTAAGCGCCTGTGTGAGATGCTCATCCAGACCTTCGCGGGCAACACCGACATGAAGTGCGTCGCCGTCCGCTTCGGCAATGTGCTGGGCAGCCACGGCAGCGTCATCCCGCTGTTTGAGGCGCAGATCAAAAAGGGCGGCCCCGTCACCCTCACCGATGCCAACATCGAGCGCTACTTTATGACCATCCCCGAGGCGGCACAGCTGGTGCTGCAGGCCGGTGCGCTGGCCGAGAGCGGCAGCATCTATGTGCTGGACATGGGCGAGCCGGTCAAGATCATGGACCTTGCAAAACAGCTCATCCGCTTCTACGGCTATGAGCCGGGCGTGAACATGGATATTAAAATCGTGGGTCTGCGCCCCGGCGAAAAACTCTACGAAGAGCTGATGATGGACGAGGAGCAGGACAAGATGCGCCGCACCGTCCACAATAAGATCTTCGTGGCTCCGCCCCGGAACATCGACCTGGGCGAGTTCTACCAGCAGCTCCAGGAGCTGGGCGTCGCCGCCGAACACAACGACGACAGCGTGGTGGAGCAGTTGGCCAAAATGGTGCCTACCTTTACCCCCACCCGCGAGAACCTCAAGCTGTAAAACCGCTGGCTGCACGGCACCTTTGCTGTGTAAAAATATATGAGAGGGATGTACAATCATGGAAAAGAAACCGTTTTTGACTGAGTCGATGGCTCAGGACATCATTCAGGACGTACCCACCCCCTTCCACGTCTATGACGAGAAGGGCATTCGCGAGAACGCCCGCCGCATCAACAAGGCATTCAGCTGGAACAAGGGCTTCCGCGAGTATTTTGCGGTCAAGGCTCTGCCGAACCCCGTCATCCTCCAGATCCTGAAGGAAGAGGGCTGCGGCGTGGACTGCTCCTCCCTGACCGAGCTGATGCTCAGCGAAGTGTGCGGCTTCAGCGGCAGCGACATCATGTTCTCCTCCAACCAGACCCCTGTGGAGGACATGAAGAAGGCTTATGAGCTGGGCGCTTATATCAACCTCGACGACGCCACCATGGTGGACTTCCTCGACCGGGTGGCCGGTGTGCCGGAGAACATCTTCTGCCGCTACAATCCGGGCGGCACCTTCCAGCTGGGCGAGAGCAAAGAGGGCTTCCAGGTCATGGACAAGCCCGGCGACGCCAAGTACGGCATGACCGAGGAGCAGATGATCGACAGCTATAAGAAGCTGGCCGCAAAGGGTGCCAAGAACTTTGGCATCCACGCCTTCCTCGCCTCCAACACCATCTCTGACGCCTATTATCCTGAGCTGGCAGGCATCCTCTTCCAGCTGGCTGTCCGCGTCCAGAAGGCCACCGGCGTGCATATCGCCTACATCAACCTGTCCGGCGGCGTCGGCATCCCGTACCGCCCCGAGCAGACGGAAAACGACATCATGGCCATCGGCGAGGGCGTTCGCAAGAAGTTTGAAGAAATTCTGGTCCCCGCCGGCATGGGCGATGTCTCCATCTTCACCGAGATGGGCCGCTTCACCACCGGCCCCTACGGCGCTCTGGTGGCTACTGCCATCCACGAGAAGCACATCTATAAGGAATACATCGGTCTGGACGCCTGCGCGGCAAACCTGATGCGTCCCGCCATGTACGGCGCTTACCACCACATCACCGTGCTGGGCAAGGAAGACGCACCCCACGACCACAAGTACGATGTGGTCGGCGGTCTGTGCGAGAACAACGACAAGTTTGCCATCGACCGTATGCTGCCCAAAATCGACATCGGCGACATCGTGTATATCCACGACACCGGTGCGCACGGCTCTGCCATGGGCTACAACTACAACGGCAAGCTGCGCAGCGCCGAGGTCCTGCTCTGCGAGGACGGCTCTCACCGCCTCATCCGCCGAGCCGAGACTCCCCGCGACTACTTTGCAACGCTGGACTTCCTGCCCTTCATGAAGCCGCTGCTGGGCGAGTACAACGACGACTGAGCGCGCTTCTGACTCAATCACACCAGAATAAAGCGAGGAACGACGCAGATGTTTTTTGGATTCCAACTCACCTGTGGCCTGATGCTGGTCTTTTACGGCTATTCGGTCATGAAAAATCCACGGGTCTGGGGCGACCAGGGCCGTCAGGCCGTCAAGGCCGAAAATTTCCCCGAGTACTGCCGCCAGAACGGCCTGTTTTTCCTGAAAGCTGGCTTCATCATGGCGCTCATTGGTGCGCTGGACGCGCTGGTAACGCTTTCGGGTCTGCTGTACGTCCTGCTGTACCTGTTCGGGCTGGCGTTTGCGTTCTACCCGCTGACCCGCTGGTGCAAGGAGAACGAGGGCTTCTCGTGGCCCTGGCCCCGCGTCGAGAGCGAGAAAAAGCGCATCAAGAAACTGCGCCGGCAGCAGGAGGCCGAAAAGGCTGACCACGAGAAAAAATAAAATAGCAAAAAATAAGAGGCTGTTGCAAAACAGCCTCTTATTTTTTGCTTAAATCAACCCTTTTTCTGCACAATAGTGGTAAATACCATCCTCTGCACAGGTGCCGCAGACCTCGCTGGCGATGGCTTTCAAATCGGCAGAGGCGTTGCCCATGGCAACGCTGTGACCGACAGCCTGAAACATTTCTATATCGTTGTTGCCGTCACCGAAAGCCATTGCATCCTCGGGCGTCAGGCCGTAATAGGCCAGAACTTTCTGGATACCGGCTCCTTTTCCGCCGGAGATGGGGATGATGTCCACCGCCCTGTCCCACCAGGCGGCGATTTTTGCACCGCTCGTGCCTTTGAGGATGGCGGGCCAGTCGCTTTCGCGGCAGCCCATCAGCAGCTGGAAAACTTCGCCTCGGGAGACTTCATCGAACTTATCGGAAATGACCGGCGCTCGTCCGCCGATGGCGTAATATGCCGTCAGATCGTCATCCGTCCCGTTGGAGAGCAGCTGCGTCCGTCCTGCAACTGACACCGGACGACCAAGCGCTGCGGCGTTTTGGATCAGCGTCTGCACATCCTGCGGCGGGATGGGGCTGACGGAAATGTCGCCGGTCATGTTGTAGCAGAATGAGCCGTTGTAGGTAAGAAAGACATCGAACTCCACGCCGTCGAATTTCGGCACAATAAGCGGAGAACGCCCGGTGGCGATGGCAAGCAGGATGCCGTTTTGCTGTAAGCGGCGCAGAGCGTCCAGTGTCCGTTCAGTAATACGCTTTTTCTCCATGTCGATGAGGGTGCCGTCGATGTCGAAAAAAATGATGCGGGGCTTGTGCATGGTGCTGTACCTCCAATGCAAAAAGAGGGGAGAGACTTACCTGCGGGTCTTGCGGTCAGGATACATCAACAGCCTCCTGCCTGCTCTTGTCCAGCCCATCGAACTGCTTTACGATCTGCGGGTCTTTCAGCTTGATGACCTTGCCGGAGAGGTAGTGGAGGGTATTTTCCTCGGGAATGTCGAGGAAGCTGATACGGACGGCGCAGAGGGCCTGCGTCTTGGTGCCGGTGCGCTCGTTCATCTTCCGGTTGCCGTACTTGATGTCGCCCAGCACCGGCTTGCCCAGATAGGCCAGATGAGCGCGTATCTGGTGAGTGCGGCCGGTGATGAGGCCGATGCGGCAGAGGGCGAAGGGGCCAGCCGTCCGCAGCACGTCCACATCGGTGATGATCTGCTTGCGGCGCTCGTCCTGGGACTGGTGGGCGTGGATGCTCACCTTATTGTTCTTCTCGTCGTGCTCCCACCATGCAGTGAAGCGCCCGCTCTGGGGGATGCCCACCGTGATGGTGTAGTATTCCTTCTTGAGCAGGTCGGTGCGGATGATCTCGTTCATGTCCCGGAGGGCGGCGTAGCTCTTGGCCGCGATGACGAGGCCCTCAGTGCCGCGGTCGAGGCGGTTGCAGATGCCGGGCTTGAAGCGGTTCTCGCCCTGGGGGTCGTACTCGCCCTTCTGGGCCAGATACTGGGTGAAGGCGTCCACAAGGTTTGCGTCGCCGGTGCGGTCGCTGTGGCAGAGCAGGTGGGTGGGTTTGTAGAGGACGGCAATGTTCTCGTCCTCGTAGATGACCGTCACCTTAGGTTGGTTCTGCTGCTGTCTCTTATACACATCTCCGAGCCCACGAGACCTCTCTACATCT
>OJPG01001251.1_pt1 | contig 14250 bp, 15 predicted proteins | sample 1598431 | NCBI WGS metagenome assembly OJPG01 (sample SAMN03922473, study PRJEB24848) | human gut metagenome | isolation source: stool sample | host: Homo sapiens | place: Germany | collected 2010-11 | reverse complement strand
CTTTGGGAATTTCCTATACTGCAAATTCCGAGGATGCCAATGATAAGGGATTCTCTTTTATGACAGTCGCAGGGATATTAGTGGGCAGTTTAATTTTGCTGGCTGCTGGCCTTGTGATTTACAACATTCTGAAAATATCTGTCTCAAAACGAATAAAGGGATATGGAACACTTCGGGCTATTGGAAGCGAAAAAGGACAACTTTATCAGATCATTGTAATTGAAGTAATCCTATTATGCCTGATGGGGATTCCTATTGGTATGCTTCTTGGCTTCTTGAGCGCCAAAATCCCGCTGGCACTTAGTGAACCAAGAAGCATACCGACAGGAATACCAATTACACACAGCAGGATTACTTCAATTACAACGATTTGATAAAGCTGACCTTTCTCGCCACCAATCGCCCGTAGCGTTCCGTATCCCTTCATTCGTTTAGATACGGAGATTTTCAAAATGTTGTAGATCACAAGTCCAGCAGCCAACAGGATCAGGAAGGCAACCAATATTCCCGCAACGGCCATAAAAGAAAAGCCGGTGTCATTGGCATCCTCGGAATCCGCAGTATAAGAAATCCCCATTGCGTTCAGATAGACCATATTGTAACTGGTGTCCAATTCGTGGATTTGGAGTTTCCCGTTGATGTCATCAACAATGGATTGAAATGCGCTTTTATCGGCAGTCCGTATATCCACATTATAATAAATATGGGATTGGGGAAGGAGCTGTATAGCCGTTCCTTCTCCAACAACGCCGGTAACTGTGCCACTTACATAACCCAAATAGTTGCTTTCCAAAATTCCCGTGAGGACAAATTCTGCGGTGTATGAATAACTGTCTGCAATATTATGACGAAGGGATTTTTCCAGCGAAAGACTGATCGTATCACCAATATTTCCGTCAAAGCCCAGATACTGCAATACATCTTCGGGAAGTGCGAGTTCCATCGGGGCCTGCGGCAGTTTTCCTTCTTTGATATTTGTGCTGGAAGGATAAATGGACGCATTATCACCTTGATATTCGGTCAATCCAAGGTTTAGGGATGAAGTTAGTTCCATACTACCAAGATAAATAGAAGCGCCTACATAAGAGAGCCTTTCATCCTGTTGCAGCGCATGGAGCTGATCGGCGTCCATTTGTAAAAATGTCGCATAGCGGTTCCCGCCAAGTGCGATTGCCTGTTGTTCCCGCATGGCAGTCAGGACGCCGAGAGATTGCCCGACGATGGTTGTCATCATCGTGGACAATATAACCGCAATAAGGACAAGAACAGAAGTTACTCTTTGTGCGAACAGTTCTTTGATTGCTAATGCCCGGTAGGATTTCATCTTGCTGTCACCTCCGAGAGAATACCGTCTACAATCTGAAACTGGCGGTCTGCCATCCGTGCAATGCGGATGTCATGGGTAATTACAACAAGTGCTTTCCCCATCTTCTTCCACACGCCTTGAAGCAGCTCCATAACCTCGCCGCCGCTTTTGCTGTCCAAATTCCCGGTAGGTTCGTCCGCAAAGATCACATCCGGTTTTGCAATCAAGGCGCGGGCAATCGCCACACGTTGCTGCTGGCCGCCGGATAATTCATGGGGCAGGTGATCCAAACGCCCTTGAATACCAAGCAGCTCCGTGAGTTGTTTTAAGTAGGCTTCATCCGGCTGCTTTTTATCCAGCAAAAGTGGCATAATAATGTTCTCTTTTGCTGTCAGAACGGGAAGCAGGTTGAATTGCTGAAAAATAAACCCGATCCGTTTGCGGCGAAAGGCAGACAGCTCTTTGTCGCTGTAACTGTAAATATCTTTTCCGTCATAGGTCAGGCTACCGGATGTAGGTCTGTCCAAACCGGAAAGCAGGTGGAGCAGGGTGCTTTTGCCGCTGCCGGACGGTCCCATAATCGAGATAAAATCACTGGAAACGATGTCCAGATCCGCATGATCCAAAGCCACAACCCGGTTTTCGCCGCTGCCATAGACTTTAGATAAATCTTTTGCTTCAATATTCATAAAAACACTCTCCTTAACTTGTGGTATAAGGAGAGTGTAAAATAGAAATCTCAAAAATCGCTCAAGGTTTGAAAGATAATTGAAAAACAGCGGTGGCCGTTGCTCCAACCGGGGTCTGATTTTCCAAAATCAAATTACCCCCATGTTTTTCACATAAAAGCTGGCTGTTGTAAAGGCCCATTCCAAAATGTGAGGAATTGCTGCTTGCGGTTTCAAAAGGTTTTGGCCCGTTCTCAATCAATTCAGGCGGGTATCCCGGCCCATCATCGGATATTTTCAAAAGCAGCTGTCCGTTTTCTAAAACAGCTTCAATAGACAGCCCGCTTTTTGCAAACCGGGCTGCATTCCCAATCAGGTTCTCTGCGACCGTGAGAAAAATGCCGTGATCTAAAACCACTTCTCCACCTGACGGAACCGACAGGGAATATTTTTTTGTGCCCGCTAATAACCGTGCGGTTTCCTGTAATTCACTTTGTAAAACGGAGAGCGCAACCGCTTTTGGATGGACGGAAAGCTGCTCCAGCCTTTGAACACTGCTCATCGCCTCTACATATTGTTCGATCCGCAGCGTATAGCTTTCCAGCCGGTCTATGGTCTGTTCATCCTGAATGCCCTGCCGCATCAGTTTTACCGTCCCTTTCAAAACGGTGATTGGATTTCGTAGGTCGTGAGAAAATGCGGCATTGAGCCGTTTCCGTTCTTCCGCCTGCTGCCACAGTAAACGGTTTGTTTTCAGGAGTTCCCCCCGCATCCCTTCAAAAGCAGCGCAGAGCCTGCCCATTTCATCATTGGACAGTACGGACAATGAAAAATCCAAATCATTATTCTGAATCCGTGTAATGCCGTTTAGTAAGACACCAATCGGTCGCTTTAGCTTCATATGATAAAAGAGAGCAACGGAAGTCAGCAATCCTCCCGCCGGAAACAGGATACAGGATGCAATTTGTGCAATATCCAAGGCTGTTATCACGCGCTGCTGTGACGCTGTTGGCTCTGGCAAAGGAACCACGGAACCATCTGATAGAATTTCCACTCCACCAGACGGATAACTTGCCGTAATACCACGACAAATGAAAATGACGATACCGAGTAATAGGAACGCAGCAAGCAAACAGAACAGGGATAAGAGCAAAAAAGACTTTTTGAGCCCCATGTTTTTCAGGCGTTCCACCGATACCCGCACCCCCAGACTGTTTCAATATAATTGTGTAGTGTATGTGCTGCAAATTTAGCCCGTATTTTCCGAATATGCTCCATAATCGTATCGCTGTTTCCGTCTCCATCCAGTCCCCACACAAGTTCATAGATCCGTTCCCGGTCAAAGACCTGTCCTGCATTGAGGGAAAGAAGTTCGACGATTTCAAACTCCCGCCTGGACAATGGAATGTTCTGACTGTTGATTGCCGCTGTCCGGGCAGAGTAGTCTAATGCCAATTCACCAAAAAAGCGAACCGCAGAATTACTCTGGCGGCGCTGCTCCCGCCGCAGGTGCGCGGCAACCCGCGCACCTAATTCGTCCAGGTCAAAGGGTTTTACAATGTAATCGTCTGCCCCGGCCTGAAAGCCAATGATTTTATCGCTGGACTCAATGCGGGCGGTCAAAAACAAAATGGGGCAAGTGATATAATCCCGTATTTTCTGGCAAACGGTCAGCCCATCTATATCCGGCATATTGATGTCCAGCAAAATCAAATCAGGACCGTTAGCAGCCTTTTGGAGCGCTTCCTGGCCGTTATATGCAGTCAGAATTTCATACTGTGCTTGAAAATAGCTCTTTATCATATCGACAATACCGCGTTCATCATCAACGATCAATATTTTTGATCTCATGGTTTATCACCTCTTTTCCATTATACCATATCACTTAATTCTCAAGAAATACTCAATATAATGAAAACAATGTCTTTGAAGTTCCAAATATCCACGAGATGTTACAGCACTTAAACATTTCAAAATATACGGCGGGCAGCCCAAAATGGCTGCCCGCTGAAACATACCACACATTCCTTTAGATAGATCCAACTTACATTGCTTCAATTTTGTAGCAATTCAAAAATTCATCGCATTTCAGGCCGAAGATTAACCCGTTTGAACAGGAACATCGTTGCGCAGAAATAGGTCAGGTATATAGCGCAGAACAGCAGGATCGTCACCATGCCATAGAACAGCACAAGCCCTTCCTGCAAAATTGCTTCCCCGAAAATGAACTGCGTCCCCACAATCAGCAGAATGGTAAGGATGATTGGGAAAAACAGCGGGATCAGGAACACGGTGGACAGTTCCCTGTGAATCAAAGAAACCTGCCTGCGTCCCGACACCCCCAGCCGGTCAATCACCGCATAATTCTTCCGGTTTTGGTCTATGGCGGAAAGCTGTTCAAAAGCCAGGACCGCACAGGAAAGAATGATAAAAATAATGCTCAGATACAGGCCGCAGAAAGAGATGGTGGTGAATCCGGTCAGAGAATTTGCAACACCCCATGCTTTTACTGTGACCCCCATCGTCACCCGTTCCGGCAACTCCTGTCCGGGCTGGATGTCCGGCTGCCACTCGCCGCTGTTCAGAAATTGCCTCAGCTCGTTTTTCAGCTCCGGGTATCCGCCATCCGCCAATTTCATTGCCAGACGGATTTTCTCCCCGGATAGCTGGGAAGCCACTTCGTCCGGCAGAACCAGGACATATCCCTTGGTTCCAGCCATTTGATACTGCTCCATCGGTTCAGTCCGGATCGGCGTTTCCGCAGGAGTCAAAGTCCGGCCGTTCAGTGTAATTTCCGGCTGCTGTTCCAGTCCCTGACGGATGCCGTCCATGTAGTTCCATGTATCACAGTGAACCAGGAACTCGTTACTGTTCATAGGAACAGGCGAAAGCCCCAGAATCTCCCGCAGGTGGTTATAGTCAGACAAGGACAGAGCTTCAATCGCTTCATGGGGAACCGCATACAGGTAATAGGTTACGCTGTCCTCTATCTCGCAGCGTTCCGCCACGAAGGAGCGGACAGAATCCAAACTTTCCTTGGTTAAGGGTGCATCAATGGCTACTCCGGCGTCGTAAGGGTAATACGCCTCCATGTTGGCCTTATAGCCAGCGCCCATTGTCAATCCCACAAACATGGTCGCAAGGGAAACGGTCAGCAGGATTGATACAACAGCCATTGTCCGCCCGGAAGATTGGATACGCCTGCCGATCTGCCCCAGAAAAAACAGGTTTTCTTCCCGGTACTTTCGGCGCGGGTTCCGCTTTGCCAGTTGGTAAAGTAAAACCGGGATTTTCCGGTGCATCTCGTAAACCCCCGTAAGGATCAGCAGACAGCCCCCGCCCCAATACAGCATTGCCTCATTAGTTTGAATGTGCAGTCCTTTTCCCAGCAGGATCACACCCGCAACCATTGCGGCAAGAGAGAGCAGACAGGCCAGGACGCTCCGATGCAAAGGCCGGAACCCGGTTTCTTCATTCTTCCGGCTGTCGTAAAGCAGGTCAATCACTTTCCTGCGCCGGATGACTTTTGCCGCGCGAAGCATCCCAAATCCATACATCAGAATGAAAAAGAAAAGGGCCATTCCCCATGCGCGGAGGGAAAATAGGATCTGATAATGATGCGGCACCTCAAAAATATTCTGAACCACCTGATTCAGAAACCCGGACAGTCCGGTTCCCAGAAGGGAACCCAGCAGAAAGGCAGCTCCGCCAATGATGCCGTTTTCCACCAGAAACAGGTTTCGGACAGTTTTCACTTCCATTCCCATCAGTTCATAGGCAGCGAACTCCTTTTTGCGCTGGCCCAGCATGAACCGGACGGCGTAGCCAACGACAAAAGAGGACAGCAACGCAACCAGCACCGATAGAATCAGGATGCCGGAGGTGAGTATAGACATATTCTCGGCCATGGCAAGAATGTCCGGGGAGAACCCCAACGCCAGGAAAGAATACATCAACGCCGCCGTTAAAGTGAGCGTTACAAAGTAGATGATATAATCCCGCAGGCTCCTGCGGATATTCCGATAAGCCAGTTTAAAGTACATTATTCACGCCCCCTCCCATCATGGTGAGGACATCTAAAATCTTGTTAAAGAGAGTCCTTCGGGAATCGCCGCCTTTGCGGATTTCCGTGAAGATCGCACCGTCCCGCAGAAAGAGGATACGGTTTGCATAGCTTGCGGAAAAGGCATCATGCGTTACCATCAAAATGGTTGCTCCCAGGTTTTCGTTGATACTCTGTATCGTGGACAGAAGCATTTGAGACGAATGGCTGTCCAGTGCGCCGGTGGGTTCGTCCGCCAAAATTAGCTTAGGATTGTTGATGATGGCTCTGGCGCAGGCGCACCGCTGCTTCTGGCCGCCGGACACCTGATAGGGGTATTTATCCAAAATATCCGTGATGTTCAGCTTTCCGGCCATTTCCCGCACCCGGCCGTCAATCTCGCCTGCGGGGACCTTATTGATGGTCAGCGCCAGGGCGATATTTTCGGAGATGGTCAGGGTGTCCAGCAAATTAAAATCCTGAAACACAAAGCCCAGGTTTTCCCGGCGGAACCGTGCGATCTGCTTTTCGTTGATCTCGGTCACATCGGTTCCGTCCAGATAAATATGCCCCGCGCTGACGGTATCAATGGTGGAAATGCAGTTGAGCAGGGTGGTCTTGCCGGAGCCGGACGCGCCCATGATCCCCACAAATTCCCCTTCCTCAACGGAAAAGCTGATGTCCTGAATGGCTTTTGTGATATTCCCGCCATTCCCATAATATTTCTGGATATGCTCCAGCTTCAATACTTCTTTCATAACTTTCACCTCTGCTCTCTATTGTAAAATAGTGTGAGCGCCGTTTGTATCAAGTTTTCTTACAAAGATCTAACAAAAATGTAAGAAGTGCAGGACCGTTATCAGCCCTGCACTTCATGGATCAGACAGTTGATATGGAACGCCAGGGAAATGGCGGTGCCTCGTCCCGATGATTCCGCTGCAATGCCGATTCCCAGCTTGTCACAGAGCCGTTTGCACAGGTACAAGCCGATGCCTGTGGACTGCTGGACCATACGCCCGTTCTGCCCGGTAAAGCCCTTTTCAAAGATACGCGGCAGATCGGCGGATGAAATTCCAATTCCATTGTCCTCTACTACGAGAAGCACCTGATCCTGCTGCCTGCGGGTAGAAAAGCGGAGAACCGGCTGGCCGGACCGATACTTGACTGCGTTGGCAATCAGTTGGTTCAAGATAAACCGCACCCATTTTTCATCGGAATACACCGTATCCGCCATTTCCTCTACTTCCAGCCGCACTCCGCTCTGAAGTAACAGATATTTGTTATCCGCAATCGCCTGATGCACCACTTGGGACAAGGACATTTCCCGGACGGAATAATCCTTCTCGGTGTGTTCGCTGCGGGCATAGTAGAGCGCCTGTTCGGTAAAGCGGTTGGTCTTTTCCAGTTCCAGAAGCAATTCTTTTGTCCAGTCCATCCGGTGATTTTCGCATAACAACTTCATGGCGGTAATGGGCGTCTTGATCTCATGAATCCACTGCTCAATGTACTCCTTGTATTCCAGGCGCTCCCGCCGGACCTCTCCAATTTGCTCCAGCATGGATTTTCCGGCCATTTTCAAAAGCTGGTAGTACACCTGATCCTCCGCTTGTTCCGGTTGTTCCATCACTTCGGAAATGAGATAGCGTTCCGAAAGCTGCCCCGCCATATCCAAAAGCTTCTGCATCTGCCGTTTCCGCGTCCAGTAGGTGAGAAATAGCCCCGTCAGCAGGACCAACGCCCACACTACCAAAATCAGCAGCACCGCCGAAATGGAATTGCCGCACACCAGCAGGAACACGGTGAGGACCGCCATGCAGACCAGGTTGGTCATTAGAAATGGGATTCGGTTTTTCCAATATCGCCTGCTGTTCATATCGTGTACCCCTGCCGGTGCTTGGTTTTGATAAAATCGGTCAGGCCGATGCCCGCCAGCTTCTCCCGGATACGGTTGATGTTGACACTTAGGGCATTATCGTCTACATAGAGCTGGTTATCCCACAAAAATTCCACCAAATCCCCACGGGCACAGATTTTCCCCGCATTTTTGAACAGATAATAGAGGATTTTCAGTTCATTCTTAGTCAGCTCCACGCTCTGTCCGTTATAGTCCAGACTACTGGATTCCAAACGCAGCACCGCGCCCCCGCAGGCCATTTGCTCGCTCTGCTGGACTGGATACGCCCGCCTGAGCAGGGAGGCAATTTTCGCTAGGAGAATTGCCGTGTTATAAGGTTTTGTAATGAAAGCATCGCCGCCCAGCATAATGCTGTTGAGTTCATCCATATCCGTATTGCAGCTTGTCACGAAGATAATCGGCACCTCAGAGAAGGTGCGGATCTGAGTACAGAGGGAAAAGCCGCTGGTTCCCGGCAGCTTGATGTCCAGCAAAATCAAGTGGGGCTGTTCGGCTTTGATCTGGCCGGTCACATCGGAAAATTCATCCGGTGCTGCTGTTTCATAGCCGTTGCTTTGCAACAGAATGGTCAGTTCGTTCCTTATCAATGGTTCATCTTCAACAATCAATATTTTTCGATTCATTCTGCCCCTCCAAGTAAATGGTTTCCTTTAGGGTCGATTATAACATAAAACAAAAACAGCGTCTTTGAAACTCCAATCAAAACAGCCGAGACAAGAATTTTCCTGTCCCGGCTGGCGGATGTTATTCCACAGTCCGCATCTGTTCAATGAGAGAGCTTTGTTCTTGCTTTCGGATGGTCCAGATGGAGAGCAGCAGCTCCAGGATCACCAGGACGCCGATATAGAGCAGCATCTGCCCAACGGGGAACTGATAAGTCAGTACCTGCCCCATCATCGCTTCTCCCATCCAGCGGCAAATCCAGACTGCCACAGGGGTTCCTACCGCCAGAGCGATGCAGCTACTAAAAAGGACATAGAACATCCCTTCCGCTGTCAGCACCTGATAAAGCTGCCGTTTGGTCATGCCCACCGCGCGCATCATGCAGAGTTCCCGGCGGCGGGAAAGCTGGTTGGATAGGGTCATGTTTACCAGATTGACTACGCCAAAGAGGAAAATCATCCAGGACAGTCCCTGAAACCCGCCGAAAATTGCAGTCTGCTGGAAGGTCCAGAAGTCCAATCCCTCGGCATAGGTATAAAGTCCCATGCCGGAAGGAGCGTTGGCTGCGGCGGATTCCAGGGCCGCTGTCACGGAATCCTCCTTGCCTGGGTCTGCGGAGATCACCCATGTGTAATCGAAATTTTCCACGCCGGAAATCATTTCTCTGGCAAGCCCTTCCGTAATCATAACGGCAGTAGAATCCAGGGCGTATGCTCCGTTATCCGATCCGGTCTGGTCAAAGGTTCCTACCATTGTGACGGTCATGGTTTTTTCTTCTGTTTCCAGTTCAATTTCTTCCCCTAATTGAATAAAATTTTGGTCATCCGGATTGTTGGCAAAAAGATCCCCAACTAGGATTTCCCTGTCATTCTCCGGCATCCGCCCGGAGGTCAAATGCTGCTCCACAAAGTCCCAATCTCCTTCCAAAGACAGCCCCTCCTTGGTAATGATGTCGCACATTCCGCCGCCTTCGGTAGTTTCCGCTTTGAAGTTGCAGCCGCCCACCGCACGGCGCAGAGTCCTTACCTGCTCCACACCGTCGATGCTCAAAAGATCCTGCTTGAAATCCTCGGTGAAGGGAGAATCCCTCATCTGTTCACAAGAATCGAGTTCCGTGTCATCCAGATAAAGCCGGAAGTGCCCGTAGGGAAACTGAATATCCGTGTGCTGCTCCGGGGAATAGGAACTGAATATCGAAGCCGATACCACCAGAAGCAGCCCGCCAAAGGTCAGTGATACCAGCACGCCGATGGCCCGTTCCCGGTCACGCCCCAGGTTCCGGGCTGCCATCGCCAGCGGGGTAAACCGACGGGGCTTTCGGGATTTCCCTGCGGCTTGCGGGCAATCGGTCAGGCGCAAAGCCTCCATCGGAGAGGTGCTGGCGGCGATTTTTACGGGTTTCCGAACCGAAATGCTCACCATGCCGTAGCTTACCAGCGCCGTCACCAATGCAATAGCCAGATCAGTTTCCAGGGAAAAACCGCTGGCAAACAGGTTGGATGCCAGCAGAGTTCCTATGACGATTCCAGCTAGAATCCCGATGGGAATACCCATCAAGGCCAGAAACCGGCTCTCCCGGCGCACCAGCCGTTTAATCTGCCGCTTGGTGGCCCCCAATGTCCGAAGCTGGCCGTAATTCTGTATTTTTTCCAGAACCGAAATGCGAAAAATGCTGCGGATCACCATACTGCCGCCCAGCATCACTACCAGAACCACCGCCGTCAGCTGAAGTATATTTTCCGGCTGAATTGTGCGGCTCACAGAGAAGTAGATGGAGCTGTACGACACAGAACGCAGCCCCAGCCGATCCCGGATTTCTGTTCCCAGTCTTTTCAGATCGTCAGCATAGTAGCTGTCGGCTCCCTTGATATGGACATAGGCATTGTAGCCGCTGGGGTCATAGCCGGGCTGTTCTTTCAAAAAAGATTGGGACACCATCACGCTGTACGCCTCCACGCCGGTATCCGGCGAGGACAGGATGGCGCTGACGGTAAACGGATACTCTTTTCCCTCGAATGGAACGGTGATCTGGTCGCCCACACCGCTGCCTGGAAAGAATTTTTCCAGGTAAGCGGAACTGACTGCCGCTTCATCCACGGTTTGGGGATAGATTCCCTCCACAATCTGCACCTGCATCCGTCCGGCATAAAGGGTATCCTCGTCCCCATAGGACATAGAAAGAAGCCCGCCGGTGTCGTTGTTATCATCCGTACCCAGAGAGTATTGCAGTCCGGCCCGTTCAATTTCCGGCTGCTGGCGCAGGCTATGCAGATTTTCCTCCGTGATTCCTGAATAGATAATTTCATAGGTATCCTCGGCCATTTTCCTCTGCATGGCCCCAGTGGAGAAGATGGCCGTTCCCACAACAGACATCAGAAACGCCGCCAGAGCGATGGTGAGAATCAGCAGGATATTCCGCCGCTTTTCGCTGGACAGGCTGCGCTTCGCCAGCCGTTTTACGACTTTGGTTGTGTTATTTTCAAAAGGTAAAGTCAATGTTATTCGCCTCCTTACGCCTTGATTTTTCCATCCTCAATACGCACGATCCGGTCGGCAAGCTGGGCGATCTCGCTGTTGTGGGTAATCATCACAAGCGTCTGGTTAAACTCCCGGCTGGTGCGCTGGAGCAGGCCCAGCACATCGGCGCTGGTCTTGCTGTCCAGGTTGCCGGTGGGCTGTGTTATGTTAGTACAAAATATAATCCCCGGCAGGCCGCCGCCCGCCGGGGTCTTTTTATGCTCTCTTGGCCATCATGTAAACCGCCAGAATATCGTCCGCCGGAAAGGCTTCAACTCTCTTCTTCTACCTTTCCCCAGGTCATTTCCGTTCCATGGTCCTGGCGGTATTTTTCCTTCACCGCCGCTTCAATGTAGCCGTTGAAGGACAGCCCCGCCGCCTTCGCTTCCTGCGTGATCACGGCCTTCATGCCCTTTGGCAGCGCCAGTTCCGCCCGGTCATAGTTTGCGTTGCGGTGCTTGTTCTTCGCCTTCGTGGCCGCCGCCCCTCTGGGGATGGGGTAAGTTTTCTTTTCTTCGGTCATGGTGTGTCAGCCTCCTTTTGCTTTTCTCCATTATAGCACCTTCCCGAAACTTACGGAAGTATAAATTCTGCACAAATATACTTCCGTAACTTTGGCCATTCTGCCCCTTGTAATTTTATACTTACGGAAGTATAATATAGACACAAGGTAAGGAAAGGAAGGCTACAAAAAATGATGATTGCAAGTGATTTTAACAGCTTCGTTGAAAAGGTGACGGAAGCAGAAAGAACCGTCCTGAACACTCCCGCCGGTCAGGAACTGACCCAGCAGCTTCTGAAAATGAAGTTGCAGCAAAACCCGAACATGACCCCGGAAGAATGGCAGGACACAAAATCCCAGTTCTTGACTTACATCTTCGCAATGTTCGTGAAAGAAACCCCGGAAGCCATGCACGAACTTGGCACCCACGTTTACAACGAACTTCGGAAGGACAACTGATCAGGCCGGGCAGCGGCTCCCAACGCCGCCCCGCATGAAAAATCCACCAGGGCGGCCAGGCTGCCCCGCCCGGCTGCCGGGGGCGTAAGTTCCGGCAGCAGCGACCCGGGGCGGCTGAATACCCCGGGGGTGAAATTCCGACATGACACTAATACACCACACTTCATATATAGGGGGTAATACTATGATCAATCTTCAAACTGTCCAGGTTCTTGTAAAGCAGGGCTTTGAAATGCCCGCCATCATGGAAGCGGTCAAGACCGCAGAAGCCACCGGAAGCGCCGAACTGGGCGGCTGGGTGGTCCGCACCGGCGCAGATGGGAAAATGTTTGCTGTTCATCCCAGCTACTGCGGAATTTATGTGGGTGACTACTCTTCTCACCTGATCTTCCAGAAGAACCTGTCCTATTCTTTCGGACGTTTCGGCTTCATGTCCGCAAAGTACCGAGACCTTCCCACGGTCCTGGCCCGGCTGGACGAGCACAAGACAAACGGCTTCATTCTCTGCGAGTGCTGCGCCTGCCAGTATGAGCGCCGCAAAAAGCAGATTGAAAAGGAAGGCTTCACAGTCCGCCGCACTAATATTTCCGCCTGCACCAGTGATACCTCCACCTGCTTCTTCCTGATTGCATGATCTGACCGCCTGGCCGCCGCCGGGCGGCTTTTCTTTTTTATTACGGAAGTATAAATTCTGCACAAATATACTTCCGTAAGTTTGGCTATTCTGCCCCTTGTAATTTTATACTTACGGAAGTATAATATAGACACAAGGTAAGGAAAGGAAGGCTACAAAAATGAGCATTGCAAAAACTATTCTGGACCAGCTGGGCGGGAACCGCTTCCTGACAATGACCGGCGCAAATCACCTGGTTGCCGATGGTAACACCCTTCGCATGACGCTTCCAAAAAACGCCAGCAAAGCAAACCGGCTTTATATCACCCTGGACGGAAACGACACCTACACCATGCGGTTTTTCCGCTACACCCCGGGGCGGCTGAACCGGAAGACCTACACCTGGACGGAAGAAAAGGTCCTTGAAGTGAAGCTGGTAAGCGGCGTTTACTGCGATATGTTACAGGACATCTTCACTGCCACAACCGGAATGTTCACTCACTTATAACCCGCCAGGGCGGCCAGGCTGCCCCGCCCGGCTGCCGGGGGCGTAAGTTCCGGCAGCAGCGACCCGGGGCGGCTGAATACCCCGGGGGTGAAATTCCGATACCGCACCACGCACTATTTTTCAAAAAGGGGGCTTTCCTTATGACCATTTACGAACTTACCCACCAGCTTCATTCCATCTCTTTGAATGGCCGTTTCAATGGTGAGAAGCGGGCCGTCAGCTGGCTGCAAAATTACATCCTTTCCATGTTCCGTGCCGGCGGCAATAGCCTGATCATGGAAGTTTCCATGCCGGACGGGCAGTGGTTGTGTGAAGTCAACCGGTGGGAAGAACACGGCCACGCCCAGTATGACTATTTCCTTCCTGAAACCCGGGCGCAGGAACGGCGCTTGTATGAAAAGCTGGGTCTTACCTCTCCACAGGACGTATAAGCCCCGGAAACGACAAAAAGCCCGCAGGCGGTAAATACCACCTGCGGGCTTTCTTGCTGTCTGTGCCCCTCCCTGCTCCTTCTGTGGGGCCTCCTGGGGGGCGTTATTTATTGCCGCCGTCCTCCTGGTCCAGTGGGGCCATGATCTCTTCCTGGGGCGCTGTGTTTGTGTTAATGATGATTGTAGGCATTGTCTGGGCTTCCGTGGTTTCCGCTCGGCTCTCTTTCTCTCCCGCCTTCATGGATCCATAGGCAGCCTGTGCAATAGCTTTCAGCTGTTCCTCTGTGACTTTCAGCCCAGCTTCATCAGCAATGGCTTTCAGCTGTTCCACGACCTTGTCCATCTTCTCTGCGCCTGTGCTGGATTGCATGAACTCTCGTGCCCACACCACAAACTTGTCAGCCCACATGGCCAGGTCCTGCAATTTGTCTGTGACGCTGGCGGGCATATTGGGAAAAATGTATTTACCGGCCAGGAAGGAAATGATCATAACCCCCAGGGTTGCGGCCTGAATGATAATATCTTCCATGTTCTGTTCCTCCTTTTATTTCTGGGCCGGGATTTTGATGGTCTGGCCCACACTGATCTTGTTGGGGTCTGCAATGCCGTTGTAGGCCGCCAGGGCC